>Ga0209275_10000618_pt1 | contig 14086 bp, 12 predicted proteins | sample HubBroMetageREF2_FD_188344 | JGI IMG/M metagenome (GOLD analysis project Ga0209275, IMG submission 188344) | Reference soil microbial communities from the Hubbard Brook experimental Forest, New Hampshire, USA - Hubbard Brook CCASE Soil... | ecosystem: Environmental > Terrestrial > Soil >... | reverse complement strand
TTCTTCATCAATCCGCGCCGCTCCCCGCGCAAATCCACAATCGTATCGATGCCCAGCTTCTTCAACTCGTCGATCCCTTCCGTCGTCGGCTGTGCCCCGCGATACATGAAATTCGTTATCTTCCCGAAGTCTTTAATCCCCGGCACATCCTTCTTCTCCGCAGCCGTAATTTCCATCGGCGTCGGCCGCGTCGCGTCATGCCGTCCCGCGCATCCCATCACGCTTGCAACTACAACTAGCAACAGCACACACTTCGTCCACACAAAAGTAAGCTTGATCATTTTGGATACGCATCCTGGACAGATAGCGAAAGTATGTCATGCTGGCACGATCTGATTCTCAGGGGAAAACCTGTAATCTTCGCCGCGCAAAACAGTAATCAGCACGATTCTTCAAACTTAAGCAAACACGCCAACAGTGACGTTTTTAATGGCATACATACACACGAGAAACTAAGCTGTCAGCCGGGCGCCGACCAGGCACATTCATCCCCGACACATCTACCGCACCACTTTTTGAGTAAATCAAGTCAGGAAGGAAACTTCTACTTCACTCCACTATCCCCAATTACCTCCCTTGCATCCCCTGCTTCTTCCGCTCTTCATCGATCTTCCGCACAAACTCTTCAAATTTCGGTACCTGGTCCGCTGTCAAAAACGACCGCATATGTTCCCGGCCAGCCTTGCGTACCGCATCCACCTCCGCGCTCGTCTTGTCACGCATGCTCTTGATTTGCGATTGCGTGTCCGCAATGATCGCGTCCGCCTTCTGTGCTTGCTCCGGCGTCAACCCAACCGCCGCCGTCATTTCGGCGACCTTCTGCGCGCGACGCTCCGCATCGCTCATTTGATGTTCTACCCGAACCGCCGCATAACTCCTATGCGCGAAGCTGTACCCGAACACTCCTCCAGTCGCCAGTCCCACAATAAATACCAGCGCCAGCCATAGCGCTGCTTTCTGCCGAGTCTCTGGGATCATGGACGCGCCTCTGCACTGCTGAATATAGCTATTCCTTCGTCGCTCGGCTGCCCGCTCGGCCCGGTATCAAACAAGCCTTCTGCCTGTTGTGTGCTCATCTGTCTCGCTTGCTCCGCGCGATGCAGTTGAATCGCCCAGGTACTTCCCACCGCCAGCAACAGCGCGCAAAATGCGATCAATCGTGGCGCCAGATTCCTCACGCTCACCCACACTCCATTCTGCCGCTCTTCAATCTCCGCTTCCTTGGTCTCAATCGCTCGCATCACTCGCGTCGTAAACCACTGTCCCGCCTCCATCGCATTCTCTCGCAGCGGCTGCAACGCATTTCGACTCTCCACCACTAATTCCACCGCTTCACTGCAGTTAACGCACACCCGTGCGTGCCGCTGGCTATCTTCTGAAATCCTATGCAATATGTCTTCCGGCGCGATTACTTCAACGCTCTCCGCCGGCACCCATTCCAGTTCTTCCAGCAATCGCTCACAAGCGGCGTTCTTTGTTGGTCCCAAGTTAAACATCCCGAAGCCACCTCTCTATCTCGATTCCTGTTTTCCAATTTTATTACGCACCGGCTACCCTTTGCTTCCGCTTCATCCGATCCGTAATCTTCTGCCTCGCTCGAAACAACCGTACTTTCACCGTATTCCCATTAATCTCCAATATTTCCGCAATTTCTTCCACCGAAAATCCTTGCACTTCTTTCAAAATCAGCATCATCCGGTCCCGCTCGTCCAGGCACTCTAGCAGTTTTTCTACCTGCTCCTGTGACGCCAACCGTTCGCTCACATCCGGCGCACCGTCGGTCTTTTCCTCGGACGCCTGGTACTGCCGCACCTGCTCTTCGCTCAATTCCGCTTCATACAACAGCGGCCGCACTTTCCTCTTCCGCAGCAGATCCCAACACTCATTCACAGTGATCTTGTACAGCCACGTACTGAATGCCGCTCTCTGGTCGAATCGCTTCAACGAAAAATACGCCTTCAGAAATACTTGCTGCGCAATATCCTGCACATCCTCCTTGTTGCGCAGGATTCCTCCCGCTACCGCGAACACACGGCTCTGGTGCCGCCCGACGAGGACCTCGAACGCTTCCTTGTCCTCGTGCTGGGCGCGCCGAACCAGCTCCCGGTCATCCGCCTTCTGGGCGGTCTCTCTTCCGGGCGCTGAAGCCAACGCTGGCAGCGCAATTGCCACTGGTTTTGGGACGCGAGCCATCTCTATTTGGTTACGCTATTTTCCCATGTCTGTCCAACGCCAGTCCAACACCAGACACATTCGTTTCACCGCACCCGCAATATTTTCGTGTTGTGTCATTTAACTAATTGTGGAATACTCAACTCATGATTATCGGTGACCGTCTTCGCGCTCTGCGCGAGGAAAAGAAACTCTCCCAGGGTGATATCGAGAAACGTACCGGCCTTCTTCGTTGCTACATCTCCCGCGTTGAAAATGGACACACTGTCCCTGCCATCGAAACGCTGGAAAAGCTGGCGCGTGCCCTCGAATGCCCACTCTATCAACTCTTCTACGACGGTGAAGAACCGCCGCAGTTGCCTAACCTGCCCAAGCGCAAGTCGAGTGATGACATTGCCTGGGGTAGCGCCGGCAAAGAAGCTCGTTTCCTCAACAAGCTTCGCCGCTTGCTGAGCAAGGCCGATGACGAGGATCGTAAGCTGCTCCTTTACATGGCCCAGAAGATGGCCAATCGGTAAAGCTTTCATCTCCGCTCGTTAGCGCTTTGAAATTATCCGTACGGCCAAGCAGGCCGCTCCACCGCTCTGGGGCGGCCTTTTTCCTTTCTGTCTTTACAATTGCTTTACAATTCGCTCATTTCCGGCCTCTTTAGCTAGCCGCTTAGAAAACACACACTTTAGCCAACTACCTATTCCCACTCAATGGTGCTCGGGGGCTTGCTGCTCACGTCGTACACCACCCGCGTCACTCCCGGAACTTCGTTTACAATCCTCGTCGACATCCGCTCCAGCACTTCCCCCGGAAGCCTCACCCAATCTGCCGTCATCGCGTCGTCGCTTTGCACCACCCGCACTGCCACCGTCAATCCGTACGTCCGTCCGTCGCCCATCACACCTACGCTTCGCACCGGCAGCAGCACCGCGAATGCTTGCCACACTTTTTCGTACAATCCCGCTTTCCGTATTTCATCCACCACGATCGCGTCTGCTTCCCGGAGAGTTACTAAATCTTTACTAGTGATTTCCCCGAGTAGCCGAACTGCCAACCCGGGTCCCGGAAACGGATGTTTCACCAGTATCTCTTCAGGTAACCCTAGGTCCTTTCCAATCTTCCGCACCTCGTCCTTAAACAAATCTCGCAGTGGCTCGATCAGCCCAAATGGCATCTTTTCTGGCAGCCCACCCACATTATGGTGCGACTTAATCGTTGCCGACGGCCCCTTAACCGATACGGATTCAATCACATCGGGATAAAGCGTCCCTTGCACCAGCCATTTAATATCTCCGTGCGCCTCACCCTTCTGCAACTTCTCGGCTTCCGCCGCGAATACTTGTATGAATTCATTTCCGATAATCTTGCGTTTTTGTTCCGGGTCAGTCACACCTCTCAGTTTCCCTAGAAAGTGCTCTGAGGCATCTACCCCCACCACGTGCAACCCTAATCTTTCCCGATACATCTCGAGGGTGTGCTCGAATTCGTTCTTGCGCAGCATTCCGGTGTTCACGAAGATATTTGTCAGCCGGTCGCCAATCGCCCGGTGTACTAGCACCGCCGCCACCGTGGAATCCACCCCGCCGCTTAGCCCGCAGATCGCTCGGTGCTCCCCTACTTTGCGCCGAACCGCTTCCACCGTCTCCTCAATAAACGCTGCGCCACTCCACTTCGGTTCTGCCTGGCACACCTTAAATAAAAAGTTCCTCAGTATCTCCGTGCCTCGGTCGGTGTGATTCACTTCCGGATGAAACTGCACCGCATAAATCTTCCGTTTCGGGTCTTCCGCCGCCGCTATCGCGTTTGCCGTCCGACCGGTCGCATGAAACCCCGCAGGCAATTCATGAACATTGTCTCCGTGACTATTCCAAATCTTCATCTTCTCCGGGAACCCGCCAAACAGGTGCGACTCGGTTTTTTCCAGGTTCAAATGTGCGGGACCGTACTCTCGCCGCTCCGCCGGTTCCACCTTCCCACCCAGATTCTTAGCGATCCACTGCATCCCATAACAGATCCCCAGCACCGGAATTCCCAGCGCCAGCACTTCCGGGTTGCACTTTGGCGCGTCCTTGTCATACACCGAGCTCGGCCCACCCGACAGAATCAGCCCCGCCGGCTCCAGCTTCTTAATGTCCTCCACCGAAGTCGTACACGGCAGAATCGCGCTGAACACCTGCTGCTCCCGCACTCGCCGCGCAATCAATTGCGTATACTGCCCCCCAAAATCGAGCACCACAATTCCGCCGTGCTCCGTCTTCAACCCCTCCGTCTCATTTGCACGCTTCACACCAACCCCCGTAACGTCCACAACTCGAGCCGCCGTTTCCGTCATCAATCCCCTAATCCGAGTGAATTTCCGCTGCCCGCTTTCTCTGCGACCTCTGTGCTAAATCTTTCTCTTTACGCCGCCACCACATTCAACAACTTATCCCGCACAAAGATCACCTTCACAATCTTCTTCCCCGCCAAATGCCCCGCCACTCCCGCTTCCGCCTGCGCCAATTTCAACACTTCGTCCTGCCCCGTCCCCGCCGCCACTTTCACCTTCCCGCGCACTCGCCCGCCGACCTGCACCACCACTTCCACTTCCTCTTCCTTCGCCAATTCCGCATCAAACGCCGGCCAGCTCACCGTCCACAATCCCTGCGTGTGCCCCAGCATCTCCCACAACTCTTCCGACAAATGCGGTGTCATCGGCGCCAGCATCAACGTCAGCAATTCCAAAACTTCCCGGCGGACTTCCGGCCGCACTCCCTCTTCCAACGGCTCCGCCGCATAAATCGCATTCGTCAATTCCATAATCTGCGCAATCGCCGAATTAAAATGCCACCGTTTCTCAAAGTCCTGCGTCACGCGCCGCAAAGTCTCATGCGCCTTCCGCAGCAACCCTTTCTCCTTCTCAGTCCATTCCCCTCCAACCGCACCGCCCGAAGGCTTTACTCCATCCCCTCGTCTCTGCGAACTCTGCGGCCCCTCTGTTCCCTCTGCGGTAAAGCCTTTCTCCGTTCCGCTGTCGGCTGGCGGCTGGAGGCTACCGACTTCCTTCCCATGCTTTTCCACCAACCGATAAACCCGATTCAAAAACCTCCACGCCCCCTCGATACTCTCCTCGCTCCACTCCAAATCCTTCTCCGGCGGCGCCGCAAACAGCGTGTACAACCTCCCCGTGTCCGCCCCATATTTCTCCGCCATATCAATCGCGCCAACCACATTGCCCTTCGACTTCGACATCGCCAGCCCGCCCTTCAACACCATGCCCTGTGTGAAGAGCCGCGCGATTGGCTCGCTATGCGTCACCAATCCCAAGTCCCGCATCACCTTGCACCAGAATCGCGAGTACAGCAGGTGCAAAATCGCGTGTGTAATTCCGCCGATATACTGGTCAATCGGAAACCAGTAATTCACCTTTGCCGGATCGTACGGCGCCTGGTCATTCCGCGGATCGCAATACCGATAGAAATACCAAGACGAGTCCACGAACGTATCCATCGTGTCCGTCTCCCGTCGCGCATCTCCGCCGCACTTCGGGCACTTCACATTCACAAATTCCGGATCCGTCGCGAGCGGCGATTCGCCCTCGCCCGTCAACTTCGGATTCGCGGGCAGCAACACTGGCAAATCCTTATCTGGCACCGGCACCATTCCATCCTTCGCGCAATAAATCACCGGAATTGGCGTGCCCCAATACCGCTGCCGCGAAATTCCCCAATCCCGCAATCGAAAAATGATTTCCTTCTTCCCAAATCCCCGCGCTTCCGCGTCCGCCGCCATCAACTCAATCGCCACCGCACTCTTCAATCCCGAATACTTCCCCGAATTCACGCTGACGCCATACTCCGTAAAAACCTCTTCCGCCTCTTGAACTCCTACCTCAGCGCCGGGTGCCCCATACGCCGTAGTTGCGTATGGGGCTTGGGTCTTCATTCTCTGCGAACTCTGCGGTCCCTCTGTTCCCTCTGTCGTAAAGCCTTTCTCCTTCTCGTCTCGCACCACCACCAACTTCGGCAATCCAAACTTCGTCGCAAACTCAAAATCCCGCTCATCATGCGCCGGCACCGCCATAATCGCGCCCGTTCCATACTCCAGCAGCACAAAATTCCCCACCCAGATCGGCACCCTCGCCCCATTAAACGGATTCAGCGCATAACGCCCCGTAAAAAATCCATCCTTCTCCGCCGTAGCAATATCTTCCGCTTTCGCCGACGACCGCCGCATCTCCACCAACTTCGCCTCACGCGCCCCCTGCTCCGCCGTCCCCGCAATCAGTCGCGTCACCAACGGATGATTCGGCGCCAAAACCAACGCACTAGCCCCATAAATCGTATCGATCCTAGTTGTAAATATCTCGATCTTGGATTTCTGTCTGGAGCCGGGAGTTTCCTTCTCTTCCTCAGCGCTTCTCGGCGAACTCAGCGTCTCTGCGTTATCTTTTCTCTTCTCTGAGCTGTCAACACTCGGCTGTAAGCTGGCGACTGCGACTTCCCACTCCACCTCAAACCAAACCATCGCTCCCACCGACTTCCCAATCCAATTCCGCTGCATCGCAATCACGCGATCTGGCCAGCCACCTTCCAGCGTCTTCAAATCGTCCAGCAACTGTTCCGCATACTCCGTAATCTTCAAAAACCACTGCTCAATATCCCGCGCCTCTACCTTCGTGTCTTCATGCCGCCAGCAATACCCGCCATTCACCACCTGCTCGTTCGCGAGCACCGTGCAACACTTCGGACACCAGTTCACCCGGCTCTTTTTCTTGTACGCGATGCCACGTTCCAACATCCGAAGAAAGAACCACTGGTTCCACTTGTAATATTCCGGTTCGCACGTCGAGATTTCCCGCCGCCAGTCGTACGAAAACCCGAAGCGCCGCAGCACCCTCTGAAATTCCGCTATGTTTTTATTAGTCCACTCACGCGGATGCGTGTGGTTCTTGATCGCCGCATTCTCTGCCGGCAGCCCAAACGCGTCCCACCCCATCGGGTGCAACACGTTAAAGCCCCGCATTCTTTTCACTCGCGCAACTACATCCCCAATCGTGTAGTTCCGCATGTGGCCCATATGCAGCGTACCGCTCGGGTACGGCAGCATCTCTAACGCATAATATTTCGGGAGTTTCGGATCAGCTTCGGTCTCAAATACGCGATTTTCTTCCCATCTCTTCTGCCACTTCTCTTCTATCGCCTGCGGGTTGTAGTCCCCCACCGAACCCCTCCGCCCCTGTAGCTCACCCCTTCAGGGGTGAGGCCTTCCCCAACTCGCCCATTCTTCTCCGCGAATCTCCGCGCCCTCTGCGTCTCTGCGTTATCTTTTCTTCTTCTTTGCCGTTTTTTTTCTCTTCACCTTCACCGCCGGCAAATCCCGCGAACTCCCCACCTTCTTCCCTTCCTTCGCCAGCTTCGCTCGCAACTTCTTCATCGACGGCGTCATCATCGAAAAACCCTTCTCCGCCGCCGGCGCCACATCCTTCAATCCCGCCAATTCCCAAAGCCGTGCCACATTCCGCCGATCGTCTCCCGGATCGTCAATCGGCGTCTCCAGCAGAAACGCCCGCCCCAGCACACCTTCCGGTGGCATCGCACTCATCCGCGGATGCCGCAAAAATCGCATCAACGCTTCTTCGCCAATCTTCCCTTCGCCCACGTGCTCATGACGGTCCACGCGCCCCGCCAACGGTATCTTCGAATCATTTACGTGAAACACCGGCACGTTATCCAGCCCGATCGTGCGATCAATATGCGAAATCGTGTTCGTCAATCCCGCTTCGCTGCGGATGTCATATCCCGCCGCAAACAAGTGCGCCGTATCCAGACACGCGCCCACATTCAAATCCTTCAGCCCGCGCAGAATATGCGCGACTTCCTCTAGTCGCGATCCCATCGCCGAACCCATCCCCGCCGTGTTCTCAATCAAGATCCGCAGCCGCTTCATCGGCACCCGCCGCGCTGCCTGCTTGATCGATTCAATAATCGTCGCAATCGCCAGCTCGACGCTCATCTCCCCGCGCGATCCTGGATGCACCACCAGAAAATCCGCCCCCAGCGACACCGCGCGAACCAACTCTTCATAGAACGCCTGAATCGACCGCGTCCGCAACATCGGCTGCGGCGCCGCCAGATTCACGAGATAATTTGCGTGGATGACCAGCGGCCCCAGCCCCAGTTCTTGCCGACGCGCGCGAAATACCTTCGCTTCCGACTCCGGTATGCGCACCGACGCGCCCTGCCACATGCGCGGGCTCGCCGAAAAGATCTGCAGCGCCGTGCAGCCCAGTTTCCGCGCCGATTCCAGCGCGTTCAGATAGTTCCCCGCTATCGACGTGTGGATCCCAATCCGCAGGCTCCCATCCATCCACGCGGGTTCCTGTGGCTCAGGCTCCGGCTCTGGCCGGTACTCGTCTTCTGGGTCAAACGTCGTGTTTTCAATAAGTGGAAATTCGGGCATACAGTCCAAAACTTTTAGATGTCCTGAATCCCAAATTATAACATACCGCCCCAACTAACCCGGCAGCTCAACAGTTCAGTGGGCAGGCCCAATCAGTCCCAGGCCATCGCCTCGCCAATCAACCGCCTATTCTTCTCAGCGAATCTCGGCGTACTCTGCGCCTCTGCGTTATCTTTTTTTCTTCGTCTTCACCCTCACCCTGCCCAACCACCCAAATCCGTCATCCCGAGCAAACCGAGGGATTCGTCTTCGATCCCACCTACACCACCAGTTCCCCCAGACCGACTTTCCATTTTCCAATTTCAATTTTCGATTTTCCAGTTCTCCCTACTTTTTCACCCACGCCATCCCGTCCGGATCATTCCCACTCAAACTCTGCGGCGCCACCGCCCATGTCTTCAAATCCACCAACACCACCTTGTTGTCTCCACTCACCGCCACAAACGCCCGCGACCCATCCGGCAGTATCAGTATCCCTTCCGCGTTCTTCCCCAAATTCATCCGCTTCACTTCCTTTCGCGAGGCAACGTCCATCACCACCAAATCCCCGCTCCCCAGATCCGAAATCAGCGCGAGCTTCCCGTCCGGCGTGAATTTCAGCCGGTTCGAGTGTTTCGTCCCCACATTCACGGTCTGCTTCACTCTCTTCGACGCCGTATCAATAATCGACACCGTTCCGTCTCCCGAATTCGCCGCCCACACTTCCATCCCGTCCGGCGACAGATCAATTCCCTCCGGACCCTTCCCCACCTTCACCACCGTATTCGTCCATTGCGTCGCATCTGTATTCGCCGTCACCACCGTCACTGAATCCGAATTCACGTTCGACGTGTAAATCGAGTGCCCATCCTTCGAAATCACCAGCATGTGAGTGCGGTCCTGCCCAATGTCATGCGTCCAATCAATCTTGTTCGTCGTGGGATCGTAGCGCGCAATCTTCTTACTCCCCTCCACCGTGAACCAAGCCTTGCCATTAAAAAACACCACGCCATGCGGCCCGCGCAATCCTTCTAGATCCACGCGCGTCTCTTTCCGCGTCGTCAAATCTATAACCGAAATCGTCGTGCCATCCTGATGCGCCCCATAATTCGTCACCACCGCGTACTTCCCATCCGCAGATGCCGCCACTTCATGCGGCACCGGGCCCGTCGCCACCTTCACACTGTCCATCGTCCCCGCATCCACAATCGCCAGCGCACTGTCACCCTTATTCACCACCAGCAATTTCCCTGCCGGCATCTGCGCCATACACACCCCCGCCAGCACCAACCACACTGCAACAATCGCAACTCCCCGAACTCCCCAAAGCCTCATCGCCTCACCTCCAGACAAACTCCGCGATTGTTATCAGCTTCCCCGCGATGTGTATCCCGCGATCGCTCAGTAGCGTCCCAACCGCCCCTGTGGCTTAGGCCTGAGGCCTTCCAACCCCACGCCACAATCGAACCCTTCCTCTACCCTGTCATCCCGACCGGAGCGTCGGCGTCTTTCAGCCGTCGCGTAGTGGAGGGATCGAGGCAACACTTCTTCCCAGGCAAGCACGTCTTCACTCTTCGTTACCTATAACCACAGCACGCCTGCAACCTATTTGCCTTCACCAAAAACTACGCCCACCGCATCTCCTCACCGTCCCCAGGACACGCGGTGGGCAATCTTGCCCCTCTTATTTAAAATCGTATATACGGTTCGAACCTCACACGCAAGCGATGTTGTGCCTCTCCTCCAGTTTGTTTCCTGAACCGACGATTCGACCACACCGCCGCTCCGGCTTCCTCCGACTCCGGCCCCCAATTCCGTTTTCATGTAAACTATTCATTCCGCCTCAATCGAGGACGCCATGCTGGTTGTCATGCAATCTCACGCCTCCGAGCAACAGGTTCGCGAAGTCTGCGAACGCATCGAATCGCTCGGCCTCAAAGCCCACGCCATTCCCGGCTCCGGCCGCACCGCCATCGGCATCACTGGCAATAACGGCGCCGTTGATCTCGGCTTCCTCGAATCCATGCCCGGCGTCATCGAATGCATTCCGGTCACCAAGCCCTACAAATTAGTCAGTCGCGATGTGAAACAGGAAGACACCGTCGTCCGCATCCCCACTCCCAGTGGAGACGTCCTCGTCGGTGGCGGCCATCTCGCCATGATTGCCGGCCCCTGCGCGGTCGAAACCGAAGAGCAATGCCTCGCCGTTGCCGCGCAACTCAAGCCTACCGGCGTGCGACTCTTCCGCGGTGGAGCTTACAAGCCACGCACCTCGCCCTATAGTTTTCAGGGATTGGGTCTCGCTGGACTAAAAATTCTCGCCAAAGTTCGCGACACCTACGGCTTTGGCATCGTCACCGAAGCCATCGATAACGAAAGCCTCGATCTCGTCGACGAGTGGGCCGACGTCATCCAAATCGGCGCACGCAACATGCAGAACTTCTCGCTCCTCAAACGCGCCGGCCGCGCAAAAAAACCCGTGCTCCTCAAACGCGGCATGAGCGCCACCCTTGACGAATTCCTCATGGCCGCCGAATACATCCTCAGCGAAGGCAATTACAACGTCATGCTTTGCGAACGCGGCGTCCGCACCTTCTCCGACTTTTCGCGCAACACCCTCGACCTCGCCGTCGTGCCTGCCGTCAAAAAACGCAGCCATCTTCCCATCCTCGTCGACCCCAGCCACGGCACCGGCAAGCGCCACAAAGTTCTCCCGCTCTCCCTGGCCGCAGCCGCCGTGGGAGCCGACGGCCTCTTAGTAGAAGTCCATCACCAACCCGAAAAAGCCCTCTCCGACGGCATCCAATCCATCCTCCCCTCCGAATACGCCCAACTCTTCCAAGAAGTCCAACAAATCGCCGCCGTAGTCCACCACACCGTCAACTAACCTCATCGCTTATTCTTTTCCGCGAATCTCCGCGTCCTCTGCGCCTCAGCGTTATCTTTTTCCTCTCGCATTTCTTGAACTCCTAAACTTCTGAACTCCTCAACTCCTCAACTCCTCAACTCCTCAACTCCAATCCCTTCCCTGTCAACTTTCCACTCTCTTCTGTAAACTCATTCCGTCCATGCCCTATCGCAAAAACTTCCGTGCCTATTTCGTCCTCTCCATCCTGCTCATCCTCGCCGCCGTCGTTCTCCTCCGCGAGCATCGTCCCTCCTTCCTCCGCCCCGGCCTGCACCTCAACGCCTACGTCTCCACCGTCGATGGCAACATCACCGTGGTCGATCTCGTCTCGCTCCACCCCATCCAGAAAATCTTCGTCGCCCCCGGCATCGCCGACATGCGCGAACATGCAAAACGCGACGAAATCTGGGGCGTCAGCTCCGCCGCCGGTTTCGTCTTCATCCTCGACACCCATTCCAACCAGGTCGTCGCCCGCATCCAAACCGGCCCGCTTCCCTACTCGCTCGATTTTTCTGCCGATTCTCGCCGCGCCTACACTACGTCCGCCGTCACCAATCAGGTCTTCGTCATCGATTGCGATTTACGCGCCATCGTCGGCCGCGCACCCACCGACGCCGAACCCATCCAGGCCCGCGCCACGCCCGACGGCAAATTTCTCCTCGTCGTTAATCGCCGTGCCTCGACACTCGGCATCTACGACGCCCCCACCCTCCGCCATCTTAATTCCGTCCCCGTCATTCCGCAGCCCGACGAAGTTGCCATCACCCAAGACAGCGCCACCGCCTTCGTCATGAGCCGCGCGCAGAATCGCCTCTCCGTCGTTGATCTCAAGCGCTCCATGCTCGTCGCCAATCTCGAACTTGCCGGCAAGCCTTCCGCCATGTTGCTCAAGCCCGATGGCGGAGAACTCTACGTCATCTCTCCCGAAGCTCACGGCCTTCAGGCCATCGACACATGGACTCACGAAGTCGGCGATTCCATGCTCCTCGGCTCCGAACCATCCAACGCCATCATCGATCCCGACGCAGTCGAAATGTACGTTGCCGATCGCGCCGCCGCCCGCGTCATGCCTCTCGACTACATCAATCGTCGCCTCGGTCGCCCCATCAACGTCGGCGCCGAGCCTGCTGTTATGCGCTTCGACCCCTCCGAATCCGGAGCCAAAGCCACCATGCTCCTCGTCGTCAACGAATCCTCCGGCGATCTCGCCATCATCCGCACCCGCACCGACAGCCTCCTAACCATGATCCCCATAGGCACCCACCCCCAACGCCTAGCAGTAAAACTCTTCTAACCACGCTCCAGTGTCCGTTTCGCACAACTGTCATCCTGAGCGCAGCGAAGGATCTCAACGCGGATATCAACGCACACTCCCGCTCTCACTCCTCAAACGCACCACTCAATTTTCCGGATTACCCTACAGACCTACAGCTTAAACAACTCCCGCAATCTCTTCGTCTGCTGCCTCGACACCGGTATCTCCGTCTGTTTTTTATCATTCATCTTGATCATGAAGCTCGACTTAAACCACGGCACCACTTCCTTAATGTGGTGAATATTCACCAAAAACGACCGGTGCGGCCTCCAAAACGAATCCGAATCCAGCGCCGCGTGCAATTCCTCCAGCGTCCGGTAATTCGACGATCCTTCTACTTCCTTCGACATCACCGTGATCAGCCCGTCTTCAATCCCCGCGAACACCAGATCTTCCGCATCTACCAACAGCATCCTCTGCTGCGACTTGATCATGATCTTCGATGGCGCAGTCGCCGCCGGCTTCCCGGCCCCCAGCTGATTAAACAATTGCTCCAGCCGTTCCGTTGGACTCACATGCGCATCCATCTCTCGCCGCGCTCGCTGAATCGCTTTAGCAATCCGCGCCTTATCAAACGGCTTCAAAACGTAATCCACCGCATTCACATCAAACGCCTGCACTGCATAATGATCGAACGCTGTGGCAAATACGATGTGCGGCACTTTCAGTTTCCGCTCCACCAACTTTTTCAGCACGCCGAATCCGTCTAGCCCCGGCATCTGTACATCCAGAAACAACAAATCCGGCGCGTGTTCCTTAATCAGATTCACCGCCTCAATCCCATTCTTTCCCTGCCCCACCAAATTAATCTCAGGAAAGCCCTTCAACAAAAACGCCAGCTCTTCCCGAGCCGGCTTCTCGTCATCCACAATAATTGTATTGATCGCCATAATGATTCCGCCAAAGTATACCCCGCCCCCACCCAACACCGTCCCTTTATGTGGGCCATCGTGGCACAGCCATTCCTGGCTGTGCGCTTTGCCTCCAGCAAGCCCGAGGCACGCAGTTGAATGGATCGATCTCTTGCTCATCGCCAATCGTCAATCGGCACAATATCCCGTCCGCCAATCCCCTCAACCTCTCCGCGACCTCTGTGCTCCGACCTCTGCGTCCTCTGTGGTAAATCCGTTCTCTTCCCTCCGAATTCCCGCACTTCAGGTATCATGCAATTTCACTCCACTCCGCGAAAGAGACTTCATGCCCAAAGCCAAAGCAAGAATCGTCAATAGTGAAATCGTCTACCGCGGCCCCATCTTCAGCGTCCGCCGCGATGAAGTCAT
>Ga0209275_10000617_pt1 | contig 14102 bp, 15 predicted proteins | sample HubBroMetageREF2_FD_188344 | JGI IMG/M metagenome (GOLD analysis project Ga0209275, IMG submission 188344) | Reference soil microbial communities from the Hubbard Brook experimental Forest, New Hampshire, USA - Hubbard Brook CCASE Soil... | ecosystem: Environmental > Terrestrial > Soil >... | reverse complement strand
TTCTGGCCATGGCCGATCCGAGCGTGTCAATCATCTTCCCGCCGAGGACCGAGTGGCGAGCGTGTGGCCAGCCGTCTTCAACGGACACCTCCGTCATCCAGCGCACTTCGAGCTCCTCTGTGCCCTCCCCGAAAGCCGGCACCGGCGTGTTCAATCGCGACGTATGCCCATCCTGAAGATGCAGTGGTTGAGGTACGCCGACCAGATCGCGCATCAGCAGTCGGCTCGGCCGGAGTGGCAGAACGTTGCGCCACACCCTGTGTTGAATCTGCGACTCGCGATTATGAGAAGAGGACAGACCCGAGGCGACGCGTTCGGAGGCGGTCTCATCGCTCGCGCTTGTGACGACGAGGCGAAAACCTTTGTGAGTGAGCGAGCGCAATGTTTGCATCACCCATTGGCGCTCTCCCTCATCGTTCAGGTAGCTCTCTGGTAGCCACCACGCGAGCGATCCGCTGCAGCGAAGGGAGTAGGCAAGTGCGAAGTCCCACGGCCCCTCGCCAACGACAATCGTAGCTTTCTGCTCAATCATGGGAACAGATTGGAACCAGTCGAGCCCCTGCGTACCTAGCCTCCGAGGCGTGCTGGTCCAGCCCGGGCCGCCGATGCCGAAGATCCATCGCAGGAGCTCCAACCGATGCGGAAGCTCTCGCGTCTCGACCTCGGTGCCGGCCTCGGCTAGGTCTCGTCGCAGCTGAGGGCTGAGCGTGCCGAACTCGGTTGCGAGCAACAGGCGCTCGAGTGGGTCTATGCTGGCGGCAGGTTCGATGACCGACTCGGGCAGCGGACGCAGCAGACTCGCATCGGTCAGTGGGTGGATCCCAGCTCGTTCGGATGAGAGAAGTGTGTACATGAAGTCGCCATCGAGATGGAGTGGAGCAGTTCGCGCGACGAGCTCGCGCTGCAGTTCCTCCGGTAGACCCTGTGGGTCGATTGGCAGTTTGAGGTGCTCGTCCGCAAAGGAGATATCCGCATCGATCCGTGTGAGTTCTTTCTCGATCGCGGCACGCTGCCGCCCGTAGATCTCGGGAGCGAACTCCTCGAGATCATCCCAATGCGGCTGATGATGGAGATAGACATCGGGATCCAACAGCGCTACCAGGGCCCAAAACAATTCGCATTGAGCGGGCGTGTCAGGCAACGGAAGTAGTGGATTTCCTGGAGCACCCCATAGCCTCGTGACGGCGCCAATGGCCGCGGTAAAGAGTGTCTGCCAGTCGAACCCACTACGTTGGTCGACAAGGACACAGGCTCGCGGAGGACGCGCAAGCAGCGTCACGTTGATCGGATCGGGCTTGGCGGTTGCGAGGAGCAGGGGACGAAGGTAGCGCTTCAGCGTGCTGACTGGCTGGAGCAATGGGTCGCTGGTGGGACGTGCCGTCCCGCGAATGCGCTTTCATTGCTTCATGGACGCTCAGCCTCCTACACCCAACCGGGATCCCCGCGCCGCCTGGCGCCTGGTTCGAGAGCGACTGTCGAGACGCCCGACGTTGGCCTCGTGCATCCTCGCGCGGGCAAGAGAGGATCTGTATCCGCGTGCTGCGGGCCTGTGGAAGTGGACTGGGTTGGTGTGCTTCTGCTCGCCGATCGTCGCCGACATGGCGCGGGCGCATGGCATTGGCGAGCTACGGGAAGCGGGAACCTTTTCGGCGATGTTCATGGCAATGGCGGCCGTGATCGTGTTCGCATGGAAGCGGGATGACGCGGGGAGGTCGCAGTGGATGGGCATCGCTGCCGGGCTGAGCGTTTCTGCTGGGGCGGTCGCGGAGCTGGACCACCTGCACATAGCGTGGCAAGGTCGGGTGCTCGGCTACGCCTTCCTGCTGTTCGCGGCTGCGCACTTCGGGCCAAAGATCCGCGATATGACCGATCGTGCCCCGAAGCCGCTGGTTGCTCGAGTGAAGTGGTACGTGGGCGTGCTCAGTCAGGGGGCGCTGACGCTCCTGATCGTCACGTCGGCTTGGTCCCTGGCGATGCCGACTGGGCTCGGCGGCGACCCGGCCCATCCTCCCGATCGAGGGTTGGTCATCTTGGCGGTCTGGCCGGCCGCGGTGCTGGCTCTGGTGCTGATCGGTTGGCCGGCCGCGAAGCGTCTACTGAAAGGTGGACTCTCCCCGATCGCTGCCGACGGGGAACGCAGGCTCCTGTTCACTCGTGTCCTTGGGACTTTGGTTCTGGGGCTGCTGTTCATCGCTTCCGGTGTCCGCGGCGCTGTCGTCGGCCCCAGCCAATCGCATCCGGCGTCCGCTGAGTTCGCTGCGGCGATTCTGATCTGGCTTGGCTTCTGGATCGAGCGACGCCTGCTCCGCAAAGTAGTTGGGGCTCGGCTATAAGGCGCCCGGGGTTCGGATCGCCTTAGTTAAGGCACGCTGGTGCCAGGCCGGTGCGCCGCGGGCAATTAGCGGATCAGCGCATCGCGTTCGTTGACGCTGTCATTGATTGCGTCGCCGCTGACGCTCGGCACCACCCGGTTGCCCTGAGCATCACGGCACTTCCAGTACAGCGGTAAGTTGAGTGGATGGCAAAGCGCACGGTCAGTGGACCAAAGATCGACGGCCTGGAGTTGAGGGCTGCTGCCGCGGCGGCTTACGTTGTCGGTGGCCGGGCGCAGCGGCGTGATCTGGGCGGCAGCCGGATGCGGGACTTCGACCTGCGTTACTCGGACGGGCGAGCCGACGAGCCATTGGAGGTCACTTCCTTTGTGGATAGGGCGAGTCTTGAGACCTGGAAGCGTGTAGGAAGGAAGGACCCAACCGCATCTATGGTCTCGCGGGTTTGGACACTTGACTTGCCGAGCAGTGAACAGGGCCCCGATGGGTCCACCGGGCCGTCTGATGTAAGCCGATTCTTTGAGCGGGCCGGGGTGCTGCTTCATGCACTCGAGGAACGTGGCCAGCACGAATTCCAGATGCCTGGACCGCCTGATGACAAGGTGGTGCAGGGGTTGACCGATCTAGGTTGCGACATGGGCTTTTCGCGTGTACCTGGACCCGATGAGACGGGACGCATCGAAACCGTCGCTCCGGTTGGTGGATTCACTCATCGCGATTCAGTCGCATGGGCGATAGAACACGAGGCGGCAAAGACCGACAACCAGGAGAAGCTCAGCCGCTCCCTGGATTCAGAGCGTCGTCATTTGTTCGTCGTGCCACACCCTTCGGCAGCCGCAGTGTACTTGTCAGTCCGTCGCGGAGAGCTTGGGCGTTTGCCGGTGTTGCCGAATCCGATTACCACAGCGTGGGTGTGGGATGGAAACGGTTCCCATGTGTTTATGGCAACACCACCATCCTCTTGGGAGGATCACGAACTGCCGGCACGTCTACTGGCCGAGCCTGAGAAGTGGGTGGAATAGATTTTAGCTCTGGCATAAGGGCGAACCCTAATCGGACGCAAGCCACCGCCAGAGTGATCGTAGTAGCGGCCGGTCCGCGCCCGCTGCATCGCGCAGGGTGCCAGCTTTACGGGGTGCCGCCGTGGCTGCGACCGGCCCCGCGCCCGCTGGGGCTACCCATCGAAGGAGGCTCGAATGTCCGCTGGACTCACAGACTCGGACAGCATGTTCTCGGTGCGCAAGGCACCCTGGCCCGCGCGCTTGAGGACGGACCCGAGAAGACCCGCGCGCTGCAGCTCGTCGCGGCTGCGTGAGTTGGGCAGGGCTCGGCGGGCCTGCGATCCCCGCCGAGCCTGTCGCGATCGACCCGTCGAAGCACCCGCATACTCCCGTACAATGGACGGTCAAGGAGCCGGCCCTGGCGGTCGATTCCTTCCAAGGAGTGTTTGCAATGGCTACCCGAACTGACAACGAGATCCGCGAGCTGAGCCCCGAGGAGTGGGATCAGCGAGTAGATGAACAGGCACGCAAGCGCCTGGGCATGAGCGGCGAGGAGTTCGAGCGGCGTCTGAACGCGGGCGAGATCGACATTGACGATAGCCCCGACGTGACGCGCGTTGCGATGATGCTCCCGCTCCATGCCACACACAAGTAAGACACCCGCCGAGGCTGTCGAGCACTACCGCGGCAGGACCGTGCGACTGCTGTCCTGCGTGACCAGCGTCCACGTCGTCGTCCGTGCTTACCACCTCTCGGACGTGCCGCACGAGCTCGAACTTGCTGACACGGCGAAGATGCGCGGTGGTCCTCTCTCGATCGACGTCGCTGAGGAATACGAGGTACGCCAAGGCGCCGACGGCTGGCACGTCGAGATTCTCGGCTACCTTTACGCCATCGGATACGAGGGCCGCGAGCTCGTTTCCTATCACTGGCATCCCAGCGGCAGCAGTCCGATCACCTGGCCGCACATGCACGTCGGCGCCAACATCCAGGTCGGTGATCGGTGGCTCGGAAAGGTCCACCTACCTACTGGCGCGGTCGGCCTCGAGCGAGTCGTAGCGATGGCGATTGCCGAGCTTGGGGCCAAGCCGCTGCGCGACGATTGGGAACGATTGATCGGCGAGGCCGCCATCCGCTGACGGCCGACGCCTCCAGCCTAATACCGTTGAGTAAAGGGCTAGCACGAGCGCGAGAGCTGCCGCTTGGGCGTGGCTCGCGCTGCGCCAAGGAGACGCCTGATGCGGTTCGAGTCCGCAGGCGGCCCGGTGCAGCTCAGGCTAAGATTCGGTGGCGTTTCGCCCGACGGCACCTCTGTCCGCGATGAACCCTCCCAACAGCACGAGCATCTCGAGCACGCGTGGCGATGTGCTCACGGCGATCTCCGACGGGATGGTCGCTTTGTTGAAGGAGTTTTACGGGCGGGGCCCGACTCGTGCGAAGTCTTATTACGAGGACGACCTGGTCGTGTGCGTGCTACGCGGCGGCTTCTCGCGAGTGGAGCAGACCCTGCTCGATGGTGGGCGCGGCCACGCTGTCATTCAGCAGCGCATGGAGTTTCAGGAGGTAATGCGCGATCGCTTCACCGGGGTGATCGAACAGGCGACCGGCCGGGCGGTGATCGGGTTTATGAGTGGCAACCAGCAGCACCCTGATCTGATGTGCGAGGTGTTCATCCTCGGTCCCACCGATCTCCTCGAGGAGCATGAGTGGGGCAACTCGTCCGGTGGATCGAGCATTACCGCCTGACTACCGACAAGGTCGCTCTACCCCAGCCTGCACGCGCCCGATTGTAAGCGCAGGCAGAGCCCAGGGGATAGCTTGTGCGGCTACATGGCCGACACCGCAATCGAGATCGAGGATCTGCATGTCGTGCGCGGCGGACGGTGCGTGATCGACGGCCTGGACCTGCATGTAGCCGCGGGGTCAGTGACTGGCCTGCTGGGTCCCAGCGGGTGCGGGAAGTCAACGCTCATGCGCGCGATCGTAGGCGTGCAGATCATCCAGTCTGGACAGGTGATGGTGCTCGGCGAACCGGGCGGCTCGCCACAGTTGCGCCGGCGCGTCGGGTACGTGACACAGGCTCCATCGGTCTATGGAGACCTGAGCATCAGCGAGAACCTGCGCTACTTCGCTGCGGTCGTCGGTGTCGGCCAAGAGCGCGTCGGCGAAGTCATCCACACCGTGGGCCTCGCCGGTCGCGAGCAGCAGATCGTTGGGTCGCTCTCGGGCGGTGAGCGCTCGCGAGTATCGCTCGCCAGCGCACTGCTGAACGATCCAGAGCTGCTGGTGCTCGATGAGCCCACTGTCGGATTGGACCCGGTGCTGCGGGCCGAGCTGTGGCGGACCTTCCACGAGCTGGCCAGCGCCGGAAGCACGTTGCTGATCTCAAGCCACGTGATGGACGAGGCAAGCGAGTGCGACGCTCTGCTGCTGATGCGCGACGGGGCGCTGCTCGAGCAGACAACGCCTGAGCGGCTGCGCCAGCAGACCGGCGAGCAGGATCTCGGCCGGGCATTCCTCGCGGTTATCGAGCAGGCGTCCTCATGAGCGCACGGGTAACGCTGGCCACGGCCAGGCGCGTGCTGTGGCAGATTCGGCGCGACCCGCGCACGATCGCGCTGCTGCTCGTGGTGCCCGTCGGGCTGCTCGTGCTGATGCGCTTCGTATTCGACGGTCAGCCACAGACCTTCCAGGCGATCGGGGCGCCGATGTGCGGGCTGTTCCCATTTATCATCATGTTTCTCGTCACCTCGATCGCGATGCTGCGCGAGCGTACCAGCGGCACCCTTGAGCGCTTGATGAGCCTGCCGATCGCCAAGGTCGACCTCCTGGTGGGCTACGGGGTCGCGTTCGGTTTGCTTGCCGCTCTCCAGGCAGTCGTCGTGTGCCTCGTTGGGTTTCTCGCGCTTGGCCTGCACGCGCCGCACGGCGCGTGGCTTGTGGGGCTGCTCGCCGTCGGCAACGCCGTGCTCGGGATGGCGCTCGGCCTGTTCGTCAGCGCGTTCGCAAGGACTGAGTTTCAGGCGGTGCAGTTCATGCCCGCGATCATCTTTCCCCAGCTGCTGTTGTGCGGACTGTTCGTGGACCGTCACGAGATGGCCAGCGCGCTGTACGGGGTCTCGTGGGTGCTGCCACTGACCTACGCCTACGACGCTCTCGCGCGCGCAACCCGCTCCGGCGCGCTCGGGGGCCGGATGGCGATCGATATCTGTGTGATCCTCAGCGCGACACTTGTCGCGCTCACGCTCGGGGCGCTTACATTGCGCCGCCGGACTGCATGAGCGCCCGCCCGGAAAGCTCCGCGGCGCAGTTGGGCACGGCCGAGGTTACGGCCTCCACGGTCGCGAACATCGGGCCGGGGATCGACTTCTATTTCGCGTTCGGGGTGATCGCGGTCACCGCCGGTGTCGCGGCTCCTCTGACGATCCTCGCGGCGGGTGTGGCTGTCGTGCTGCTCGCGTTCACAGTGGCGGAGTTCACCAAGGTGGAGCCCTCGGCGGGGAGCTTCATCACCTATGTGGAGACCTCGCTGGGAGCGAGGGCCGGTGTCGTGGTGGCCCTTCTGGTCGCGGTGGGATACACGGTCGCGATGGCGGGGGTGTTCACGATGTCGGGAGGCATGGTGGCGTTGACGCTCGCTCACTACACCTCGTGGCATCCGGCGTGGGAGCCGATCACACTCGTTCTGACGGGCGGAGCGATCTGGCTCGCCATACGGGGCGTCAGCCTGTCGACCACGGCCGTCGCCCTGGCTGTCGTGGCGCAGGTCGCGATCATGCTGCTGGTCTGCGTCGTCGTGCTGATCGACGAGCGTGCCCGTCTCTCGGGCATACCGTTCTCTTGGGCGCACCTCACCGGCGGCCTGACGGGCCTGTCCGCCGGTTTCCCGCTCGCCCTCTACATGTTCATTGGCTGGGAGAACGGCCCGGCGCTCGCGGAGGAGTGCCGCGATCCGAGGCGAACGGTGCCCAGGGCGCTGTTCATATCGATCGCCCTCGCCACGTTCCTGTTCGTCTTCTTCACCTACTCCACCGTCACAGGGTTTCACTACAACGTCTCCTCCATCGGCCGCGCCTCGGTCCCGTTCCTGACCGTTTCTGACCACTACCTCGGCCAACTGGCGATCCTCGCCTGGCTGGCCGGAATCGTCTCGGTGCTCGCCACGCTCATTGCCGGCGCGAACTCCCAAGCACGAATGCTCTACGACGGCGGCCGAAGCGGGCTCCTACCGTCATGGCTCGGCCGCGCCCGCGCATGCGACAACACACCGGTGCACGCACTGCTCGGGATGGCAGGTGTCGGACTGGCGATCATCGCGCTGTGGTGGATATCCCACCTGGTTGGCTTCAACGGAGGGTCGACGGACCCCGTCGGACTGTATGCCGAGTGCTCCACGATGGGCACGATCGTGATCCTGTTCGTCTACTTCCTGACGACACTGTCGCTGCCGATCTTCATGTGGCGCCGCCACCGTCAATCGTTCTCCACACTACGACACGTGGCACTCCCCTTCCTCGGAGCGCTGACCCTGATCGTCCCGTTCGTCGAGCTCTGTAAGCCGGGGCAGCCCGCCCCCTACAGCGAGTTCCCGTACGTCGCACTGGCGATCGTGGCCATAGCCAGCGTGATCGCCTGGCTGACCGTGCGCCGCCACCCATCCACCGGCTCAGGCGAGGGGACGACATTGTCGGCACCGAGGGCATCTCCTAGATGATCGCGCCACTTGACCTTCTGGGTTTGGTGTGCGGCCCTCGGACGCGCGGTGCCGCTTGACATGCTGGGAAAGCTGGCCGTGCGCCAGCACCCCGGATAGAAGGTCACGAGGCGTTACCGGGCGCGCTTGGCTGCGTGACGCCTCGTATAGAGCTTCTGCTGGATCGTCATCGCACCAGGATGTCCACTGCCAGGCCAGGGCGTCAACAGCAGCAGCAGCCGTGTAGCCGAGGACGCGATGACCTCGTGGCGCTCTCCTGGAGCTAGCTCGACCAGCAGCCCAGCCTCGCCACTCGCGCGCTCGCCCGCGGCCGTGGTCACCTCGATCGCGCCATCGATCACGATGAGCCACGCACGCTCGTGGACCTCATGCTCAGACAGGCTCTCACCCGCCGCGAGGTCGAGCACGATTGCGCGCGCCTCCTCGCTGGAGGAGAGAACCTCCGGCAACCGCGCCTCCAGGTCAAGCACCTTAAGCTTCCAGCTGTTCACCACGCCTCCTTGTCAGAGCGCTGCTACGCGCTTTTCTGTGCGTGGTAGTGCTCTTTCCAGATCAGCTTGTAGATCGGGATGCGGCGGGGGAGATCGCGCACGCCCGGGATGAACGGTATGCAGATGAACGCGAGGCTGAGCAGGCCCATGATCAGCATCACCTGGATATCGGCGTTGGAGGAGGACTTGATCGGTTCCACCTGATACCAGAGGGTGTATAGCCACAGCCACACCTGGCCCGGGTAGCTACCGGTCTCGTTCATCATTCCCCACTGCTCACCGAGCAGGTGGTCGCCTTCGGCGCGTTCGCCAAGCAGGCCGCCATCGGCCATGAACAGCAGTGGCTTGGTGTAGTCGGTCTGGAAGAACTGGTTGCTGGTCAACAGGGCGCCGTCTAGTCCACCACTCTGGGCGAGGCTCAATAGCCCCGTCATCAGCGCCGGGACCGGTCCGGCTCCGCTCGCCAGCACCGTGACTGCGTCGCTCGAGGGGTCGAGGGCAACCGTCTTGGGCGGCGTCTTCTTTTCTTCGGTAGCCGTTTCGTATTCTTCCAGCGGCTTGGCGTACGCTTCGCCCCACGCCTTCTGTGTCTTTTCCGGAGCCGCCCGGTATGCAGCCAGGGCGCTCTGTAGCACCGGGTTTCCGGGGACTGTCTCGAGTGGGCCGATCACGTAGTCCTGGGCCGTGTCGATCGGGTGGCTCACACCGAGCCACCGCTGCGGGTGCAGAAAGAGGAAGTGCTGCACGCTGCCCGAGTTGTGGTTGTAGGACGGGCCGTATTCGGCGGTGTCGCTCGTGCCGTCGAGCTCCTTGGCGGCGGTCGCGACGAAGTTGATCGGCATTTGGCGCGACCACTGGGCGACCGTGCTCGGCTTCTCATCCGGCGATGAGAACAGCACGGTCAACAGGATCGCCAGCAGCGCAAGGACGCCGAAGGCGATGCACAGCTCTTTGACGAGGTCGTAGGAGGCGTAGGCGCCTTGCCACGGCCCGGTGTCGTCCTTGGAGCGAAGGAAGCTCAAGACGTCACTTCCGTCCTAGCCGACGGGGGCTCGCCGACGGGGACCGCGGGCGGCGGGCCGCCGGCCTGCGGCAGGCGCGTGGCGAGGGCGGTCCTGTCGAGCTCGAACGGCGGCACGACGCCGTGGCGGCGCACTAGCAACACGTGAGCGGCGACGAGCCCTACGACGGCCAGCGGCAGCAGAAAAACGTGGTAGCTGTACATCTGCCCGAAGTTCGTGACGTTGAAGAACGCGCCGACACCGACCGAGTTCAGGCCGTCCTTCGCCTGCGTTGAGATCCACTGCGCGTCGAAGTTCTGCTGAGAGACATAGCCCGTCAACGCGGTCGGGACCGCGACCAGGAACGTGACGGCGCCGGTAATCCAGACGCGTGTGCGCCCGCCCCGCCACGCGGCCATCCAGTACTTGCCCCACAGGTGCACGACCATCGCGAAGAAGAACAGCTCGACGGCCCACAGGTGGATGCTGTTGATGAAGTGGCCGATGCCCGTGTAGTGCCACCACGCCGGGCCCTTGAGGCTCAGGATCACGCCCGACCCGATGATCACCACGAGCGCGGCGATGCTGGCGACACCGAAGATGTAGATCCACGAGGCGACATAGGTCGGCTGCCCGTCGGGGAGCAGCTTCTCCGGGGGCAGCGCCTCGACCGCTGCCTCACGCACGCGGCCCGTCCAGGTGGGCTTCGGAGGTTGGGCGGCACTCACTCGGGGTCCCCTCCAGTCCGGCGAGCGATCGCGCGAGCGTGCGCGCCCGGGAACGGCAGCGTGATCGCGAGGGCGAAGACCACGAGCATCAGCGCGATCACGATCAGGTTCGCGACGGACAACTGGATAAAATGCCATTCGACGACGTGCGCCGGGTGATTCAAGTTGAAGACGGCCGCCAGCACGATCATTACGCGGAGATGCTCAGTCGCGAGTCTGGCAGAGATGTGTGCGGCTGGGGCACTGTGACCTCCGGATCGCTCTACATGACAGCGAAACCTCGGAAGTCACGTCATATTGCCGGTCCCGCAGGACCGACCGCACACCGATGCCCTCTTTCGCGAAGTCTACTACGTGCGGGGCGATCATCTAACGGCCGCCACAGCGAGTTCCTTGCCGACAGTTGGCTGCTCGCTACCCGTAGGGGCGTTCGACCTTGGCAGGTAGAGCAGGCTGAGTAGGGCCCCGAGGAGCGCGATCCCGGCTGAGACGAGCAGCGCGTTGTCCATGCCTTGCACGAAGGCGGTTCGCACGGACGTCAGTAGCGGGGATGACTGCAGCTGGTGTGCGACTGCCACGCCACCAAAGACGCTCTGGCGAACAGCGCTGGCGGCTCGTCCCGATAGGCCCGAAAGGCTGAGGTGGGCGACGTAGCCGGCGGTCACAACGCTGCCGAGGATCGCGATGCCGAATGGCCCACCGACCTCATCGATCGCCTCCAACACTCCCGAGCCAACCCCGCTGCGATCCGGAGACAGCTCTACGAGCGCCGCGGAGGTCGAGGTAGCCAGCGCGAGGCCCATCCCTGCCCCGACCACCACCATCCACACCGCCACAAACAAGCCACTCGAATCGACGCTCGTGCTGGCTCCCAGGAGCAGCCCCACCACAAGCAGGCCGAACCCGGCCGCAACGGCAATCTTGGCGCCAACGAGCTTGGCGACTTCAGAAGCCGGAACGGCCCCGACCAGGACCCCACCGACCAGCGGCAAGAGCCTCAGACCCGAACCCATCGCCGTCGTGCCGAGCACTCCCTGGAAGTACTGTGGCATCGTGAACAGCACCCCGATCAAGGAAAGGAACGACATGGCGGCGAAGATCGCGCCCCACGTGAACGAAGCCGAGCTGAACAGCGTCATGTCGAGCAGCGGCTGACCACCGGGACGACGCGTCAACCGGCGCTCCCAGGCGAGGAACCCGACCAGGATCGCGATGCCCACGAAGATCATGAGCAGGGCAGCGAGATTACTCCAGCCGTCCTCGCCTGCTCTGATCAGTCCGTAAGTGACGGCCACGAGGCCGAGGACAGAAGCGCCTACTCCGGTCAAATCCCAGCCCGGTCGCTGCGGAGCTCGAAACCCCGGCAACAGAACGGCGGCAGCCGCGAAACCGATCAAGACGACCGGAACGTTGATCAGAAACACCCAACCCCACCAGTAGTTGGTCAGAATCCAACCGCCGAGGATCGGGCCGATCGGCATCGCCAGGAAGTTCCCAGCCCCCAGAATCCCCACTGCCTTTGGCCGCTCCTCCTTGCTGAACAGCACCGTCAGCGAGGAGATCGCCATTACGATCACACCGGCGCCGGCGAGTCCGAGGAGCACCCGGGCGGCCATGAACTCAGCCACCGAGGTTGAGAACGCGCACCCGGTCGAACCGAGCCCGAAGAGCCCCAGGGAGAACAAGAAGACCTTCTTGTGGCCGTAACGGTCGCCCAGCAGTCCGGCTGGAAGCATCGCTGCGGCGAGGACGAGGAAGTACCCCGAGGAGAACCATTGGAGGTCTGTCTCGGATGCCCGGAGTGACTGTGCCAGCGTGGGCAGCGCCACGCTGAGTACCGTGCTGTCGATTCCCACGCACAAGATGGTCAGGAACACCGCGCCGAGCGCCCACCAGCGGCGAGCGGCGAGGCCTGGAGGGTCAACGGCGGCGGAGCTCATGATCAGCCGCCGATTCGGGCTAGTTCGATCGACACGACGAGGAACCATGTAATCGACGACAGGTAGTAGAGCCGCTCGACGAGGCCGAAGATGCGTCCCAGCCGCGGGCCCGCGATCGCGATGCCTGTAGCGATTGCGGTTCCGGTGATCACCCAGGGCAGCCACCCGTCGACCAGCCCTTTCACTGATGACCAGGCGGCCTCGTGGCCGAGGGTCCCGCCGAGGTTTGAGGCGGCAACGGCGATTGACGCGAAGATCGTGACCGCCAACATCATGTGGATGGTTCCCTTGATGGTCTGGAAGCGGCTGCCGGCCTGGTCGGTGGGAAACAGCGGGATGAGAAGGCGTGCGGCACCGGACAGCAGCAGCATCGCGATGGTGAGCGTCGGCTTTGCCGGATTGGAACGGGCGAGCGCGATCGCGAGTGCAAAGCCGGACACCGCGCCCGCAGTGGTGAACACCCAGAACCCGGCGCGGTAGCGGCCGATCGCGTAGTCGCTGGCGGCATCCCGGATCGGGTCATAGCCGGTAGGAAGAATGTGCAGCAGCAGAAGCGCAGCCGTCCCGATGGCCATCGAGACGGCTGCGAGGATGCTCAGCGCTTCAACCAACATGCTCTCCTTGGAGTTACCGCGAAGTGTCGCATCGGAACACTCGACGGTGCCGGCGAGCACCCGTGGCACGTTTCGCTCCGGGCTGGACACCTTCCTTCGATACTGCGAACAGGAGAAGGGGCTCCGCGGCTCCACGCTGCACGAGTACCGGAGGATCGGCGAGCGATTGGCTGATCGGCCCTGGCGTCCGGGTTGCACCTGGGCCGATCGGGTGCTCGACACCTTCGGCGAGGACGACCTTCTGCACGTTCGGAGCGAGCTCGTCAATGCCGGGCGCAGCGCCGACACGCTGAACCATCATCGCCGCGTGATCCGAGGCACGTTCGGCACGCATCCGGCGAGTCCGGCGCTCGCGTGGGCTTGGATGCCGCCCAAGGTCGAGAGCGAGGGCAAGCTGCGCTTCTACACGCCTGAGCAGGTGGAACGGCTGATCGCAGAGGCGTATGACGATGAAGACGAGGCGATCTACACCGTCGCGACGGAGGCAGGCGCAAGGATGAGCGAAATCCGAGCCCTGAAGGTCTCCGACGTCGACTTCGGGGTCGATGTCATCCGTTTGGAGGACGGCTACACGACCCACGGCGGCTTCGCGGGCAATAAGGGCCGGCGTACCCGGTCGCTGCCGATGAGCGCGAACGTGCGTAGGGTCCTCTGGCCGTTGTGCGAAGGCAAGGACTGCGACGAGCTGGTCTTTCAGCGGCGCTCTCGTCCAGGCGAGCCGATCGTCGTCGCCGACCTCTACCGACGTTTCATCAATGCGTGCAAGCGAGCGGGCTTGCCTCGGCTCAGCTTCCACGAGCTGCGCCATACCTTCGGGACGCAGGCGATCCGCAAGTTCAAGATCCACGAGGTTCAGCGGATGATGGGCCACCGCCACATCACCACGACCGAACGCTATCTGCACTATGCGCCCGATGCAGACGGCGCGGCGAAGCTCACGGAGCTGTGGGGCGACCGTGGCGGCCGGGATCGTGGCGCACCCCCGAGCGCGCCGGCAAAGGTGATCCCGCTGCGCCCCGCCGCCTGACGCGCCAATCAGCGGGCTTTTCAGAGGGGCGGGCCAGGTAGCTCGCCCCTCTTTTTGCCCCGGCAAAAGCCCCGAGTTGGGGAGAGTTTGGGGAGAGTTGGCCTTTTTCGGCGTTTTTGGGGAGCTGCCAGCGAGCCCAAAAAGTGTACGCGTTCAGTTGTAGGTTGTCATAGCGAGGATTGCTGGTTGGAGCCCCGAATCTTGGGTGTGTGGAGCGTTTGGAGGCGGAGGCGATCTACGACGCGGGGCGGGATGC
>Ga0209275_10000614_pt1 | contig 14135 bp, 8 predicted proteins | sample HubBroMetageREF2_FD_188344 | JGI IMG/M metagenome (GOLD analysis project Ga0209275, IMG submission 188344) | Reference soil microbial communities from the Hubbard Brook experimental Forest, New Hampshire, USA - Hubbard Brook CCASE Soil... | ecosystem: Environmental > Terrestrial > Soil >... | reverse complement strand
TGGCGCGCAGATCATCGGAGTCACCCAGCAGCCATTCGTCGGGATTTCGTTGCAAGACGCGATCGCGATGTCGCTGCTCAACAATCCGAAACTCGCGGTCTCGGCGTCGAACTTCCGGATCGCGCGCTACAACATCGTGCAGGTCAAGGGAGCATACGACGTAGCGTTGCACCTGGAGCCGCAGTCGAGCTTTTCCGTCAACCCACCGGAGAATTTTCTGGCAGCCGGGCCAGGCAATGTGTCTACTTATTCCAACGGCGTTGCGACGGCTGGTCCCGGCAACATCATTCAACATCAATCTACCTCCGGGTACGGTCTGGGCGGACAAACGGAAAACGGCACTTCCTATCAGGCGGGGATTACGCAGAGCCGCACCTATAACAACACGACCTTCAATGCGTACAACCCTTACTATCTTGCGTCGCTGAACCTCGCCGTCACCCAACCCTTGCTCAAGAACGCCGGCATGAACGCGACGAAGCGGCAGTTGAAGCTGGCCTTCATCAATGCCGACGCGGATACGGCCCAGACCCTCATCGATGCGTCGTCGACGATCTCGCAAGTCGAAAACACGTACTGGGATCTGCTGGCCGCGTGGCGTGACGTTGCAATTCAGGAAGAGGCGCTGCGAGAGGCTATCGCACAGCAGCAAAGCAACGTCCGTCTCGTGAGCCGGGGCGCCGCCGCCCCCATTGACGCCGTCGAGTCGGAAACGCAAGTCGCCAACTTCCAAACCAACGTCTTCCGGGCGCTGCAAACGGTTTCGGGTTTGCAAAATCAGCTCAAGAGTCTCGTTGCTTCGCACGCCGGCGATCCAATCTGGGCCGCAAACCTCGTACCATCGACATCGGTCGAGCCGCTTCCCAGCGCGAACGAGCTTTCCACCGTGGTCGCCGAAGCAAAAGCCAATCGGCCGGAGGTCCGGCAGGCGCTGGATCGGCGACTCGCTGCCGGCGTCGACGTGGTTTTTGCAAAGAACCAGTCGCTGCCGCAAGCCGACGTCCAGGCGCAGTATCAGAGCAATGGCTTCGCCGGCATCCTTACACCGGTTCCTAAATTTATTTCCGGCTATTGCACGGGCACCGCAAGTCAGGGAGGCCTCGGGCTGCCCAGCTGCCCCACGCCGCCGCCGAACACGCAAGGCTCGATGCCGTGGGCCTATCACAATATGTGGGCCGGTTATTTCCCGACGTTCAACATCGCGCTAATCGTCGGCTATCCGATCCAGGGTCACCTAGCGCGCGGTCTGCGTGGCCTTGCGAGCGAGGAGACGACCCAGGCGAGAGTTCTGATGCAGGGCGTCGACGAGCGCATCGGTGCCGAAGCGCGCAATGCGTTGCAGAGCTATCAGTCCGCACTTTCGAAACTGAACGCGGCTCGCCAGGCCCGCGAATCCGCCGACGCCGTCTATGCGAGCGAGCTTCGCAAATTCCACAACGGCGCGTCGACGACGTTTCTTCTGTTGCAGCGTCAACTCGAGCTCGCGCAGGCCCGCGGGAGCGAGCTGCGGGCGCAGACGCAGCTCAACGAGTCCGTCGTCGAGCTGCAGCGCGTCGAAGGCACGATTCTTTCCGGCAACGGCGTCAACGTTCAGACGCTGGGGAGCCAGGCCTCGGCCTTAGGTACCGGGACACGGTGAAGCTACGCAGTCTTCCAGCCATAGTTGGCGCGATGGCCGTCGTGCTCGCGGCGCTGCCGGTGCAGCGCACGGCCGCGCAACTCGAAACGTCCCGACCCTCGCGTGCGACGCTTCCCACGCTGATGCCGTCGCCCCTGTTTCCGATCGTGCCGAGCGTCGCTCCGGGCTATCGCGCACCGCAGGTCGCGCCGAGCGCGGTCCAGATCGTCGGCGTGACGCAGCAGCCGTTCGTCGGCATCACGCTGCAGGATGCGATTGCGATGGCGCTGCTCAAAAATCCGAATCTTGCCGTCTCGGCGTCGAACGTGAGAATTGCGCGCTACACGATCGTTGAGATCAAGGGCGCCTACGACGTGCAGCTCCAGCTCAAGCCGTCGTCGAGCTTCTCCGTCCAGCCGCCGCAGAACGCGTTCGAAGCCGGGCCGGGAGAGATCGGCCGATATACCCCTAAGCCTGGATCCGGTTCCACGCCGGGCGCCATCTACACGACCGGCCCCGGCAATATCATCCAACATGAGTCGGCTTTCCAGTACGGCCTCGGCGGACAGACCGAGAACGGCCTGACGTATCAGGCCGGCATCCAGCAGAGCCGAACCTATAACAACACCGTCTTCAACGCGTACAACCCATACTACATCGCGACGCTGAACGTGGCGCTCACGCAGCCGCTGCTCAAGAACGCCGGAATGAACGCAACGAAGCGGCAGTTGAAGCTCGCGTTCGTCAACGCCGACGCCTCCGCGGCGCAGGCGCTGATCGACGCCTCGAGCACGATCTCGCAAGTCGAGAATGCGTACTGGAATCTCGTGGCGGCGTGGCGCAACGTGGCGATTCAAGAGGAAGCGCTAAGGGAAGCGATCGCGCAGCAGCAGAGCAACGTCCGGCTCGCGCGGCACGGCGCGCTGGCCCCAATCGAAGCGGTCGAGTCGCAGACGCAGGTCTCAAATTTTCAAGACAGCGTCTTCTCGGCGTTGCAAACGGTTTCGCTGCTTCAGGTCGCGCTCAAGAGCCTTGTCGTCGCCGATCCCGGCGATGCCATCTGGACCGCCAACCTCGTGCCTTCGACCTCGGTCGAGCAGCTTCCGAGTGCGGGCGACCTGGCGCAGATCATCGCCGAAGGCCGCCGCAATCGGCCCGAGGTGCGTCAGGCCCAGGACAAACGCCTCGCCGCCGACATCGACCGCAGCTTCGCCGCAAACCAGTCCTTGCCGCAAGCCGACGTGCAAGTGCAATACCTCAGTAATGGCTTCGCGGGTATCCTTACTCCGGTCCCGGGATTTTTACTAGGTGAGTGTACCAGCGTCGCGAGTTTGACTACATGCCCGACGCCGCCACCGGATACGCAAGGGAAGATGGCGTTCGCCTATCACAATCTGTGGGCCGCCTACTTCCCGACCTTCAACACCGCACTTATCGTTAGCTACCCGATCCAAGGCCATCTGGCGCGCGGCATGCGCGGCGTTGCAAGTGAGGAGGAGATGCAGGCTAAACTCTTGATGCGGCGCGTGGAAGAACGCATCGGCGCGGAAGCGCGCGACGCGCTGCAAAGCTATCAATCGGCGCTAGCGAAGCTCAATGCTGCGCGCAATTCGCGCGCTGCCGCCGAAGCCGTGTACGCAAGCGAGGTTCGGAGGTTCCACCAAGGCGAATCGACGACGTTCCTGGTGCTCCAGCGCCAGGTGCAGCTCGCACAGGCGCGGGGTCTGGAGCTTCGGTCGCAGACGCAGCTCAATCAATCGGTCGTCGAATTGCAGCGCGTGGACGGCACGATTCTCACCAACAACGGCGTCGATTTGCAGACGCTGGGCACCCAGACGCTCGCGCACTAAACGATGCAAGACGCAAGAGTTCGCGCGCTTCCAGCCGTCCTCGCGATTGTCGCCCTCGTGCTTGCGGCGTTGCCGAGCGAGCGCACCTCGGCCCAGGTGGATGCCCGGTCGCAACGCGCGAACTTGCCGACCCCGATTCCAACGCCAAGCTTTGCTCCCGTTCCAACGGTGGCACCGGGATACCATGCGCCCAACGCCGAGCCGAGCAGCCCCGGAATCATCGGTGTTACGCAGAATCCGTTTGTGGGGATTTCGCTGCAGGACGCCATCGGAATGGCGCTGATGAAGAATCCCGAGTTGGCGATCTCTGCTTCGAACGTTCGAATTGCGCGCTACCGCATCGTTCAGGCGAAAGCCAACTTCGACGTCCAACTCCACGTCGAGCCATCGTCGAGCTTCTCCGTGACCCCGCCGGAGAATCTTTTCTTCGCCGGGCCGGGACAGTTCGGGTATGGTTACTCTTGCTTTGGCTTCGGCGGCGGCACGGTTCCTTGTGCCACGAGCGGCCCCGGCAACATCATCCAGCACCAGTATTCCTTTCAGTCCGGGGTGAGCGGTCAAACCGTCAACGGATTGCAGTGGGGGGCGGGCATTACGCAGGCGCGCACCTACAACAACGTCATCATCAACTCGTTCAATCCCTACTATCAAGCCACCCTGAGCCTTTCCGTTACGCAGCCGTTGCTCAAGGACGCCGGAATGAACGCCGTGAAACATCAACTGAAGCTGGCGATGATCGGTGCCGATTCGGACGAAGCGCAAGCGCTCGTCGACGCCTCAACGACGATCGCCCAGGTCGAGGACACGTACTGGGATTTGGTCGCTGCGTGGCGCAACGTCGCGATTCAAGAGGACGCGCTCAATGAAGCCGTAGTGCAGCAGCGCAGCGTCGTTCGTCTCGCCAAGCGCGGCGCCACCGCGCAGATTACCGCGATCGAATCCGAAACTCAAGTCGCCAACTTTCAGGCAAGCGTCTTTTCGGCACTACAAACGGTCTCCGAGTTGCAAACGCAGCTCAAGAGCCTGATCGTCGCCGATCCCGCCGACCCGATCTGGAGCGCGAATCTGGTGCCGTCGTCGCCCGTGCAGCAGCTGCCGACGGCAGGAGATCTCGCGGAGATCGTCGCCTTGGCCGAGCAACAGAGGCCGGAGGTGCGGCAGGTCGTCGACGAACGCCGCGTCGCCGATCTCGACATGGTTTATGCCAAGAACCAAGCGCTTCCGCAAGCCGACGTCGTCGTGCAGTACTTCAGCAACGGCTTCGCGGGCATCTTACAGCCATTTCCTAACTTCGAGACCCTCGGTTGCAATCTCCCACCTCCAGGCTGCCCGACGCCGCCGCCGCAGACTCAAGGCAACATGACGCAAGCGTTTCATAATATGTGGACGGGCGCATATCCCGAGTTCAACATTGCATTCGTCGTCAACATTCCGCTGGAGAACAACACGGCGCGCGGTCTCAAACAGATCGCCGGTCAAGAGCAGAACCAAGCGGATTTACAGCGCCAGGGCCTCGACCAGCGCATCGAGAGCGAGGCACGCAACGTTTTGCAGACCTATCAGTCGGCGCTCTCGCGTCTCTCCAGCGCGGGCCAGGCGCGCGCGGCTGCGGAGTCCGTCTACGCAAGCGAAGTTCGGAAGTTTCATAACGGTGAGTCGACGACGTTCTTGGTTTTGCAGCGTCAGGTCGAGCTGGCGCAGGCGCGCGGCGCGGAGCTGGAAGCGCAGACCGATCTCAATAAGGCCGTCGTCGAGCTTCAGCGCGTCGAGGGCACGATTCTCACCGATAATGGCGTCAATCTCAAGAGGCTCGGGTCGGAGGCGCTCGCTACCACCAGGCCCTAGAGCTACATCGTGCTCGTCGCCGTCGCCCAGGTTTGCGTTGCGATCTTCCACGTGGCGCCCGAACGGCGGAGCGTCAGCGTGAAGAGTCCGGTTTCGTGCCCCGGCTTACCCTTCACCGTGTACGAAATGTATAGAGGAACGACGACATACGCGCTATCGCCCGTGACGCCGTAATGGCTGATCGGTCGAGCGACGGCGTGAATCGTCTTCGTTCCCATCTGCGCCATCTGCTTGTCCACGCCGGCCCACCACTGGGCGGCGGCCGTCGGACCGGTCCATGCATACGGCGCGAACTCGTCCACGACGACGGCGTCCGAAGTATAGTACGCGGCGAGATCCTCGCCTTTATCCGCGTTGGTCGCGGCAAGCATCGCATCGATCGGAGCCATCACTGCCGTCGGCAGTGACTTGGCGGCGGCCGGCGCCGCGAGCATTGAGAATATCGCAGCCAGCGAGAATATCTGACGCTTCATACAGCGTCCCTAGAGCGAAGCAGGTTCGTCGCGGCCTCGTCAACGAGCCACGTCAGCTCGCCCGAACTCGGCTGCACGAGTTGCGCCGGATAGGTCTTTGGGTCTCGCGGGCCTTCATAGACCGCTGCGAGCGCGCGCGCTTTCGCAACCCCCTCGACCGCGAACACGACGCGGCGCGCCGCGTTAATCAGCTTCGGCGTGATGGTTACACGCCACATTGCTTGCGACTGCGCGTACGCTGCTTCGACCAGCGAATGCTCTCCGACTTCTTGCGCGATTCCGGGGAAGAGCGAGGCCGTGTGCCCGTCTTCGCCCAGGCCGAGCATCACTAAGTCGAGCTGCGGCATCCCTCCGAGTTCGGCGCGCAGAATCGATGCGTACTCGTTGGCCGCCAGCCCCGGGTCGATTTCGCCTCGCATTCGCGCGATGTTCGCGCTCGGAATCGGAACCGCGTCCAAGAACGCTTCGCGCGCCATGCGGTAGTTGGAGCGTTCGTCGTCGGGCGGCACGCAGCGCTCGTCGCCAAAGTAGATGAAGACGTTGCTCCACGATAGATTCGCACGCAACGGATCGGCGGCGAGCAGCTCGTAGGCGGCGCGCGGCGTGTTGCCGCCCGAAAGCGCCACCGTAAATTTGCCGCGTTCCGCGATCGCGCGCTCGCCCGTGGCAACGAAATAGTCCGCCAACGCGTGCGCGACCGCGCCGGCATCTGCGTAGACGAGGAGTTCGCCGCGTTCGTTCACGGCGACGGCGTTCCAACTGCGAGGACAGCGCCCGCGGCCGCCAGCGAGGCTTGAAATACCCGATCGTTCTGACTCGTCAGGATCGCCCGCTCCACCAAGGCGGCGACGCCCGGATTATTGATTGCGCGGAGTCTCGGCGGCTTCGCCCGGCTTCCGCTCACGCTTAAGTTGATGGTCTCGCCGTGCGGATCTACCTCCGCGACGAAGCTCGAGCGCGTCGAGGTAAGAGCAACGCGCGCAATGCGCCGAGGCTCGCCTTCGCGACGAATCGCGAAAGCGATCTGCTTGGCCGATGGGCTGGTGAGCATAGTTGCCGAGACGGGTTTCCAGCCTAAACGGCTCGCGAGCCATCCGAGCAGATACAACGCTTCGGGATCGGAACCACACGCGATTTCGACGCTCGTGAGATCCAGAAGCTCCGAAGATTCTTCACCGTCAAAGAGGATCGCGACGCTCTCCTGCCACGGAGCGAGGCGGAGGTAGGCGATGTCCGCGATGGGCAGCTCCGGGTGACGCCCGACGTACTCGACGAGTTGGTGCAGCGCGGTGTTCCCCGCATCCACCAGCGAGCTGTTGTAAACGACGGTTCGCGCGTCCCGCGAAAGCTCGCAGAAGCGCTCGTCGTCGCCGATTCCCGGTGCGATCCAGAGCAAGATCACCGGCGCCTCGGGCAGTCGCAAAGCGTTCAACGCTCCGCGCAACAGGGCGGCGTTGCTTCCCTTTGCGCCCAGCTCAACCCAATCTTCCCCTTCCACGTGGTGCAGCGCGTCGCTCTGCGTGCCGTCGAACAGGACCACGCGGGACGGATGTTTTGCGGCGAGCGTGTGGATTCGGTCGCGCGCGAGGTCGCCAATTGCGGCGTCCTCGAAGAAAACGACGATCGTCATCGTGGCGACGTAAACTCCGCCGCCTCGCTCGCGCGCGCGCTCGTCCAGTTCTTTCAAAACAAGTCCAAAAGACATCCTTCGACTCCGCTCAGGACAAAAAAGGAATTCATAGGCGGCGCCAATCGGGGAAGAGGTGCTGCGCGCTCTGCGGCCCCTGGCTTCCGGCGGCGTAGTTAGGAAACGTGAAATCCTTGGTGTGCTGCCAAACTTCGAGGATCGGCGTGACGATCTCCCAGGCGCGCTCGACGGCGTCCCAGCGCGTGAAGAGCGTCTGGTCGCCTTGGATCGCATCGCCGATGAGGCGCTCGTACGCCGGGGGCGACACGACGCCGAAACCGGTGCCGTAGCTGAAGTCCATGAAGACGCTGCGGATGTGTTCCTTGGGGCCGGGAACCTTGGCTTCGAAGCGCATCGATATGCCTTCGTCGGGCTCGATCTTGATCACCAGGACGTTGGGTTCGATTCGATCGGTCGCTTCGCCGTAGAAGCGATGTGGTATGGGTTTGAACGTTACGGCAATCTCCGAGACCTTGCGCGGCAATCGCTTTCCGGAACGCAGATAAAAGGGAACGCCGGCCCAGCGCCAGCTCTCGACGAAGAGTTTGACCGCCGCAAAGGTCTCCGTGTTGGAGTCGGGCGCGACGTCATGCTCCTGGCGATATCCTACGACGGGCTCGCCGTCGATCGTCCCCGCGCCGTACTGCCCGCGCGCCGAGAGCGACCATACGTCGGCATGCGCCGGCGGCCGGATCGCCGAAAGCACCTTGTACTTTTCGTTGCGGATGTCGTCGGCGTGCGAGCTGATCGGCGCCTCCATCGCAACCAGGGCGAGCAGGTTGATCACGTGGTTTTGAATCATGTCGCGCAGCGCGCCGGCGCTGTCGTAATAACCGCCGCGCTCTTCGACCCCGAGCGACTCCGCCGAAGTGATCTGGATATTTTGCACGTAGTTGCGGTTCCAGATCGGCTCGAAGATCGTGTTGGCGAAGCGCAGCGCGATAATGTCTTGCACCGGCTCTTTTCCGAGATAGTGGTCGATGCGGTAAATCTCGTTCTCGGGGAAGACCGCTTCGATCGCCTGCTGGAGCTTTCGCGCCGACTCGAGATCGGTGCCGAAGGGCTTCTCCACCACGATGCGCGTCCAGCCGTTGTCGTCTTTGTCGAGGCCGGCTTCCTTGAGATGCTTGATGATATCGGGAAAGACCGGCGGCGGCGTTGCGAGATAGAAGAGGTGATTGCCGGCGGTACCAAACTCGGCATCGTTTTGGGCGAGGCGGTCCTTGAGGGCGAGGAAGTGCCGCGTGTCGGTAAAATCGGCCGTGACGTAGCTGATGCGCTTCGCGAAATCTTCCCAGAGCGGGCCCTGCGGCTTTTTATCCTGCGGCATGAAGAGGTCGAGTTGCTTGAGGCAATAGTCGCGAAAGCTCGCGTCGTCGTATGGCGTGCGCGCAAAACCGACAAGCGCAAATGCCGTTGGGAGCATGCCGCGCAAGTGCATGGAATAGACCGCCGGCAACAGCATGCGTTTAAAAAGGTCGCCGCTGGCACCAAAGAAGACCGCGCTGCAGGGCGTCGTGATACCCTCTTCCGGCAGCCCCGCGCGCAGGGGGTTGACCACGACTTCCTCAAGCACGCGGTTCGGCCTTGACGGCATGGCCGCCGAACTGATTGCGCAGCGCGGCGACTACCTTTGCGCTGAACGATTCGTCTTGGCGCGATGCCATGCGCGCGAGCAGCGAGAGTGTGATCACGGGTGCCGGAACGTTTTCGTCGATGGCCGTCTCAACGGTCCAGCGACCCTCGCCGGTGTCGTCGACATATCCGCGAATATCTTTCAAGCCGGGATCGTCGCGAAACGCGAGAACCAATAGCTCGAGCAGCCACGAACGAACGACGCTGCCATGACACCACAGCTCGGCAATCTGCCCGAGATCGTACGGGTATTGGGATCGCTCGAGAATCTCGAACCCCTCGCCATAGGCCTGGAGCAGACCGTACTCGATCCCGTTATGAACCATCTTGGAGAAATGTCCCGCGCCGGCGGGGCCGACGTGCGCGTAACCTTTGGGTGGGGCCAGCGTGAGAAAGATTGGCTCGCACGTGTGCACTTGCTCGTCGTCGCCGCCGACCATGAGACAGTAGCCCTCTTTTAATCCCCACACGCCGCCGCTCGTGCCGGCATCGATCAGCGAAACGCCTTTGGCCTTGCAAATGGCGTAGAGCTTCAGACCATCCTTATAGTTCGTATTTCCGCCGTCAATGATGATTCCGCCGGTGCCAATCGCGTCGGCGAGTTGCGTGATGGTCTCGTCCGTTGGGGCGCCGGCCGGCACCATCACCCACGCGACTTTCGGCGAGCCGGTAAGCTTGGCAACCATATCCGATAGACTCTGCGCGCCGGTCGCACCGGCGGCGGCAGCGGTCGCGACGGCCTTCGGGTCGCGGTCGTACGCAACGACCTGATGACCGCCGCCGATCAAACGTTGCGTCATAAAGTTGCCCATCTTGCCGAGCCCGACCATTCCGAGTTGCATTCTAAAGTCGTCCTTTCGATCTAGACGCGCGCCGCGAGCGCTTCGTCGGCGGCGGCAACGAGAGCGCGCAGCGCCGGTTCCACGGCGCCCTTGAGATGAACGCGCACGCCGCGGCGCCCCCGTTTGTCGAGCGACATCCAGTCGCCGAGCGCCTGCGCAGCAAGCAGCGTGCGAAAGCCTACCTGCATCCCGGGAATCATCGGATCGTCGGGATCGTCGGCAGTGATTTGCAGAACGACACAGCTATCCGGGCCGCCTTTGTGGAGCTGCCCGGTCGAATGGAGGAAGCGCGGGCCGAAGCCGACCGTCGTCGCGACGCGGCGCGCGTCGCGGATCTTCAAACGAAGTTCCTGGAGAAGTTCGACGTGCGTCGGATTGCGCGCGATGTAGGCGGTGATGGCGTTGTAATCGTGCGGCCGCAACTGCGCGAAGAGACTCACGAGCGCCTGCGTCGGGTTTTGCGCGGTAATGGCGTTGCTTCCCGAAAGGTACGTTACGCTGAAGTCGGGTCCTTCGACGTTGGCTGCCGGCTCGTCGAACTTGCCGTTGCGCGCGTACTCTGCGAGCAGCGCGACGGTATTATCTTTCGACTCCTGTACGTTGGGCTGATCGAAGGCGTTGATTCCAAGGATGACGCCCGCCGCCGCCACGGCGATCTCCCAAAGATAGAACTGCTCGCCGAGGTCGTAGGGATCGTTCATCTCCAAGCGGATCGCGGGGTGTCCGGCCGCCTCGAGCGCGCGCAGCTTATCGTCGACGCCGGGATCGGGACCCGGGAGATTGGCGCCGACATATACGAAGACGCGGTCGTCGGAGTAATCCGCTGGCTCGCCAAGCGGCTCGCCCTCGATAGGCACGATGCCTCGCCCAAGCTTGCCGGTGGATTCGGCGATCAGCTGCTCGGCCCACGCCCCGAAGGCCTTGACCTGCGGATGCGTGATAATCGTGAGCTTGTCTCGCCCTTTCTGCGCAAGGCCGCCGATCGCTGCGCCGAAGCGAACGCCGGGCGCACTTCGAGGGTCGACCGTGCGATCGTTGGCGTGCATTGCGCCGAGCGCGCGATCGAGCAGCAGGTTGATGTCGTATCCGGCAATCGCTGACGGCGCTATGCCGACGAACGAGAGTGCCGAGTAGCGGCCGCCGATATTCGGATCGTTCTTGAAGTCCTCCCGGAACGATGCCTCCTTCGCCTCTTTGTCGAGCGAGGTTCCGGGGTCGGTGATGGCGACAAAGTTTCGCCCGGCCTGCGACGATCCGACCTGCTTGCTCACCTTTTCGTGGAAGTATGCGTAGAAGGCGTTGGGCTCGGTGGTCGTGCCGCTCTTGCTGGAGATGATGAAGAGCGTCTCGCCGACGTTGATTTTCTCTTCGAGTTCCTTGATCTGTTGGGGACACGTCGAATCGAGGACGTACAATTGCGGGTAGCCGTCGCAGCGCCCGAAGGTGTCGGCGAGAATGTCGGGGGCCAGGGAGCTTCCGCCCATGCCGCAGACAACGGCAAAATCGAAGTGCTCCTTCGCCTCTTTCGCGAACGAGCGCAAACCGGGGACCTCTTCGAGCATGCGCTGCTGGATGTCGAGCCAGCCCAACGATTTCTTGATAATTGCGATGTCGTCAGGCTGCGTTGACCACAGCGTTGCGTCGCGTGCCCATATTCGCTTCAAGAAATCGGCCGACGCGAGCTTCTCGAGCGCGCCATCGTAGACTGGTTTCAACGTGCCGAGCGAGAGTTGCACGCGCTCGGCGCCGCCCGACTCCAGGAGTTTCTGCTTGTAGACGATCGCGCCGAGCAGCGCTGCGAACGAATCGGAGAAGAGCCGAACGCCTTCGACCTGGAGGTCGTGCGTCACGTCGAAGAGCGAGATCTTCGCGTCTTGAAGCGCGCGCATCACGTCGTTGGCCTCCCCGAGGTCGCTCTCGACGGTGTCCCGGGCGATCGTTCCGTGATCGAGGAGCGCCTCCAGCGTTGCGGGCGGCATCGTGTTGACCGTATCGGGGCCGACGACGGTCTCGACGTACATCAGGTCTGGATACTGCGGATTCTTCGTTGAGGTCGAGGCCCAAAGCGGTCGCTGGACGGCGCCGCCCTTCTCCCGCAGCGGTGCGAACTCATCTCCGTAGAAGATCTCTTTGAACTTCTGGTAGGTGAGCTTGAGATTTGCGACGCCGGTCTTGCCGAGCAGAGGCTCGAGCTTTTCGCCTTTGCTTATGCGGTCTTGCAAAAGCTTGTCGATGGCGGTATCGATGCGGCTGACGAAGACCGAGTTGACCGAACGGATTGCATCGATCGGTTTGCCCTCGGCGACACGCCGCTGCAGACCCTTGACGTAGGCTTGCGCGGCGCGTTCGTACATCTCGACGGAAAAGATCAGCGTGACGTTGATGTTGTATCCGCGATAGATGGACTCTTCGATCGCCGGCAGCCCGGCCTTGGTGCCCGGAATCTTGATCATGACGTTTGGACGCTTGACGCGGCCCCACAGCTCTTGCACCATCGCGATCGTGCCGGCGGTGTCGTTGGCCAGCAGCGGGGAGACCTCGAGGCTTACGAAACCGTCGTTGCCGCCCGACGATTCAAAGACCGAAGCGAAAGCATCGCACGCGCTTTGAATGTCTTGGATTGCCAGGTCCCAGAAGAGCGCGTCGGCGCTTTTCTCCGATCCGACCAGCCTTCCGAGCTGTTCGTCGTAATCGCTGCCGGCGCCAATCGCTTTTTCGAAGATCGTCGGATTGCTCGTCATCCCGCGCAGCCCCTGATCGATCAACCGCTTGAGCTCACCCGACTCAAACATATTGCGGCGGAGGTTGTCGAGCCACACGCTCTGCCCGTCGTCGAGCAGTTGCTGGATCTGGTTCTTCATCGTTCTCTCCTAACGGGTGGCGAGTGCAAACTTTTCGAGGGCGACGTTGGCGACGTTTTCCGGTGTAAAGCCGAAGGATCGTGCGACGTCGGCGCCCGGCGCGGACGTGCCGAAGTGATCGATGCCGAATGCGAAGCCGCGATCGCCGACGTACTTGGCCCATCCCAGCGTCGCGCCGGCTTCGATCGACATGCGCGCCGCGATCGACGGAGGCAGCACCTCGTCCCTGTACGATTGCGGTTGGGCATCGAAGAGCTCCCAACACGGCATCGAGACCACGCGCACGCGCACGCCTTTATCTTGCAGAATCTTTTTGGCGTCGACCGCAAGCGAGACTTCCGAGCCGGTTGCGATCAGCAGGAGATCGGGATTGCCGCCGTCGGCGTCGGATAGGACGTAGGCACCGCGACTAACGGCCGCGTCGCGTGCGCCCAGAAACGGAACCTTTTGCCGCGTGAGAACGAGCGCCCACGGCGCGCCTTTTCGCGCGAGCGCGAGCTTCCAGGCTTCGAGCGTCTCCAGCGAGTCGGCCGGGCGCACGACGTAACAGTTCGGCGTGGCCCGCAGGGTCGCGAGCTGCTCGATGGGTTGGTGCGTGGGACCGTCTTCACCGAGGAAGACGGAATCGTGCGTGAAGACGTAGATCGAGTGAATGCCCGTCAGACAGCCTAACCGTAGCGCGGGCTTGAGATAGTCGACGAAGTTGAAGAAGGTGGCGGCAAACGGAAGCAAGCCGCCGTGCAGGGCGATGCCGTTGGTGCAGGCGGCCATCGCGTGCTCGCGCACGCCGTAATGGATGTTGCGGCCCGAGTAGTTTCCGGGCGAGAAGTCGCCGCAGTTCTTGAGATAGGTCTTGGTCGAGGGATCGAGGTCGGCCGATCCGCCGACGAGTTCGGGCAAGCTCATCGCGATAGCATTCATGACCGCGCCCCCCGCGTCGCGCGTTGCGACGCTGCCGTTTTCGGCGTCGAAAGCGGGCCACGGAAGGTCGCTCGGAAGTTCGCCGCGCAGCGCGCGCTCGAGTGCCGCTGCGAGCTGGGGATTCTCGCGCTCCCAAGCATCATAGGTCTCGCGCCAGTTGCGTTCCAACTCCGCGCCCTTCTCGCCGGCCTGCCGATAGAATGCGAGCGCGTCGTCGGGCACGTAAAAGTCGGGCTCCAGCGGCCAGCCGAGCTCCTCCTTCGATTTGCGGACGTTCTCGGGGCCGAGCGCTTCGCCATGGGCTAAGAAGTTGTCTTGGCGCGGCGAGCCATAGCCAATGTGCGTGCGCACCGCGATGAATGACGGCCGGTCCGTGACGTTCTTCGCAACTTCGATCGCCTGG
>Ga0209275_10000613_pt1 | contig 14138 bp, 13 predicted proteins | sample HubBroMetageREF2_FD_188344 | JGI IMG/M metagenome (GOLD analysis project Ga0209275, IMG submission 188344) | Reference soil microbial communities from the Hubbard Brook experimental Forest, New Hampshire, USA - Hubbard Brook CCASE Soil... | ecosystem: Environmental > Terrestrial > Soil >... | reverse complement strand
TGGTGCCCCTGTGATCTTGGTACCAGCCCGCCCGTTTCCCCGCGCGATCCCCTTTTCGCGCAGCTCACGGTAGGCCGAGGCAACCGTGACCGGGCTCAGCCCAAGCACAGCTGCCAGAGCCCGGACCGGCGGCAGCAGCACCCCGGGCTGGGCCCGGCCCTCGCGTACCGCGGTCTCAACGTCGCGAGATATCTCGCTGGCGTTCCGCCCCTGCGGCCGGTATTGTATCAGCATAAATGGATTATGTACTGTAACGTATCTAATAGCAAGGGCAAGGCGATGATCACCTTCCTCCCCGAGCTCGAGGGACGCTACGTACGGCTCGAGCCGTTGCAGCCGGAGCACGCCGCCGGCCTGGCTGCGGCGGCCGCCGAAGACCCGTCGCTCTACGGGCTCAGCCCGGTGCCGCAAGGCGGGGCCGCGGCCGGAACGTACATCGCGGCCGCCTCCGCCCTGCGCGACGCGGGCATGGCGGTGCCGTTCGCGGTGCGGCGGCTCGCCGACGGCGCGGTCATCGGCTCCACCAGGTTCTGGGACCTGGTGCGCTGGCCGTGGCCGGAGGGTCACCCCCGCTACGGCACCGACGCCCCGGACGTCTGCGAGATCGGGTACACCTGGCTGGCCCGTTCCGCGATCCGTACCGCAGCGAACACCGAGATGAAGCGGCTCATGCTGGAGCACGCGTTCGAGGTCTGGCAGACCGAGTCGGTCTGCCTGCACACCGACGCGCGGAACGAGCGCTCACGCCGCGCGATGGAACGGATCGGGGCGCAGTTCGAGGGGATCCTGCGCTCGCACCGGCTGGCGACCAACTGCCTGCCGCGCGACTCGGCGCGCTACTCGATCATCGCGCCCGAGTGGCCCGGCGTGCAGCGCCGCCTCGACGGCCTGCTCGCCGCGCACGAGACAGCGGCGGCGCGGCCATGAGCAGCCGTCCGGCCAGCGCCAGGGCCACCGTGCGGCGCAATCCGGAACGGGCAAGCTACGGCACCGCAGCCGTGCACGCGGTGCTGGACGCGACGCCGTTCTGCCACGTGGCCACCGTGCGGGAGGGACGTCCGGTGGTGCTGCCGATGGTGCACGCCCGCCGCGGAGACATGCTGGTGATGCACGGCTCGGTCGCCGCAGGGCTGTTCCGCGACATGCGGCGGTCCAGCCCGGTCTGCGTCACCGCGACCATATTTGACGGGCTGGTTCTCGCGCGGTCGGCCCGCAGCTACTCGGTGAACTACCGGTCGGCGACCGTGCACGGCGATGCCAGCCTGGTCACCGATCCCGACGAGGTCATGCTCGGCATGCGGGCCCTGATAGAGCACGTCACTCCCGGCCGGTGGGATCAGGTCCGCCGGCCCGAGCCCGACGAGCTGCGGGACACCGCGCTGTGGCAGGTTCCGATCGAGGAGGCCTCGGCCAAGGCCCGCAGCGGAACCACGCTCGACCCCGAGTCCGACTTCGGCTGGCCGGTCTGGGCGGGCCACATTCCGGCCCGCCTGGTCTTTGGCGCGCCGGTCCCGGCGGATCACCTGCCAGGCTGCGTCGACCCGGCCGGCCGCGACGTGGTGCTGAACCCCGCCTTCGGCGACGTCAGCCCTGCGGCTTCAGGCCGTCCAGGATGATGCCGATCAGCCGGTCTCGCTGACCCGGGTCGGTCGGCGTGTGCTGGGCCGCGATGTTCACCGCGTGCACCAGCCTCATCAGGTCCCTGCCGTCGGCGTCGGGCCGCACCGCTCCCGCCTCCTTGGCGCGGATGAGCAGCTCATCCGCCGCGCCGTAGATGACCGCGGAGCATGCGGAAAGCAGCTCAGAGTCCTTACCGAGCGTTTCCAGCAGCGCCGCGGTCAGGCTCCGCTTGGTGCTGCTGAACGCGGACAGCGCGCGCAGCCACTCGGCCAGGGCATCGCTAGGCGAATCGGACGCGAGCAACTCGTCCGCCTTCGCGCGCATCCCGTCGACCTGGTCGCGGTACACGGCCTCGAGCAGCGCCTGGCGAGTGGGGAAGTGCCGGTAGAGCGTGCCGATCCCGACCCCGGCGCGGCGCGCGATCTCCTCGAGCGACGCGTCGTCGGCTCCGTGCTCGGCGAACACCGCGACCGCCGCGTCCAGCAGCCGCTGGTAGTTGCGCTGGGCGTCGGCGCGCATCGGACGCGGCGCGATGCTGGCCCGGGGGGACGACCCCCCGGAACCCCCCGCGAGGGTGCTAGCCCCGGGGGACGACCCGCCGGAACCGTCCACAGCGGAACTGGCCCGCGGAGACGGCTCCCCTGAGCCCCCCGCGGTGTGCTCGACGTCGGCGGGCACGCCGGTCTTGCTCATCGGCTCTCACCTGACGCGCTCATCAGTTATCACCTTAATCGACTTGCCAAAGCGGAGGGTGCCTCCGTATAGTTATCGGAGGTTGCCTCCACTTACATGGTAGCCAACTCAGAGGGCCCGCGGATATTCCTTCCCGTCGGCCTGGACCTCTCCGAAAGGCTTTCATGTCGACTTCGTCGATAGCGCAGGTCATGACCGATGGCCGCCAGCGCACCTCGCGCCGACCGGATCGCAGGGCAATCGCCCTCGCAATCGTGCTCGGCGCACAGCTAATGATCATCCTCGACATGACCGTGGTGAACATCGCGCTGCCGAGCATCGCCCGCGGGCTGCACTTCTCCGAGCCCAGCCTGTCCTGGGTTCTGAACGCGTACACGCTGACCTTCGGCGGCCTGCTGCTGCTCGGCGGGCGGGCCGGCGACATCCTGGGCCGGCGGCGGGTGTTCATCGCCGGCATCGTGCTGTTCACCGCCGCATCGCTGGCCGGCGGCCTGGCCACGTCGGCACCATGGCTGCTCGCGGCTCGCGCCGTGCAGGGTGTCGGGGGCGCGATCGCCTCGCCGGCCGTGCTGGCGCTGGTAACGGCCAGTTTCTCCGAGGGCAGGGAACGAACCCGCGCGCTCAGCATCTACACCGCCGTCGCCATGGGCGGCGGGTCGCTTGGCCTAGTGCTCGGTGGCGTGATCACCGAGTGGGTGTCCTGGCGCTGGGTGCTGTTCATCAACGTGCCGATCGGGATCCTTGTGGCCCTGACCGCGCCGCTGTTCCTGCCCGAGTCCGAGCGCCAGCCCGGCCGGTTCGACCTGGCCGGCGCGTTCACCTCGACCGTGGGGATGGCCTCCCTGGTGTACGCCTTCATCGAGGCCGCGTCGCATGGCTGGGGCAACCACATGACCATGGCCGCCTTCGCCGCCGCGGTCGTCCTGCTGACGCTGTTCCTGGTCAATGAGACCCGGGTTGCCCAGCCGATCACCCCGCTGCGGCTGTTTGCTGACCGTGGCCGGGCCGGCTCCTACGTCACCCGGCTGCTGCTCGTCGCCGGCATGTTCGGGATGTTCTACTTCCTGACCCAGTTCGTGCAGGACGAGCTCGGGTTCAGCCCGCTGCGGGCCGGGGCCTCGTTCCTGCCCATGACCGGGGCGCTGTTCGCCGTGTCCCGGTTTTCGCCGCGGCTGATGGCCAGGTTCGGCGCCAAGCCGCTGATGGTGGCCGGCCTGATTCCCGCGGTCGTGGGCATGGCCTGGCTGTCCCGGATCTCGCCCGGCTCCGACTACCTGTCCGGGGTCCTCGGCCCGATGCTGCTGCTCGGCGCCGGAATGGGGGTGGCGTTCGTGCCGCTCACGATGGCCTCGCTGGCGGGCGTCCGGCCGCAGGAGTCCGGTGCCGCGTCGAGCATGGTGAACGTGACCCAGCAGGTCGGCGGCTCGCTCGGCCTGGCGATTCTGGTCACGGCCTACAGCACGGCGATCAGGCATGGGACGGTCGTGCACGCCATGGCCAGCGCCTTTACCCTGGCCGCGATCTTCGACCTGATCGCGCTCGTGATCGTCGCGGTGATCATCCGAGACCGCGATCCGCAAGCAGACTGAGCGGTCACCAGCGGAAACCGGCCACCATCACGTGGCCGTGTGCGGCCGCGACGGGATTGAAGTAGGACAGGACCAGCTGGCGCGGCGTGCTGAGCTCCGGGTGCCCAATGATCGCGCGGCAGAAGTTGGCGTAACCGGCCGCCGCCCGGCACGGCACCCGCCCGGAGGTGACCCGCTTCCAGGGGCCAACGGGCGACGCCGACCCGTACACGGTGAACGCGCCGCCGATGTTGGTCTGCTCGACGAGGACGTAGCCGCGGCCGACCGCGGCGAAGCTGGCCACGCTAACACCGGATGGGCTGGGTCCGGCGATAACCCCGGTCGCCGCCCCCGGATCCGACGCCCACGTGCCCGCGGGGCCGCCGGCCAGCCAGCGGTAGCTGCGCGGGTTGCCCCACGCTGCCGGGCTGGCCGGCACCCGCGCCTCGATGATCGTCCCGGTGCACCGGCCGGCTTTCCGGCCGGTGCACATGGGCCCGTACAGGTACAGGTAGCGGCCGGAGAAGACCGGGGTGCCAAGCTCCGCGCCGGCGAACATTGTCACGTCGTCGCTGAGCGTGCCGGTGGCTGGGTCGTACTCGGCCAGTCCGAAGCCCTCGCGCACGAAGCCCCCGGTCCCGCTCAGCACGCAGTAGCTGTTGAACGTGATCAGCAGGTCGGGCGCTGACGGAACCCGAGTGACGCCGCTGACCCACGACGCTGCATAGCTGCCATCGAGCCCGCACGGCAGCCCGCCCGGCATGACCAGGCCGGCCGGCTGGGCGAGGAACGGCGCGGCCGCGACGCCGGCCCGCGTGGCGGGCCGGCCCGGGTCGCCGGGCGTGGCCACCTCGCTGAGCTCGCCGGGAGCGCGGCCTGCCGATCCCGGCGAGCTCACGGCGGCGGTCGAGCCCTCGATAAATCGTTGCAGGCTCCAGCTTGACCGGCCGCCCCGGTCCGTTTTCCTGACGTAGACCGGCGTATCGCAGAAGAGCCACAGGCTGCGGGCCGGGTCGCTGGGCAGCGGCGAACTGTAGCCGCAGTCGCCGGCCAGGCTGACCTGCCCGGAACGTTCGAGGCTGGACAGCACCGGCGTGGGCCGCAGCGTGGCCGGCGTCTTGGGCACGGCCACCAGCAGCACGACAAAGATCGCCAGGACGATGCCGGGGCCCAGACGGCGGAGCGTCCGTGCTCGGTACGGCGCCGCCACAAATCGGATTTTATCCATTTCGCCGCGATTGTGGCCGGGTGTCGTGAGCCAACCCTCCTCGTCTCGCCGGTGTCACAGGCCGGCACCTCTCCTCGTCTGAGAGGACGAACCCACGGGGACTACCCGGCGTCCCCTAAGAACCGCAGGAGAGGAGACGCGATGCGAGTCTTCGTGGCCGGGGCGACAACAATGGCATGAGCGGGAGGGGGCAGTGACCACAGCCGACGTGTACCAAGAGCTACGGCCGCTGATGTTCGCGATCGCCTACCGGATGATCGGCAGCGTCAGCGAGGCGGAGGACATTGTCCAGGAAGCGTTCCTCCGCTACCACAGCGCATCGTCGGGAGCGGTAATCGAGTCGCCGAAGGCGTTCCTGTCCGCGGTGACCACCCGGCTGTGCATCGACTACCTGCGCTCGGCGCGCGCCCGCCGCGAGGCGTACATCGGCGAGTGGCTGCCCGAGCCCCTGCTGACCGACGACCCGGCCGGCCCGCCGGGCCCGGCCGAGCTAGCCGAGCAGGCCGATTCGCTCTCCATGGCGTTCCTGCTGCTGCTGGAGCGGCTGTCGCCGGTGGAGCGGGCCGTATTCCTGCTGCATGACGTGTTCGGCTACGGCTACGACGAGGTCGCGGGCATCGTCGGCAAGAGCGCGGACAACTGCCGTCAGCTCGCGCTGCGGGCCAGGCGGCACGTAGCCGAGGGCAAGCCCCGCTTCGAGACCTCCCGGGTCAAGCGCGAGGAACTGGCGGCCCGGTTCTTTGCCGCCGTCGGCGGCGGCGACATCGACGGCCTGGTCAGCCTGCTCGCTGAAGACGCCGTCGTGTACGGCGACAGCGGCGGCACCAGGCCGTCCTGGCCGCGCCCGATCGCCGGGCGCGACCACGTGGGCCGGCTCCTGGCCGGCGTGATCGACCAGATCCGCCAGGTCGGCATCGTGATCCGGCCGGCCGAGATCAACGGGCAGCCAGGGGCGATGTTCCTCGACCCGGCCGGCCGCCTGGTCAACGTGTTCGTGCTGGACATCGCCGGCGGGCAGATACAGACGATCCGCTCCGTCATCAACCCGCACAAGCTGCGCCACCTGGGGTCCCTCGCCAGCCTCGACGAGCTGCGCCGCCGCCGGCACGGGTGATGTGACCTACCAGACATTTTTTCCGGGCATGCGGGCAAAGCCTTTTGTGTTGCTAATGAACGGCTTTCAAGAAATCAATCAGGGAAAGCCCGACGAGCCGCCCTGGGCATTTGCGAAATGCCCGCCCGACCCGCCGTCGGATTATGTCGGCGTCACGGTGTGGTGACGCAAGGAGGTGCTTGTCATGAAGCTCAGCCCACGATTCGTTCTGGACAACCTGTTCGTGATCGCCGGTGCTTTCCTGGCCGTCGCGGCAATGGTGTTCACGGCCCACGTGGCGGGTTGGGTCGGGTTCGGGGTCTTCACCGGGCTGACCGTGCTCGCGCTGGCCGGCGCGATCCTGGGCCGGACGGCCGGGCAGCGGCTTGGCCACAGCATCCTGGGGGTCGTCGGGCTGTGGTCACTGATCGCGGCGCTGGCCTTCTCCGGAACGCTGCTGACCTGGCTCGTCTTCGCCGACGCGATCGCGCTCGGCGTGATCGCCCTCGGTGACCTGACCGCGCACGAGGTCACCACCGAGAACGTGGTGCACCGCCTGGTCGTCACCCCGGAAAATGCGGCCGACCGGATCGCCGCCTGACACAGTCTTAAGAATGGGCCGGCCCTCGCGGGGACCGGCCCATTTTGTTATTGCGGCTCGAATATAGGGACGCTGAGGTCGGCGTGGTCTTCCCAGGTAACGGTGACGCGCTGGTTCACTTGCAGTGCTTGCAGGTCGGCAGCTATCTCGGCGAGCATGCGGAAACCCTCATCCAGGTCGATGAGGCCGACTACGTAAGGGATGCGAGCGCGGAAAAACGGGTGGCCATGCTGCCGGATCACGGTGAACGTGTACACGGTCCCGGCGCCGGCCGAGTCCCGCCACTCCAGGTCGCCGCTGGTGCAGCACGTGCAGTGGCGGCGGGGGTGGAAGACCACCTGGCCGCACGCCCGGCAGATCTGGTAAGTCAGCCGGTGCTCGGCGGTCGCCGCCCAGAACGGCGCGGTGTCCGGCTCGGGGAACAATGGCAGCGGGCGCTCGGGCTGCTCTGGCATCGCTGCTTACTCCGTTCCGAGGACGATCGTGGCGGCTGCGTGCCTGGTGCCGAGCATCCCGCCGTTGCCGTGCGCGACGGCGAGCCGGGCACCGGGCACCTGAGACGTTGATTCGCCGCGCAACTGGCGGGTGGCCTCGATGAGCAGGAAGATCCCGCGCATGCCCGGGTGGTTGGACGACAGGCCCCCGCCGTCGGTGTTAAGCGCGGGCGCGCCGGGCCGGTCGAACGCCAGCCGGCCGCCCGCGGCGAACGCCCCGCCCTCGCCCTTCTTGGCGAAGCCGAGATCCTCGAGGATGGCCAGCACGGTGATCGTGAACGAGTCATAGATCATCGCGATGTCGATCTCGTCGGGACGGATGCCCGCCTGGCCGAACGCCTCGGGCCCGGACCGGGCCGCCGCCGTGGTGGTGATGTCGGCGCCGAAGGCTGGGTAGCCGACGGCCTCACCAGTGCCGAGAATCCAGGCCGGCCGGGTGCGCAGGCCGGTCGCGACGGCACGGGACACGATCACGACCGCGCCGCCCCCGTCCGAGACGATGCAGCACTCGAGCAGGTGCAGCGGGTCGGCGATCAGCCGTGAGCCGAGCACGTCGTCGACGGTGATCTCACGAACGTTCCTGATGCCGATGTCGGCCAGCCCGGCGACCGCCTGCGGGTTGCGCATGGCGTGCCTGCGCGTGGTGACCGAGATCTCGGCAAGCTGCTCCGGCGTGGTGCCGTACTCCACCATGTGGCGCCTGGCCACCATCGCGTAGTTGCCGATCAGGGTCAGCCCGTAGGGCCGTTCCATGTTCGCGGCGGGCTGCGCCTCGGAGCCGAAGCGGGCGCCGGTGCCGATCGCACGGGACTCGCTGTGCGCCGTGGAGCCGTACGTGAGCAGCGCGACGTTCGCCTTGCCGGCCGCGATGTCCCTGGCCGCGTGCGCGGCCTGGAACTCGTACGAGCTACCGCCGACCGCCGTGGTGTCCACGACCCTCGGGGTGATGCCGAAGTATTCGGCGATCGTGAGGCCCTGCATCCGGCCGGCCTCGCTGGCGTCGTAGATGGCGTCCACGTCCGCCCAGGACAGGCCCGCGTCCTGCAGCGCTCGCGCCGCGCACTCGGCCTTGATCTGCAGCGGGCTCAGGCCCCCGGCGACCCGCTTTTCGAACTCGTGGATGCCAGCGATCGCCGCGGCCGGTTCTGCCATTACGCCTCGCCTCCTGGCGGCAGGAACTCGATCCTGCCGCGGTCGATGACCACGGCCCCGTCCTCGGTCGCCGTCTGGAACCGGGCGGCATTGCCGCCGTCCTCGGGCAGCCAGACGGACACTACCAGCGTGTCGCCGGGCATCACCGGGCGCGTGAACCGCCCGGACATCGACCGGAACCTTGCCGGGTCCGAGCCGCACAGCGTGTGCAGCAGAGCCCGCCCCGTCACCCCGTAAGTGCACAGCCCGTGCAGGATCGGCCGGCTGAACCCGCCCCTGGCGGCGAACGCCGGGTCCGCGTGCAGCGGGTTCCGGTCACCGGACAGCCGGTATACCAGCGCCTGCTCCGGCCTGGTCGGCTGGAGCATCCGGTGGTCGGGCTCACCGGTCGGCCGCCGCCAGCCGTTGCTCGGCCCACGGTCGCCGCCGAACCCGCCCTCGCCCTTGATGAAAACGCCGCTTCGCGACGTCACGAGCTTGGCGCCGGTTGCCGCGTCGGTGGCCACGCTCTCGCTGGCCACGAGGGCGCCAGAGATCTTGTCGTAGATGCCGGTCACCGTGGAGACGATGTTCGCGGTGCCCGCGACCGGCAGCGGCTGATGCAGCTCAACCGCCTGCTCGGCGTGCACCAGCATCGCCCGGTCGAAGCTGCCGAGCTTGCGGGCGGAGTGCGGCTGCGCCACCAGGATCCCGAAGGTCGGCAGCACCTGCTGCTGAACGCCTTCGCTGTTCTCGGTGGTGAACTGCAGCTCCTGGAGCGGATCCCCGAGGCCGGCGCCCACCCCGACCGCGTACAGCAGCGCGTCGGTCGACGTCCACGAGCGTTGCTGCGGCTCGGCTGGCACGCCAACGAGGCTGTGGTCGAGAGCCATCCTGACCTCCGTGTTGCGGGACCCTGGCGGCGCTTTCCGCCGGTACTAGAATTTCGTTCCAAAAATAGTGTTCGGAGGTAGCCGCGCCGTGTCAACCTGACCTAGGAGGTAGCTGCCGGGAAGTAGCGACGGGCCGAGGGAGTGATCGACGTGGGCGTCCTGGACGGAAAGATCGCCATCGTGACGGGCGCGAGCCGCGGCATCGGTGCGGCCATCGCCGAGCGGTTCGGCGCCGAGGGCGCAGCCGTGGCCGTGGTCGCCAGGACCACGGAGCCCGGGCAGTCGCGGTTTGACGGAACGATCACCAGCACCGCCGAGGCGATCCGCGACGCCGGTGGAACGGCGGTCGCGATAGCCGCCGACCTGTCCAAGCCGGAAGACAGGCGGCACCTGGTCGAGGAGACGGCCCGCCAGCTTGGTCCGGTGGACATCCTGGTAAACAACGCCGCGGTGACCTTCTTCACCCCGGTCGCCGACTTCAGCCCCAAGCGCTACGCGCTGATGTTCGCGGTGCAGGTCGAGGCGCCGTTCGAGCTCGCGAAGCTGGTGCTGCCGGGGATGCGGGAGCGCGGCCACGGCTGGATCCTGAACATCTCCTCGATCGCCGCGCGCCACCCATCGCTGCCACCAGGAAGGTTCGCGACCGGATCGACCGTCTACGGCATGTGCAAGGCAGCGATTGAGCGGTTCTCGACCGGGCTGGCAGCGGAACTGTACGACGACAACATCGCGGTCAACGCGCTGTCGCCGACCCTGGTGGTGCCAACCCCGGGAACGCTCTTCCACCACCTGACCACCGAGGACGACCCGAACAACGAGCCGCCCGCGGTGATGGCCGAGGCGGCGCTGATGCTCTGCCACGCCGACCCGAAGACGCGCACCGGCCGGATCTCCTACTCCCAGGAGCTGCTGACCGAGCTCGGCGTGGCGATACCAGCGGCACGGTAAACGTTCAAGGCTGGTATCGGAATTAACTGCCCGAATCGCTATATAAGCCCCTGAGCACCAGGCGCCTCGGGTAGAGCACCGCCGTGGCGGGGATAACGACCGGCAATGTTCCCGGTAATCTCGGTCGCTGGCGCGCTGGGCGCCTCGGCGACGGACGGCATCACGGCGGTCCTCGACGAGCGCAGCACCAAGCAGGTGGCGGTGCACCGCAGCGCCGTGTCGGTGGGGCTCATCTTCGCGCTGCTGCGCCGGCCGCTGTGGCTGCTGGCGATCAGCCTGAACATCGTCGGCGTCGTCTTCCAGATCGTCGCGCTGCGCTTTGGCCCGCTGGCGCTCGTCCAGCCGATCATGGTCTGCGACCTGATCTTCGCCGTGTACTTCGGTGCCCTGTACCGGCACCACAAGCCGGACCGGGTGATGCTGATCGGGGTGGCGTGCTGCGCCGGCGGGCTCGGCTGGTTCCTCGCGGTCGCCCGGCCGCACGGCGGGACCTCGACGATCTCGGTGGCCGAGGCGATTCCGCTGGGCATCGCGATCGCCGCGCTGCTGGCGGCGTGCCTCACGGTGGCCAGGTTCGGGCACCGCATGGTCCGGCCACTCATGCTCGGGCTCGCCTGCGGGGTCTGCTACGGCGTCACGGCGTTCCTGTTCAAGCTGCTGACAGCCGGCGGCCACGGCGGCTTCGTCGGCCTGCTGGAGCGATGGCCGCTGTGGGCGGTGATCGTGATCGGCCCGCTCGGCTTCCTGCTCAACCAGAGCGCCTACCAGGCGGGCGTGATGGTATCGCCGGTGCTCTCGGTCATCACGGCCGCCGACCCGCTGGTCTCGATCACGCTCGCGCACGTCGTGCTGCACGAGCAGCTGGCCAGCGGCCCGGTGAACATCACGATGGAGGTGCTCGCTTTCGCCGTGATGATCGTGGGGATCGTCACGCTCGCGCACCGGGCGCCGGTGGTCGCCCCGAAGCAGGGGGCGACCATGCCGGCCCCGGTGCAGGCCGAGCGTTAAAGGCCGATCCGCTGCGCCAGGCGCTCGCGATGGTAGCTGGCGTCGCCGAGGAAGAGCTCGCTCGACTTGGCCCGCTTGAAGTAGAGGTGCGCGTCGTGTTCCCAGGTGAAGCCGATGCCGCCGTGGATCTGGATGTTCTCGGCGGCCACGTGGAAGTACACGTCCGAGGCGTATGCCTTGGTCATCGCGGCGACGACCGGGATCTCGGCGGAGTCCTCGGCCACCGCGGCAGCCGCGTAGCGGACCGCCGAGCGCAGTGAGGAGACCTCGAGCAGCAGGTCGGCGCAGCGATGCTTGATCGCCTGGAAGCTGCCGATCGGCCGGCCGAACTGGTACCTGGTCTTCGCATACCCGACGGCCATGTCCAGAGCCCGCTGCGCGCCGCCGAGCTGCTCGGCCGCCAGCGCGGTCGCGGCGACGTCCAGGGTCCTGGCCAGCATCGCGCCCGCCTCTCCCGGAGCGCCGATCAGCCGGGCGGCCGGCACCGAGTGGAACTCGAGCCTGGCCAGCTTCCGGGTCTGGTCCAGCGTGGGCAGCACCCGGCGGTTCAGGCCGGCGGCGTCGGCCTGAACGCCGAACAGCGAAAGCCCGGAGCCGGTGGCGGCCACCACCAGGATCAGGTCCGCGGTGTGCCCGTCCAGCACGAAGCTCTTGTGCCCGTCCAGGATCCAGCCGCCGCCGGGGCCGGCGGGCGACGCGGTGAGGCGAACCGCCGCGGGATCCCACGATCCGTCGTCCTCGGTGACGGCCAGCGTGGCCACGGTCTGGCCGGAAGCGATTGGAGGCAGCAGCTCGCTGCGGGCCGCCTCATCCGAGGCGGACAGCAGCGCCGTGGCTGCGAGCACGGAGCTGGCCAGGTACGGCCCGCCGTACAGTGCGGCGCCGAGCTCCTCCAGGACGATGGCCTGCTCGGCGAAGGAGAACCCGGCGCCCCCGTACTGCTCGGGGATGGCGATCCCCTGCAGGCCGAGCTGGGCCCCGGCCTGCTGCCAGACCGCCCGGTCGATCCCGTCCGGCGCCTCCATCAGCTCGCGGACCCGGGACAGCGGCGCCCGGTCGGCCAGGAACCGGCGCACGGCATCGCGGAGTTCCTGCTGCTCGGTGGGGATGGCCAGCTTCATGACCCCTCCCGCCTTGACGTCACGACGAGCACGTCAAGCGCCTCGATCCGGTTCCCGTCGGCCCACAGCGGGTTGACTTCCAGCGCGCGCAGCGAACCGTCGAGGCTAACCGCGGTGTCCGCAACCAGGCAGATGACCTCGGCCAGCGCGTCGAGGTCCACCGGCCGGCTGCCGCGCCCGCCGGTCAGCAGCGGGCTGCCGCGCAGCTCGGCGAGCATCCGCCTCACCTCGCCCGGGTCCACCGGCAGCATCCGCAGGCTGGTGTCGCGCAGCACCTCAACCCAGACGCCGCCGAGCCCAACCGCGAGCACCGGGCCGAACGTGGGGTCCGCGGTCACCCCCGCGATGAGCTCCACCCCGCCGGTGCGCATGGGGCTGACCAGGACGCCGTCGATCCTGGCGCCGCGAACCACCTCGCCAGCGGCGCGTACCCGCGTGTAAGCGGCGCGCACCTCTTCCTCGGTACCGGGTCCCACCGCCACCCCGCCGATGTCGGACTTGTGGGCGATCTGCGCCGAGCAAACCTTCAGCACGACCGGCAGGCCGACACGCCGCGCCGCCGCCACCGCGTCATCGGCCGAGTTCACCAGCTCGCCGGGCACCACGGGCACGCCAGAACTGGCCAGCAGGTCCCGCGCGGCAGCCTCGGACCACGGCTCGCCCGGATCGGCCGGACCGGCCGGACCGGCCAGACCGGCCAGAGGCCTGGCACTCCGGACAAGCCCTGCAGCCTCGGCCAGTCCGGCACCCCGGCCGGGCCCGGCGCCGCGAGCCACGGCATCCGGGCCCGCCCGGTTCTCCAGCCAGCGCAGCGCATGGCCGAGCGCGGTCATGCCCAGGTCGATGCCGGGCAGCAGGTGCATGCCGCTCGCGCCCAGCAGCTCCCGCCCGTACCGGCTCAGGTTCACGCATGTGTGGCCGACCGGGATCACCGGAACCGGTGCGGAAGCGATCCGCTCGCCGAGCCACCGGGCGCGCTCGGCGAGCATCCCGGCAAGAACCTCGTCGTCCGGCTGGGCGTCCGGCAGGGTCAGCCCGGTGAACAGGACGAAGTCAATGCCGGGGTCGGCGACGACGGCGTCGAGCACGTGGTCGACCGCGGTGAGCGCTTCGGTCCGCCGGTTGGCCAGGAAGTACCCGGTCACGTCGATCGGGTTGCGCACGGCGGCGAACGGCGGCACGTGCGGCGTTATCGCTGTCTCGGTCTCGGGGGCGAACGGCGGGATCTCGATCGCCTCGGCCGTGGCACGGTCGGCGATGAGGTCGCACGCGCCCCCTGAGGTGGTGACCACCCCCATGCGACGGCCCGCCGGCCGCCGGCCGTAGCCGAGCAGCGCCCCGGTACACAGCAGCTCCTCCAGGCTGGTCACCCGGATGACGTTGAGCTGGCGCAGCACGGCGCCGACCACGGCGTCGTCGCCCGCGACCGCGCCGGTGTGCGCGAACGCGGCCTGCCGGCCCGCCTGGCTCGCCCCCACCTTGAGCACGACGACCGGCTTGCCCGCACGGCCAGCCCGCTCGGCCGCCGCCGCGAACCTCACCGGGTCACTGATCTGCTCCAGGAACAGGCAGATCACCCGGGTCGCGTCGTCCTCGACCAGATACTCGAGCACGTCCGTGGTGGCGATCATCGCCTCGTTGCCCATGGTGGCGACCGTGCTCACGCCGATCGCGTGGGCGTGGGCAAAGGCGAGCACGACACCGCCCAGTGCACCGCTCTGCAGTCCGATCCCCACCGGC
>Ga0209275_10000607_pt1 | contig 14203 bp, 12 predicted proteins | sample HubBroMetageREF2_FD_188344 | JGI IMG/M metagenome (GOLD analysis project Ga0209275, IMG submission 188344) | Reference soil microbial communities from the Hubbard Brook experimental Forest, New Hampshire, USA - Hubbard Brook CCASE Soil... | ecosystem: Environmental > Terrestrial > Soil >... | reverse complement strand
CAGTCGACGCGACCATGCTCGATGTCGAGGGCGTGCTTGACATGCGCTCGCTGCCTGACTCAGGGCTGCGATCCGAGTGGGATTCAATCCATATCCCGGACACGCAAAAGAAGCGGCTGCTGTCGATGGCGGTGCTCGCCGCAACGGTGCGGCCGCATGTGGAGCGTGCGCGCGTCCCACTACATGGATTGATTTTGCTCGTGGGAAGGCCAGGTACAGGTAAGACGACGTTGGCCCGCGGGCTGGCGACGCGTGTCGCGGAGAGTCTTCCGCAAGCTGGTAACTGGCGATTTCTCGAAGTCGAGCCGCATGCCCTTGTGAGCGCTGGTCTTGGTGGCAGCCAGAAGAAGGTGCGGCGTTTGCTCCAGGAGACGATCGGCGAGCACGCAAGCAATGGCCCACTTGTTGTTCTGCTCGATGAGGTTGAGACGCTCGCCGCCGATCGCTACAAGTTGAGTCTTGAGGCTAATCCTGTCGATGTGCATAGGGCAACAGACGCGGTCCTTGCAAGCCTCGACGATCTGGCGCGGCGCTTCCCGAGTCTGCTGGTTCTGGCAACCAGCAACTTCGTCGACGCGATCGATGCGGCGCTGCTCTCGCGGGCCGATCTCGTCGAAACGATCGAGCCGCCCGATCGTGCTGGTGTTGAGCTCATTTTGCGTGACACGCTCGAGGAGCTCGGCAAGACGTGGCCTGCACTAAGGCGCATCTCAGACTCGCCCGAGTTCAAGGCGGCAATCGATCGTGCAGCCGGTCTCGATGGGCGCCAATTGCGCAAGGCCGTCGTCGCAGCGTGTGCAGCCGAACCGGCAACGGCGCTTGACCCGGGCAAGCTGAAGGCAAGTGCGCTCATCGAGGCGATCGAACAGGCTCAGGTCGCTCAGAAGGTCAAGGAGGCACGGTGACGGTCACACGTGTACGGAGGTCGTTTGCCGCATCGCCGGTGCGGCGTGCCGCGATCACCTGGGAGGCAATCGTCGACGTTGTAGCGCCAGAAGGGTCGTCCGGGAGAGCGGAGCTGGTCGCCCTGAGTGGGATCGCTACGTCATTGATCGCCGCCGAAGCATGGCGGGCGACGCCTCTCATTGTCTCTCAGGTAGGGCCGCAGCTACGTGTCTACACGCTGCACGACGAGGATGCGATCGTTGGCGACGACATCAACGAAGACAGTCTTGCCTGGTCGCCGACCGACGGCGACTGGGCCTTGGAGATGCCATGTCCGCCCGAGGATGTCGAGTGGGTCACCGCCGCCGCGGCAGAGATCTCAGCGCGCGTGACGATCGCTGATGCGACTGCGACGCGTGCTGCCGCCACGACCACCAAGGTGGCTGCAGGCGTAACGGTCGGCGAGATCGACACGGAGGCGTTTCTACGCGGATGAGCACGTTCGCCTTTGTCAATACCTACGCGTACAGCGTCACCCATCTGAGCGACAACATGCTCCGTGGATTTCAAGAACTCGTCCGCGAGCTTGGGCTCAGCCCCAAGAAGTTCGCTGACGATTGGAAGTCGAGCGATCTAGCGATCTCCACTTGGCTTTCCAGCCGCCACCTAGAGAAGCTCGCCCTCGAGATCTACGACCCGAGCAAGCCGTCAAAGGCGATCCTTGTTCCCGAGTTCGACATCGTCTATGGCTCCGATGCTGACGACGACGGCTCGTTCTGGGTGGACTCCGATGCTCTGCGCTACGAGATCCTGAAGGCCGGAGTGCTGCCGAGCCAGTGCACGTACAGCCTGGTCTGCTTCAACAAGCCCGGTCGGCCCGAAGTCGCTGGCTGGGGAGCCGTTGACTCCCGCTCGCGTGAGGGCATGACGCGCTACGTTGCCGGCCGGACCATCGGAGCACCGGGCCTAGCAGCAAACTCGGCCTACTGGGCTAGAGCATGATCTCGCTTGAGGAAGCCTTCAAGAAGTTTCTGAGCCGGCTCGAGCTCAAACCCGCAGAGCAGGCCGATGTCAAAGATCGTCACACTCGAGTACGGGAGATTGTGAAAGCAGGCATCGGTGTCGAGCGCGACATCCTCTCTGGTTCCTACAAGCGCAGAACGAAGACGAAGCCGCTTAAGGACGTAGACATCTTCTTCATTCTTCGGCCGGGCGAGATGGGTTGGCTCGACCGGCACGCCCAGGATCTTCTGGTGGAGATGAGGCGGCTGCTCGCGCCCACCTACGGCGAGGGCAGCGTGAGCCTTGGACGTCGTTCGGTCAAGGTCGACTTTGGCGTAGCGGTCAGTGACGATCAGACAGAGGAGAAGGTGATGAGCATCGATGTAGTGCCGGCCTTCGCGAGGGACGGGCACTATGTGATCCCTGACCGCCAGCTCGACGAGTGGGTGTCGACTGACCCTGAGATTCACGAACGGCTCGCGATTGAAGCCAATGCCGCATATGGCGAACGCTGGAAGCCGCTTGTGCGCATGATCAAGAAGTGGAACGACTACCACGAGCGGCCCGTAAAGCCGTCGTTTCTGCTTGAGGTGATGGCGCTCGGAATCCTCGACCGGGGTTTCGGCGGTCACTACTCGCTCGAGCTGCAGACGTTCTTCGCCACGGCGGCGGAGCGCATCTCAGAGAATTGGGAGGACCCTGCGAAACTCGGGCCGCCGGTCAGCGATCGACTCGCCTCTGAACCGGGGCAGATCCAGGTCGCGGCGAACCAGCTCGCAACAGCGGCCGAGAACGTCTCCCGCGCTCGGCGACTCGCGCAGCAGGGCAAGAACGGCGAGGCGCTGCACGTCTGGCGCGATGACATATTTGGTCCACTGTTCCCCTTGTCCTGACGTGGCTGGGCCAGTCTTCCTGAGCTACGCCTGGGACGACGGCGCTGAGGTCGACGAGCTCGACACACTGCTACGGCTGCGTGGGGTACCTCTGTGGCGCGACCGGCGTGACATGCAGTTCGGCGGCTACAACGAGGAGCTCGTCTGTCGCGCAATCGAGAAGGACACTTCGGGCTTCGCCCTATATCTGACTCCTGCCGCAGTCGAGGGCTCCTGGTTCATACCGAAGGTCGAGTTGCGTGCGATGGATCGGCGCCGCAACCGTGATGACACGTTCTTCTGCGGTGCCATCTTCCGCGGATACAGCGTGCAGAGCGGCAAGCAGGCTGTATTCGAGCAAACCGGCATCGACATCGGCGCGACGCTCGGCGCGCCGGTCGATGAGGCACAGCTACTCGATGGCCTGCGCGGCGCCGCCAACGCGATCCTTCGTGCCTACATCGCAAGCAACTGGAGGGACGGGCCAGCACGGATTCATATCGAGACCCGTGATCCGATCGCGGTCCTGGACGAGTCGCTCGTGCACCTCGCGTTTGCCCCGCCGCTTGAACATGATCCCGAGCACTACGACGTCGCGGTGTGGGACGAGAAGATCCAGCCGGCGCTCGCGGATCTTCAGCAGGCGCTGCACACGGTCCATGGAGGACGGCCCGCATGCGAACGAGTGCTCGAAGTCACCGGTGCCGCACATCTGTCGGCGGCGCTTGCACTCGGTTACCAGTTCCGTGAGCCAACTCGCTGGCAGCTACGACTCAACCATTTCGGTGATGTCTGGAAGACCGGTCGCGAGCCAGCGAGCCTTGAGGGGTGGGAGACACCGTCGCCACGCCCAGGATCAGACCCGAAGGGTGATCTCGTCGTGATGGTGCACGCGAGCGCCGACGTGACCGACGCTGCGCGAGCCGCAGCCGGTGGCCCGGCTCGGGCGGAGCTTCACTTCCGGCCACCCGGTGGGCCCGGCCGCCATGCGGTTGACCCCAGTGCCGCCAACGCCGTGGCCCGCGGGATCGCCGACGCGATTCGCAGCGCGCGCGCTAGATACGCGCCCGCGCAAACGCGCCTGTACGTCGCCTGTCCCTGGCCGTTTGCGACCCTGCTCGGATGGCACCTCGCGAGCGTCGGCGCGGTCGTTATGCACGAGGCGACGATCGAGCGCGACTCCTATCGCGTTTCCTGCGTTCTACGTTAGCGCCAAAGGGTCACGGCGGGCGCCTGAGTTCTGTGTCCTCTATGCACTCAAGCGTCGAGAGCACTTGGCGAAGCGGTTCGATTAGCGGGTGGTCCTGCACAAGGCGGTAGGACAGGCCATCCTCGCTCAGCACGCCCAGCTGGACAAGGGCCTTGATATGGACATCCACGCTGCCCTTGGCGTGAAGCCCGGCTGAGCTCGCTAGCTCGGACTCGCTCCATGTGCGATCTGCGTCGGTGAGCAGCGCGTCAATCAAGCGCCGCTTCCCACCGGCGCCAAATAGCCAATCTCTGAGGCGCAGCTTCGGCTTCGACATACCGTCCGAACGGTAGGACATAATCCTACCTCATGGAAATCACGAACGTTGGTGAAAGCGGGCATACTGTTGGTGTCGTGAAGATTGAGATGGATCAGTTCGGCAAGGATGCGGTCCTGATAGGTGCCGATGCTGGTGCGCGCGCGCGTATCGAGATCGAGCGCTCGATTGAGAAGCTCGTCGATGACCAAGCCGTTCTCTTGGACTTCAGACACGTGCTGGCAGTGTCTGTGCCATTCGTCGACGCATCCATCGGCCGCCTTCTCGGGGGTCGCGTAGCTGGCTACTACGACACCCACCCGATCGTCATCTACAGGGCCAGCATCGACGTTGTGCAGACGATCGACGCGATGCTCCGTCTGCACCACCTATACGCGCTCGCGCTTGGTGGGGAGACGGGTGCTGAGCTCCTTGGTGCCGACGATGTGCTCACAAGCACCCTCCAAGAGGCGGTGCGTCTGCGGACCTTCAACGTGCATCAGCTGGCCGAGCGCCTTGGTTTGACGCCGCAGGCGGCCAATAACCGACTCCGACTACTGCTGCGAAGCGGTGCCGTACAGCGCGAGCGGGCCAAGCCCGAGCGGGGCCACGGCGGGCGGGAGTTCCGTTACACCGTGCCGGCGACCGCCTAGCCGCCCTATATGCCGATCTGGGGCCCCTGGTAGGGATCAAGTCGCAGCCCGAGAGTGAGGAACGCCCGAACCGGCGCTCCTGTTCCTCGGACGGAGTGGAAGGAGTACCGACGTCGCTACGGATGATTCCCGGAGTTCTCCGGCATTCAATCGGAGAACGGCGGAGAAGTTATTAGAACCGTGGGAATGCAATTGCAGGTGACCTGGTCCTTCTACCACAATGGTTCCTATGCGACCAGAGTTCGTAGACATGATGGTCAAGGCGATGGATTCGGTGGCGTTCGAGAACCTGGTGTTCGCCCTGGTTCGCGACGACGAGCCGACGGCGAGGCAGCTTCGGCCCCTGACGGCGGCAGAGACACCATCGTCCCGGCCAGCGACGACCACGATGAATTGGTCTGACAGGCGAAGCACTACACGGGCCGGATCTACTGGGATATGCATCTGCCCGGTCGCTCAAGAAGGCGCACGCGAGGCCCTCGCTCTGCGATGCGACTGGCGCCGGCCTGCCTCGAAAGACAACACATAATGCAAACGCGGCAGTTCAATACGTCTAGGTCGCATAGGCTCCTCATCCATGGGCCTGCAGGGATGGCCGGCCCGGGTCGCCGGTGATCGTCCCGCGAGTCGAGGCACAGAGGTGGGATCGTGAGTCTCTGGGCAACCGCGACCGCGGCTGTTGATCGCCACCGACCGGCGCGTCCAGCCGGGCCGTTGCGAGAGCAGGCGCCGGCGGACACAACCGCTGGATCGGCCGCGAGTGACGTTGCGGCCCAGCTCGTTCGATACATACCGGCGGAGGTCGTGGCCGTATATGCGACCGTCGTTGGGATCCTCCCGATTTCCGATAGCACGGCGGTATGTCGCGGTGATTCCACACCGCGCTGGCTAGCGTTGGCAGTCTTCGTCGTCCTGACACCACTGACGCTGCAGGTCCTCTATGTGGTCAAGCGGCGACAAGCCAGCGGCGTAGGACCCCGGATTCCGTGGCTCGATCACCTCGCGGCACTCGTTGCCTTCTTGGCCTGGGCTTTAGTCCTGCCGCTCTCCCCGGCAGATTCGTGGTGCGACTGGCACCCACAGTACGGTGTGGCTATCGCCGCCATGGTCGTGCTAGGTCTCGGGCTGGCCACCCTGCTTGCCGATACTCGACGGTAAACACAGTCGCAATTCCAGGCTCAAAGTTACCAGCGACGACGCAGTGACCTGGTGGGGTGGTAACGTCGAAGCCTGATGACCCCTATCTCTTACCAGGCGGGTGCCACGCTGGACCCGACCGAACAGGCGATCATTGATCTTGTTCGTATCGGCCTGCGCGGTGACGCCGCCTCCGTTCGCCAGCTCGCCCGCCGAATGCTCCGTCGCCAGATGGCATCGGTCTACAGCCAGGCTTTGCGCGAGCAGCTCAGCTCGGTGATCATCACCCAGGACCAGGCCGTGCTGCGTAGCTCTCGCCCGGCAATGCCGGTCCAGAGCGATGGTCAGCTCGCGCTTGCCACCGTCGACGAAGAGCCGCTCGACGATCCGCCGATCCTCACCCCGGAGGCGCAGGCGGCGATCAATACCCTGATCAACCAGCGTATGCAGGCAGGTCGGCTGGTCGACCTTGGCCTGGAGCCGCCGAAGAGTCTTCTCCTACAGGGGCCGCCCGGCGTCGGCAAGACGCTGACCGCGCGGTACCTGGCGCGCGAGTTGTCGCTCCCGCTCGTCACGGTTGAGCTCGCTGCGCTCATGTCGAGCCTGCTCGGCCAGACCGGGCAGAACCTGCGCCATCTGCTCGATCATGCCCGGAGCTTTCCGTGCGTGCTGTTGCTCGACGAGTTCGATGCGGTCGCCAAGCGCCGTGACGATCAGTCGGACATAGGCGAGCTCAAGCGTTTGGTCAACGTCCTGCTCGTCGAGCTCGAACGCTGGCCAGCCACTGGACTGCTGATCGCCGCGACTAATCACCCGCAGCTGCTTGATGCGGCAGTCGAGCGCCGGTTCGACTTGATTGTCACGCTCACCCTGCCCGGTCAGAGCGAGCGCTTGGCTATCCTCGCTCGGGCGCTTGAGCGCGTCGGCTTGGACGTCCCCGGGGACGTCCTGTCCGCTTGGGCGCTGGCTTACGATGGGGTTAGCGGCGCCGATATTGAGCGGGAGGCAGCTGCCATTGCCCGCGCGACGGTCCTGAGTGACGGCGATTCCCCAACAGTGATCGCCGACCTCGCGATCGGGAGGTTGCGCGACACGCTGGGGGACGACGCCGACCGTCGCGCCGCGTTCTGCGCTGTGGCGACTGAGCATCTTGGACTCAGCCATCGCGCGGTCGCCAAGATCCTCGGCATCACCCACCCCACCGTCGCAAAGCTGGCCCGCCAGTGGCAGCCGCGCGGTGCTAATACGACCCGGCCTGCCAGGGCGGCGCGGTAGATGGCCTCGCGCGATACGACCCAACCCGATCGGCCGATCCTCGCAGGCGGTGAGGCCCTGCGCCAGAACGCCGAGCGGGCGAGCGGTGGCGGGCCCAAGTATCACCCCCGCAGCTTCGAGGAGGCCCGCGCGCGATTGCGTCCTCAGATCGATGCACTTCAGGAGGCGGTCGCCCGGACCCCTGCCACGTTGCGCGGCGCGCGGGTCATCTTCCAGGCGACGGTGTTGCCCAACTATCTGGCCAACAGCTACTTTCCCGTCGACCTGTTCCGTGAGGCTGACCTTGTTCCGGTCGGCACGCGCGCGGCAGCAGGGCCGTATCAGACCCGCGCGCGTGTCCAGGAGGATCAGCCAACCAAGAGCTACCTGCTGGCCGGTGATGAGCGATCGATCGCGCGCGTGTCCGAGCTGCTGGCGGGCGATGCGGTCAGCGGTGCTGCGCGGGACCGCCTGCGCCAGTTCGACGTCTTCCGCCTTCCCGACGTCGACGAGGTGCTCCGGGCTCGTCCCGACCTGCCGACCGAGGAGCTGCTCACCTGGGAGGCGGTACTGCACCCCACTGTCGCCGCGTCGGGTGAGGTGACGGCTGCCGAACGCCAAGCTGTGCTCACCAAGTGGGCGGCGTGGGTCGATCAGCTCGGCGGCGAGATCAACGCTGATTACCAGCGCGTCGTGCGCGGGATGACGTTCATGCCGGTCCGGCTCCCCGCCGGAGCTGCGGAGCAGGCGACACGCTTCAACCCGCTGCGAGCACTGCGCCCGATGCCCAAGGTACGCCCGACCCCGGTAGGGCCTCTTCGGGTGGTGGGTACGGGCCGACAGCTTCCGGCGCCCCCGCCCGGGCAACGGCCGCAGTCAGATCTCCGGGTTGCTGTGTTCGACGGTGGCGTGTCGGCCGGCATTCCGCACCTTGAACCCTTCGTCGATGCGATCGACGTCACCCCAGAGCCGGAGGACCCCGACTCGGTCGCACACGGAACCATGGTCACCGGCGCGCTGTTGTACGGCTCGCTCCCCGACGACGAGCCGCTGCGGATCCCCGACGCCGGGGTCGACCACTTCCGTGTCGTTCCGGCTCCATCGCCCGAGCACTGGGACATCGACCTCTACTGGATCCTCGACCGCATCGTTGAGCTGGTTCGTGCCCGCGGATACCCGATCGTCAACCTCTCGCTGGGCCCTAACCTGGCGGTCGACGATCAGACTGAGCCGCATCGCTGGACGGCGGAGCTCGACGAGCTCACCGATGAACTCGGCGTCCTCTTTGTCACCGCGGTCGGCAACAATGGTGAACTAGATGCTCCGACCGGGCTCAACCGAGTGCAGGTCCCGTCCGACATGGTCAACTCACTCTCGGTCGGCGCGTGTGACCGCCTCGCTCCTGACGCAGCTTGGACGCGGGCTCCCTACAGCGCAGTCGGACCCGGCCGCTCAGGCGCACGGCTTAAGCCCTGCGGCGTCGCGTTCGGGGGCGAGCCGCAGACACCGTTTCGCGGTATCTTCGCCGGCGCCCAAGTCGGAGAGAGCTGGGGGACCAGCTTCGCCACGCCGTTGGCGATGCACGGCATCGTCGGTCTCGCCGTTCGCCTTGGCCCGCAGCTCACCTCCCCCGATCTGCTTCGCGCGTTCGCGCTGCACTTCGCTGAGACACCCAACGGTCAGCCCGTCGAGGAGGTCGGCTTCGGCCGACTGCTTGAGCGATATGACGAGCGGTGGAATTGCCAGGCCAACGAGGCGACGATCATCTACCGCGACACCATCGAACGAGACCAAGTCATCTCCTTGCCGTTCCCGCTCGTCCGCGATGTGGTCGCGGGTCGCATGGTGGACCTCGCATGGACCCTTGTGTTCACCGCCCCGACCGACCCCACCGACGCCGTCGACTACACCCAGGCCGGACTCGAGGTCGCATTTCGTCCCCACGCACGACGCTTCTCCTTCCGCGACTCGGTTACCAATAAGAGTATCGAGCTCGACATCCAGGAAGACCGGCAAGCAGCACTCGACCAACTCAGCGCCGGCGCGAGCCTTAGCGCACTGCCAGCCACCAAGTCAAGCGACCGTCACCGCAACGAGGCACTCCAGCGCGAGGAGGGCAAGTGGGAGACCGCGCTCCACTACTCCAAGCGCATGCGTGCCAACAGCCTCTTCGAACCACAGGTCACCGTCAACTATCTCGCCCGCGAGGACGGTCATCTCGCCGCTGCTCCTGCGCTGCCGTTCACAATGCTCGTGAGTATGCGCGGACCGCAGGGCGTCGACCTCTACGACGCGGTCCTCCAGCACTACCCGGTTCTCGTTCCGCTCACGACGCGGCTCCCTCTGCGGCTCCGCACTTGACCGGGTCGCTCTCCGCCGGCGCCGCTACCCAATATTTGACGTCCGTGAGTAGGTCGTGGCACCACCCTGAGGATATTCGTCAGGGGTAAGCGACATGGCCTGAAGCGAACCGACGGTGGCTCGGTCAACCTCTTCATACAATCGGCGCCGTGCAACCGGTCGTTCTCGACACCACCGCCTTCTATCCGTGGGAAGTCCAACGCCCGCCGGCACTAGAAAGGCTCTTCTTGGGCGGGCGGCGCTACGAGCTTCGCCTGTGTGTCCCCGAGGTCGTTATCCGAGAGACGACGAGGCATTTCAGCCGAAGGGTCAACCCAGCCTACAACTCGTTCAAGGACGGGTACCGGGCTGCAAAGGCAGCCGGAACCCTCCTCCCGAGCTCGATATCGACTTCAAACGCCCTCCTAAGGCCGATGTAGTCAGTGCGTACGAACGCTCGCTGCGTAACGACATTGGCGACGCGGATGGTCGCGTCCTGCCGGTCCCTGAGGTCGACCACGATTGGGTGCTTGGCCGCATATTCGGGCCACTCAAGCCGTCAAAGCCAGGCGATGACTCCTACCGCGACATCCTCATCTGGAAGACGGTCGTCGCGCTCGTCTCTGAGGACCCGACGAAAGACGTCATATTCATCACGAAGAACACGACAGACTTCGCGAGAAAGGGATCGACAGAGCTTCACCCCGAGCTCGGAGACGACCTCCAAGCACAAGGGCTTCGCCCGGAGTCGGTTGTCATCGTGCGTACACCGGAGGATTACGTACAAGCCAATCTCGCAGCCGGCGATGAGCTTCGAGCAGAGCTCGAACGTCTCACGATCGAGTCAGGTGAAAGCCGCGACGAGCTTGTAGCGACGATTGTTCAAGGACTGGATGGGCTCCCGTTGACGGATGTGCGACTTCAGCTACCGGCAGAGGGCGACCTCGACGATATTCACGTGGAGTCCGTCAATGCGGTCGAAAACATAGCGCTCGTTGATGTGTACGAGGTTGGCGACGAGGAGCTAGTCGCGACCCTAAAGGTGCGCGCGAACGTGGATGTCTACTACGCAGTGACAGCACCAACAGGCCACGACCTAGAGTACGCGCCGCGGTGGGCCGTCGACGGAGAGGAGGCTGGAGCTCCGTTTCTCATGAACACGGAGATGAGAGACTTGGAGCTCGATGTCGACGTCGAGTGGAACGCTGACACGAAGGCGTGGGGCGAGGTGAGCATTCTGTCTGGACGTCAGGACGTCAACCCGAAACCTCATGACCTATCAGGCCAACCGATGGTGCGAGGACAAGTAGCGAGCGAGAGTGCGACGCTATCGGAATGTATCCGGCGGTTCCGAGAAAACCGATACCTGCGTATAGCTCCGGATATCTAGCGTGGAGGCGGTGTTAGAGGCCATTCTTACTTGCGGTCCATCGTGTCCCGCGAAGCGACTTACATCCTCCGTGTCCGTCGCTTGTGGGCGTCGAGCCAGCTTAGGAACTTGCCGCGAGGGCGCGCTCCGTTGCTGGTGACGAGTGCGCCTGACGGGCTCGCTCGCAGTTGACTTTGGGCTTGTTCGGCGCGTGCGGCGCGCCACTCTGTGTCAGCCGGACGTGGGCCGTTGCGGCGGAGGTCCTCGATCGCGTAGGCGTAGTGGTCGGTGAGCATCCGCAGGCTGGTGCCGCACTCGCTGGCGACGGTCTGTGGATCCTCGGCGCGTAGGCGCAGGGAGATGCCGCCGCGGCGCAGCGAGTACGGGGTCGCGCCGAGAATGGCGAACATCTCTGGCTGCTCGGCGGCCTTCTCGACGGCGGGGGTGAAGAAGGGTTGGCCCCAGGCGCGGGCCTGGCTTTCGCTGAAGTGGCAGGCGCCGCTGCGCGGGTCGCGAGTGCCATGCTCGCGGCCTGCGAGGTCGCCGGGGATGATGAAGTCGAGCGCGCGGGTTGGGTGCCCGGCGGCGCTCAGGGTCTGGCGCCACATGGTGAGGTCTTCTTGCAGGATCGTGGGGACGGCGGTGCGCCGCTGCGTACTGTGCGCTGTCTTGCCCCATTCATCAAGCCGCCCGTTTGAGAGGACCTCGAGCACCCAGGCGAACTCATCCTGAAGCGAAGACCAGCGCAATCCCCAAACCTCCTGGTTACGCGCGCACAGCCCGTACTGGAGGCTGAGCACCATCGCGTCGCGCTGGGCGAGGATCTCCTTGCGTTTCTCGGCCTTGTGGAGCATCTGCGCGCGGATCGCTTCGACCGCCTGGGGTGAGAGCGCCCAAGCTGGCACGAGCGGCCCTTGGCGGCGAGGCCCAGGCTCATAGCCGGTGCCGCCGGAGCGAAGCGAGCGTCGTATGTTGCCTCGTGGTTCGGGCGCGAAGGTACAGCCATTGGCGTTTATCTCGGGCACGAGCTGCGATGAGGCGGCCCAGCCGAGCGCCGCTGAGAGGTCCTGCCAAGCTTGTTTTCGTGTTGCCTTGGGGATGCCTTCGCGCAGCATCTGCTCACGCCACGCGGCGGGTGCACGTGGCTGGTTGAAGTGCACCGCCGGCACCGAGCAGAGCGCCACCGCATAGGGTCGCGGCGGCTGTAGGCGCCCCGAGCCGCGACGACGGGGCTCATCCAGCATGTGCAGCCCCACGAGCGACTCGTAGCGCTCGTATGTTGAGGGCGCGAGGCCACCTGGATTGCTGGGATGCGCGTTGACCTTCAGATAAAGCTCAAGCACCTGGCCGATCGTGCGCGCCTCAACCTCGTTGGCTTCCTTCGCATCGAGGTCGAGCAGGAACCGTCGCAGGCTGTCGCGGCCACGGCGCTCGGCTGTGATGTAGTCGTCCATCCACGCGCGGGCGTGACGCACCGACGGGAACGTGCGACAGCGCTCGACCCTATCGTGGTCGTAGAAGCCAACCACGTAGGAGCGGCGCCCGCTCTTGCCGACGTACGGCCATTTCTTCCGCCAGGGCCTAGCCATCCGCCCCTCGCGGACGCAAGGCCGCCCCGGCACGCACTGCACACATGCGTTCTCCTTCGGCTCTTGATCATCTCACTTGGGCTCCGTAGAGCACTCCGGGCAAGTGCGGTATCGCCGCGGAGACGACACTCCACAAACCTGTCTCCGCGACACTAGGACCTGGCGATTTACAGGGAAAATGGCCTTGGGGGGCCATCATTCTCGTAAAGCAGAGGTCCCGGGTTCGACTCCCGGCGTCGGCTCTCGATTTCTTGCCGCTGGTCTACCCGACGATGGGTGTATTCTTCGTCCAGATCTGTCCGGGTCTGTCAAGCCATAGGGGAAGCGAAGCCCAAGTTAGCAAGCCAAAAATGGCTCTAACTCCCAGTTTCCGCGACACTCGAACCCTGCGGTTACGAGGGCTCGCCTCGTAAGGCGCCGAAAGTGCCGTAGCGGCGCCATATTCTCTCTCACAACGCTGCGCATAAGGACCTTGCTCGCCGACTCGGTGCCCAGATGCGGCTCAGCGGAGCCGACGTCTGGTTTGACGAGTGGGAGATCTGAACCGGCGATTCGATCCCCGGCAAGGTCAATGACGCACTGGAGACCGTCGACACGGCCGTGCTGCTGTGGTCCGCGGACGCAGATCGATCGAAGTGGGTCCGAGCGAAGTTTGAGAAGGCACTCGCCCGGGGCATGGAGGACGGCTCGCTGCGGGTATCCCGGTGCTACTCGACGACAAGCCGTTGCCCGCGCTACTTCGCCGGATCCGCTGGGTCGACCTCAGAGATGAAGATGAGTTGCGCGCGGTCAATGAGATCATGGGTTCTCCACCGATCAGGATCGGCTGCTTGCGATCCAACAGCATCTGGACGAGGCGGGGCTCCAAGTGGCGTTCTTCGAGCGATATGGCCCGGTGGTGTGTTGCCTGCGCTGTGGCGCAGGAGTTGAGCATCTCCGGGGCTGGTCGGAAGTGGATTTCAACGACGGGGGCGAGGTGTAGCCAGAGTTCCCCGGATGAGATCTCTCGTTTTGAACGATCTTGTCCCTCACTGGATTGATCATCTGCCGGACGATATCTCTCATTTTGAGATATATTGTCCAATGTGCCTGGATCAGTCTATGACGCCATCTTCGAGCTCGGGGTCGACAACTACGGCTTTGTCAGCCAGGGCCAAGCCCGGGAAATCGGCATTCCCGCTCAGCGGCTGGTGGTGCTCGAGGATCGAGGTCTGCTCGAGCGCCGCCGTCACGGCCTTTACCGCGTCATCGCTTTGCCGGTATCGCCGCTCGACAGCTACATGGAGGCGACCCTATGGCCGGTGGGCGTCCAGGGAGTACTCTCGGATGAGACAGCCCTTGAGTTGCATGGTCTCAGCGATGTCAGTCCAGCAAAGATCCACATCACCGTCCCGCGCCGCCATCGCACGCGTCGCTCGGTGCCAAGCCAGTACGTAATTCACCGCCGGGACCTCGACCCGAGCGATGTCACGAGCCACGAGGGGATCCCGATTGTCACCACGGCGCGAGCCATTCGTGACGCTCACGCCGGCCATCTCGGTCCGGCGTTGATCCGCCAAGCTATTGACGACGGCGAGCGTCTCGGCAAGCTCAGCCA
>Ga0209275_10000606_pt1 | contig 14207 bp, 12 predicted proteins | sample HubBroMetageREF2_FD_188344 | JGI IMG/M metagenome (GOLD analysis project Ga0209275, IMG submission 188344) | Reference soil microbial communities from the Hubbard Brook experimental Forest, New Hampshire, USA - Hubbard Brook CCASE Soil... | ecosystem: Environmental > Terrestrial > Soil >... | reverse complement strand
AACATGGACCTGGCGGTTGGGCAGGGCGAGCTGCTGACAGACCCGCTGCAGATGGCAGTCGCCTACTCGACGCTCGCCACGGCCTACCGCAACGGCGGCAACGGGACCGTCGTGACCCCGCACCTGGGCAAGCAGATCGACGAACCCACTGGCACGCTGTTGCAGACGCTGCGCTTCCCCAGCCGCCACGTCCACCTCAGCTACGAAGACCTCGGCCTCGTGATGGAAGGCATCCACGAGGCAGCCACCGCGCCGGGCGGCACCTCGACGCAGGTGTGGGCGGGCTGGAATCAGGAAGAAGACCCGGTGTATGGGAAGACCGGCACCGCAGAACGCCTGGGACACGTGGAACAGTCCTGGTACATGTGCTATCTCGGCAACGCGCAGCGCCCGATCGTGATCGCCGTGACCGTCGAGGAAGGCGGCTTCGGCGCTGAAACTGCCGCCCCGATCGCGCGTCTGATCGCCTCTCAGTGGTATGGAAAGCCGAAAAAGTTCGTCGCCGGCAGCTCTAAGACGTTTTGAGTCCGCTCAGCCCCATCAAGCCACCCGACGAGGCCCCGCCTCCGCCGCCACGCACGCTGCGCCTGCCGCTGGACCCGCTGCTGGCGCTTGCCGCCGTCGGGCTCGGTGTCTGCTCGATCGTCACGCTGCGCACCGCTACGCGCAACCTCATCCCTGGCGATCCTCACTACTACGTCAACCGCCAGATCGTCTACCTCGTGATCGGCATGCTGCTGATGCTGGGCATCTCGCGCCTGGACTACGCGCGTCTGCGCCAATACAAAAACGCGATCTACGGGGCTTTGCTGCTGAGCATCCTGGCAGTGCTCGCTCTCGGCCACGCAGCACAGGGAGCGCAGCGCGCGATCAACTTCCCGCTGTTCTCCTTCCAGGCATCCGAGCTCGGCAAGGTACTACTGATCGTGTCGCTGTCGGCGTTCATCGTCGAGCGCGCGCGGGCACTGCGCGAGCGCGACACGACGGTACGGGTGCTGATCGCCGCGCTCGTGCCCACGATGTTCGTGATCGTGCAGCCCGACCTCGGCTCGGGCCTCGTGTACATGACGATCGCTTGCATGCTGCTGTTCGTGGCCGGCACCTCGTGGCGCCACCTGGCGGCGCTCGCGGCGCTCGTGTGCGTGTCGATCGCGTTTGTGCTCGTCGCCGCGCCCGCGGTCGGGATCCACGTTCTGAAGCCCTTCCAGGTGGAACGGCTGACGGCCTTCATCCATCCCAACGCCAAGGTGCAAAAGGAAGGCACCGAAACCAACGATCCCTCCTATCAGCAGGAAATGTCCAAGATCGCGATCGGTTCGGGCGGCAAGACCGGCCGCGGCCCCAATGCCAGCCAGGTGCCCTACGGCTTCGTGCCCGAGAGCGACACTGACTTCGTGTTCGCGGCCGTCGGCGAAAAGTACGGCTTTCTCGGCGCCGGCATCGTTTTGCTGCTGTACGCGCTGCTGATCTCGCGCGCGCTGCGCGTGCTGGTGATGGCCAAGGACCTGTTCGGCTCGCTGATCGCCGCCGGTGTAGCGGCTATGCTCATGTTTCAAGTCTTCGTCAACATAGGGATGACAATTGGGATCATGCCCGTTACCGGCGTCACGCTTCCGCTCATGAGCTACGGCGGATCGTCGGTCATCGCGACTCTGTTGGGGATAGGCTTGCTCCAATCGATCTATGTCCAGGCGCGCGCCTCGGCAGCACTGAAGGACCGCGTACTGCGCTACTAGACCTCAATGTCCGCCGAGCGTCCCTCACCACACCGTCAGCCCCGCTGGGCTCTACGCCCGGTCACGCTGGGTCCGCCCGATCGGGCGCCCCGCGTACACGCGGGCTCGCCGACATGGCGCCAATCCGCCCGACGCCCGGCCCGTTTCCATACCGAAAGACTGGATCAAATTGAAAAAGCAAGTGCTTGTCAGCGTCGACCGCGCGGAGACGCGCGTGGCGCTTCTGGAGGCGAGCGGAACGCCCGCCGCCTCGCGTTCCTCCTCCAGCCGTGGCCGCAAGCGCGGCAGCAAGGGCCCGGAGGCCGGCTACCGCGTCGCTGAGCTCTACATAGAGCGCCGCGGTGGACGCTCGATCGTCGGCAACATCTACAAGGGCAAGGTCGACAACGTGCTGCCCGGGCTGGAGGCAGCGTTCGTCGATATCGGCTTGGAGAAGAACGGCTTCCTGCACGTCGATGAGATCGTGCTGCCCGGCGTGGAGACCCCGCGGCGCGGGCGCGGGGGAGGCAGTGGGCGCAAGATCGCCGACCTGCTCAAACCGGGCCAGGAGATCGTGGTGCAGGTCGTCAAGGACCCGCTGAAGACCAAGGGTGCGCGTCTGTCGATGGAGCTGACGATTGCCGGGCGCTACATGGTGTACGCGCCCACCGGCGAGGGCGTCGGTGTTTCACGGCGTCTGGAGGACAAGGAGCGCGAGCGCCTGCGCCGCCAGACGGCCAATCTCACCGTCGCCGGCGGCGGGGTAATCGTGCGCACGGCCGCCCACGGCGCCAAACGCGAGGACTTCGAGCGCGAGCTCAGGTACCTGCACAAGCTGCACGACGTGCTCGTCAAACGCGTAGAGGAGACTGTCGCGCCCGACCTCGTCTTCCAAGAGGCCGACCTGTCCGTGCGCGTCGTGCGCGATATCTTCTCCGCGCACTTCGAGCGCGCGATCGTCGACGACGAGCAGCAATACCACCGCCTCGTGTCGTTCTTCACGCGTACCGCCCCTGAGCTCGTGGAGCGCGTCGAGTTGTGGCAGCAGGAGGAGCCGCTGTTCGAGTCATATGGCGTCGACAAGGCGATCGAGGGCGTGCTCTCGCGGCGCGTCGATCTGCCGAGCGGTGGCTATCTGATCATCGACTACGCCGAGGCGCTGACGGTCATCGACGTCAACTCCGGCAGCTTCATCGGCCGCGGCAAGGGCGCCGCGCTCGAGGACACGATCACCAAGACCAACCTGGAGGCAGCCGAGGAGGTCGTCAACCAGCTGCGCCTGCGCGACATCGGCGGCATCATCGTGATCGATTTCATCGACATGGCCCGCGCGCGCAACCGCGACGCGGTCATGAAGACGCTGCGCAAGACGCTCGATGAGGACCGCACGAAGACGTTCACCGCGGAGATCTCAAAGCTCGGGCTGGTGGAGATGACCCGCCAGAACGTCACCGAGGGCGTGCGCGAGATCATGAGCCGCCCGTGTCCCACGTGCGAGGGAGAGGGCGTGATCCGCTCGGAGGAAACGATCGCCATCGAGTTCGAGCGCAGGCTGCGCGACGTTGCCGTCGAGCATCCAGAGGCGGAGGCCTTCCTGGTCCAGGCCAATCCGCGGGTCAGCACCCAGTTCACCGGCCATAGCTCGCGCGTGCTGCATGCGCTGGAGGCACAGACCGGCAAGTCGTTCCTGTTCGAGGGCTCCGAAGGGCTCGTGCTGGATCACTTCGCGATCACCTTCATGGGGACACGCGCCGAGGTCGAGGAGCGCGCGCTGCCCTTCCGTCAGGGCGATGAGGTGCTCGTGGAGATCGTCGAGCCGCACATGTATGACGTCGACGACGCCGTGGCGAAAATCGATGGCTACATCATCTCGATTGCCGGTGCCTCGCCGTATGTGGGCGAGAAGCGCATGGTGCGCATCGATCAAGTTGGTCGCACCGCCGCCAGCGCGCTGCTGCTCGACGAGTCCGGCGAGGTCGTGGCCGCGCCAGCCCGGCCAGCCGGCGCACGCGCCAACGGGCGCGGCAAACGCCGCACCGCCGCAGGCGGTCCCGATGCCGAGGCAGCCGAGCAGCCAGAATCGCGTGGCCGCAGGCGCCGCCGTGCACCGGCCGACAGCGAGGACGCGGAGGCGCGGCGCGAAGCCGGCCTGAGCGATTCGCCCACTACGATCGACTCCGAGCCCGAGGAACAGGCCGCGGTCACCGTGCTGGCGGACGTTGACGGCGCACAGGACGAGACGGCCGAGGATGGCCTACAATCTAAACCTCGGCGTCGTGGCCGCAGGGGCGGACGGCGCCGTTCGGCTGCCAAGGCCAAGGCGACCCCCGAATAGCCGACAGCTCATCCGGCACAAGCCGGCAGGCGCGGCCCTGACAAGCCACCAGAATCGAGAAACACAGACATGTACGCGATCGTGAAGACCGGCGGCAAGCAGTACCGCGTTGAGCGGGGTCAGAAGCTGCTCGTCGAGCGCCTGCCCGCCGCCGAGGGCGCGGACGTGCAGCTCGAGCCGCTGATGTATCGCTCTGACGAGGCAGTGTTCGACAAGGCCGGCCTCAAAGACGTGAAGGTCACCGCCAGGGTCGTGGCGCATGTTCGCGGCGAGAAGCTGCGCGTGTTCAAGTTCAAGCCCAAGCGCGGCTACAAACGCCGCACCGGCCACCGCCAGGATCTCACCCAGATAGAGGTCACCGAGATCACCGCCGCAAGCGCGAAGCCGGCGGCCAAAGCGAGTAAAGCCAAAGCGGCCGACGCTCCCAGCGAGGCGCCCAAAGCGACTAAGGAGGAGACTTCAGATGGCTCATAAGAAGGGACTTGGCTCCAGCCGCAACGGTCGTGACTCGAACGCCCAGCGTCTCGGCGTAAAGACGTTCGCGGGGGAGTCTGTAACCGGCGGTGAGATCATCGTGCGCCAACGCGGCACGCGCTTCAAGCCAGGCTCTGGAGTGGGCATCGGCAAAGATGACACGTTGTATGCGCGCGCCGCCGGCACCGTGCAGTTCAGCAGTGGCTGGCGCGGTCGCGTCGTGAGCGTGCTCCCGGACGGCGATCAAAGCTGAGGCGGCGCGGCGTCTTCCCGCGCGATGCTGCACGATCGAGCGAGAATCCATGTCCAGGCTGGCGCTGGCGGCGACGGCTGCCTGAGCTTCCGCCGCGAAGCGCACGTTCCGCGCGGCGGCCCCGACGGCGGTGACGGCGGGCGTGGCGGCGATGTGGTGGTCGTGTGTGACGACTCGCTGCGCGACCTGCAGAGCTTCCGGCGCAAGGCGCACTACCGGGCGGGGCGCGGCGGGCACGGCGAGGGTGCGCTGCGCCACGGTGCCGATGGGCAGACGCTAACGATCAGGGTGCCACCGGGGACACAGCTCGTTGGGCGCGACGACGACGATGGGGACCTGGCTGGGCGTCGCTGGGAGCTTTTGGCGGCCGGTCAAAGCACAACCGTGGCCAAGGGTGGCAGCGGCGGCAAAGGCAACAAGCGCTTCGCCACACCAACGCGCCAGGCGCCGCGCTTCGCCGAGCGCGGGCTGGTCGGCGAGGAAGGCTGGCTCGATCTGCAGCTGAAGCTGCTGGCGGACGTAGGTCTAGTGGGTCTGCCCAACGCTGGCAAGTCCTCGCTCATCTCGCGGCTGACGCGTGCCGCACCGAAGGTCGCCAACTATCCTTTCACCACGCTCTCGCCCGTGCTGGGAGTGCTCGAGGGCGATGAACGCCAACTGATCGTCGCGGACATTCCCGGGTTGATCGAGGGCGCCAGCGACGGGGCTGGCCTCGGACACGACTTCCTCGCGCACGTCGAGCGCACGCGCCTGCTCGTGCACGTACTCGACATCGCCCCCGAGATCTCCACTGGCGAGGACGCGGACGCAACTGCCAATCACGCGACGATCGAGCATGAGCTGTCCGCGCACGACGAGCGCCTGGCGAGGCTGCCGCGCGTGCTGGCGTTGTCGAAGGCAGACCTCGTGCCCGAGGAGCGCGCGCGGGCCAGCGTCGCGGAATGGCAGGATCGCCTCGGCCCGGAGGTCCCCGTGATCGTCACCTCCAGCGCCACGGGAGCAGGCGTGCGCGAGCTGGGGGAGCTGCTGCTGCGCCTGGTCCCCGACACCGCGTCTGCGTCTAGCGAGACGGTCGCTGCGGGCGTGCAGACGGGTGCGCGGGGGAGGGAGCAAGAGCTCGTAGAGCACATGGTGTTCCGTCCCACCGCCGGCACCGGCTTTCAGGTCGAACAGCTCAGAGACGGGGCGTTCGCGGTTAGAGGTAGGGGTATCGAGCGTCTGCTGGCACGGTTCGACGTCGACAACGAGGACGCAATGGCCTATCTGGAGGGGAGGCTGAGGAGGATCGGCGTGCTCGGTGCGCTCGAGGCGCAGGGCTTCCAGCCGGGGGACGAGATCGAGATCGCCGGTGTGACCTTCGAGCTGGATCCGCGGGAGTAGCCGGCCGCGGCTGACTTGGTGCCCGTGCAGAGGCTGGCGGCAAATAAGCTGAGTGCGTGAGACGCGTAGTAATCAAGCTCGGCTCGAGCGTGGTCGCAGACCCCGAAGGCACGCCGCGCATGGATGTGCTCGCGGCTGTGTGCGACCAGCTGGCGGGCCTGCACGCGCAGGGCGCGGAGGTGATCGTGGTCACCAGCGGCGCGATCGCGCGGGGGATGCGCGTGATGAACCTGCCGCAGCGTCCGAGCACGATCGGCGCGCTGCAGGCCGCTAGCGCAGTCGGCCAGGGCAAGCTGTACCGGATCTACGACGAGCTGCTGCGCGACCGCGAAGTGACTAGCGCGCAAGTGCTGCTGACGTTCTTCGACATGAGCGCCCGCACGCACTACCTGAACGCGCGCCTGACGCTGAGCACGCTGCTCGACTGGCGGGTGCTGCCGGTGATCAACGAGAACGACACGACCGCAACCGACGAGATCTCCTTCGGCGACAACGACTTCCTCGCTGCACAGGTGGCTGTGTTGGTAGCGGCCGACGAGCTGATCCTTTTGACGGATATCGACGGGCTGTACACCGCGGACCCGCGGCTACACCCTGACGCGCACATCGTGTCTGAGGTAAGCAACTTCGCGGACCTCGACGATCTCGAGATCGGCCACACGACATCACCACTGGGGTCCGGTGGGATGCGCTCAAAGGTGGTCGCCGCGGAGATGGCCACCGCCGCGGGAATCCCCACGGTGATCTGCAACGGCGTGCGTGCCGAGGCACTTGCGGCGGTGCTCGCGGGCGAACGCGAGGGCACGCGCTTCGCCGCGCGCGAGGCGCGCTACTCGAGCTTCAAGCTGTGGCTGAAGTACGCCAAGCCCTCGCGCGGCACGCTGCTGATCGACGCGGGTGCCGTGCGCGCCGTGCGCGACGGTAGTGCCAGCCTGCTGCCGGTGGGGATCGTTGGCGTGATCGGCGAGTTCGACGCCGGTGATGCCGTTGACATCGTCGAACAGCCAGATGGCGATCAAAAGCAAGGACGCACGCTCGCCAAGGGGATCTGCAGCTACTCAGCCGCCGAGCTGCGCAGCGTGGTCGGCCTGAAGTCCGACGACGCGCGCAACATCCTCCCGCGTGCAAGCGATGAGGCCGTACATCGCGACTACCTGGTCGTCGACTGAAGAAGCTCAAAGCCCGCGCCGGCGGGCCCAAGTGTGTACGCCACGTGTCACGGCTGCATGCCATGTGTGACCGGCCGGCTCGTGTGTGTGCTCTTGCGAACGCTGTATAACGATGGTGAGACAGACTTTTTTTGGGAGACAATCTCGCTCCCCGCCCGCACGTCTGCCGTGGTGGCCGGTCCCAGCGCTCGCCGGACGAGCCCCGCGTGCCAACTGCCTGTCGTACCCTGTAGGGCATGGCTGTCGCCGTCTCACCCGTAGCTGATATCTGCCGTACGGCCAAGCGCGCCGCGCGCACGCTCGCGCAGATCGACACCGCCGTCAAGGACGCGGCGCTGGAAGCCATCGCAGCGGCGCTAGAGAGCCGGATCGATGAGATCCTCGAGTCCAACGAGCGTGACATGCAGCTCGGCCGCGAAGCGGACATCGGCGATGCGCTGCTCGATCGTTTGCGCCTGGACGCGGCGCGCGTCGGCGCGATCGCGCGTGCGGTTCGCCAGATCGCCGTGCTCGAGGACCCCGTCGGCGAGGTGATCGACGGTCATCGTCTGCCCAATGGCTTGGACGTGCGCAAGGTGCGCGTGCCATTGGGCGTCGTCGCGGTCGTCTATGAGGCGCGCCCCAACGTCACCATCGATGCCGCTGCGCTGTGCCTGAAGTCTGGCAACGCGATCGTCCTGCGCGGGTCCTCCTCGGCCGCGTACTCCAACGCTGCGCTCGCCCAGATCGCCGCTGAGTCCGCGGTCGCCGCCGGGCTGCCAGATGGCTGCGTCAGCCTCGTTGCGGGCGGTGGACGTCAGGAGCTCGCCGAGCTTGCCACCCAGAGTGACACAGTCGATCTGATCGTTCCTCGCGGCGGCGAGAGCCTCAAGCAGGCGCTACAGGCGGTTGCCACCGTGCCCGTCATCTACGCCGCCTCCGGCAACTGCCACATCTACGTGGATGCCTCAGCCGACCCCGAGCAGGCCGAAGCCATTGTGATCAACGCGAAGACCCAGCGCCCGGGGGTGTGCAACGCCGTCGAGACGCTGCTGGTCCACGAGCGCATCGCCGATGAGTTTCTGCCGCGTGTGCTCAGCACGCTCGCCGCCGCCGGTGTGAGCATCCGCGCCGACGTACGCACCCGCGACGCGCTTGCCCGCAACGCCGCCACCCCAGATCTAATCATCGAAGACGCAACCGAGCAGGACTGGGCCACTGAGTACCTCGCGCTGGTGCTCGCCGTGCGAGTCGTCGATTCGGCCGAGCAGGCGATCGAGCACATTTGCCGCTACGGCAGCGGGCACTCCGAGGCGATCGTCACCCGCGACACCGCCGCCGCGCGCGCATTCCAGCTCGGTGTGGACGCTGCCTGCGTGTACGTCAACGCTTCCACCCGCTTCACCGACGGGGGCGAGTTTGGGATGGGGGCTGAGATCGGCAACTCCACGCAGAAGCTGCACGCGCGCGGGCCGATCGGGCTGCGGGAGCTGTGCACGTTCAAGTACCTCGTCGAAGGTGACGGGCACGTCCGCGCTTGAGCAGCCGGCGAGCGTGGCCGACCGGTCTGAGATTCGCGAGCACTCGCTCGGCATCCTCGGTGGGACGTTCAACCCGCCGCACCGCGGGCATCTCGCGCTCGCGCGCCACGCGCGCCGGGAGCTCGGCCTCGAGCACGTGCTGCTCGTACCCGCACACACCGCCCCATACAAGGCAGCCGGCGAGGCTGGCTCCGGTCGACCCAGTGCGCTGGACCCAGGCCCAGCGCATCGCCTGCGCATGTGTCAGCTGGCACTTGCCGGCGAGCCGGGGCTGTCGGTATGCGCCGTGGAGATCGAGCGCGGCGGCCTGTCCTATACCGTGGATACCTTGAGATCCATACATGCAAGCCATTCCGACGCGGAGCTGACGTTCATCGTGGGAGCCGACACCGCCAGCACGCTCGGCTCCTGGCGCGAACCAGCACAGCTGCTGGAGCTCGCGCGCCTGGCTGTCGCCACGCGCGCCGGCGCCACGCACGAGCGGGTGCTCGATGCGCTCGCAGGCATCCCGCGCATCCCGCGTGCGGGTGCTGAAAGCGACGGGGAGCGTCCCAGCGCGGCCACCCGCGTGAGCTTCCTCGAGATGCCCGCGATCGAGGTGTCCTCGTCGATGACGCGTGAGCGCCTTGCGCGCGGAGAAGCCGTCGATGCGCTCGTAGGGCCAGCCGTCGCCAGCTACATCGCCGAGCACCACCTGTACGCGAGCGCGGTGGCCAGCCGATGAGTAGCGCAAGCGAGCCGCTGCTCGGGGAGGCGCTGCTGGGCGCGATCCTCAGCTACGCCGAGGACAAGAAGGCGATCGACGTGGTCGAGCTGGACCTGCGCGGGGTGCTCGGCTACACCGACTACTTCCTCGTGTGCTCCGGCAACACCGGCCGCCAGGCCAAGGCCATCCACGACGGCATCCTGGAGGGCCTCAAGCACGAGCACGACACGCTGCCGCGCCGGGTCGAGGGTTCCGCGGACGGTGGCTGGATCCTGATGGACTACCTCGACGTCGTGGTGCACATCTTCACGCCTGAGACGCGGGAGTTCTACCGTTTGGAGCAACTGTGGGGCGAAGTACCAGCGCGCGTCGCCAGCGAGGGCGCCTAGCTGCCTGCTCTCCCGCGCGAGTCCCGCGGCCAGGGATGGGCGAGCGAGTAGTCGGAGACGTCAGCGGCTAATTATCGAAATTCGGTTGACTACTCGTAGTGGCACGAGCTAGGGTCGCTGCGATAGCGCCGCCGAGGGAGCGGCGCGCATAGACAGAGGGGAACCATGCACTACTCGATCGTAGATCGCGGGAGGCATCAGCTCGCGCTCGTTTGCGCTGCGCTGATCGCAGTTTCACTGGCATATGGCCTTACGGCCCTGGTTGCCACAGCTCGCGCCGAAGGCCCCGGGTCGGGCACGGCCACAGTCGTCAGCCTCGGTGACTCGTTCATCTCCGGCGAGGCTGGACGCTGGGCCGGCAACACCGACGAAAGCTCGTCCAAGACCGACGCGCTGGGGTCGACCGCCTACTACGACAACGCCACCGACACAGGCGAACTGATCGAAGGCTGTCATCGCTCCAAGTCCGCCGAGGTGTACATCGGCGGCGGCGTCAATGGCGAGAATCTTGCCTGCTCGGGCGCCAAGACGACCAGCTTCAGCACCGAAGGCCTGTTCAAGCCGGGCATCGACTTTTACAACTCCGGCGGCCACGAAGGCCAGGCGCTGATGCTCCAGCACTTCGCAGCCGAACACAACGTGAAGCTGGTGGCGCTGTCGATTGGCGGCAACAACTTCAACTTCGCGGGCATCGTGCAAACGTGCGTGGAGGACTTCCTAGAGTCAACCTTCTTCGACGATTTCTACTGCAGCGAAGAAAGCTCCGTCACCAACAACTTCACCTCCGGCAATGTCTCCAAAATCAAGGGCGAAATCGAAACCGCCATCAAAAACATCGCCACCGCTATGACCAACGCGGGCTACTCCAGCTCGCAGTACACGATCCTCGTGCAGGACTATCCCTCGCCAATCCCCAACGGCTCGGAATTCCGTTACACACAGAGCGGCTACAGCCGCCAGACCACAGGTGGCTGCGGATTCTGGAACAAGGACGCCAACTACGCCAACGCGACGATGCTGCCGACGATCGACAGCACCGTGCTCGGTGCCGCCTCCGGCGTGGGCCTAGCGAACGCGAAGACGATGGAACTGGCATCCGCGTTCAATAGCCACCGGCTGTGCGACAAAGGCGTGGGCCTGCTCGAGGAAGAGGGGCTGGCGAACTGGAAAGCGGCTGAAGCGGTCAACAAGAGCGAGTGGTTCAACCAGATCCGCACGCTCGAAACTATCACCGGGCCGTACGAGCTCCAGGAAGACATCCACCCCAACTACTGGGCGCAGCTCGGGCTGCGCAACTGCTTGACGCAGGCCTACAACGAAGGATCGCCCAAGGGCGGCACCTGCACCATCTCCGGGACGGGTCTCAACTCGGCGGGCGAGCCGAACATGTCGCTTCACTAGTACTCGCCGATGGGCTGACTGACTGCGCTGGGGTGCAAGCCGAGCACCCCGGCGCTATGCCAGCCGCCTTCGAGCTCTGCACGAGGTTTGCGGACCCGGCGAGGGCCTGCGCTGAGCGCCGCTGCGAAGATGCGCTGGTGAGCACGCCACGCCCCAACCGTGTTGCGCACGTGAGCGCTGTGATGCGCGAGGGCGAGCAGGTGACGCCGCTGGAGCTGTTCTTCGATCTGGTATTTGTGCTTGCGCTGACGCAATGCACGACGCTGATCGCGCGCACACCCACGTGGGAAGGCATCCTCAAGGGCCTGCTCGTGCTCGGCATGCTGTGGTGGTCGTGGGGCGGCTATGCGTGGCTGACGAGCGTTGTGGACCCGGAGGAGGGGACGGTGCGCCTGGCCATGTTTGCCGCGATGGCGGCGTTCCTCGTCGCCGCGCTATGCGTGCCCGGCGCCTTCGGCTCCGAGGCGCTGCTGTTCGCGTGCGCATACGCCGCCGTGCGCGCCGCGCACATCGCGCTGTTCATGATCGCCAGCCGCGAAGACGTGGGGCTGCGTCGTTCGGTCATCGGGCTGTCTGCCAGTACCGCGATCGGTGTCGGGCTGCTGCTTGCTGCCGCGTTCACCGACGGTGCCCTGCAGCTAGGGCTGTGGGGTCTCGCGCTGCTGCTCGACTTCGGTGGGCCGTTCCTGTTCGGCATCGAGGGCTGGAAGCTCGTGCCGGGACATTTCGCCGAGCGTCACGGTGCGATCGTGATCATCGCGCTGGGCGAGTCGATCGTCGCGATCGGCATCGGCGCGCGACCTACGATCAGCGCGGGCGTGGCGGTCGCCGCGGTCCTTGGAGTTGTGGTCGCGGCGGCGCTGTGGTGGGCGTACTTCGACGTCGTTGCGATCGTCGCTGGTAGACGTCTCGCGCGCGCTGCGCAGGGGCGCGAACGCAACGGGATCGCGCGTGACTCCTACTCCTACCTGCACCTGCCGATGGTCGCGGGGATCGCGCTGATAGCCGTTGGCTTCAAGCGCACGCTGCTCGCCGTCGACGATCCGCTGAAGCTTGTTCCCGCCGCCGCGCTGCTGGGCGGAGCGGCGATGTACCTGCTCGCGCACGTAGCGTTCAGGCTGCGCAACATGGGCTCGCTCAGCACGCGACGCCTGGTGTGCGCGATCGTGCTGCTCGCGCTCGTCCCCGTCGGCGCCACGCTGCCCGCGCTCGCGACGCTCGGCATCCTCGCTGCGGCGCTCGTCGCGCTGATCGCGTATGAGGCGCTGCGCTACGCCGACGTGCGCGAGCGCGTGCGCCATCAACCTGCCGGCGGTGGGATGCCATCCCAGCCGCCGCCTGGCGTTGTGAGCTAATACTCCGACATAGCGGCTGCTGTGCGTGGCGCGGACATCACCACGAGCACGACCGCCTGCATCAGCAACGCTAGTCCTGTCGCGAGCGCGAACGCGGCCGCGACGTCGAGCCTGTGCAGGGACAGGGCCAGCGTGAAGCAGAACAGCGCAAATGCGCCGAACCCGCCCACCAGGCCGCGCAACAACCGCAGCAGCTCGTCGTTGCCGCGCTGCGCATGCGTGAACGTCGCGAGCACCGTAGTGATGATCGGAAACGGTGCGAGCAGACCGCTGAGCTGCGGGCCAAGCCAGCCAGAGACAGCGGTCAGCACAAGCACTAGCGTCAGCGCACACAGGCCTCGTACAGGCAGATCCCACGCGGGCGGCGCGTCGTGCTCGCGCACATCCGGGCCGGGGCGGGGGAGACAGGCAAGCCCGATCAGCAGCGCGGCGGCGACCAGTCCAAGCGCGCCACCCAGCGGCAGCGACAGCGCGCTGAACGCGGCCGTCGCTACTGCAAACGCGAGCCACCCCGCGAGCATGCTTGCGGCCCAGAACACGCGTCCCGCTAGGCGTCCGTAGACGACCACGAACGCGATCAGCGACACCAGCCCCAGCAGCGTGCCCGCGGCTGCGCCCGCCGCGAACACGCGCCCATGCGCGAGCGCGTATACGAGCAGGATCGGCCCTGCAACGACCGGCAGCCCGCCGATCAGACCACCGATGCGCGACCCGAAGCGGCGCGCGACGAGCGACGCCCCGACAACGAAGCAGGGGGCGAGCAGCACCTTGACAGCAAGCAGAGCCACGCAAGGATGATGGCGCAGGCGTGGCCTGTTGGCTAGTGTCGCCTAGTGTCGTGACACTAGGCGACCGCTGGCACGCCCTCGTTGACGGATGCCTGGCTGGCGGATGTCTCGTTAACGGATGCCTCGCTGCTGGCATGCACGCGCTGGCGCTCGTGTAGAACCAGCTGACCGCCGCGCGCTGGGCTGATCGTGATGCTCCGCCTACGCGCCCGCTCCGCCAGCGCTCCCGCTGGCGTGAGCTCGTAGCGCTCGAGCACTGCCCGCAGGACGATCTTCATCTCCAGCAGAGCGAAGCTCGCGCCCAGGCAGCGGCGGCGACCGCCGCCAAACGGGATCCAAGTGTAGGTGCCCGTCGCATGCCCACCGCGCTCCTCGATGAACCGCTCCGGACGAAACGCATAGGGGTCCGGATAGATCTGCGGATCGTGGTGTACCAGGTAGGCACTGGCGCTCAGTGCCACACCCGGCTGGTAGCGCACGCCTCCGATCTCCACCGCTTGCTTGACCAACCGCGGCCCCGTATTGGGAAGGACCGGCCGGTGGCGCAGGATCTCGTTGATCGTCGCCGTCATGTAGTCCTCACCTGAGCCCGTGTCTAGCTCCTCATACAGGCGGCTTGACACCGCTGGCTCTCTGGTGAGACGTTCGAGTGCCCATGCAAGCTGCGAAGCGGTCGTCTCGTGGCCGGCCACCAGCGCTGTCATCAGCTCGTCGCGCAACTC
>Ga0209275_10000603_pt1 | contig 14242 bp, 14 predicted proteins | sample HubBroMetageREF2_FD_188344 | JGI IMG/M metagenome (GOLD analysis project Ga0209275, IMG submission 188344) | Reference soil microbial communities from the Hubbard Brook experimental Forest, New Hampshire, USA - Hubbard Brook CCASE Soil... | ecosystem: Environmental > Terrestrial > Soil >... | reverse complement strand
TTCCGCAGTCGTTGGTTTGAGAGAAGTCGCCTGGGTCGGTCCCGGTGAATGCGATTTGGCTGATTGAAAGCGCAGTCGTACCGACGTTTGTCAGCGTGGCCGGCACTGGCTGACTCTGGGTCCCAACCTTCTGGTTGCCGAAATTCACGCCAATGGGTTGGAGTTCGACCACCGTACCCGTACCGCTGAGGCTTGTGGTTTGCGGACTGCCTCTGGCATCGTCCGTGACAGAAAGTTTCCCGTTCGCAGCTCCTCCTGCCGTGGGCGTGAACGTCACTTGAATCCTGCAGTTTCCTCCAACCGGCAGGCTGGACGGGCAGTTGTTGATCTGGTTGAACGGTCCTGTCGCCGAGATGGCAGAGATGTTAACGGTCTGGCCACCCGTGTTCGTCAGGGTTGCGGTCTTCGGCGAACTGGTTGTGCCTACGAGTTGCGTCGCGTACGTCAAGTTGGAAGGCTTTAGCGAAACGGTGGAAGATGCTACGCCGGTTCCGGTGAGTGAGACGCTTTGCGGGCTGCCGACCCCTTGGTAGCTGACGTTCAGCGAGGCCGATTTCGCTCCTGCGGCTCTCGGAGTGAACGTGACGCTGATATTGCAGCTGGAGTCGGCTGGTAAGCTTGTTCGACAGTTGTTGGTCTCAGCGAAATCCTTGGAGTTGATTCCATTGACGCCGATGTGCTTAATGACAAGCGCGGAAGAACCGATATTAGTGAGAACTACGACCTGTGGTTGACTTGTGGTTCCCACATCCTGATTCCCGAAGGCAAGGCTGGTGGTCGACAGGCTGGCCGTAGTCTGGAGGAGGAGAAAACCATTACCCGCAATGACATCTAACTTGCCGTCGTTATTGAAGTCGCCAACGGCCCCTAACGCCGTGCCACTTCCGATGGGGAACGCGAAAGAATTCTGAAACGTGCCATCGCCCTTGCCAAGAAGAATCGCCAGCACCGGACTGATTCCCTGAGTCGACGCTATTGCAACGTCTAAGTTGCCGTCACCGTTGAAATCTGCCGTGCCGACAATTCCTCCACCGTAACCGCCGCACCCTCCTTGCACGAAAGTTCCGTCGCCATTGCCCAACAGAATGCACCCGGAGTCAGGTATCAAGTCTAGTTTCCCATCATGATTCATGTCGGCGGCTGCGAGGTACTGCTGAGCTCCTGAAAATACGGTCGATGGATTGAAAGTTCCGTCGCCATTGCCGAGGTAAAGCTGGTCTGAGGAGCCTGATGATTCGGGAACAGCCAGGTCAAGTTTCCCGTCTCGGTTAAAATCACCGATCGCAGGAAGGCCGGCGAATATAGCAAATCCGTTGATGTAGTAGATCTGAAAAAGAGAAAATGTGCCGTCGCCATTTCCCAGGAATATCTTGAACCACTGGTTTCCCAGACCATGCCCACTCACATACAAATCGAGGATTCCATCCTGGTTGAAATCGGCGACCCCAATGAAGCTCCCAAGACCCTCTCCGAAGTCCTGCCATTTCTGACTGAAGGTGCCATCGCCGTTGCCCAGAAAAACTCCCACGTTCCCTACGCTGTTGACTCCCACCACGTCGAGCTTGCCGTCTCCATTGAAATCACCGGTGACCATCTGAAATCCCGGTGGATACTCCACGCTACTTGAAATAGGCGCCTGGAAACCGCCTTTCCCATCGCCAAGCGAAACGTACAAGGTGGAACTAACCCAGGCCACGTCGAGGATACCGTCATTATTGAAATCGCCCACGGCGACGGCAGTGCAATTGTCGAAGACCTGTTTCCCTGCCATCGCGATCGACTTTGAGGGCTTCCGGATCGGAAAGTAAACGACATTGGAAACATCCTTGCCTGAGTTTACAACCGTGACCCGTGCGGTTCCAGCCTTCGCCACATCTGCGGCGCTGATGGTTGCTTGCAGGCTGCTATGCGAGAGTACCGAGGTCACGCGGGGTGACCCGTTCCAGTTGAGCACGGCCGTGGACGCAAAATCCGTGCCGTTCACAATCAGAGTGAATCCTTTGCTGCCGGGCCTGGCACTCGCGGGAACCAAGGGCTGGTTGACGAAGGGACGGGCGAACGCAACTGTGCCGATGAGAATCGTGCACAGGCAGCCAAAGCAAACTCGTCTCATGGTCGCCCTCACTAAGCAAACGGGAATCTTTGGGATTGATGGTCCAAGGACAACTGTAAAGGACATGCGCGCCAGTTAGGGCAACAATTCTTGGGGGAACAAGATCGGAATCAAGATGCAAACCTTGGCGACTGCGGTAAACATCATTCAGCCACTCCCGCCAACGCCAGGAGCGTAAGCAATATCCGCCTGAGTCCCAGTTCGCGTCCGCTGCAGTCGAACCACTCTTGCAGGGTGTGGGCGCCGCCGCCTACGCCGCCGCCGCCGATGGCGATTGCTTCCCGGCCCAGGGACAACGGAATGTTGGCGTCCGTCGAAGCGCGCTGAATTTGGGCGGCGTTGCCGAGATGAGCATCCACGGCGCGAATTACCTTCAGGATTCGAGCGTTCCCATCCAGTTCGCCCGCCGGGCGATTGCCAATGGGCACGACCTCGCAGCTGAGGCCGGACGAGCGCTTCTGCGACGAGGTACGCCGCTCGCTAACCCGCGATTCTTCTTCGACAGCGTGCTCAAGTGCACGTCGCAGGGACGCTTCCAGGCGCTCCATCTCGCCCATCGATGTCGAGCGAATGTCGACTCTCATGCTGGCCGACTCCGGAATGGAGTTCACGGAAGTGCCGCCGCGGATCACACCAACATTGAAGGTAGTTTTCGGAGAGGATGGGAGCGAGGTCTGGGAGAACGAATGGATGCCGCGCGCCAGAACCAGGATCGGATTGGGCATGCCGAAATCGCTCCAGGAATGTCCGCCGGGGCCGCGAACGATGATTTCGAAGCGGCGGCTGCCTAGAGCCTCCGCTACGATCGTGTCCGAGCCGGCGCCGTCCAGGATCAAACTGTAGCGGATCGAGTCTTTCCAGCGGGACTGGGAAAAAATGTGACGCATTCCCCGCAGGTCGCCTTCTCCCTCTTCGCCCACGTTGCCGATGAAAAGTATGGGTGTGGCAAGCGCTATTTTGGATGCGCGAAGCGCGGCTGCCACCGCCAACATTGCGGCGGCTCCAGCTCCGTTATCGGAAACTCCAGGCCCGTAGAGGCGGTTGCTCTGCTGACGCAGGTTGAGCGGAGTTCCAGCCGGAAAAACGGTATCGATGTGAGCGCTGAGCGCCGTGTATTGCCTGGCCGCGGACGGTTTGGTCAGTTTGGCCAGATCATGATGAATGCCGAACACGTTGCCGACTTCGTCGGTGCAGACATCTTCGAGTTCGAGCGCGCGAAAACGTTCCCCGAGCCATTCTCCGCGAGCTGTCTCTCCAAACGGTGGAGCGGGAATGCGCGCCATTTCCAGTTGCCAGGCCGCAAACTGGGCTTCCTCGGCGCGAAGCCAGGCGAAAGCCGCGCGGATTTCTGGCGACCCAGCAAGACGGGCGATCTCTTGCTGGATCGTGGGGGGGACAAATGGCACTTCCGCGCGTGGACTAGAGGGCATAACTCGACCACGTCATCTTACAACGTAAAGCTCTAGCGTGAATCTGGACCAGGACCGCTAAAGCGACGAGATCATGCGTGCGAATCGCGAGAGGATTCAAGAAAAACTCAAATCTCGCTCACTGCGGCAACTTTCTGTCCTGGCGAGCAATCTAATTAGGCAGGTTTTCCCCGTCCGATTTCGTTACACTAGTCTTATGAGAGTTATGCGGATTGTGTTCGTGGTGGTCATGGCCGTTGCCCTGTGCGGCCCGGTCTCGCTCGGTGCGTTCGGGGACGAAGGAGCGCTTAATCCCGCTGAACCCAAGGGCGTTACCTCCGATGAAATCATCCAACGCTTTGCCGCGAAAGAAAAAGAATTCAAAACCGCCCTTGACCAGTACGGATATCGGCAAACCGTGAAGGTGCAAACGGTCGATGGAGACACGCCGGATGGCGAGTATCAGCAGGTTTTTGACGTCTCTTTCGATGATCAGGGGAAAAAGGTAAAGAACGTCGTTTTCGCGCCGCAATCGACCCTCCAGCGCATCATGATGACGGAGCAAGACCATCGATGAATTGAGAACCGGTTGCCGTTTGTGCTGACCAGTGATGAGATTGGGGAATACAGCATTCTCTATGTCGGGCAGCAGCAAGAGGACGACCTCCACTGCTATGTGTTCGACATCGCACCCAAAAAGATCGAAGGCAAGAAACGATATTTCCAGGGGCGCATTTGGGTAGACGACAAGGATTACCAGATCGTGAAAACCTATGGCAAAAGCGTCCCCGACATTACCAGAAAGAGGGGCAATGAGAACCTGTTTCCAAAGTTTACTACCTATCGCGAGCAAGTAGTGGATGGTCCCTATTGGTTCCCCGTCTACACGCGCGCCGATGACACGCTCCATTTCTCCACGGGCGACGTGAAGATTCGCGAGATTGTGAAATATACGAATTACAAGAAATTCGGATCGAACGTGAAGATCACCTATGACGGGAAGGACGTGGAGAAGGGCGATCCGACCAAGAACACGCCGCCACAGCAGCCCCAGAAGTAGCTGTCAGCACTCAGCCAGGGCACATCTTCCGAGGTCCCTCTCGAGGGCTTGGAAGTTCTAGCAGGCTCCCTCATCTCCCAGCCTGATTTGGATCGTAAGCAAGATTGTAAGCATGCCATCGGCGGTAAAGGATTGCCTGGCTTCAGCCTTGCTGCCGTACCTCACATTCTGAAATTCTGATTCCTCAGCATCCGTAAGGGCACGTAGTACCCCTTTTTCAACGGCGATCACATAGCCGCCAGCATGCGAAATGCAGGCTTCTGCTGAAGTTACGGCCTGGTGTTCGTGGTCGCATCCCAGGAGACAGCCGCTGTCTGTCCAAGCGGCAAAATAGAAGGTCGAGCGCATCAGAGTTCTCCGTCTCGACATGAGACGACTTCTGATCTACATGTCTCAACCGTGATACGGGGTCAAGTCTGGCAACACAAGGTTACGGCAGTGAAACTCAGGCATGACCTTTCGTAATCGAAAGACCTGATGCGGGCTGAATATTGAGTGCTGATGCTCAATAAAACAGATACTTCCGCCACTTGTCATCAGAACGGCCCATCAGGCGCATGATGTGACGGCTGGTGTGTAGATTGAAGGCGCGGGGCTCGCGCATGAGCTTCATGCCGGCCTCGTGCGGCAGTTGGTTGCCCTTGCGGCGATTGCAGGGATGGCAGCAGGCTACGAGATTCTCCCACGTGGAAGCTCCTCCCCGGGATCGGGGGACTACATGGTCGAGCGTCAACTCGCCCGAGGCCAACACTTCCCCGCAGAACTGACAGGTGTTGCGATCACGCAGCAAAATATTCTTGCGAGAGAGTGCGCGCGTCTGGTGCGGAATGCGGCGATATTCGAGTAAACGAATCACGGACGGCAACCGAATGGCGAGACGGGCGGCATGCAGGAAGTGTCCGTTCTCTTCCTCGGTCATCGCGATGCCCTTCAGCACCAGGACGATAGCGCGGCGCGCCGCGCAGACGTTGATAGGTTCGTACGAAGCGTTCAACACCAGCACCGGCGCATGCAGCACGTGCGGGCCTTCGCTCTCGGAACGCACGGCTGCTACCAGTGGGGAGGACATGTGAGCCCGTCCCATGCCACTCATCGAATTGTTCCACTTCCCCGACATTCTCTTCTCGAACCGAGCTTCGCCCGGTCGGACAGCCGAGTGTCCCCACGTGCCTTTATCCGGCGGCTGCCATGGTTAGCCGTGCCTCGGTTTCTGTCTCCCGTATCGCGTGCTGGGCCTCCGTCTTCAATGTTCGCGCTACCGTTGCTACGTAGACCTTCGACGCTCCCGCGCGCCGTAAGATGCGTGCGCATTCTGAAACCGTTGTGCCGGTGGTAAAGACATCGTCTACTAACAGCACGTCGCGTCCCGCGATTTCGCGAGGCCTTGTCACCACAAAAGCGCCACGAATGTTTTCCCGGCGTTGATGCCGGGAGAGTCCGATCTGAGATTTCGTTTCGCGGCGGCGCTCCAGCAAACCAGGGTTCAACTGGAAGCGACCGGCAGAAGGCTTCACTTTCAAAGCGGCCCAGGCGATCAGTTCGGATTGGTTGAATCCCCGCTGTCGGAGTTTCGTGGAGTGCAAGGGCACGGGCACAACCAAAAGTTCCGTTCCACCAAAGAGGGGCTGCAAATCTTCAACTGCTTCCGCCAGCATCCGTCCCAGAACATTCGCCGCCGGTCGGACCTGGTTGTATTTGAGCAAATGAATGAGTTCACGCAGGCCGCTCTCGTAGCTCCCGTAGGCCGTGGCCTTGACGTAAGGAGGTTCAAGACGGCGGCACAGTCCACAACGAGCCTCGCTGGATTCAGAAGAATGACCGTCGGCAGAGAAGGCGAAGGGGCTTATCAACCGTTCGCCACAGATGGAACAAAGCCCGCTTGTAATTGGCTGCATGGCTCCAAGACAATCTTCACAAACTGGCAGCCGTGAAATATTTATCAGGGGGGCACCGCAAAGACGGCAATCGGAAGGGAACAACGTAGCGAACAGACCTGCGGCGATGCCGCTTGCCCAAGAGACCAATCGATTGTCTTGCGTAACAACCCTGGTCCCGGTGGCCCGAATTGGGGTCCCGTTACTGCTGAAGACGATCCTCCTTCACCCGATCGCGGCTGCGGGGGCTCCGACCGGACGAATCTTCTTCAGTATAGCGGCGCGGGAGTTCGGAAGCAACGAGGGCGGGTACCAGGGAGTTACGTGCGTCACGACCATCGCGATCGCCCTGAAATCGTGCATCTCAATCATTGGCGTTTGGGACATCCGGTTTATAGAAACTAGTCAAACGGACTTGTAAATCAGGCGGTGCGCGTGCTAACGTGCGCCGTCCTACTTTATGCTGATTATTTCCGATCTTTTGTGAGGATTCTGACATGAGCCCCCAAAGTACAGTAAACGTGACCGAAGCCCCCAAGAAATTCAAACCCTATGTCCCCGAGAACATGGAGATGCGGGAGTTTACTTTTCGCGCCGTGATGCTCGGGTTGGTAATGACAGGAGTTCTGGGCGCCGCCAACGCCTATCTAGGCCTCAAGGCGGGGATGACGATCGCCGCCACTTATCCGGCCGCAGTTATTGGCATGTCGCTTTTGCGGCTGATGAAAGGGTCGCTGTTAGAGGAAAATATCGCACGAACTGTGGGTGCAATTGGCGAATCGGTGGCTGCTGGCGCGGTCTTCACCATCCCGGCATTTGTTCTCGCGGGACTTTGGCCGAGCCTCGGCATGGAGAGGTATTGGCAATCAGTCGCGCTGATGGTAATCGGCGGCCTGCTGGGCATTTTGTTTGTCACTCTGCTGCGACGCGTGATGGTCGAAGACCCAGAGCTGCCTTTCCCCGAGTCAGTGGCGGCGGCGGAAATTCATAAGGCCGGACAACAGGGATCCAAGGCTGCGAAAATTTTGTTCGCCAACATGGGCTTTGGCGGGCTGATGTACTTCCTTTCCCAGGTCAACCTTTTCTGGTACACGAAAAATGTGCTGGTCAACATTCCGAAAATGGCGACAGGGTTACGGCTGGGGCGCGGGGCGAACGCGCCCATGCTGGCAACCGGTGGAATGTCGCAATTCACCTCGCCCGCGGTTAGTCCGGCCTATCTGGGCGTGGGCTATATTATCGGACCTCGGCTGGCATCGCTGAACTTCGCTGGCGGCGTGGTGGCCTGGGGCTTGCTGGTTCCTCTGCTCATTTATTTCCTCGGGCCGACTCTGCCGCCTATGGCGGCCGGCGCGAACCCGGCGACATATTGGGGAGGAATCGCGTTCAGCGTGTGGTATTCGATCGTGCGTCCGATTGCCGTGGGTGGCATGCTGGTCGGCGCCGGCTTCACGCTTTTCCGCATGCGCAAGCAACTGATGGCGGGCATGAAACGCGCGGTTTCTGATCTGAAGAAATCCGCCGAAGCGCACAAGGCGACCAGCCGCGTGGACCGGGATCTCAATGCAAAAGTCGTTTTTGCGGGTGTCGGGCTGGTATTCATCGCGATGATCGGTCTCTATTACTATTTCATCGCGGGAGCGCACAACCTGAGCGGAGGCAAGGTCATCGCCGGCGCGGTGGTGGCCGCAGCCGTCATGATCGTTCTTGGTTTCTTCTTCGCCGCAGTCTCGGGCAACCTGGTCGGCATGATCGGTTCTTCCAACAATCCGGTCTCCGGCCTGACGCTGTGCACGCTTGTAGTTGCGGCGCTGCTAATGGTGGCAATGGGAGTCTCGGGCATAGGCGGCGTGGCTGCGGTGCTGGGAGTGGCGGCCGTAGTCTGCGTGTCGTCCGCAGTGGCGGGCGAAATGTTGCAGGATTTGAAAGCTGGCCACATTCTGGGAGGCACGCCGGCGAAAATGCAGATCGGCGACATTTTTGGAACCATCGTGGCGTCGCTGGTTTTGTTCTTCCCGCTGATGATTCTCGATAAGGCCTATCACTTCGGCAGTGCAGCTCTGCCCGCGCCGCAGGCTGGCCTCATGGCCATGCTGGCTCAAGGCATCGTCGGCGGTAACATGGCCTGGCCCCTGGTCGTGGTCGGCATACTTATGGGCTTCGCTATGATTCTGGTTGAAGTAAAAAGTCCCATGCTCTTCTCCGTCGGCATGTACCTGCCTTTGGAGACGACCTCTGCCATTTTCGTGGGCGGAGTGATTCGTTGGTTTACGGACAAACTGCGCGACCGCCGCGGCTACAATGATGCGCAGAAAGCGCGTGTCGACAACGCGGGCGTGTTGACCGCGTCAGGACTGATCGCGGGAGAAGCGCTATGCGGTCTGGTGATCGCCGGGGTGGTCGGAAGCAATCATCAGCTTTGGCATATCGATATTGGGGATTTCTCCTTCTCCGGCTTGATCGGTATGGCGGTGCTGGTTTTTGTGATGATGAAAGTGCCGCTGTCGAACGCCGGCAGCCCGGATGAGCCGGCGCCACCAACGGCGATTATGTAATTGGGAAGAATCTTTTTAACCACAAAGGTCCACAAAGGAAAACTGGGTTTTTGTGCTTTTACTTTGTGGACCTTCGTGTCCTTTGTGTTTCAAGCTCTTTCATGTCGATTGCACAGAATCTGGCTCTGGTGCGTGAACGTATCGCCGTTGCGGCACGTCGTGCCGGACGCCAACCCGAAGACATCGCATTGATGGCGGTCAGCAAGACGTTTCCCGCAGAGCGCATTCGGGAGGCTTACGACTCCGGACTGCGGCTGTTCGGAGAGAATCGGGTGCAGGAATTCGCTGGGAAGACCGACGCACTTCGGGATCTGCACAGTGCCGAATGGCATCTGATCGGCCATCTGCAAACCAACAAAGCGGCGAAAGCGCTTGAACTGTTCGCTGCAGTGGATTCGGTCGATTCGCTGCGTCTGGCACAGAGACTTAATGCCTCCGCACAGCAACTCGGAAAAAAGCTTAAAGTCTTGATCGAAATCAACGTCGGCGGCGAAGCAGTCAAAAGCGGCATGGCCGCGGAGTCCAGCGAACTGGAGGAACTTCTATCGGCAGCGCCGGAGCTAGAACATCTCGAGTTTCGCGGACTGATGACGATTCCTCCATTCAACGATGATCCACAGGAGGCGCGACCTTATTTCCGAAAGCTACGCGACTTGCGAGATCAGATTGCGCGCAGATTGCCCGCATTCAATATGCGCGAGCTTTCGATGGGGATGTCGCGCGATTTTGAAATCGCGATCGAGGAAGGCGCAACCTGCGTACGCGTGGGATCCGCGATCTTCGGGGAAAGGTCGAGCAAGTGATCAACCACAGAGTCACAAGACACAGAAAGAAAAAAAGAAGGAATATGAGCCAAAGCGATCCCCTCGATTCTTGTGCCTAGAAGTTCTCTGTGAATCTGTGGTGAAATCGAAAGCCATGATTTCTGTTCGCGATACATCGGCGGGTGTGTCCTTCGCAGTGAAGGTCCAGCCACGCGCCAGGAAGAATGCCATCACCGGGGTGGTCGGTGACGCGCTGAAACTGGCTTTGACCGCGCCTCCGGTCGACGGACGGGCCAATGAAGCCTGCATCGAATTTTTCGCAAAACTTTTGGAGGTGCCGCGTTCTTCCGTTACCATAGCGTCCGGCGAAACCAGCCGGAACAAAGTCATTCGAGTTGCAGGATTGTCTGCGGATGAAGTGCAGCGACGGCTGAGGGCGTAGCACCGCCGGCGCTACAAATAGAGGCCAGGAGTTGCTTTGACCTTTTCTGAACGCCTACATGAGATTCGCACTGGCTTTGAGCGTCCCTTCTGGGTTGCCAACATCAGCGAGATATTCGAACGCCTTTCCTACTACGGGGCTTTTGCGTCTCTTGCTCTATACCTGCAGGAGCGGCTGAATTTCTCCACCGAGCAAACTGGAACTCTGACGGGCATATTCGGTGGCATGGTATGGTTTCTCGCCATTTTCGGGGGCGCGGCCGCCGACCGATTGGGCTTCCGCCGTGCTTTGTCGATGGCGTACCTGATCTTGGCGGCTGCATATTTCTTGATCGGCTCCATCGGAGCACCTTGGCTGGCACCAGTGCGCAACGCCGTGCCGATCAGTCTGTTCGTGGGCTTTATTCTCATCCTTCCGGCACTTGGCATTTCGCTGGTAAAGCCTTGCGTGGTCGGCACCACGGCTCGCGCCTCCAAAGAAAACGTCCGCTCGATCGGCTACTCGATTTACTACACCCTAGTCAACATCGGCGGCGCCGCAGGTCCCTATTTCGCATCCTGGGCCCATCGTCACCTGGGTGTCGAGAATGTTTACCGTCTGGCGGCGCTCAGTGTGTTCGCCATGTTCTTTGTGGTCCTGTTCTTCTTTCGCGAACCGCGCAAACCGGGTGACGCGCCTCCACCTTCGATCGCGACTGTCGCTCATAATTTCTGCGTGGTGGTAGGAAATTACCGCTTGGTCTTACCGGTATTGCTCGTCGCTCTGCTGCTGCGCATCGCCCTGTGGATCGATCCCAGCTTCAGCGTCCCATGGTGGATTTGGAGCGGACTTCTCTTGCTTGTGCTCGCCGGTATCAGCCGGTTCATGTGGTTCCTTGTGCTCTTTACCGGCTACTGGGTCGTATTCTGGCAACAGTACATCAGCCTGCCCGGCTACATTCACGGATACATCAATCCCCACGCGGATGTAGAGATCATTCTCGTGACCGACGGGCTCACTGTGATCTGTCTCACACTCGTGGTGAATTACCTGACGCGCAAGATACCCGCGTTTCAGGCCGTGATTCTAGGAACCGTGATCACATCCGTTGCGTGGCTGATTCTCGCCTTCCGCCCAACGATCTGGGGCGCGATCCTTTCGCTGTTTGTCCTTGCGCTGGGCGAGATCATTCAGCAGCCACGTTACTACGAATATATTTCACGGCTCGCACCTCCGGGTCAGCAGGGCACGTACATGGGATTTGCGTTTCTGCCGATCGGAATCGGTTCGCTGATTGGCGGGTGGTTCGGTGGCCTGCTGGTCCATCATTTCGGAGAGGTTCTACACGAGCCTGCGCGGATCTGGTGGTGTGTAACTGGGGTGGGCGTGGCTACTACTGTGCTCCTTTGGATTTATGACAAGGCTTTCCGAACTCCGAGCGCCGCTTCCACACAATCGCTCACGCTATGACCACACGACCACCCTCCCCTGAAAGCATCGCGGCTGAGATCCGGCATCTGCTCCGGGACGGCGGCTCCGCTGAGCACGCGGACGGTGTGGAGTGGTTCTTCAAGGACGAGATCAAATCGCACGGATGGTATACCGCCAAACTGCGCACTGTAGCCGTCCGTTTCCGCCGCAGGATTCGAAAAGAGTTTGGTCTCGACTTTCTTTTGCGAGTTGCAGACAAGCTTTTCGCCGGTCGGGTTCTGGAAGAAAAAGTCTTTGCCGTATTCCTGTTGGAGAAAATGACTGAAGAGTTCGGCGACACCGAGTTTCGATTGTTTGCGTCCTGGCTGCCTCGCATCTCGAGTTGGGCTGACCACGATGGACTGGTGCACTATCTGATCGCGCCGATGCTCGCCGTTAAACCGGATCGTGCGCGAAGCGTTTTCCGCTGGGCGAAGTCGCCGAACCGCTGGCATCGGCGGGCGGCCTGTGTTGCCTTGATTCAGGGAACACGGAGGAAGATGTTTTTTTCTGAGATCGAGCGCTTGTCCGACCAGCTTCTTTCCGACGAAGACGACATGGTGCAAAAAGGACTGGGCTGGCTGCTGCGCGAAACCGCCAAAGCCGATGCGAAGCGGACAGTGCCTTACTTGATGAGCATCCGCGGGCCGGCGCCGAGACTGGTACTGAGGACGGCATGCGAGACGCTTCCGGCAAGCGTTCGGAAAAAGATCCTGGCAAAGCCTGTCTGATCGCAATTGCCGAGCTTCGCTCGGATGGACAGCCGGGGCGGCTGTCCCCACATGAGCCCGGGTGGACCCAGGCAGGATTCGCCCAAACCCGCTGACATTGTTAGAATAGTTGTTTGCCCATGAACCTTCCTGCAATTCAGGCTGCCCTGCGCGAGCGGAATATCGACGCATGGCTTTTCTACGATCACCATCACCGCGACCCCATTGCCTACAGGGTTCTGGGGTTGTCGCCGGATCTGATGGTCACCCGGCGGTGGTTCTACCTGATCCCGGCGGAAGGCGAGCCAAAAAAACTGGTGCACAAGATCGAAGCGCGACACCTCGACTCGCTGCCCGGCAAGAAGCTTCAGTATGCGGGCTGGCAAGAGCTTTTTGATCAGGTGAAGGTGCTGTTGTCAGAGCATCGCGACATCGCCATGCAGTACTCGCCGAATAACCTCGTGTTCACCATTTCGCTTGTCGATGGCGGCACGCTGGAGTTGATCCGCGGATTGGGAAAAAATGTGGTCAGCTCGGGTGATCTGGTGGCGCTTTTCGAGGCTACCTTTACTGAAGAGCAGATCAAGACCCACTACGCGGCACGGGATGCAGTGGATGCGATTACTGCCGCGGCTTTTCAGGAAATCGGACGGCGGGTGCGCAACGGCGGGACGAACGAACATCAGATCCAGCAGTGGTTCATGGAAGCCTTCCGCCGAGAGAATTTGGTGACGGACGATCCGCCCATCGTCGGAGTCAATGCCCACAGTGGCGACCCGCACTACGAACCTCGAGCTGAAAACTCAGCTCCGATTCACGAGGGCGATTTCGTTCTGCTCGATGTGTGGGCCAAGAAAAATACGCCCGGAGCCGTCTATTACGACATCACCTGGACCGGCTTCGTGGGCAAAGCGCCTTCGACTCGAATGCAGGAAATCTTCAATGTGGTTCGCGATGCGCGCGACGCCGGAGTAAAAGTGGTGCAGGAAGGCATCGCCAGTGGCCGCGCGATGTGTGGATGGGAAGTGGATCGGGCAACACGAGATCACATCAAGAAGGCTGGCTTCGGCGACTACTTCATTCATCGGACCGGACACTCCATTGGAACCGAAGTCCATTCGAACGGCGCAAACATGGACGATCTGGAAATTCACGACGAGCGCCGGATTCTTCCCAATTCCTGCTTTTCGATCGAGCCGGGTATTTACTTGCCAGAATTTGGCGTACGCAGCGAGGTAAACGTGCTGGTGCGTCCCAAGGCGGCCGAAGTCACGGGTAAAATTCAACGCGAGATTGTAATCATCTGAATGGCAAATCCCTCGACAATTAAAGAAACAGCACCACCTCAACCCGTGACCGCCATGTCGGTGATCGCTCCAGCAATTGGCTGGCTGATTCCCGGCGCGGGGCACCTGATTCAGAAGCGGTGGATCCGGGGCCTGCTGATCATGGGATCTATCGTGGTCATGTTCCTGCTTGGATTGGCGATGCAGGGACGCATCTATCGGCCGAATGGCGGCGACATCCTTGATATCCTTGGATTCGTGGGCGATGTGGGAGCGGGAGGATTGTATATCGTCACTCGGGCTTTGGATCTGGGACAGGGTGCCATCGCGCACGCGACGGCCGATTACGGAACCAAATACATCATCGTTGCGGGCTTGCTGAACTTTATCTGCGCGGCCGACGCTTATCACATCGCGATTGGGAAGAAGCCATGAACCTGCAACTCTCCCATTTCAGCTCCGCCCTGCTCTTTGCCGTATTTGCCTCAGTGGTTTTTGGCATCACCCAGCGCAGCAACTCCCGCGAGCAGATTCGCTACGGCTTGTATTGCTTTGCAATGTTTGTCGGCGGAGTCTTCGT
>Ga0209275_10000600_pt1 | contig 14260 bp, 9 predicted proteins | sample HubBroMetageREF2_FD_188344 | JGI IMG/M metagenome (GOLD analysis project Ga0209275, IMG submission 188344) | Reference soil microbial communities from the Hubbard Brook experimental Forest, New Hampshire, USA - Hubbard Brook CCASE Soil... | ecosystem: Environmental > Terrestrial > Soil >... | reverse complement strand
TGGGCAGGTGTACTGGTCTGACACTCATCAGTTGAGCATCTATCCCGACAACTACCATCGCGAAATCGACGAGAAACTCCATGCTCCTTATCCTGCGACCGAGATGATCACCGAGATCGACGTCCCGAGATCGACGCTGAAGGGATTCTTCGATGAGGTCCGAGATGACTTCCGCAAGAATAAAGTCGAATTGATCTACGGGACCGTCCGGATTATCGAGCGCGACGATGAGACCTTCTTGCCCTGGGCAAAGCAACCGTATGCGTGCGTCATCTTCAACCTGCACACCGTCCACAGCCCCGAGGGAATTCAGCGCTCGGCCGATGCTTTCCGAAGGCTCATCGACATGGCAGCTCGGCGCGGAGGCACGTATTACCTGACCTACCATCGTTTCGCCGATCGAAAACAGATTGAGAACTGCTATCCCCAGTTCGCGGAATTCCTCCGACTGAAGAAGAAATACGACCCAGAAGAACGGTTTCAAAGCGACTGGTACAGATATTACAGGACGATGTTTGCGGACAGTCTTTAGGCAGTTTCCGAATGTACTCTGGGGGTTCGAAGTGTCGAGGGGAGTTGTGGCGACTGGCTTGGAGCTTTGTTCCCTGTGGGGCCTGGTCAGATTCGGCTGCATTTACCGCAGCGCTGGAAAGCGCTGCGCCACCCAAAATCTTCCTTCACGCCTGGGCTTGAGGTCGTCCATCCGACACGCGACGACACAATAATGTATTCTCTCTAGACTCGGACCACGAACAAAGCTTCATCAAACTTTGGAACCCATTACCCACTTCCTGACCGGCGCCTGTATGGGACGAGCCGGACTGAATCGCAAGACGGCTCTCGCCACCGCTACGGTGACGCTGGCCGCTGAAGCGCCTGATCTGGATGTGCTCGGCGAGTTTAAGGGACGGGTTTTTGGCTTCGCGCATCATCGCGGCTTTACCCATTCTTTCCTCGGCATCGCGATCGTGTCGGCAGCGGTCGTCGGCTTCGTTTATCTCATTTGGCATCTGCGGGGACGAAAGCTCAAGGATCCTAATTTGCCGCCGCGCTGGGGATTGTTGTTCGGGTTCGCTTATCTCGCGGGGCTGAGTCACATTCTGCTCGATTACACCAATAACTACGGCGTCCGCCCCTTCTGGCCGTTTTCCGAGACGTGGTATTCGTGGGATATCGTTTTCATCGTCGAACCAGTCATGCTGGTTCTGATGGTTTCCGGACTGGTGCTGCCCGTTTTCTTCTCCTTCATCGATCGGGAGATCGGCGTGCGGCGTAAGGCTCCCACAGGCCGCTGGGGCGCAACTCTGGCATTGCTTGGCGTGGTTGCGCTGTGGGGAGTGCGCGACTACGAACACCGGCGCGCGGTGAACGCACTGGAAGCCCGCACCTACGAGAGCGCCGATCCGATCCGTGCTTCGGCCTTCCCTTTGTGGTGGAGTCCCTTTCGATGGGTCGGCGTGGTGGAAACCCGGAACTTTTTCGCCTCAGCGATGGTCGATTCGTCGGCTCCCGAGGTCGATCCCGATGGAACATTGCAGATTCTCTACAAGCCTGAGGAAACTCCGGTGACGCTCGCAGCCAAGCGATCGTATCTCGGCCGCGTCTACCTCGACTGGGCTCAGTATCCCATCACGGAGACCGAGCCGCTCGAATCAGGAGAACAGGGTTACGTCGTTCGCTTCAAGGATCTGCGTTTTCAGCAGCCCGGAAAGCCAAGTCAAAGCGTTCTAGCGGGAACCGTCCAACTCGATCGCGACTTGAAAGTGGTCGGGGAGCACATGGGCTTAGCGAAGGGCAGATCAGCGTCCAACGGGGCAGCACCACGCGGGGCGCCTGATTAAGTGTTAAATCGCGGAGATCGCTGAGAACATCCGCAGAGGACGCTGAGAGCATCGTAAACCTGGCTTCGTGACAATTCTTTGACTTGACGCCGCCGCCGTCACAGGCCACAATCTTCTTTGACGTTATCGAGTTTCGAATCATCGAGGTGATCCATTATGCTGGCCTATGTATTCGTGGTGCTCGCGGTCGCGGTCCGATTTATGCCCCATCCCTGGATGTTTACTCCGGTGGTCGGATCGCTTCTGTTTTTCGGGGCCCGCGGATCGCGCCGCCAACTCTGGATCCCGTTCGTGATGCTGGCCGCTTCTGACGTCGTGCTCACAAGATGGGTTTACTCGTATCCGCTCTCTTGGGACCTGTTCGTGACTTTCGCATGGTACGCCGCAGTTCTCTGGCTGGGCACAAGGTTGGGTACAAAGACGAAGTGGGTGCCAGTGATCGGCGCGGCGCTCGCCGGTTCGGTTTCGTTTTACCTGATTACCAATCTGACATCCTGGGCCGTGCTGGATATCTACCCGAAGAACCTGAGCGGGGTCATGATGTCTTACGCGGCGGGCCTGCCGTTTTTCCGCCACGCGCTTGCTGGCGACTTGGTCTTCACCACTGCAATGTTCGCTGCGCCGATGGCATTGCATGCACTATCCGGAGCTTTCAGCCGTGCGAGCGATCGTGCAGCAGCGGCTTAAACCTTAAATCGCAGAGGTCGCGGAGAACATCCGCTGAGCACGCTGAGAGAATCTGGCCGTCAGGTGGCTCTCTGCGAATCCTGAGCACCCTTCGCGATTCGGATTTTTCTCTTTCTTCTTCGCATCACCAACCAAACCACCAATCCCACAAGAATGGCTTCCAGGATCAAATAGTAATGTTCCCGGAATAGGGTTCCGAACATGTGCACAACGCCTGGACCGAACTTAATGGTCAGCACGCCAAGCACCAGGAAACGCACCATGCGGCCGGCGAAGATCGCGCCGAGGAAGCGGACGAATCCCATCTCTGAGACCGCTGCGGCCAGCGCGAAAATCTTGAAGGGCACTGGCGGTGGAAGCATTGCCGGCAACATCAGGCTCCAAAAGGGATGCTTGTCGAATGCCTGATGAATCCTTTCGAAGCGCTCGGCTGGAATGCGCTTGCGGAGGAGTTCTTCGCCGCCTTTGTAGCCGATCACGTAGATTACGATGCTGCCCAAGGTCGATCCCGTCGAGGCCATCAGCGCATAAAGCAGGAATCGGCCCGGATCCTGGTAGATGTAGCCGGCCACGACCGCATCCACTGGGAGACCGATGAAGGCGCCGTCGAGTGCGGCGACGACCAGCACTCCCCACGCGCCCAAAGGCTTCAGGATTGCCCACAGGAATGCGGTGTAGCGGGAGAGGATGTGCTTGATCGTCTTCAAGGTGTAAGACTAAAAGTGTACGCGAAAGCACAGCACACGATTGGTAGAGACGTAGCTAGCTACGGCGGCCCGAGTTCAACGGAGACATTCAGGCTTGCGCTGAAGAATTTCCGATGCTACGGGCGGACACGACTGGAATGAGTTGGACGACGCCTGCCACCGAGGGTCGCTGATGGAGTTCGCGCGTTACGTCGACCCGCACGTAGTTTTTTCTGGTCATTGAGGGGGTTTCTTTACCGCGGAGTCACAGAGGATTAAACAGGAAGGGCACGGCTTCGGTTGTGCCTTTGTCGTTTGTGTCTAATCCAACCCGCACGAGCGTACAAGTCCTTGCGTTTACATTGACTTGTGGTTGATATTTTGCAAGACTTAGCTTCTTACCACTAAACTGGACTTTGTCCTTGCTATGTCTGTTCGGTTTCGTTGTTCCAGCGGACGATGGAATTATTGCTCAATCTTGTTTGGCTCACCTTGGCGGTGCCCGCGCTCTGGATGTGGTGCCGCAGATCGGTTCACGCCAGGGATCGGCGGCGTTTCGATGGGATTCGCCCCTTCCTTCTTTTAGGTTGCACTCTGATGCTGCTGTTCCCCGTGGTTTCGGCCACGGACGACTTGCACGCGATGCGGCAGGAAATGGAAGAGTCCAGCCCGTCGAATCGCATCGTCAAGCAGGCGAGCGGCGATAAATCACTTGTCGGCCTGAACATCCCGCGTGCTTTACCGGCTTGGATTTCCCCGGTGCCTTTCGGTCCCGACTACCAAGCGTGCGGGCAAGTCCTTGCGGTTCCCGTTTTCCTGCCACAACCAGCGCACTCCACTGAGCGCGCCTCTCGTGCCCCGCCGTTCGCATGCCCTGGCGAGAGTATTGGATTCGCCGTCTAGTCTGCGACGAAATTTCCCGGTTTGAGTTGAGCCCTGTGTGTTGTTGGAGTAGCCAATCGCTTTTCGGTGGGCTACCCTTCGCCGTGAAGTCCGGCAACGAGTGATTAGGAGTACCCGATGAGCAAAACGCGTTGGCGTTGTTCCGCACTTCTTCTGCTGCTCGGATGGGGCGTGAAGGCCGGTGCGCAGCAGGCCTTGACCTGGGAGCAGGTGCGCAACCGTTTCGAAAATAATAATCCGACGCTGCAGGCAGGACAGTTCAGTATCAGTGAGTCGAAGGCTCAGGAGATCACTGCTTATCTTCGCCCTAACCCGAATTTTACCGCCACGGCCGATCAGATTGATCCCTTCCCGGGAGGTCCGCCTCATGGGCCGTTCGCCTACTTTTTGCCGGTTGCATCCGTCAACTACTTGCACGAACGGCAACGCAAGCGGGAGCTGCGGCTCGAAAGCGCACAAAAGGCAACTGCGATTGCAACCTCCGATCAGGCTGATCTGGAACGAACGCTGATCTTCACCTTGCGCGGCGCTTTTGTGCAAACTCTGCAAGCAAAGGCCGTCCTCAATGTCGCCCAAGAGAACCTGAAATACTACGACCGCGTGCTCGACGTGAGCAGCGAGCGCTACAAAGCGGGTGACATCGCGCTAATCGATCTTGATCGTCTGCAACTGCAACGGCTCCAATACGAATCGGATTTGCAAACCGCGGAAGTGAATCTCAGAACGGCGAAGATCGGTCTGCTTATGCTGTTGAATGATCGGGCGCCAATCGAGCATTTTGATGTAACCGGACCATTCGACTTCACCAACCAGCTCTCAAGCCTCGATGAATTTCGAAACCTCGCGCTGGATACGCGACCGGATCTGAAGGCTGCAAATCAATCGGTGGATAAGGCCCGGACAGATCACAACCTTGCGGTCGCCAATGGCTCGACGGATCCGACGTTCAGCTTCGACGTCGGCCGCAACCCTCCTATCGATGCTTACATCGGCGCCAGCATCAGCATTCCACTGCGCATCTTCGATCGGAATCAGGGGGAAAAGCTTCGCACACAACTGGACATCGACCGCAATCAAAGACTGCTGGATGCCACGAAAGCGCAAGTCTTTAGCGACGTAGACTCCGCGTACGCAGTGCTGGACAGTACGCTGGCTTTGCTGCGTCCGTACAAAGAGAAATATCTGCAACAGGCGGTCCGAGTCCGCGACACGGTGAGTTTCGCCTACCAGCACGGCGGGGCTTCGTTGCTCGATTTCTTACAGGCCGAAAATGACTATCGCACCGTTGAACTAAATTACGTGAACCTGGTCGGTTCTTATTTGACCGCCGCGAGTCAGCTAAATCTTGCAGTGGGTCGCGAGGTGATCCCATGACACATAAGCCTTCTGGCCGATCGGCGATCTTTGCAATCTTATCTCTGATCTTCTCTTTGACGATCATTTCTCTCACTCTTCTATCGACCTCTTGCTCGAACGACACCAAACCAGTCCCTACCAAGGCGGAAGTCACAATCGATCCCAACGTCTACAAACCCGACCACCCCGAACTATTCAAACTAGTCAGCGTAGAAGCGCGCGAGCTGCCTAGCGTGCTGACCGCAAACGGCAGTGTTACTCCCGATGTGAACCGCACCATTCACGTGACTTCGCAGGGTTCCGGCCGCGTGGTCGACTTAAAAGTGAGGCTTGGTGATTCTGTAAGCAAAGGTCAGGAGCTGTTGTCGATTTACAGCGCTGATCTGGCGGGAGCATTTTCGGACTACCAGAAAGCAGTCGCCGATGAGCGCTTGGCGAAAACGTCATTGGACCGGGCGCAGCTTCTTTACTCTCATGGTGCGCTGGCCGAGAAAGACATACAGCAAGCTGAGGACGCCGAGGAAAAAGCGAAGGTCGATGTGCAGAACACGGAACAGCACGTGCGAATCTTAGGTGGCGACCCGGCTCACCCTAGTTCGTTGATTGAGCTTCGTGCCCCGGTTTCCGGAACAATCGTGGAACAAAACATATCGGGGTTTGAAGGAGTCAAGAGTTTAGATAATAGTCCGAACCTATTCACCATCGCCGATCTCACGCAAGTGTGGGTGGTTTGCGATGTTTACGAAAACGATCTTAGCCAGATCAAACTGGGTGATTCGGCGGAGATTCGGCTGAATGCCTATCCGGGCAAGGTTTACCACGGCACCGTGGCTGACATCTCGCGAGTGCTCGATCCCAACCTGCGGTCCGCGAAAGTACGCATCGTATTGGCCAATGCCGACGGGTCATTGCGACCGAACATGTACGCCGTGGCGACTTTCCGGTCACGCGAATTGCAATCGCGGCTGGTGGTCCCGAGCACCGCCATCATGCGGCTGCAAGACAAGGATTGGGTGTTCCTCAAAGAAGGGCAGAACCAGTTTCGGAAGACCGAAGTGCACACCCAAGGCGTCACTGAGGACGGATTCCAGATACTGCAGGATGGTCCGCTGAAGACCGGAGATCAGGTGGTGGCGAATGCGCTCCCATTCTCGACCAGCGTGGCGGAGCAGGGTAAATGATTCGGCTGCTCATCGACTTCGCGCTGCGCAATCGAATCATGGTGCTGAGCCTTGCGCTTGTACTGTTTATCTGGGGAATCTATTCGTTCCATAACCTGCCAATCGAGGCTTACCCTGACGTCGCCGATACCTACACCCAGATCATCACGCAGTGGCCCGGACACGCGGCAGAAGAAGTCGAACAGCAAATCACGGTCCCACTCGAAGTACAACTGAACGGCGTTCCTCATATGACTCATCTTCGGTCGGTCTCGCTGGCCGGGTTGTCGGTGATCACAATTATCTACGATGACGAGATTACGACCTTCACCGCGCGGCAGGAGGTGCTGGACCGACTGGCGCAGGCCACCATGCCGCAGGGAGTAAATCCTGGGCTCGGTCCGGATTATAGCCCGACCGGCCAAATCATGTTCTACACGCTCACCAGCACCAACCCCAAGTATGACGTGATGGAACTGAAGACATTACAGGACTGGTTCGTGCTGAATCAGTTGAAGTCGGTTCCCAATGTGGTGGACGTCAACATTTTTGGCGGTCCCACCCGTGAATATCAGGTTCAGATCGATCCCGGCAAACTGGTTTCTTATGGCCTCTCGATCGGCCAAGTGGAACAGGCGCTCACTAACAACAACCTCAACGCCGGTGGAGGTTTTATCGAGCGCGGAGAGCAAGCGCTCAATGTGCGTGCCGTGGGCCTGATGACCAACACCGACGACATTGGGGCGACGGTGGTGAAGTCCGTAAGTGGCACCCCGGTGCGGGTTCGTGACCTGGGCGTGGTTGTGCAAGCGCCTAAAGTGCGGCTGGGACAACTGGGCAAGACCATTCGCCATGAAGACGGCACGGTCGTTAACGACGATGACGTGGTCGAAGGCATTGTGCTGCTGCGCAAAGGCGCCGAGGCGGATACGACTCTGGACGCGCTCCACCAAAAGATCGCACAACTGAACAACGGTCTATTGCCGCCAGGAGTGAAGTTAGTTCCCCACCTGGACCGCAGCGATCTTGTGCACTACACCACTCACACGGTGTTGCGCAACCTGACCGATGGCGTGTTGCTGGTCACGCTCATCCTGTTTCTCTTCCTCGGGAATGTACGCAGTGCGCTCATCGTGACCTTCACCATTCCCTTTTCGTTGCTGTTTGCAGCGATCCTCCTCGATTTGAGCCGCATTCCCGCCAACTTGCTCTCGCTGGGAGCGCTCGACTTCGGCATGGTCGTCGATGGCTCGGTGGTCATGGTGGAAAACATCTTGCGCCACACCGAGCTCGGCCGCGGCAAGAAGACATTCATCCAAATGGTCGGAACGGCGGCTCATGAGGTGCAAAAACCGGTTTTCTTTGCCCGCATTATTATCATCGTTTCTTATCTTCCGATCTTCACCTTGCAGCGTGTAGAAGGCCGGTTGTTCCGTCCCATGGCGTGGACGGTGGCATTCGCTCTTTTGGGCGCGTTGCTGTTTGCTCTGCTCATTGCGCCAGTTCTGTGCACTCTATTGTTCAAGGACGACATAAAAGAATGGCGAAACCCCGTACTCGAATTCCTACGCGAGCGCTACGCGCGCACATTGGACTGGTGCTTTGATCATTTGAAAATCACTCTGGGCCTGGGCTTGGCCGCACTGGCTCTGATGTTATTTCTAGCCTTCAGCGGGGTGATCGGCTCCGAGTTCTTGCCGCACTTGGACGAGGGCGCAATCTGGGTCCGTGGCACCCTGGCGCCGAGTACCGGCCCTTCGTCAAGCATTGCGCTGGCAAAAAAGGGACGACTCATGCTGGCCAATTTTCCTGAGGTCAAGCAAGTGGTCAGTCAGGTAGGACGCCCCGACGACGGCAGTGACGCCAGCGGCTTCTATAACACCGAATTCTTTGTCGACCTGCTGCCGCACTCCGAATGGCGCTCTCAATTCAAGACGAAAGACGATCTGATCGCAGCGATGGACACTGAGCTGAACAAGTTCCCGGGCGTGGACTGGAATTTTTCGCAACCGATTTCTGACAACGTGGAAGAGGCGGTCAGTGGCGTCAAGGGCGAACTGGCAGTCAAGCTCTTTGGTTCTGATTTGAAGACGCTCGAACAAAAAGCCAACGAGATTCAAGACTTGATGGCCAAGATTCCCGGCGTCGCCGACCTCGGAACATTCCAGGTCCGCGGACAGCCCAACATAAACCTGGTAGTGGATCGTGCAGCCACCAATCGCTTCGGAATCAACGTCAGCGATGTACAAGATGCCGTAGAGACCGCGGTCGGGGGCAAGGCGGTAAGCCAGATTCTGATCGGGGAACAACGCTACGATTTGACGGTTCGCTACCAGGAGCCATTCCGCAAGAGTGTTGAAGATATCGCCAACATCCGCATCCTGGCTCCCTCGGGCGAGCGGGTTTCGCTGGGCCAGTTGTGTCAGATCAAACTCGAGGACGGAGCCTCCACGATTTACCGCGAGGGCAACCGGCGATACATCGCCATCAAGTACAGCGTCCGCGGTCGCGACCTAGGCAGCACGGTCCGCCAAGCTATTGAAGAGGTGCGGCAGAAAGTGCAACTGCCTGAAGGGTATTACCTCGACTGGACAGGAGAGTACGAAAGCCAGCAGCGCGCGAATCGCCGTCTTGCGATCATTGTGCCCATCACGATTCTGCTGATGTCTTTCATTCTCTACTCCGCATTCGACTCCTGGAAATGGGTCGCCCTGATCCTGGCCGTGGTATCGCTTTCGCCGTTGGGTGGGTTTTTTAGCCTCCTGCTCACTCACACTCATTTTTCGGTTTCCTCCGGCTTGGGTTTCCTGGCGTTGATTGGCGTGTCGGTTGAGATCGGCGTAATCATGGTCGAATACATCAACCAACTTCGCACCCGGGGCATGAATCCTCGGGAAGCCGCAAAAGAAGGAGCGGCGCTTCGTCTGCGGCCCATCATGATGACCATGCTGGTCGCGACTCTGGGACTTTTGCCCGCCGCCATGTCGCACGACATTGGATCGGATTCGCAGCGGCCGTTCGCCATCGTGATCGTCGGCGGGCTGATTGTCGAACTGTTCATCAGCATCGTCTTATTGCCCTCGTTATACGTCTTCTGGGCACGGCCAGACGACCAGCTGCCGCCGCCGGAAATTGGGTTCATCGAAGAAGGCGAGCACGTGGACTAAAACGTAGGTGCTGGCGTCCACGCCCGTGCGGGTCAATTGAAATTCACATTTGATCAGCACGTCCTAGCCGATTCTTTTCCATTTTTCCTTTGGTTTCCACAAGGAAGTTCCGTCGTCCACAGTTTGTGCACAACCGGGCAGCGATTTTCTATTGCAGTGTTTTTGTACTTCGAGCAAAGTACCGCCAGTGCAGATGTGCGATGTCTTGAGAGCGCTGTTAGATTGCAGCAGAGCTGGCGTTTCCGGTAGTTCTCGAGGGTGAACTGCTGGAGGGTTTCCCAGAACGTGTCAGGGCAACATGCCTAACGGCGCGTTTTGAGGACAACCGGGCGTTGCGGCCTCCTCGAAAAATCCTCCCCACAGGCAGGATTGAGCCGTCAGCTTGAGCAATCACTGCGAGCCACGGAACGCGGACCTTGTCCGCAGAATCACGGCTCGGAGAGCGCGCCCAGAGACGAGTGTTCCTCCGGGAACGCGGTTTCGAGAGGCGTCTCACCGCATGGTGCGGTGACAGAGCAGCGAGACGTCCACACGCAATGCGGCTTGGGTGGCTGGCCCAAGCCGCATTTATTTTTGTGTTTGAAAAATCGTTTGCCACGCATTACGCGGATCAGGAATGATTAAATGGCGTTTTCGCAGGAGATGCTCTCCGATTGATCTTCGCTTTTATTTCACCTATACTTCCGCGTAATGGAGCGACGCTGGACGATACACTTTTGGCCACGCAACTGGACCACCGAAAAATTTGAGTTTGTCCTTCGTTTTCCGAAGAACATACTTCACATGCACAACTCGTTCGTGAGTAGTATCGCTCTCGCATTTCTCTACAGTTCATCCAGACGAGTAAATAACTTTGGCAACCACTGATTACAGTCTCGCGCACACGCTCCCGGCAAACGTCGAAGCCGAGCGCTCTATTCTGGGCGCGATCCTGCTCGACAATCTGGCCTACAACGAAGCCGCCGAGCATCTGAAGCCGGAAGATTTCTCGCTCGATTCTCATCGCCGCATCTTTACCCGCATGGTGGATCTGGCTGAATCTTCGCGCCCGATCGACATGATTACCCTTGTCGAAGAACTGGATCGGCGGAAGGAACTGGAGGCGATCGGCGACGTCGGCTACATTTCCGGATTGGTCGACGGCGTCCCCGACCGCCCGAGCATCGAGCACTACATCAAAATCGTCCGCGACAAAGCACTGCTGCGCGGACTGATTCACGCCGCCAACGCCGCCATTGCGCGCGCGTCCGACCAAAGCGATCCCGCCGAAGAAATATTAAACGATGCCGAAGCCGCCATCTTCCAGCTCTCTGAAAAGCGCATCGGCCGCGGCTTCCTGGGCGTTCAGGACATCGTCAAAGAATCGTTCGGCTCAGTGGATGCTCTGCTGCAGCGCGGCCAACGCATCACCGGACTGGCCACGCACTACACCGATCTGGATGAGATGACTAGCGGATTCCAACGCTCCGACCTGATCATCATCGCCGCCCGCCCATCGATGGGAAAAACCGCATTCGCTATGAACATCGCAGAAAACGCTTCCATCGAAGATCAGAAAGTGGTTGGCATGTTCTCGCTCGAAATGTCGCGCGAGGCATTGCTGTTGCGTCTGCTTTGTTCACGAGCGCGAGTGGACTCGCACAAGATGCGCACCGGCTCGCTCTGGCGCGATGACATGACCAAAGTCGTACACGCCATGGAGCAACTGGCGCACGCGCCGATTTTCATCGATGACACGCCCGGCATCGCGCTCAGCGAAATGCGGGCCAAGGCCCGGCGCCTGCAACAATCACAAGGCAGACTTGATTTGTTGATCGTCGATTACCTGCAGCTCATGTCGGGCGGCGGCCGCCGCTATGAAAACCGCACCCAGGAAGTTTCTGCCATCTCGCGTGGTTTGAAAGCATTGGCCAAGGAATTGACGGTTCCGGTGGTTGCTCTTTCTCAGTTGAGCCGCGCACCGGAAAGCCGGGGTGGCGACCACCGTCCGCAGCTCTCTGATCTGCGCGAATCCGGATCGATCGAGCAGGACGCCGACGTCGTGGCTTTCATCTTCCGCGAAGAGGTCTACAAGCAGGACGATCCCGACCTGCAGGGCAAAGCGGAACTCATCATCGCCAAACAGCGCAATGGCCCAACCGGCCGCGTAAACCTGGCGTTCCTGAAGAATTCGACTCGCTTCGAGTCCATGCTCGCGGACGGTATGGCGCCACCGGAATAGCCTGGTTTCCCGTAACAACGGCGATGCCCTAGTGCCTGTGGAAAGGCTGTGGAACCATGCATGGTGCTATCCGTCACATGTGCCAGTGACCTTCTCAATGGTTACGCTGCTGCTAGCAGCATCCCCGTAAGATATTTATTGTAAGGTATTTATTGGTTTTTGTGGCTAGTTGTGTTGACGAATTGTGGGCGCAGCAAAAATTTAAGGCAACCCTCAAGATTTGCACATTCTGGGCTTCGCAACCGTCACACTCGAAGGATGATCGCCATTCTCCAGCAGCAGCCCGTTTCGATAATCCGCTACCCGCAGTTCCTCAATCCACACTACCAAGACAATGCTTTCTCGCGGTGTTGTGCCGGGTTTTAGACCCACATAGTCGTGGCGGTGAGGGCGGCAAAATGCAAACGCAGGAGGGCCTGCCAGAGCAGTCCCGGGCGAACACGGATGGCTAAGGTGCTTCCCAATCGAGGGCGTAGATTTCCTGGGTGCCCATGTCGCGAAGCAGCAAAGGTGAATCGTTGGGAGCCAAACCTAGCCAATAGCCGATGTAGCCTGCTTGCGGGAAGTCTTTCAGATCGGCCACGCGCTCAAGCTTCCGGTCGCGAATGCGTACGCGCGTCACGGAGGGCTGGTCGCCTTCATGCAAGAAGTAAATATAGTCTCCGGTTTTCGACCAATTGGGGAAAGCCGCGGTTAACGTGGTGATTTCCTCCCACCTCTTGGAGGCGAAATCGAAGAGCGTAAGGATGCCGCGCTTGGGAGGCACGGCGACGATATAGCGTCCATCGGGTGACCAGCGGGGCGAGAAAAGACCTTCTGAACCAGCCAGGGTCGAAATTTGATGGGTTTTAACGTCGAAGATCCGGATGGTGGGGTTGGGGTTGGAAAATGCGCCACCGAAAACAATTCTTGTTCCGTCGGGCGACCAGGAGGGGTCGTACTGTTCCTGGAGGTCTTCGGGTATCATTTCGCGCGGTGTTTCCCCATCGATCGAAACGGTATACAACCTCGCCTTCTGGCCGGGTGAAAAGCCAAAGAAAACGATGTCCTTGCTATTGGGCGACCAGCAAGGCTGCTGGGCGTAGAGCGGCGGGTAGCTGAGCTGGAGTTGTTGGCTGCTGTCCAAGTTGCTTGTCCAGAGTGTTCCCTCCGGGAAGCTGACATAGGCAACCCGCTGCCCATCTTTCGAGAAGCTGACGCTATCCGCCGAGATTCCGGAAAGAAACGGAACGAACTCCGCGGACTTTGCCTCATAGCGGGTCAGTGTTCCGCGTGCCAGCGCTCCGACAACGAACAGTTTTCTGCCGTCCTTGCTGGCCAAAGGCGAGGAGAAAGTCATCGGCCCGGAGGTGAGCTGCACGGGTTGGCCATTAGCTCTCCCAAACAAATTCGCCGATTCGCCAACGGCGGCCCAGATATTGCCTCTGGACTGGAAAACGAAATATTTTCCATCTGGGGTCCATTTGCCGCAACATTCGTCCTGACGAGCATGCCAGGCGGGGAACAGGGGCTGCAGGTTCGTCCCGTTGATCGAAACCTGCCAAAGCGAGCTTTGAGTAATCGAATAATCTCCGACGCTGAATCGAATCGCCGTGCCGTCCGGCGACCAAGCGGGAGCAAAGGTGCGACCGGGGGCGGAGACAAGCTTGTGGAGTTCGGTGCCATCGCTCTTCGTCAGGAATAGGTCGTGTCCGCTGGCGTAAACAATCATCTGGCCGTCGGGAGACCAGGCGGCGGCTCGTCCCTCTCCCATTCTGCGAGCTGGCCCGCCGAGCACAGACACTGCCCAGAGCGGTCCAGCCTCGTTCGCACCCACCACCACGCGGGCACGCCGCACTGAAAGCATTGGAAGGCGTTTGTTGAAGGCGGGCGCGACGAGCAGTGCTGCTCCGTCGGGGGAGACGGCAAACAGCCCCATGCTCGGAGTGGGAACCGGAACGCGCGCCACCTCTCCACCGGTGACCGACACTTGCGTGATGGCCAAACCCGCAGGCCCGTATTCGTTAAAGTAAAGCCGTGCCCCGTCCGTCCCGACGAGGTCTTTCTGAGTACCGCTGTGGGTGACCGGGATGTAGCCCGATACTTTGGGTGGGGGGAGAGGGCGAAGGTAAAACGGCCAGTAGTTCACCTTCGGATAGCCGGTGCGTTTCGTCTTCGGGCTTTAAGGCGAAATTGCAGAGCACAGGCGTAGAGAGAAAGGCGCCGGCCTGATCGTGTTCCGAAAGGAGCCTCTCGATCT
>Ga0209275_10000599_pt1 | contig 14265 bp, 10 predicted proteins | sample HubBroMetageREF2_FD_188344 | JGI IMG/M metagenome (GOLD analysis project Ga0209275, IMG submission 188344) | Reference soil microbial communities from the Hubbard Brook experimental Forest, New Hampshire, USA - Hubbard Brook CCASE Soil... | ecosystem: Environmental > Terrestrial > Soil >... | reverse complement strand
CCGACCCGCCGAAGCTCGCGATCGCGACCTGCGAGGCGAACAGCAGTCCGACCCCGACGGCGATGCCGAGCACCGCGAACAACTCCTGCACGAGCACGCCGCGCGCGCGCAGACGCACCGCATACAGGTAGGCGACATCGTAGAGACTCATCGCGGCGGCGTGATCGCGGCGTTCAGAGCCGGCGCAGGCGCGTCCGTGGCCGGGACGGCGGGCGTAGCGTCCGCATCGAGCTCAGCGAGCCGACCGTCGCGCAACACGTGCACATGGTCGGCGTACGCTGTCGCTTGCGGGTCGTGCGTGACGAGCAACAGCGCGGTCCCACGCTCGCGGCAGACCTCGCTGAGCAGCTCGAGCACTTCGCGGCCGCGCTGCGTGTCGAGATTGCCGGTCGGCTCGTCGGCGAGCAGCAGCTTCGGTTCAGTCGAGAGTGCGCGAGCGATCATCACCCGCTGGCGCTCGCCCATCGAAAGCATGTCGGCGCGGTGGCGCAGCCGCCCCCCCAGCCCCAGTCGCTCCAACATCGGCTCGATCTGGAGGTTGCCGCGGCGCACGCCGACTGTCACCCACAGCTTCAACGCGGCGTTCTGGATCACGTTGCCGCCGGGCAGCAGCTCGAGCGACTGGTCGATGTAGCCCAGATCGTGCAGCCGGTAGCTCGCCGCCTCGGCGTTCAAGAGCATGGAGATGTCGCGGCCGTCGACGATCACCGCGCCGCTGTCGGGCGCCACGAGAGCGGCGACCAAGGTCAGCAGGGTCGTCTTACCGGAGCCGCTCGGGCCGTAGAGCGCCACCATTTCTCCCGCGCCGACACCCATCGACACCCCATCCACCGCCCGCACCGGCTCGCCCCCACCGGTGGGATGGTGCTTGACGAGCTCGCGCAGCTCCAGCATCTCGGATCACCTTGTATGACACCGACCGCGGGCGAGCCGCAGCCGACATTTAGCCTTATATCATTGAACCGAACGATACTGGTTGACGATCAGGCCCGGAAGGTCTGTTACCGCGGCCATGAGAGCGGGAATGGCGTCTCGGCTGTCGGCTGGTGAGATCGTCGGTAACGCGTTGTCTCTAGCTCATCGACCCCAAGTCGAGCGCTGCAAGATCATGAAAGTCAGTGATTCACTCAGTGACGTGTCCGCAGGATGACTTTTGATCCGGCGTGTGTCTCGTGCCCCGCGATGACAACCGATACGAGGTTGTCTCGCACCTGCCTGTCCGACAATGGAGAGCCAGCCGGGTTGCGGGCGGAAATAAGCAGGCTCAGCAGGTCGGCTTGCCGATTCCCTTGATCCCCGTGCTCGAAAGCGCGTCGGCGGGTCGAGATGAGTGGATAGATAATCTCATCCACCGCTTGGCGCTGACGCTCGAACTTTCGCCACACCCCCCGCCATCCGGGCAGGTGACGCAGTTGCGGCTCCTGCAGTAGCGGGGTGGCCATCACCGACAGCATCGCCAGCATTCGCTGACACAGAATCTCGTGCACCTGCCTTCCGTGGCCAGCTGGCTCGCTGACCGAGCTCTTGTACCTTTCCCGATCGTCGATCGCGGCTGTCAGCATCACCTTCAAGGTCAACCTGTACACGTATCGGCTGAGTGAGCAGACGGTATCGGCCGGCCAGGTCTACCGCAAGCGCTGAAGCGAAACCGCTCGCTCAGGCCGTCACCGCGAGGTAGCAGGCCAATGCAGAGCCTGAGATCTCGGTGCGCGAGCCCTCGGGCCCCTCAAGGCAGCCCGGCGTGCGGTACGTCGACGACGGTCGTGAGCAGCACCGCCTCTCGCGTGTGCGCGCGGTTGGCCTCCAGGAAATCCGGCGCGGCGCAGAGCAGCAGCGTGCACCCGTCCTCGCCGCCGAGTGCGCAAGCGAAGATGCCCAGACCGTCGGGCGTCCGTATCTCCTCGAGGATCTCGCCACCCTGCCCGACGCGGACGCAGCGCGCGCCGATCGCGTCGGCGGCCCAGATGCAGCCCTCGGCATCGAGCGTGCAGCCGTCGGGAGCGAACTTCAGCTGGGGGAACGTCTGCTCCATGGGCCCCAGCTCCGGCGCCGGGGCCACCTGTGCCCAGACCCTCCGATCGCTCAGCGAGCCGTCGTCCTCGAGCGTGAACGCGGTGAAGCGAGCGCCGGCCGTCTCCCCGACGATCAGCGTGCCGTCGTCGGGTGTGATCACCAAGCCGTTGGGGAACCTCATGTCGTCGTCGAGCACCGTCACCGAGCCATCCGGATCGACCCGCATGAGCTTCCCCGGAGCCGGATCGGCAAAGCCCATCAGGTCGAAGCCGAACTCCCCGACATATGCGCGCCCCCGCCGGTCGACCACCATGTCGTTCAGGTGCCCCGCGCAGTGCGCCGTCAGATCGGCATGCACGGACACCTCGCCAGTGGAGCTGCGGCGCAGCACGCGGTGGTCTCTCATCGACACCACTAGCAACGAGCCGTCGGGCATCCAGCCCAGCCCCGAGGGCTGCTGCTCGACCGACATCACCGTCGCGGCAGCGCCGTCGGGAGCGACCGTCATCACCACGTGCTCGTAGAAGTCCGACACCCACCAGCGACCTTCGCGCCAGCGAGGCCCCTCGAAGAACGCACCCCCCTCGAACAGAGTCGTGAACTCTCGCGCCAGCACAGCGAGATACTACCGGGGCGGGCCGGAGGCTACGTCGGCTCGAATCGCGCTGCACGGACCACACGACCAGCATGATCGACGCCTTGGACGTGAGCCTCGCTGGCTGCTCGTCTGGGACTTGGGTGTTCAGCTGCGACGCAATCGGCGGCGGATCGACGATTCCAGCTGATGTCGGATCATTGTGTAGCCAGGATGCTACGATGTGTGCGTGTCGGATGTGTCTGCCCGCGATCTTCGCAACCACACCGCTGCAGTCCTGCGCCGGGCTGAGGCTGGCGAGCGCCTACTCGTGACAGTAAGTCGTCGTCCGGTAGCCCAGCTCGTGCCGCTAGAGCGACCAAGATGGGTATCCGGCTCGGCGATGGAACGCGTGCTGAACGAGGCGCCGACCGACGCCGGGCTGCTCGACGACCTCGCGCCTCTACGTGAACAGGTCATCGAGCCATCGTGAGTCGCGCTGTCCTCGACACCTCCGTGTTCCTAGCGCGAGCGCAAGAACGACCAATCGAGCGCCCCCTGCCACAGAATGTCGCGGTATCGGTTATCTCCATTGCCGAGCTTGAGATCGGGGTCATGGTCGCACGCGACGCGAAGACGCGAGGGCAACGCCTGCGCACGCTCGCCGATGTTCGCGCCCTCACCGGCACTCTCCCTATTGACGAGCGCACGGCATCCGCCTATGCCCAACTCGCCGCGAGCGTCCTCACAGAAGGTCGTAAGCCGCGCATACACGACACATGGATCGCCGCCACAGCGCTCGTCAATGACGCCGAGGTCTGGACCCAGGACGCCGACTTCTCAGAGTTCGCCCAATCAGTTCGTATCGTGCACGTCTAATCTGATCGACACAGCCAAGCCTCTGAGCGCCATTGATGCACGTGCCAATGGTGACTAGAATAGTGGTCATGTCCGATACCCTGCCTCTATCCTCCGTCAAGGCCCACCTTTCTGAGCTGGTGGACCGCGTAGAGGACCAGCATGACCGTGTGGTTCTCACACGCAACGGCAAGCCAGCCGCAGTCCTGATCAGCCACGATGACCTAGAGAGCCTCGAGGAAACGCTCTCGATCCTGTCCGACCCCGCACTCATGGCACAGATCCACGAGAGCGAGCAGGCACTCGTCGGCGGAGAGCAGACCACCACGCTCGCCGAACTGCGTACTGAGCTCCAGAACCGCCGCGACGCTGCGGCGTGAGCGACCCACCATGGGACGTGCAGGTGGCGCCCCCCGCGCGTCGCCAGATCGATCGCCTGCCCATCGCCGTCGTCGCGGCAGTCATAGAGACGTTCGACGCGATCGCATCCAACCCACGACGCCTCGGTAAGCCTCTGCGTTTCGAGCTGGAGGGGTACCTGTCTGCGCGCCGCGGCCCATACCGGATCATCTATCGCATCGACGACGCGACCCGCTCGATCACGGTCGTCGCGGTCGCGCATCGCAGCGATATCTACCGCCCTCGCTGAAGATTGCGCGCCGACCGGAGACGCCCAGTCGAAAGCCCGAGCAAATTTCGAGCAACTACCTCGTACAGCCCAAAAACGGAGGGGGAGGGATTCGAACCCTCGGACGACGTTGCCGCCGTCAACAGCTTTCAAGGCTGCCGCGATCAACCGCTCTGCCACCCCTCCGGGGTCACCGCCCCCAAGGCTATCGCGGCGATTTGAGTTGCGGCGACTCGCTAGGGCCCGCTTAGAAGTAGGAGCATCGAGCGGATCGTTCAGGCTGTGGGTTCACGAGAACCACGGCTCTGCGAGGAACAGATGCAGGACATCCCGGACATGTATCTCTAGGCCAGCCCAGTCTCCGAGACCGCTGCGGAGCCGCCAAGCACCTGCCCGGCGCTGCCAAGCGCCTGAACGGCCACATATGGGCCTGCGGTTTCCGCGGGTATCGGGATGCCAGTCTCAAAGCCGGTACGCGCGACCTGTGCGACCGCCGTCAGGCTCGACGCGCTCGCGCCGGCAAGGACCCGCCAGGACACGACAGACGTTGCGCCGTTCCAGCTGGCATAAACGACTCCCGGTCCGCCAGTGCTCCCGGGCTGAAAGGCAAATACAGGCGGGTGCGCCGGCGTACCGCTCCACACGAAGCGAAAGTCGCGGTAGGAGCGCACATGGGCAGGGAAGTGCGCTTCGAACAGCAGCGCGCCTTCAGGGCTGAACTCCGAGAAGAACGGTTCCTGCCCCCAGCCGATGAACCAGTCGCCGTTGGCGAGCGCCTGCACGCTGCCCTCGCTTTCCACGACCAGTCCTGGCGCATGCGTGAAGCGACCGGTCAGCGTCGCCGTGTCGCCCTGCCCGTCGAGGCTCACGACGATCCCGCGCGATTGGCTGTGGACGGTCGGGGAGGCGCCATTGTCGAAGATGCTGATCGCGCCATTGGGGAGTTCGCGAGGGTCGTGTTGCCAGGCGGTCCCCGTGCCTGGGCCCATCTTGAAGCTCGAGTGCCTGCCGCCCAGGCGCCAGATGATCTGGCCCGTCTGCGCGTCGACCTTGTAGACGGTCCACGTGTTGCGGGATGAGATCAGCAGGCTGCCTTCGCGATCGAGGTCGATCGAGTTCAGGTGGAAGTAGTCGTACGGCTCAGCAGTGTTCGAGCGAGCCGCCGGTTCGTAGGATTCGGCGATCCCAACGTGGTCGATGGCCGTCCATTCGTACATCACCAGCCCCGTCTTCACGTCGATCTCCTGAAAGACGCTATCCGTCAGCCCCCCATACGCCGGGCCGCCGGCCGACGCGAGGTCGCACAGGATCGGATCGTAGGCGGTGATCAGCGCCGTGCCCTGCGGGGTGAGCTGGAGCTCATGCAGGTCGGCCTGCAGGCCGTTCCCAGCCCTGACATGGGCGATGTCCGTGTACGTGCTGTTGGCGATCACGTCTTCCCCCAGGCCGAAGCCGTGGACGGAGACGTCGCCCTGCCACCAGGTCAGGACCGGCTGGCCTTCGTATTCCTGGACCTGCAGGTTCGTCGCGGAGGTGTTGGCGGGCATCGGCTTGAACCACACGAGTTCCCCGCTCGGGCCGAGGATCATCGGCCCCGCCTGCCCGGGCCCCGCGTAGGGCGCTACGAACTCGTCTCCCGGAGCGACCGCCGGGGACGCCGCGGTCACGGTCACGACCGGCGGGTGTAGTTCCGGGCGCGAATGGAAGCCCTGGATTTCCGCTGCATTGCCAGGGAATATCGGGGCTGGCGTGGAGGTGATGTGGTCCTCGTGCGCGATCGCGAACACATCGCTGAGCGTCTTTGCGGAGCCGCCTGTCCGTACCCGCGCGTGCACGCTGACCAGCTCGCCTTCCGCGAACGGTCGCGACGGCAGGAAGCTCGCACCGTCGCCCTGCGAGTAAGGGGCCAGGCGACCGCTGTGTGAGCCCGTCTCAGAGCCAACTACGGTGATCGCGCTAAGCTCGCCGGCAGGCACGCCGAGGAAGCTGATCTGCGTCTGCGGAGAGGCGACGCGGCTGCCCGGGAGCGGCGATATCGTCACCGATCCGGCCTGCAGCGCGGAGTTGTCGGGCGTGCTCGGAGCGCACGCCGGGCCCGCCTGCGAAGCAGCGGCAACCTGCGCCGCAAACCCCAACCCCACGGCCAGGGCAGGCCCTAGGATGAGAGCGCGTATGGACAGCATCGACCCGCTGGAGCATAAAAGAGTTGATCGACGCACGTTCCTGAAGGGCGGGCTGATCGCCGGTGGCGTGCTTGCCGGCACCGGCCTGGCGATCGCCGCGGCGGCGGATACCGACAGCGACTCGAGCTCCACTCCCAGCAGCACCTCTGCCGCCGCCCCACGGCGCACGACGTCAGGCACGCCGAGCGGAAAGCCGAACATCCTCGTGATTGTCGTTGACCAGCTGCGTTTCCCGCAATGGTTCTCGCCCAACCAGAGCGGCATCGGCCTGCCTCCCAACCTCCAGCGCCTGCGCCAGGGCGCCGTGTCGTTCGCCAGGCACTACACCGCCTCCAACGACTGCACGCCATCGCGTGCAACGCTGCTGACCGGCCTGTACACGCATCAGACAGGCTGCATGATCACCGGCGGGAGCACGCTGGACCCAGGATTCCCCACGTGGGGCACGATGCTGCGCGAGCACGGCTACCGCACCCGCTGGCTGGGCAAGTGGCACCTGACCCACCGCGACAACCACTGGAATGAGCTCACCGGCGAAGAAGCACTCGAGCGCTACGGGTTCGCCGGCGGGATCTACCCATCCCCGGACGGTGCCCCTGGCCAGGGATGGCGGGTGGACCCTCACATAGCTGCCAGATTCGCCGATTGGTTCGCCGAGGAAGGTGGCTCGGAACCGTGGTGCACAACGGTCTCGTTCGTCAACCCGCACGACATCGCCTGGTGGTACAAGTGGACGGATCGCGTTCCCACCGAGGTAGGTGCCAGGCCGCTCGTGCACCGGCTGCCGCCCAACTACGAGACGCCAGAGCTGCTGCTCGAGCGCCGCAAGCCTCGCCTGCAGCGCTCCTTCCAGGAAACCGCGGCGGCATCGTTCGGCCCGGTGCCGTTCGCGGGAGCTGAAGCGACTGGCATCTGGCTGGAATTCCTAGACCTCTACATCAAGATCCAGCTCGAGGTCGACCGCCACATCGGCGAGGTGCTGCGCACTCTGGAAAGTGAGCCGGAGATCGCGGCCAACACGGTGATCGTGTTCACCTCCGATCACGGCGAGTACGGCGCCTCACACGGCCTGCGCGGCAAGGGCGCAAGTGCCTACGAAGAGGCGATCCGGGTGCCACTGCTCGTGAAGGATCCGCGTGGCAAGCTCACCAGCGAACCGGTGCTGGCGCGTACTCAGCTGACTTCGAGCGTCGACGTTGCCCCGTTGCTGCTCACGATCGCGACCGGCTCCAACGACTGGCGCAACGACTCGCACTACTCCTACCTCGCTAACCGCCTCGACTTGGCTGGCATCCTCGCCAACCCCAGCGCACCGGGGCGTCCTTACGTACTGCATGCCACCGATGAGACCGTCACAGAGTTCGCGATCGAACCGTACGCGGCTGACGCGCCACTGCACATCATCGCGATGCGCACGCCGCAGGCCAAGTACGCGACCTACTCCAACTGGCCTGAAAAGGGCATCACGCCGCTCGCCAAGGGTGAGGAAGTCGAGCTGTACGACTACAGCACGCACCATGGGCGCCTGGAGCTGAACAACAGCGCCGGGCACAGCCCACTGGAGGGCACGCTACGCGCCCAGCTCGAGCTCGCTATCAGCGACGAACTGCGGGGACCGCTGCCCACGCACCTGGTTGAAGCGCACGCGCGTGGTTTCGCCGACTACTTCTCGACCGCCAGGCATGCCGCAACGAGCGCTGCTGCACGACGCAAACAACGCGTCGAACGCGAAGGCGGACAGCCGCCACAGGAATCGCCTGAGCCGACGCCACTCAGGCGGCGGCTGCCGCCTGCACTGCCGGGGACGCACCGATGATCGCGCCCGCGCTGTTGAGCGCCTGGACCGCTACGTAGGAACCGGCGGCCAGCGTCGGTAGCGCGATCGCTGTCTCAAAGCCCACCTTGGGCGCGCTGCTCGCCGGCGTCAGTGCCGATGGGGAGGATCCCACGAGCACGTTCCAGGAGGCGACTTCGGTTGCCCCGTTCCAGCTTGCGTATACCGTCGCACCGCCGTGCGCGGCCGATGATGGCACCACAGCCACCGCCGGCGGCTGAGCAGGCTGCCCGCTCCAGGGGAGCGCGAACGTCCGGTAGGACTCCCACCCGGGGGGCAGGTGGGCGTTGAACAGCAACTGCCCAGCGCCGTTGATCTCCGACAGGTAGCCAGCCTGACCCCAGCCCACTATCCAGTCGCCGCCTGGCAGCGCCTGCACGTTGCCCTGGCTGCCCGCCACGAGCGGGTTCTTGTGTTCATAGCTGCGAGTCAGCGTGGCCGTCATGTTTGCTGTGTTGAGCGTCACTTCGATCGCGCGCGATTGCGGGTGCACCTGCGGGGAGGCACCGTTGTCGAAGAACGTGATCGCACCGTCGGGCTGTTGCACCGCGTCGTGCTGCCACGCTGTGCTGGCTCCAGGGCCCAGCTTGAAGCTCGAGTGCTTACCACCCAGCTCCCAGCGCACCTGACCGGTTTTCGGGTCGACGTCGTAGGCGGCCCAGGTGTTGCGCGAGTCCACCAGCAGATCGCCGTTCTGCTCCACGTCAATTGAGTTGATGTGGAAATAGTCGAACGGTTCCTTGCGACTTGTGTGCGCGGCCGAGTCGTAGGCGTTCTGCAGCGGCACGTGGTCGAGGCTGTGCCACTCGTACATGACCAGGCCTGTCTTCAGGTCTATCTCCTGTAGGAGCGTGTCCGCAACGGCGCCGTCGGACGGGCCGCCGACCGCTGAGAGATTGCAGTCGATCGCGTCATAGACGGTGATCAGCGCGGTGTCCTGTGGGGTGATCTGAAATTCGTGCAGGTCCGGCTGATAGCCGTTGCCGGCGCGGACCTCAGCGAGGTCCTGATAGGCGCTGTTCGCGATCACCTCGCCCGCTTCCTGGCTGCCGTTGGCGATCAGCGGATCCTGCCACCATGTGAGCACGGGTTTGCCTTCGTACTGCTGCACACGGAAGTTCGCTGCACGCGCACCAGCCGGCGAGAGCGGCTTGAACCAAATGAGTTCCCCGTGTTCGTTGAGGATCATCGGGCCGTACTGGCCGATCCCGGAGTAGGGGGCGAGGAACAGATCGCCTGTGGACGTGCGTGCTGTGCTGGACACCGTGATGTCAGGTGGGCGCAGTTCGGGAGCTGAGTGAAAGCTCTGGTATTCCTTTGCCGTGGGCGCCGGCGCCGAGCCTGTGCCTGGAGCGGTGTTGGTTGCACTCGCCGTCCCTGGATTGTCGCGCACGGCGATCGTGAACCTCCAGGCGAACGGGATCGTCTTGCCGCCTTCTTCGAGCACCTCCGCGCGGGCGGTCACGAGCTCACCGTCGGCAAACGGCCGCAGCGGCAGGAAGCTCGCCCCGTCGCCCTGCGAATAAGCAACGATGCGCCCGTAATGCAGCCCTGTGCGCGAACCAGTGACGGTGATGTCAGACAGCTCGGCCGGCGGGACGCCGAGCATGCTGATCTGCGTGTTGGCGGAGGCATCCATCGTGTCTGGTGCGGGTGAGACGGTCACGCGCTTGTCGGCGAGCGCCGCGGAGACGTTCAGATGCGTGGGCGCGCAGCTGGGCGAGGCAGGCTGCTGCGCGGTCGCGGCTTGCGCCGCAACAGGCGCCATCAGCCCCGCCAGGGCCACGAGCAGCGCGAGCTTCCTCGTTCCAGCTGGCAGCGCGCGCACGGGCGCGCGGGCGAGCGCGTGGCGCACTAGTCCTTGATCGTCGCCGAGGTGCCGATCACGGCACCTGCGGAATTGAGCGCCTGGACCGCCACATAAGGGCCAGCGGCTGGCGCTGCGATCGTGGTTTGGAAGGCCGCCGTCTTGCTTGCGGTGGCGACCGGTGTCAGCGCACCTGTCGTAGCGCCCGCCAGCACCTTCCAGGAAGCCACCTGGGTCGCTCCGTTCCAGCTCACCGACACGCTGATGGTGCCGCCGCTACCAGGCGCCGCCACGACCGACGGCGCGCCCGTCGGCTGCCCGCCCCAGGGAGACAGGTAGGTCCTGAAATCCTGGACGTTCTTGCCGAGCGTGCCGTCGAGCAGGACGTGGCCGGAGGTGTCGTACTCGGTGAAGTTCGGCAGACCGCCGTAGCCCATCAACCAGTTACCGCCGGACAGCGTCAGCATGTCGCCCTGGCTCGACGCGAGCAGCGTTTTGGTCGGGTTGACGAATTGTTTTACGAGCGTGACCGTGTGGTTGGACAGGTTCGGATCGAGCACCAGTCCGCGCGACTGCTTCTCCTTCGGCGGGTCTGAGCCGTTGTCGAAGACCGAGATCAAGCCGCCTGGTTGCCATTCGGCGTCGTGCTGCCAGTAGGTGTGCGTGCCTGGACCGAGCTTGAAGCTCGAGTGATCGCCACCCAACCGCCAGCGCACGTCGCCACTGTCGATCGCCACGTCATACAGCGTCCAGGTATTGCGCGAGGAGAGCAGCACTTCCCCAGGTTCACTCGAGCCCGATAGCCCCGGTGAGATCGAGTTGATGTGAACGTAATCCCATGGATAGTTGGCTGTCGGCGCCGGGTTGTGGGATTCGCTGATCGGGATGTGTCCCAGCGCGTGCCACTGCCACATGACCAAGCCGGTCTTCACATCGACCTCCTCGACTACCGAGTCGGTGAGCGTGCCGCTTGCCAGACCGCCGGCGGAGGAGAGGTTCATGTCGATCGGATCGAAGATGTCGATCCACGCCGTGCCTTCAGGTGTGAGTCGGAATTCGTGCAGGTCCGCGCTGTAGCCATTACCTGCCCTGACCGCCGCCACCTTCTGGTAGGAGGTGTTGTAGATCACGTCTTCGCCCTGGCCAAAGCCGACCTCCAAGATCCTCCCCTGCCACCAGGTCAGCACGGGCTTGCCTTCGTACTGCTGAAGTTTGAGGCTCGTCGAAGACTCACCCGACGGCAGCGGATGAAACCAGATCAGATTGCCGGCCTGGTCGGTGATCAGCGGCCCGGGTGTGCCGGCGCCCTGGTAGGGAGCCAGGAACAGGTCCCCCGACGATGCTCCACTCTTGGCGGGCGTCGTAATGCGGACCGTCGAAGGCGTCAGCGCAGGCGCGGAGCTGTAGTGCTGCACTTCGCTTGCGTTGCCCGCGTTGAGCGGGAACTCCTTCTGGCTGACCGTCGCCTGGTGGGCGATCGTGAAGTTGGTGCTCTCCGTGTAGGTGCTGGACCCCACGGTGACCTTGGCGCTGACCGTCACGCGCTCCCCCGCCGCAAACGGATGCGCCGGCAGGAAGCTTTCGCCGGTACCGGTTGAGTAGGCACGCAGCACACCTGTGTGCACGCCGCTGTGCGAGCCGACGACGCGTACGTCGAAGACGTGCGTGCCAGCGGGCCCGAGGAAGCTGATCTGCGTGCTCGGGGAGGCATCGGGGGTACCGGGCTGGGGCGAGACGGCCACTGGACCGGACACTGCGGTGCTGGCGGAGGTGTCCAGCAGCGCTGGGGCAGCCGTTGTGGTGGTCCCGCACGCGGCCAGGCCAATGCACGTCGCAAGCGCGGCGAGGACTGCTGTCGGGCGCGTCATCATTGAGTCGAACCCGCGAATCGCCGCGAAGTTCCGATCACGTGGCCACCCGCATCCAGCGCCTGCACCTCAAAGCTTTGAGCGCCCTGCGGCACGACGATCGCTGTCTCGAATCCGGACTTGGCCGTGGTGGTCACGGCGGCGAGCCGGCTGGGGCTGGTGCCGGCCAGGACACGCCAGGAGACGACCTGAGTGGCGCCGTTCCAGCTCGCGTACACCGTGGTCTTGCCGCCTGTTTGGCGGACGGCAGCCGCAGGCGCTGTCAGCGGCAGGCCGACCCACTGCGCCACTATCGTGCGATAGCTCAGGTCACTCCCGGGAAATTCCGCTTCCAACAGCAGCTTGCCAGCGGCGCTGTACTCGGTGAAGTATGGCGCCGATCCCCAGCCGATGAACGTGTTGGCGTTCGCCAGCGGCTCTGTGTCGCCCATGTATTCGGACTTGAACCCTTCGCGGTTTCCGTACTGAGCCTCGAGCGTGGCGACGTGCGTGCTCTGGTTCAACTTGAGCACGAGGCCGCGAGACGGTCCGGTGGGTGGGACGGACGTGCCACCACCTGTGAGCTGACAGCAGTGATCGTCGAACAAAGTGACCGTAAGACCCGTATGCCCGCCCACCCCCAGCGCGACGTCGTGTTGCCATTGGAATTCCGCTCCCCGGCCGAATCTGAAGCTCGAGTGCTTGCCGCCGAGCGTCCATTCGATCTGGCCGGTCTGAACGTTGACCATGTATGCGGCCCATGTGTTGCGCATGGAGACGAGGAAGGTTCCGTTGCCGGTCAGGTCGATCGCGTTGACGTGGTAGGCGTCCCAGGGGAACCCGTTGGTAGGCACGGTGGCACGCGAATCGCCCAGCGGAATGTGGTCGAGCGCGTCCCAGGTGCGCAGCAGCTGTCCGGTCTTCAGGTTGTACTCCTGCACGGCCGAATCGATCAACGCCCCATTGTAGGCGCCTCCATAGCTGGAGAGGTTCTTGGCGATGTTCTTGTTCGCCGTGACCCATATGTCTTCGCCTGAGATGTCGATCGCGTGCAGCGTGAGCTTCCAGCCGTCCTTGCCGCGAATCCTCGCGACCGTCTGGTAATGCTGATTGACCACCACGTCTTCGCCGCTTTCCGTCGAGCCGGTGCTTGTGACGACCCCCTGCCACCAGGCGAGCACGGGCTTGCCTTCATAGGTCTCCAGGCTGAGGTTAGACGCCACGAGCTTTTCCGGCACTGGTTGGAACCACACCGGCTGCAGCTTGTCGTCGAGGATCAACGGCCCGCTCTGGCCGACCAGTGGCGGGTAGTTGAGGTCGTAGAAGTTCGTGGTGAAGATGTAGCCGGGCGCCAGCTCGTCGACGGCGCTCTTACCGCTCTCGCGCAGGATCGGCGGGTGTAGCGTCGGCGCGGTGACGAAGCTGTATGCGCCGCGCGTGGTGTAAGCGCCGACGGGTGCGCCGTGGGAGCCGGCGAACGCGGTGTCGAGCGCGACGAAGCCCGCGACGACGACGAGCACCGCGACCATCAGGCGCCTAGCCGCTGGCAACGCCACACCCGTGGGGTTCGGCAGGGCTGTGAACGTGACGAGCGCCGCCGCCGCGGCCAGGCCGCCGCCGATCAGATAGGCGAGCCGGAAGCCGTCGGTCAGCGACTGCGGCACGCCATGGCCGCTGCCGATCAGGTGACTGCTACGCGAGGTCGCGAGCGTGACCAGGATCGCCAGACCCAGCCCGCCGCCGACCTGGCGCGAGGTGTTGACGAGGCCCGACGCGAGCCCGGCCTGCCCCTCCTTGGCGCCCTGGGTGGCGGCGATCGTCGAGGGCACGATCGACATCGCGATGCCCGCCGCGGTGAGCAGCCCGGGAATCATGATGTACACGATCGGGCTGCCGCTCGAGCCGACTTTCGCGAGCAGCAGCATGCCGCCCGTCAACATGATCAGGCCACCGCCGAGTACAGGACGTACGCCAAAGGTGCCTACAAGCTTGCCGGTGCGCGACGCGACCGCCATGATCATCAGCGTCATCGGTAGGAAGATCAGGCCGGTGTCCAGCGGCGACAGATAAAGCACCTGCTGCAGGTACAAAGAGCTCACGAACCACATCGGGAACAGCGACGCGCTGAACAGCAGCACGATGTTGTTGGCGATCCGCAGCGGCTTGGTCAGCTCCTTGAAGGGGATCAGCGGTTCGGAGGCGACGCGCACCTCGATCACGCCAAACACCGCCAGCAAGACGAGGCCCGCGATGATCGGACCAAGCGCGGCGAATGTGTCCAGGCCGGCCAGGCCTGCTTCCACGATGCCAAAGACCAGCACCATCTGCCCGATCGTCAACGTCAGCGCACCGGCGAGGTCGAAGCTGCCGGGCGGGTGGGATCCTGCTCCCCGGCGACGCTCACTGACGACCGCATAGGCCACCAACCCGGCGGCGATCCCGATCGGTGGGTTGATCAGCAGCACCCAGCGCCAGCTGAGCTCCTGGGTGATGATCCCGCCGAACAGCATCCCTGCCGCGC
>Ga0209275_10000597_pt1 | contig 14293 bp, 10 predicted proteins | sample HubBroMetageREF2_FD_188344 | JGI IMG/M metagenome (GOLD analysis project Ga0209275, IMG submission 188344) | Reference soil microbial communities from the Hubbard Brook experimental Forest, New Hampshire, USA - Hubbard Brook CCASE Soil... | ecosystem: Environmental > Terrestrial > Soil >... | reverse complement strand
TATTGAACAAAGAGAAGGAGTTCACGCGACTGCGCGACGAAATTAGCCGGCAACGCCGGGAACTGCCTTGGGAACGGGTGAAGCAGGAATACCTGTTTGAAGGGCCGACCGGCAAAGAGACATTGGGCGATCTGTTTGGCGGGAAAAGTCAGCTGATGATTTATCACTTCATGCTCGGTCCCGGCTGGGCAGAAGGTTGCCCGAGTTGCTCGTTTCTGGCGGATCATTTTGACGGCAGCGTGGCGCACCTGGCGGCGCGAGACGCAAGGCTCGTGGTGGTTTCACGAGCGCCGCTGGCGGAAATTGGCCGGTTCAAGATGCGGATGGGCTGGCGGTTCAAGTGGGTGTCGTCGTTCGAGAACGATTTCAATCGCGATTACAACGTGTCGTTCACGAAGGAAGAGGCGGCCAAGGGCCAGGTGTATTACAACTACGCGATGCAGCAATTCCCGAGCGAGGAAGGGCCCGGAGCGAGCGCGTTCTTTAAGGATGAAGCCGGAAACATCTTCCACACGTATTCCACCTACGGTCGCGGGCTGGATATGTTGGTTGGAGCGTACAACTGGCTGGACATGGCGCCGAAAGGGCGCGACGAGGAAGGATTGGCGTTCTCGATGTCCTGGGTGCGGCACCATGACAAGTACGTTGACGGCCAGCCAGTGGATCCGACTCGGATTTATACGCAGCCGAAGAGTGCGGATGAGAAGTGCTGTTCCGGCCAGAACGACTAGCGAAGACTGTGGCGATCGAGAATGTTGTTGCCGCGTCGGGCGAAAACATTCGTACATCGCACGCTCAAGCTTTGCTGGGGAAACTTGCTCGTGCAGCGAAATGGGGGCGGCCCAAGGCCGCCTCAAACTTCAGATCTCTTTGTACCCCGCCTAGTGCACGCCGGCGTTTGCGAAATCTTGCGGCCCGGGAAGTGTTCCGCGCAGATAGGTGGCGTCCCAATTGAATTGCCAGCGGCCTTTCTCGCGTGTGAAGCGCAGCGGGCCCGGCGTGAAGTCCACCCACTGGCTCCATTGGCCGCTGTGTTTGCTGACCACCACGTTGGACATGCCGTCCAGAACCATCGAGCTCTGCCCGCCAGCTTCGCGACACGATGTGGGCTGGAAATTTGCGCGACCCACCCATTCGAAGCCGTTCAGTTTGTCTGACTCGCTCAGGTCTTGAGGCTCCATTTCTTTAATGGTGAGCGTGCGGCACTGCCTGAGAAAGTGATCGGGCGCGTAAGGGCTGCCGGAGACTATGGCTGTAGTCCAACCGTCGGATCCTTTGAGCCAATGGCGCTGGAGTTCCGCCATGGCCGCCCGTTGCGCATCGCGGTCAGCGCTGGTGAGGCCGGGAATTTCGTCGTTCGCAGAGCTATCCGAGCTGGCATGGCCGCAACCAGACGGCCCGAGGAGCATGATTAGCGCGAGCGCGGCGAGCGACGTGGCGCGATACATTCTCATCAATCGTATCCTTTCTTGCGAAGCTCCAGGCCGGCTCGCGACGGTTACTTCGCCTTCTCGAGCCTGGGAATCATGCTGTTCCGGGGGCCGTCAATCGTGCCGTCTTTGTTGATGGTGAAAACCAGGGGGCTGGGAAGCATGGGCCCGAAATCGCCGCGTGCGACGATCTTGTCGCCCTCGATTTTGTAGGTGCCGTCCACGGCGTAGGCGCCGAGGGCTACGTAGGCTTTGCCGTCTTTGAATTCGGCGTTGATGGTGCCGCTGGGGTCGCGATATTTGCCTTCGGCGCCGCCGCCGCACCCGATTGCTAGTGTTGCACCAGCCAGAACTAAAACGAGAAGCGCGGTGCGGATCGCTGTGCCATTCATAAGATTCTCCTGAGCATGCATTCCATTTGGTAGATTTCGTGAAAAGGCTCGGCCGCGCCTCCCTGGATTTCAGGCTACGTGATACCAGACCATCCGTTGCCGTATGGCCGCATACGGTGCTACAGTTCCGTGCCTAGCCGGGACTTAGAGTCGGCAAAAGATGGTTATCCAGGTATGACCCTTCACTACACAATGCGCGAAAGCGAACGAAAAACCGTCACGGCGGCCAAGGCGACTCCATCGGCGGATGGGTTAGCGGCCGAACCGACCAGCATGCCGGCGTCGAGCAGGCAGACACTGGACCAACTTTTCAGCGTCACTTACGAAGAGCTGCGCAGGCTGGCGTCGAGCGTCCGGCGGGGCGATCCTAGCGCGACGCTTAGCCCCACGGCTCTGGTGAACGAAGCGTGGCTGAAGCTCGCGAAGTCTCCTGATGTTGGTGCAACGTCGCGGCTGCATTTCAAACGCATCGCGGCTCGCGCCATGCGGCAGCTTCTGGTGGAGGCTGCGCGGCGGCGGAACTCAGGCAAGCGCGGTGGCGGGGCGAAAATCACGGTGACTTTTGACGAGGCGTTTCAGAAGAAACCCTCCGGTGAAAACGAATTGCTGGCGTTAAATACCGCACTGGAAGCGCTGGCGCGTATGAATCCGCGGCAGGCGGTGATGGTGGAAAGCCGCTTCTTCGGTGGGCTGGACGTTCCGGACACGGCGGCGCTGCTGAACGTGTCCGAAGCCACGGTTCTGCGCGATTGGCGAGCCGCGAAGGCCTGGTTGACTCACGAACTTCGTAAGGCGTAACGGCTGATCGGCTCGCGGTTTTCTTTCCTTTTCGGCCGGAGACCTAGGATGGACAGCACCCGCTGGCAGAGAGTCCAAACTCTTTTTCACGAAGCTGCGGATATGACAGCGTCGGAGCAGCGCGTTTTTCTGGAAACGCGATGCGGCGGGGATGCGGGGCTGGTCAGCGAAGTCCTGATCCTCCTGGAAGAGGATGCGCGCGGTGGATCGCTGCTGGATGGCGATGTGGCCGATGTCGCGTCGCAGATCTTCAACGATTCATCTTCAGGCTCACTACCCTTCAAGGAATTCGGCCCGTACCGGATTAAACAGGCGCTCGGCGAAGGCGGAATGGGAGTGGTCTACCTTGCAAAGCGCGAGGATCTGGGGAATGAAGTCGCCATCAAGATTCTGCGCGACGCTTGGGTTTCTCCCGCGCGCCGCGAACGATTTAACGCCGAGCAGCGCACGCTCGCGCAGCTGAATCATCCCTCCATAGCGCGGCTTTACGACGCGGACACTTCGCCGGACGGTACTCCCTTCTTCGTGATGGAGTATGTGCAAGGCATTCCGCTCACGAACTACTGCAAAGCGCAGAAGTGCTCGATTGCGGAGCGTTTGCGTTTATTTCGAGCGGTCTGCGAAGCGGTTTTGTACGCGCATCAGCACGCGGTGATTCACCGCGACCTGAAACCTTCCAACATTCTGGTGAAGGGCGATGGAAGCATTCGGCTGCTGGATTTCGGCATCGCGAAACATCTGGAAAATCTGGGCGAGTTGGTGGATCAGACCATCACCGGCTTGCGAATGATGACGCCAGCTTACGCCGCGCCGGAACAGATTCGCGGCGAGCAGGTCGGGATACAGAGCGATGTCTATTCACTGGGAGTGGTTCTGTATGAACTGCTTGCGGGGCGATTGCCGTTTGATTTAACCAAGTGCAGTCCGTCGCAAGCAGAAAAAGTTTTGACTGAGCAAGAAGCTGAGAAGCCGTCGGACGTTAGCGGGAAAGCGGCGGCGTCCGCCGAAACGAACGGCCGCGGAGTGACGGCGAGCAGGACGGCGTGGGCCGACTTAGATGTGCTGTGCCTGACGGCGATGCACAAAGATCCGCAACGCCGGTACCAATCAGTGGAGGCGCTGATTCGGGATGTGAATCACTATTTGGATGGCGAACCGCTGGAGGCGCGGGCCGATGCATGGCACTACACGTTGGGCAAGTTCGTGCGGCGGCACTGGCGGTTGGTCTCCGCAGCCGCTGTGGTGTTTGCGCTGCTTGTGGGACTGGTGATCTTTTACACCGTGAGATTGACGAGGGCGCGGAATGCGGCCGTGATGCAAGCGGCGCGAACGCAACGCATTCAACGATTCATGCTGAATCTTTTTCAGGGAGGCGACCCCGCCGCGGGGCCAGCCGATGATTTGCGCGTGGTGACGCTGCTGGATCGCGGCGTGCAGGAAGCGCGCAGCCTGGACGCGGAGCCCGCGGTGCAGGCGGAACTTTACGAGACGTTGGGGGGAATTTATCAGAAGCTGGGGAAGCTGGAGCAGGCGGACTCGTTGATGGAATCCGCGCTGGCGAAACGCGAAGCCCTTTACGGTCCGGATAGCACCGAGACCGCGAAGGGTTTACTGGCGCTGGGCTCGCTGCGCGACGCAGAGGCAAGGTATGGCGATGCCGAGCGGCTGATTCGGCAGGCGCTGGATCGAGACAGGCGCCAGTTGCCGGCCAACGATCCGGCGGTGGCGAAGGCTATGCTGGCTCTCGGTGGAGTGCTGGAAGATCGCGGTGCGTACGATCAATCGATCGCAATTCTGGAGCAGACCGTGCAACTTTATTCGGCTCCGGGAGCGGAGCCCGTGGAGCTTGCGGACAGTTTGTACGAATTGGCCAACGCGCATTTTTATGCAGGGCATTACGAAAAGTCCGAAGAGATCAACGAGCGCGCTTTGGCAATGTACAAGCAGATTTACGGCGAACGTCATCCGCGAGTGGCGGAAATTTTGATCAATCTGGGCGCAATCCAGCTGGACACGGGGCACTACGCCGCGGCGGAGCAGTACGACCGCCAGGCGCTGGACAGCGTGCAAGCCTGGTACGGCAAGGATAATCCCGAGACGGCGACGGATTTGACGATCCTGGCGCGGTCTTTGGTTTACCAGAAACGATACGCCGAGGCATCGGACCTGCTACAGCAATCGCTGGTAATCAAGGAGCGCACGTTTGGGAAGGTGCACCCTTCCGTCGCATCCACGCTCAACGAGTTGGGATCCGTGGCGCTGCAGGAAGGCAAGTACGATGCGGCCGAGCAATACTTCACGCGGATGGCGGACATTTATAGGACCGAATACGGGGAGCAGCACTACCTATATGCCACGGCGCTTTCCAATTTGGCCAGCGTGTACACGGCGCAGCAGCAGTGGACTCGCGCCGAAAAACTCTACCGCCAGGCGATTCCCATTTACGTAGAATCGCAATCGCCCACGCACATCAATACTGGCATCGCGCGAATCAAACTGGGGAGAACTCTGTTGCGCCAACTTCGGTATGGCGATGCTGAGGCTGAAACCCACGCGGGCTACGATATTCTGCGCACCCAGATGGATCCGAAAGTGAGCTGGCTGGTGAACGCGCGCAAAGATCTGGTGGAAGAGTATGAAGGACTGAAGCAGCCGGAGCAGGCGGCGAAATTCCGCGCAGAGATCGCGGCGAACGACGCGAAGGCGCCGGATATTTCCGCCAAGAAATGATCTTCACGCTTCGCTTGGCATCGCGTGGATTTACAGACCCAAATCGCTGAGCCCCGGATGGTCCGCCGGGCGAACGCCGAGAGGCCAGTGAAACAGGCGCTCGGACTCCTTGATGGGCAGATCGTTGATGCAGGCGTAGCGGTGATGCATGACGCCCTCGGCGTTGAATTCCCAGTTTTCGTTGCCGTAGGAGCGATACCATTGGCCGGAATCGTCGTGCGATTCGTAGGCGAAGCGCACGGCGATGCGCGCGCCGTCGAAGGCCCAGAGTTCCTTCATCAGGCGATAGTCCAGCTCGCGATTCCATTTACGCGTGAGGAAATTGATGATTTCCTCGCGGCCATTGATGAATTCCGAGCGGTTGCGCCAGCGGCTGTCCGCGGTGTAAGCCAAGCAAACACGCTGCGGATCGCGTGAATTCCAGCCGTCTTCGGCTTTGCGAACTTTCTGTACGGCTGTTTGGTGGGTGAAGGGCGGGACTAAACTGATTTGAGGTTGACTAGCCATTTCGTTCCTCCTTCTTTTCTTTCGTTGAGTGCTCAGGTTCGGATTGCTGCGGTAAAACCGTGAAGCCGAGGGCTTGTAAGTCCTTGCGAAGCTGTGCGACCGATTGAAAACGGATGCCGTGGATTCCGGCGACGCGCGCTTGTTCCAGATTTACGGCTCTGTCGTCAATGAACAGCGCCTCGGACGGCTGCACCCCCAGTTCGTTGATGCAATGCTGATAGATTTCAGGTTCGGGTTTCACACTGCGGACTTCTGCGGAAAAGATGTGATGGTCGAAATGGCTGATCCATCCGAAATTATTTCGGACGTGCGTGGCCATGTCGGTGGGCATGTTGGACAAAATCGCCGTCTTGAATCCTGCGGCGTGGAGTTGCTGAACCCAGAGGACCATCGCGTCGTTGATGTCACTCCACAGATCCAGGTCCAATTGGCGTGCTTGTTCGATCGCGGCCGCTGTTATTTTCACACCGGCCTGCGCCGCGAAGTTCTGCCAGTATTCGCCCGGTAGCAAATCTCCGCGGTCGTAAGGCGCGCGTGTCTCCAGATAGATCGGAAGAAAAGTTCGCGGATCCATCTGGAACATGGAGGCAAGGCGTCCGATGGTATCCGCCGATGGAACATGGCAAAGGACCTCGCCGAAATCCAGGATCACCGCGCGGATTTTCGGCGGCTTGGCGACTGGACTGTCAGTGTCGGCGGGGGGCATCCATCGTCTCCCTTCAAGACGCGGCGGGAGCATCTAACGTGAGATCTTCCGCCGCCAGATGCAGGTAATCTTGAAGCACGGCGACGACCAGATTGTGATCTTCGCGCTGGGGGAGCCCGGAAACGGTGATGGTACCGACGCAGCCTGTGCCGGCGAGAAAAATCGGGAAGCAACCTCCGTGCGGGGCGTAATCCTTCGCATCGAGGCCGGCTTTCTCATGCAGAGTTGTTTGAGCGCGTTGATGTGTGAGGCCAATGGCGTAGGAACTGCGGTGATAGCGCTGGACGACGTTGCGTTTGCGGCGAATCCAGTCCCAATTGTCCGGAGTGGTTCCGGGCATGGCGTATGAAAACAGCTGATGGCCATTGAGATGGATATCAATGGCCACTGCGACGCCGCGTTTATCGGCTGCCGCTTTGAGAGCGCTTCCCACGGCCCAAGCGGCTGCGGAATCGAAGTGTTTGAATTGCAGGTGTTTTTCCTGTAGCGCGATTTTTTCGAGGTCTTGATCAATCGTCATGGAATTTCCATTTGGAAAATGTGCAATCGAACGATCTGCGTTCGCAGACTACGAGCACGAGCAATTATCCGCGACAAATCATAGCAGATTCTTTGTCCTCAGAATTTGATCTGCGTGAAGGGCAACTCAGTGCGCGCGGCGGAGCTTTTGATTCCGGTTTCGAGCACGTTGATCACGGACAGGCCTTCTTCAGCTGTTACTGGATTGGGCGCGCCGAGGACGATCGCGTCGCGAATCCCCCGGTAGTAAGCGAGGTAGTTTCCTGGAACATTCGGAACTCCGCGCTTATCGAAACCGTCGCCTTTCTTTGTGATTAGCGTTCCCATCTGTGGGTCCTGGCCCCAGCCAGGACTGCTCGGAATTTCGCCGCGCTTCAGCGCCTCTTCTTGCGGGTCCATGCCGAATTTTGTGTAGCTGCCCAGCGCGCCATGAACGATAAATCGCGGAATTTCCGCAAGCACCAATGAGGCGCCATGGAGAATCACCCGGCTGCGGCCGTAGCGGAGGATTGCGTGAAAGTAATCAACCGCCTGACCGCGCGGGCGCTGCATCTCGAGGTCCGCATAGATCGCTTCCGGTGGACCGAACAATTGCAGCGCCTGATCAATCAAGTGCGAGCCGAGATCGAACCAAATGCCGCTGCCCGGTCCCGGCTGTTCCCGCCAGCGCTGGCGCGGTTCGGGGCGGTAACGGTCGTAGTGCGATTCGAAGTGCGCGACTTGGCCGAGCGCGCCATCGGCAAGCACTTTGCGCAGAGTGAGAAAATCCGAATCCCAGCGCCGATCTTGAAAGATGGAGAGCAATCGCCCGCGAGCCTGCGCCAATTTGATCAGTTCCGTCGCTTCCGCGACTGTGTTCGTGAACGGCTTGTCCACGACGACGTGTTTGCCGGCTTTGAGAGCTTTGCTGGCCAGATCGAAGTGCGCAATATTCGGCGTCGCGATCACGATCAAATCAATTTCCGGCAGCGCGAAGGCGTCCTCCGCTTTCGCGAGCACAGTCACGTCGTAATCCCTCTGGACCTTGGCGGCGTCGCTGGAAACGATGTGGGTGAGGCGCAATCCCGGCACGTTTGTCAGCAGCGGGGCGTGGAACGTTTTGCTGGCAAATCCGTAGCCGAGCAGCGCGACTTGCAGTGGCGCGGCGGTATTCTGACGATCTTCCAAAGGGTAGGCTCCTCAGGCGGCTCAAACTCGCCCAGAACTGAAAGTGCTTGCGACAACAATCATCATTATCTATCCTCTAACCGCGCCGGAACGGCGATCCCAACGCGACATTCTACTTGAGGTGGCCCAAACTTGCCTCTACGAGTACGGTTATTTCGCTGTGCAACTTTTTTGGCCTTTCTGTTTCTGATGATTCCCGCAATCGTTTCGGGTCAAGCCGCTTCGCGTGTGCTCGAAGCGAAGTGGGAATTTCGCGCCGTCAGTAACACGGACCGAGCGGAGCTGAAGGACTGGCATCCCGCGCAAGTGCCGGGCGTGGTGCAAACCGATCTGCTGCGCGCTGGATTGATCCCTGATCCTTTTTATCAGGACAACGACACGCGCTTGCAGTGGATTGGGCTGACGGATTGGGAATATCGAACGACTTTCCAGGCGGATGCCGCGGCGCTGGCGCACGATCATGTGGACCTGGTCTTCGAAGGGCTGGACACTTACGCGGATGTTTTTGTGAACGACCAGGCCGTGCTGCACAGCGACAATATGTTCCGGCGCTGGCGCGTGTCGGCGAAAACTTTATTGAAGGCCGGGCCGAACACCCTGCGCGTGGTGTTTCATTCTCCGATTGAATCCATGATTCCGAGAGTGAAGGCGCTTCCCTACATTTTGCCGTCGGTGACCTCGCACATGACGGGAAACGAAGAAGACATCGCCACCGCGCCATACACCCGCAAGGCGCCCTATCAATACGGCTGGGATTGGGGACCGCGCTACGTGACGGAGGGGATTTGGCAGCCGATTCGGCTGGAGACTTGGGACGCGCTGCGTATCGAAAACTTTCACGTGCAACAGCAGAGAGTTGTGAAAGAGTTCGCCGCACTTGCTGCTGAGTTCGAAATCGAGGCGAGCCACAGCACGGCCGCGACCGTTGAGATTAGCTATGGTGAGCTTAACGGCACTTCAGCCGCGCCGATTCGGCAGAGCGTGCAATTGGAACCGGGGCAGAATCGCATCAGCGTTCCGATTCACATCGCCAATCCCAAGCTGTGGTATCCGCTCGGCTATGGGGCGCAGGACCGCTATCGTTTTGCGGCTACTGTTCGCATAGGGCGTGACGTGGCCGCCGACGCTGCCCTGAAAACGGGACTGCGTTCGATCGAGCTGCGCCGCGAAGTGACCGCGTCAGGCAAAAGTTTTGCCTTCGTCGTCAACGGCATTCCGGTTTTCGCGAAGGGCGCGGATGTGATTCCGTTCGACAGTTTTCCGAATCGCGTGACGCCGGAAATTCACCGCCAGATCCTGGAATCCGCGCGCGACGCGCACATGAACATGGTGCGCGAGTGGGGCGGCGGATACTACGAATCGAATGATTTTTACGATATCTGCGACGAGCTGGGCATCATGGTGTGGCAGGAATTTATTTTCGGTGGCGACATGGTTCCGGGCGGCGCCGCTTTTCAGGGCAATGTGCGGCAGGAAGCCGTCGAACAAGTCGAGCGCCTGCGCGATCACCCGAGCATCGTTCTGTGGTGCGGCAATAATGAAATTGAGACGGGCTGGGTACATTGGGACGATCGAAAAATCTTCAAGGAAGCGGTTTCTCCGACGGACCGTGAAAAAGTGTGGACGGATTACGTGGTGCTGTTCCATAGCGTGCTCGCGGGTGTCGTGGCGCGTTATGCGGATCCCGTGCCGTACTGGGCCAGTTCACCGAGCGCGAATTTTGAAGATCCTCCGGACAGCCAAACCAACGGCGATATGCACTACTGGCAAGTGTGGCACGCACTGGCGCCGATCGAAATGTACACCCAACAGTTTCCGCGCTTCATGTCCGAATATGGATTCCAATCGTTCCCGGAAATGCGCACGGTTCGCACTTTCGCGCAGCCCGGCGACATGGACATCCACTCCGTCACCATGCAGGACCACCAGAAAAATCACGGCGGCAACGAGCGGATCTTGAGCTACATGCTGCGCTGGTATCCGGAGCCGAAGGATTTCGCTTCATTTGTGTATCTGAGCCAGGTGTTGCAAGCCGAAGCCATCAAAGTGGGAGCGGAACATTTGCGGCGGCAGCGGCCAAACACCATGGGTTCGCTGTACTGGCAATTGAACGACTGCTGGCCGGTGGCTTCCTGGGCGAGCATTGATTACTACGGCCGGTGGAAGGCACTGCAATATTACGCGCGGCGATTCTACGATGACGTAATCGTTTCGCCTTTTGCGCACGACGGGAAGGTGGACGTCTACGTGGTGTCCGACAATTTGCAACCGCTCAGCGGCCAGATTCATACGCGCTTGCTGGATTTTTCCGGAAAAGTGCTGATGCAGAAAACACAGGACGTGCAGGTGCCTGCGCAATCCAGCGCCGTGTATTTCACGTTAGACGAGAAGGAACTGCTGGCGAATGCCGACCCGAAGAAAAGTTTTCTGGTGTTCGATCTGGCGGTTGGCGGGCAGAAGGTGTCGCGGAATCTGATTTTCTTCGACACGATGCACAATCTCGATCTGCCGGCGCCTGCACATATCGAAACATCGCTCGCGATTGCGAACGGCACGTTTGTGGCAACGCTGCGTTCGCTCGCGTTCGCGCGCAACGTCTGCCTATCGTTCGGCGACCTGGATGTGCAGACCGCGGATAATTATTTTGACTTGCTGCCGGGCGAGGCGGTCACCGTTGAACTCAAGACGCCTGCTTCCGTGTCACTGGATCAGCTCAAGGGCTCGCTGCAAGTAGTTTCGCTGACCGACGCGTTTCCCGCAGCTGCAACAATGCACTAACGCGCGCGTCGAAATATTCAATTCCTGAAGTCTATTTATTATTTGCCGCGGCCGCAGCATCCGCCGAAAGAGTGAGGCTGCTGTGAAGTTGGATATCCTGGCTGGAACGGCCGACGAGAATTTGGAATTCGTCCGGATCGGCGCGCCACTCTTTTGCGTCCGCGTCGTAGTAGGAAAAAGCGCGGCCATCGAGAATCACCGTCGAGTTTTTTGTCTCGCCCGGTTTCAGATTGATTCGCGCGAATCCTTTTAGTTCCTTCGCGGGCCTGGGAACTTTCGGGTGGGCCTGCGCTACATAAATTTGCGCGACGTCGGCGCCTGCGCGCGTTCCTGTGTTGGTCACGTCGAAGGAAACTTGGTATAGGGGCGCGGACAAACCGTTGTTTTTCGCATTGGCGTCCGCGGGCTTGATGGCCAGATTTCCGTAGTTGAAAGAAGTGTACGACAGCCCGTAACCAAATGGAAACAAAGGCTTTGTACCATTGCGCTCGTACCCGCGATAGCCCACGAACACGCCTTCCTTATATACGACTCGATTGCTTCCTGCTGCGGGGTAGTAACTGTCGTGAACCGGATTATCTTCCCAGCGGCGTTCAAATGTTGCGGCCAGACGACCTGACGGATTCACGTCGCCGAACAGAATTTCTGCAGCAACTTTGCCGCCTTCCTGCCCTGAATACCAAGTTTCCAAAAGCGCTGGGACGCGATCGATCCATCCGTTCATGTCCGCGCCGCCCCCGGAAGTAAGAACGACGATGGTGTTCTTGTTCGCGGCCGTCATTTCCTGGATCAACTCATCTTGTCCTGGAGGCAGATGAAAGGTGCGGTCAGCGCCTTCGGTTTCGGACTGCGGATCAAATCCTACCGCGAGTACAACTACATCCGCCTTCGCCGCAAGCTTCTTCGCATCGGGTAGAACATAGGATCCTACGCGTGCAATTCCCATATGCAGCCGACCGCCGAGCCATTCGGACTGCCCGTGATGCTCGAGAACCACTTTGTGGGGAGTGGCGTCGAAAGTAAGCGTCGCGACGCCCAGTACTTCTTTTGAAGTTGTCCAATCGTCGAGCACGATTTTGTCGTCAACGAAGACGCGGTAGTTGCCGCCGTCTTCTCCGGTGGAGGACACGAAGAGATCGTATTTGCCCGCAGCGCTCGGTGTGTAGTAACCGGTCCAGCGAGAGGAAAGAGCCTCGCCGGGCAGAGTCCTCTTGCTCGGCGGCGGTCCGAAATCGACGCGTTCTTCGGTGCGCGTGAAAAACGGCGTTCCTTGCAAGGCCGGATTGGTGAAATGTTCTGCCTTGAATCCCACAGTGCCGCCCGACGCAGTCGTCGAGAAAGCTTTCACCGCGGCCATTTCCTGCACGGTGGGAATCCCGGGACTGTAAAACACCTGCGCGGAATTTCCCACGTAGTCGCAGATGCCTTGCAGAAAATTGACGGCTTCGAAGGGCACCACGCGAGCGCTGCCACCACCCACCGGCACGGCGGGATAAGCGTCGGGTCCGACAACTAGTATGGATTTGACCGCGTCCTTCTTGAGCGGCAGCAAATTGCCGTCGTTCTTCAGCAGAACGGCGCCTTCGCGCGCGGCTTGCAGCGCGACTTGATCGCCTTCGCGGTTGTAGCGCGAGATCGCGAGATCCGTCTGTTCATGGTCGAGCCAGCCGAACTGAATTGCCACGCGAAGAATGCGGCGCACTTTGTCGTCAATGGTCGCAACGGAAACCTGCCCCTGCTGAACGGCCGGAAGCAACTTCTCACGGTTCAGGAATTTCCCCGAAGGCATTTCCAGGTCCAAACCGCCGTTCGCAGCTCCTACCGCGTCGTATGTGGACGTCCAGTCGGACATGAGAATGCCGTCGAAGCCCCACTCCTTTTTCAGGATATCGATATTCAGGTGGGCGTTCTGCGTCATGTGAGTGCCGTTCGTCAAGTTGTAGGAATCCATCACCGCGCGCACGTGGCCTTGTTTTACCGAGGCCTCGAATGCGGGAAGATAAATTTCGCGCATGGTGCGCTCGTCAATGATGGAATCGGTATTGTGACGATCGTAGTCGGAATTATTTCCTATGAAATGCTTGGCAGTGGCGCTGACCCCCTGGCTTTGCATTCCCTGGATGTAGCCAACCGCGATTTGCGACGCGAGATATGGATCTTCGCCCAGGTATTCGAAATTGCGGCCGTTCATGGGCGCGCGATAGATGTTAAAGGCAGGTCCGAGCATGAAGTGCACGCCCTTGGCGCGGGCATCGCGTGCAATTTGGGTTCCCTCTTCCGCGGCGAGCGCGGGATCCCACGAAGACGCGAGCGAAATTCCGCCGGCCATGGTGGTGGAAGGGCCGCCGTGGCGGACTCCGATGGGGCCGTCAGCCATGCGTAAGCGAGGGATGCCCAGATCGGGATAGGCGCGGATGTAAAATTCGTCCTGGCCGCCGATCATGTCAATTTTCTGCTCGAGCGTCATTTTGCCGAGGATCGCTTCGACGCGTGGCTCGACGTCGTCCAGAGCGGATGTAGCGGAAGCAGCCAGCGCGGCGGTGATCGCAATAAAAAACAAAGCGAAAATCACACCGATTTTGCGCTGCGCTAGCGTGGTGTTCGTGCGTGCAGGTATCATCGACTCTCTCCTTCGGCTCTTGCGTGCAATTATTTATTTCGGCGAATCGTCGCTATGGCCCGTGTTGCCCTGCAATTTGTGAAATTCTTCCATTTCGCGGTCCGCTTCCGCCGTTTTTCCCTGCTTGCGATAAATGCCGGCCAGACCAAAATGCGCTTGGGCGGCCAGGTCTGTGTCTTTTTCCTCGCGCAGAAGATGTACCCAGGACTTTTGAGCTAGGCCCTCGTCTCCATCCATCGCCGCAGCTTTACCGAGCATGTAAAGCGTTTCCGGCATGTCTTCCTTCAGCTGGTCGGAATGTACGAGCGCCTCGCGTGCTTCGTGGAATTTCCCCAGTTGCACGAGGGCTTCGCCCAGACGATAAAAAGCTTCGGGGCTGCCGGGCTGAGTTTCGGTCTCTAGCTGGAATTGTTGGGCGGCCTTGTCCCATTGCTGCGCGCGCGCGTAAAGCTCGCCGAACTCCAAGTGAAGGCCGGCGGTCCGCGGTCGCAAGCGCAGCGCTTCGAGAAATTCGCGTTCGGCGGCGGGAACATCGCGCAGCGCGGCATAATCCTGCGCCATCATCTGATGAGCGCGCGCGGAATCCGGGAAGCGCGCTTCGAGTTCGTCAAAAACTTGTTTGGAGAGCAGGCCGGAAGCGCGGCCG
>Ga0209275_10000596_pt1 | contig 14295 bp, 11 predicted proteins | sample HubBroMetageREF2_FD_188344 | JGI IMG/M metagenome (GOLD analysis project Ga0209275, IMG submission 188344) | Reference soil microbial communities from the Hubbard Brook experimental Forest, New Hampshire, USA - Hubbard Brook CCASE Soil... | ecosystem: Environmental > Terrestrial > Soil >... | reverse complement strand
CGGCTCCCGCTATGGCGGCCACGGCGTGCGCCGCGCGGTTGCCAACGTGACCGACACCATCGGGCCCGCCCTGATCGGCCAGCCAGCCGATCGCCAGCGGGAGATCGACCGGCTGCTCGTCGAGCTCGACGGGACCGGCGACCGGTCGGGCCTTGGTGCCAACGCGCTGATCGGCGTGTCTCTGGCCGCCGCCCGCGCCTCGGCCGCGTCCGCCGCACTGCCGCTGTACGCGTACCTGTCCGCCGACGCGCACGTGCTCCCGGTTCCGCTGGTCAACCTCATCAACGGCGGCCGGCACGCCGCGGGACAGCTGGAATTCCAGGAGTTCATCGTCGTTCCGATCGGCGCCGCCACGTTCGCCGAGGCGCTGGCCGAAAGCTCCGAAGTGAACCTGGCGCTCGGCGACGTGCTGGAGGAACGCTACGGGCGGACAGCGCTCGTGCTGGGCGACGAAGGCGGCTACGTGCCGCCGGTGTCCGACCCGCGGGAAGCGCTCGAGCTGCTCCACCTCGGCGTGGAGCGCGCGGGCTACACCGGGCGTTTCCAGTACGGCCTGGACTGCGCGGCCACTCATTTCTACGACCCGGCGGATGGCACCTACCGGGTGGCCGGCCAGCGGCTCACCCGGGATGAGCTGCTGGCGCTGTACCTGGAGCTGGTCCGGGACCTGGGCGTGGTCACGATCGAGGACCCCTTCGCCGAGGACGACTTCGAGGGGTTCGCCCGCCTGACCGCCGAGGCCGGCATCCAGATCATCGGAGACGACCTTTTCGTAACCGCCGTGGCGCGGCTGCAGCGCGGCATCGAGCAGGGCGCGGCCAACGCCCTGCTGTGGAAGGTCAACCAGATCGGCACCCTGTCGGAGGCGCTCGACGCGGCGGCCATGGCGACCCGTCACGGTTACGGCGTGTGCGTGTCGGAAAGGTCGGGTGACACGGAGGATCCGGTGATCGCCGACCTGGCCGTGGCGCTGAACTGCGGCCAGATAAAGACCGGAGCGCCGGTGCGTGGTGAGCGCACGTCAAAGTACAACCGGCTGCTGCAGATCGAAGAGGAGCTCGGCGCCACCGCGACCTACCCGGGCCGCCGCTTCCCCCGGCCAGCCTGAGCGGCCGCGCGTGACAGGCGGCGAGGCGGGAATCGGGCGGCTGGACCCGACACGGGAGGAGCCAGGCGACACGAGCATCGGCAATGCCGAGGAGCTGCTCGGTCATGGCCTGACGGAACTGCGGCGGGTCGTGCTCGACGTGGTGACCGCCGGACTGCGCGCCGCCGATCCGGGCCTGGCCGTCGACCGCCTCGTCGATCTGGACGGCGCGCTGCTGCGGGCCGGGGGGCGGCAGTTCGACCTGGACCAAGTGCGTTCCGTGGTGCTGCTCGGCGCGGGTAAGGCCTCCCTCGCGATCGCCGCGGCGCTGGAACGCAAGCTTGGCGACCGGATCGACGGCGGCCTGATCGTCAGCCACCAGCCGGCCAAGCACGGGCTCCGCCGGGTGGAGGTGGTCCAGGCCGATCACCCCGTTCCCTCGCTGGCCAGCCTCGAGGCGGCCCGCAGGCTGAACGCGCTCGCGGAGCGCCTCGGGCCCGGCGACCTGCTGATCACGGCGTTCACCGGGGGCTCGTCTGCGCTTGCCTGCCTGCCGCCGGACGGCGTGCCGTTCGCAGCCAAGCAGCAGCTGCATGCGCTGCTGCTGGAGTCCGGGGCGTCCGTGGCCGAGATCAACTCGGTCCGCAAGCACGTATCGGCGATCAAGGGCGGCCGCCTGGCCGCGCTGGCCACCGGCGCGGTGCTCCTCAACCTGACCGTGTCCGACGTGGTCGGGGACTCGGTTGACCTGCTCTGCGATCCGGCTGTCCAGGACACCAGCACCCCGTCGGCGGCCATCTCCACGTTGCGGCGGTACGGTCTGTGGTCAGAGGTCTCGCCCGAGATCAGGAACCACCTGCACAGCGACCAGTCCGCGTCGCCCTCGCTGGCCGGCCGGGACATCACCACCGTTGTGCTGATAGCCGGATCTGGGGTGGTCACCGGCATGGCGGACTGCGTGCGGGCGCTGGGCTGGCGGCCCGCCGTTCTTGGCAGCCAGATGGAGGGGGAGGCATCGGGCCTGGGTAGCTTCCTCGGCACGCTGGCCGTGGAGTCCTCGGCACGCGGCACGCCGTTCACCCCTGGCACGGTGCTGGTGGCAGCCGGCGGCGAGGTCACGGTCACGGTCCGGCGGCCTGCTACCGCGGCCGTTGGGCACGGCGGCCCGAACCAGGAGATGGCGCTCGCGTTCGCGCGGGCGGCCGCGCGCCCGGCTGCCGCGGTGGCCGGCGCGTTCGTGGACAGCGACGGCTCGGACGGCGGCACCGACGCCGCGGGCGGGTGCGTGGACAGCACAACGGCCCCGCGAGCCGAGCAGATCGGGGTGTGCCTGGATGACGCCATCGCCGGGCACGACTCGGCCTCGGTGCTCAGCCGGCTCGGCGACCAGATCAGGACCGGGCCGACCGGGACGAACGTCTCGGACCTCTGGGCGATCGCAATCGCCGCCGGAGACGCGCCGTGAGGGCCGGGGGGGCTCGGCGGGCCGGGCGCGACGGGCGCGACGGGCAGGCTGGGCGGTCCGGCGACGACTGGGTCCTGGGTGTCGACATCGGCACCGGCAGCGTGAAGGCGCTCGCTGTTACCCTGGATGGCCGGCCGCTCGCCACCTCCTGCGTTGAGCACCCGATGCATCACCCGCGGCCCGGCTGGGCGGAGAACGACCCGGACGACTGGCTGCGCGGCGTGGTCGGCGCGGTCCGGCAGATCGTGGCCGCCGATCGCGTCGACCCCGGGGCCGTGGCGGGCATGTGCGTGGTGTCCCAGCGTGACCCCTGGGTGCTCCTCGACGCCGGCGACCAGCCACTCCGCACGTCGATCGCCTGGACGGACCAGCGCAGCGAGGCCGACCTGGCCGAGTTTGCCGGCCGCATGGGGCGGCCATGGCTGATCGACCGCACCGGGGTGCTGCCGATCGCCGGGCTCGGCCTGCCGACCCTGCTCTGGATCCAGCGGCACGACCCAAAGGCGTGGTCGAGCACCCGGCGGCTGCTGTCGCCCAAGGACTACGTGCTCTTCCGGCTGACCGGCCTGGTCGGGACCGACGTGAGCACCCCGGCGCGCAGCGTGATGAACGACCTGCGAACCGACGGCTGGTCAGCGGAGATCTGCTCGGCGGCCGGCATCGCCCTGGACCTGCTCCCGGAGGTCATCTGGCAGCCGTGGCAGCGGGTGGCGGAACTGAACGCCGACGCAGCCAGCCTGCTCGGGCTGCCACCCGGAGTGCCGGTGGCCGCGGGCGGCGGGGACGACCCCAGCGCGGCCCTCGGCGCCGGTGCCGTGGACATCGATGACCTCTGCGCCGGAACCGGGACGAGCAGCGACTGGCGGCTGGTGGTCGGCGCGGGCGAGCCCGACACCGAGCTCGCGCGCGGCGACGTGGCCCGGCACGTCGTGGCCGACCGGTACCTGTTCGAGGTCTGCATCGAGAGCACGGGCTCGTCGCTGCGCTGGTTCCGGGACGCGTTCGGCGGTGGCGCGAGCTACGCCGAACTCGTCGAGGAGGCCCGCAGCGTGCCGCCTGGCGCCGACGGCCTGGTGTTCCTGCCGTTCGTCGACGGCGCCAAGCGGGCTCCCTGGTACCTCGACGGCGCGGCCGGGGGATTCTTCGGCATCGCCTCCGGCCATACCCGAGCCCACATGGCCCGGGCGCTGCTCGAGGGCGTGGCGTTCGAGTACCCGCCCACGCTCGAGCTGATCTCGCCCGGGCGCGATCCGGAGCGCCCGATCACGCTCGTCGACGGCGAGGCCCACGCGGATGCGTGGAACCAGATCAAGGCAGACGTGACCGGGGTGCCGATCCGGACCACCGCGATCCGCGAGTCCGCGGCGCTCGGGGCCGCGATCCTGGCCGGCCAGAGCGTGGGCGCGTTCGCCGACGCCGCGGACGGGGCGCGGCGCGCGGTCAGGTTCGACCGCGTCTACGAGCCCGACCAACCGCGGCACGACCGGTATGGCGAGCTGCGCGAGCACTACCGGGGCGTGCTCGACGCGATCCGGCCCCTGTTCCATGCAGCTGGCTCTCACCCGCCCGCCAGCCACCCCGACCCGCCCGCCAGCCACCCCAACCCGGCCGCTGCCCACCCCGACCCGCCGGCCAGCTACCCCAACCCGCCCGCTGCCCACCCCGACCCGCCGGCCGGCTACCCCAACCCGGCCGCCACCGGCCCCAACACCAGCACCGACCGCACGCCGCAGCGCACCGGAGGAGAATCCCATGACCCGATCGCTTGATCCCCGTGTCGACGAGTTCCTGGCCGCCGGAACCACCCAGCTGCTCATCGGCGGCGGCTGGGTCGACGCCGCGGACGGGGCCACGTTCGAGACGCTGAACCCGTCGACCGGCCAGCCGCTGATGCGCTGTGCCTCCGCCGGCCGTGAGGACGTCAACCGGGCGGTGGCCGCCGCGACCGAGGCGGGCGAGGGCGCCTGGAAAAAGATCACCCCGTCCGAGCGCGGTCAGCTCCTGTGGCGCGTCGCGGAGTTGCTGGAACGCGACGCCGACGCACTGGCCGAGCTCGAGGTGCTGGACATGGGCAAGCCGCTGCGGCTGGCGCGCGACGACGACCTGCCGATGGCCGTCGACCACTTCCGGTACTTCGCCGGCTGGGCGACCAAGCTGGAGGGCGAGACGATCCCGGTCTCGTCCGGCGCGTACTTCAACTACACCGTGCGTGAGCCGCTCGGGGTCGTCGGCCTGATCATCCCGTGGAACTACCCGCTGATGCTGGCCGCGTGGAAGCTGGCCCCGGCGCTGGCCTGCGGCAACACCTGCCTGCTCAAGCCCGCCGAGCAGACTCCGCTGACCAGCATCTGGCTGGGGCGGCTGCTGCTCGAGGCCGGGCTCCCGCCGGGCGTCGTGAACATCCTGACCGGGTTCGGCGAGACCGCAGGCGCGGCGATCACCGAGCATCCGGGCGTCGCGGGCGTGGCGTTCACCGGGTCGACGGCCGTCGGCCGCGAGATCGTGCGGGCCAGCGCGGGCAACCTGAAGCGCACCGCGCTCGAGCTCGGCGGCAAGTCTCCCAACGTGGTGTTCGCCGACGCCGACCTCGACGCCGCGGTGGCGGGCGCGGCGCACGCGATCTTCTACAACATGGGCCAGGACTGTGCCGCCGGCTCGCGGCTGTTCGTGCAGGACCAGGTGTACGACGAGATCGTGTCCGGGCTCTCGGCCAAGGCGTCGGCGCTGCGCCTGGGCCCGGGGCTCGAGGAGGGAGTCGACCAGGGGCCGCTGGTCTCTGCCGAGCAGCTGGACCGGGTGACCGGCTACCTGCGCGCCGGGCGCGAGGAGGGCGCGGTCGCGGTGGTGGGCGGCGGCCGGCCCGATGACCCGGCGCTCAGCCACGGCTACTACGTCCAGCCGACGGTCTTCCGCGACGCGACGAACTCGATGACGATCGCGCGCGAGGAGATCTTCGGACCGGTGGTCACGGTCATCCCGTTCCGGGACGCCGACGACGCGGTGCTGCAGAGCAACGCGACCAACTACGGCCTCGGCGCCGGGGTCTGGACCCGTGACATCAAGAAGGCGCACCGCGCCGCCGCGGCGCTGAAGGCCGGCTCGGTCTGGATCAACTGCTACAACGTGTACGACGCCGCGTCACCGTTCGGCGGCTACAAGGAGTCGGGCTTCGGCCGGGAGATGGGCCGGCACAACCTGGACCTCTACACCCAAGTGAAGAGCGTGTGGGTGGATCTCTCCTAGCCGTACTTTGCGGCCTGGGAGCCGCGGTCTGCTGGACGGTCTCTGCCCTGTGCGCGTCGTCGGCGAGCCAGGCCATCGGCGCGGACTCCACGCTGGGCTGGGTCATGCTGATCGGCCTGGTGATCGTCATTCCGCCGACCGCCGTGCTGGCCAGCCCTTCGGGCCTGTCCCCGGGGGTGCTCGGCCTGCTGGCGGCCGCCGGGGCCACCAACGTGGTCGGCCTGCTGGTCGAGTACGTCGCGTTCCGGCGGGGCAAGGTCGGGCTGGTCACCGCCATCGCCTCCACCGAGGGGATGGTGGCGGCGGTGATCTCGGCGGTGGCCGGGGCGCAGCTGAGCCTGACCACCGGGCTGCTGCTCGGGCTGGTCACCCTCGGCGTGGCGGTCGCGGCGGCCAGTCCCGATGCCGACGCGCGCGCCCGAAAGGAGCGGCCGGCCGATGGGACTGCCGACGGCGCTTCCCCCCGGCGGCGCCGCATTCCGTGGGGCGTGCTCGCGGTGTCGACCGCGCTGCTGTTCGGCGTGAGCCTGTACACCACGGGCCGGGCCGGGGAGCAGGTGTCGGTGCTGTGGACGGTGGTGCCTGCCCGGCTGTTCGGCTCCGGGCTGGTCGCGGCGCCGCTCGCGGCGCGGCGCAGGCTCCGGCTGACCCGCCGGGCGCTGCCGCTGGTGGCGGCGGCCGGCGCCGCCGAGGTGCTCGGGGTACTGAGCTACGCGATCGGCGCGCGCCATAACCTGCCCGTGGCGGCCGTGCTCAGCGCGCAGTTCGCCGCGCTGACCGCGGTTGCCGCGTACTTCATCCACGGCCAGCGGCTGAGCCGCACCCAGGTGGCCGGCCTGGCGGCCGTGGTGGCCGGCGTGAGCCTGCTCGCCGCGTTCAGCCCGTGATGCTCCCGCCCGACGAGACCCGCTCGCCGCGTTCAGCCGTGATGTGCCTGGTTACGGGCCTGTTACATCATGATCTTTCCGGCGTCTTGGGTCTTGCGGGCCGATATGGGCCGATGGTACGGTCCCGTCCAACGCTGGATTGACGAATTGTTCACAATCAACAGCGTCTGGTCAGGCAGCTGCCCCCGTGAACGGAGCGCCAGATGAGCGAAAGCGCACCCCCGGTATCCCCAAGCGCTCCGGCCAGTGACGCCGGGCTCGACGCGACGCACACCGGAGACCGGGCCTACCTGCACCAGCTCGGCTACCGGCAGGAACTGCGCCGGGCGCTGGGCTTCTTCTCGAGCTTCGCCGTGCAGTGGACCTGCATCGCGGTGGCCGGGGGCCTCGCGCTGAGCATGGGCGCAGGGATCATCCAGGTCGGCGGGGTGTTCTTCTTTGCCTGGCTGATCGGCGGCGGCCTGCAGATGATCGTCGGGCTCTCGATCGCCGAGGGCGTATCGGCCTACCCGGTGGCCGGCGGCTCGTACCAGATCATCAACCGGATCATCGGCGGCAAGAACGGGGTCGGCTGGCAGATCGGCTGGTGGCTGATCGTGGCCCACATCGCGGCCGTCGCCACCGAGGCCTACGGCATCTCGCCGTTCATCCTGAGCTGGTTCCACGTCACGCTGACCGGCCACTGGCAGACGTTCGGCTTCGCCCTGATCCTCATCGCGCTGTCCACGGTGCTCAACCTGACCGCCGTGAAGATCGCCGCGTGGTTCAACAACAGCGTCGGCGTGGCGGCCGAGTTCATCGCGATCGCCATCGTGATCATCGGGGTCCTGGTCGCGGTCATCTTCACCTCGGCGCACTTCAGCAGCGTGAGCGTGCTGACCTCGACCGACGGCATCCTGGCGCACGGCCAGTCCAAGTTCTGGCCGTTCCTGTTCGCCCTGCTGGTGCCCGTCTTCGTGATCTCCGGCTTCGACGTGAACGGCACCGCGGGCGAGGAGACCGGCCAGGCCGCACGCAACGTTCCCCGGGCCCTGCTGATCGCGAACTTCAGCACGTTCGCGATCGGGACGATCATCATCCTGTTCACGCTCCTGCTGGTGCCCAGCTTCACGGGCGCAGCCACGCAGGTCGACGTCATCCGCTACGCGCTCACCCCCGGGCTGGGGTCGGCCACCGCCGAGATCTTCGAGATCCTGGCCGTGATATCGCTGTTCGTGAACATGATGATCCTCCAGCTCACCGCCGCGCGGGTGATGTGGGCCCAGGCCCGGGACGGCCAGGCGCCGTTCCCGCGGGCGATGACCAGGCTCAGCAGGGACCGCGTCCCGGTCACCGCGGTCATCGTCGCCGCCGTCATCGCGGTGCTGCTGATCGTCTACACCGGCCTGCTGACCGTGCTGCTGTCGATGACCGCGATCCTGTGGGCGGCCGGCTACGCGGTGGTGGTCGCGGTGCTGATCTACGCCAAGCGGCGCAGCCTGCTGCCCGAGCGGCCGTTCAGCAACGGTCGCTGGAGCCCGCTGGTGGACTGGGTGGCGGTGATCTGGTCGGTGGTGTTCTGCATCATCCTGATCAAGTCCAACCCCAAGGACATCGGCTGGGGCTTCGTCGGCACGATCGTGATCGGCATCCTGCTCTACTACGTCCTCATCCCGGCCAAGCGGCGCGGCGTCCTGCATGACGTGCGCGCGGAGGACGAGATCTCCGAAAGCGACGTGACCGAGCTGGAATCCGGGAGCTGATGGGCCGGAGCAGCACGGCTGAAGGCCCGGTCCTGGTCGGATGCGACATCGGGACCGGCGCCGTGAAGACCATACTCGCGAGTTCCGACGGCACCCTGCTGGCGCGGGCCTCCGCGGAGCACCCGATGCACCACCCGCGGCCGGGCTGGGCCGAGAACGACCCCGACGACTGGTATCGCGGGCTGTCGGCGACGATACGCGAGGCGCTGGCCGCCGCGGCCGTGGATCCGGCCCGTATTGCCGGGCTGGGCGTGGTCAGCCAGCGGGAGCCGGTCGTGCTGACCGACGCGGCGGGCCTGCCCGTTGCCCCGTCGATCTCCTGGACCGACGCACGCGCGACCGCCGAGGCCGACGAGGTGGCCGAGCGATTCGGGCGCGACTGGCTGATCGAGACCACGGGCATGGCGCCCACCCACGGCATGAGCTTGGCCCACCTGCTGTGGTACCGCCGGCACCGCAGCGACGTGTGGCCGTCGGTTAGGCAGATCCGCTTCGCCAAGGACTACGTGCTGCACCGGCTGACCGGATGCTGCGCGACGGACCCGACCACCCCATCCCGCAGCTCGCTGCTGGACATCCGCGGGCTCGACTGGAGCGAGGAGGTCTGCGACGGGTCCGGGATCGACCCGGGCCTGCTGCCGCCGATCGCCGGGCGGCCCTGGGAGCCGGCCGCCGAACTGCCCGCGGCGCAGGCCTCCGAGCTCGGCCTGCGGCCCGGGCTTCCGGTCGCCATGGGCGGGTCCGACGACGCGAGCGCCACGCTCGGCTGCGGCGCGATCGAGCCCGGCCAGGCCGGCGTGGGCACCGGGACCGCGGCCAACTGGCGCACGGTCATGGGCGAGTACCGCGCGGACCACTCAGGCGCGGGCGACGTTTCCCCGCATGTGGTTCCGGACCGGTACCTCTACGAGGTTGCGATCGAGAGCACCGGGTCGTCGCTGCGCTGGCTGCGCGACACCCTTGTCGGCCCCGGCGGCCGCAGCGGGTTCGACGAGCTGGTCGGCGAAGCGGCCGGTGTGGCCTGCGGCGCGGACGGGCTGCTGTGCTTCCCGTTCGTGGATGGCGCGTCGCGGGCGCCCTGGTACGCCGACGGCGCGCGGGCCGCTTACTTTGGCATCGCCTCCGGCCATACCCGTGCCCACCTGGTCCGGGCCATGCTGGAGGGGATCGCGTACCAGTACCGTGCGACGATGTCGATCCTGACCCGGCCCGGCGCGCACCCGGGCCCGCTGTCCGCCAGCGATCCGATCGGCATCGGGGACGGCGAGGCGAGGAGCCCGGTGTGGACCCAGCTCAAGGCCGACGTGCTCGGGACGCCGCTGCGGGTGCCGAGGATCGCCGACCTGGCCGCCGCAGGCGCGGCGATCCTGGCGGGCCTCGCGGCCGGGGTATTCGAAGACGCCGCGGCGGGGGCCTCCCGGCTGGTCCGCTGGGACCGCCAGTACGACCCGGACCCGGAGCGCAGCGCCGCGTACCGCGAGCTCGGCGCCGCCTACGAACGCGCCTACCAGCGCGTCGCCCAGACGTTCGGCCGGACCGCCGTGGCGGGGACCTCCGGCCAGAACCGGCCCTGCGGGGCAACGAGAACCGACTAGTCAAGGGGAAGCATGACCACCAGCATGGGTAAGACCCTCCGGCTCGGCCGGCTGTTCGACGCGGACAGCAACACCTCGATGATCCTGCCCATGGATCACGGCGTGGAGGAACCGGTCTACGGCGAACTGGAGCGCCCCCAGGAGCTGATCGCCAGCCTGGCCGGAGCCGGGGTAAACGCGTTCCTCATGCGCCGCGGCCTGGCCGCGTTCGCCGCCGAGACGATCGCCGGCCGTGCGGGCTGGGTGCAGCGGCTGACCGGGCGCACCGGCCTGTCACCCGGGCTCGAGACCGAGCAGCTCGTGTTCGCCGGCGTCGAGGAGGCGCTGCGCAACGGCGCCGACGCCGTGGTGCCGACGTTCTTCGTCGGCCCGGAGACGGAGGCGATCCAGGTCCCGCAGCTCGGCGCCATCGCCGACGAGTGCAACAAGCTCGGCATCCCGCTGCTGGCCGAGATCTTCCCGGTCGGCGGGCCGGACGCCACGCCCTACGACGGGCCGTACACGGTCGACGACATGCGCGTCGCCGTCCGCGTGGCCTCGGAGGAGGGTTCCGACTTCATCAAGACCTGGTACACCGGCGACCCGGAGTCGTTCCGGCGGGTCATCGACTACAGCCTGGTGCCGGTGCTGATCGCGGGCGGCCCCAAGGCCAGGAACGACCGTGACGTGCTGGAGATGGTCCGCGGCGCCATGGACGCCGGCGCGTCCGGCATCGCCATGGGCCGCAAGATCTGGCAGTCGCGCGACCCGGCCGCCATGGTCGCCGCGCTGGCCGCCATCATCCGCCACGGCGCGAGCGTGGACGAGGCTGCCGAGCTGCTGGCGCCCGTTCCGGCCCCGGCAGGATGAGCCGACACGACAACCGGCGGGGGGGTCTGGGGCCATCGGGGTCTGGGGTGTCCCCAGGGAGCACAGTGCCCCCCCGGGCTAGCACTGTGGCATATGACGTCGTCGTGATCGGCGGCGGCGTGCTCGGCACCGCGGTCGCCGCTCGGCTGGCCACGACCACGGCCTCGGTGTGCCTGCTGGAAGAGGCCGACGACGTGGCCGAGGGCTCCAGCAAGGGCAACGCCGGCATCGCGACGACGTACTACGCGCCGCCCGGCACGCTGGAAGCCGACCTGATCGCCCGCTCCTGGCCGCGCTGGGAAGACATCTGCGACCGTCTCGACGTCCCGTTCAGCCGCCCCGGCGCGCTGACCGTGGCGATCACCGACGAGCAGCTGCCGAAGCTGGAGCCGATCTGCGCGGAGGCGATTGCCGCGGGCGCGCGGGCCGAGCTGCTCACCGGGGCGCAGGCCCGCGAGCTCGAGCCGATGCTGACCCCGGAGTGCCGCGGCGCGGTGCACCTGCCAGACGAGGGGCTCATCGATCCCGTCCGGCTGACCTGCGGCTACGCCGAGCTGGCAGCGGCTAACGGCGCCGAGATCCGGTTGTCCTGCCCGGTCCTGGGCTTCGACATCGCCGACGGCCTGCTCACCGCCGTGCACACCCCAGCGGGCCCGGTGCGGGCCCGCTGGGTGGTCAACGCGGCCGGGGTGGCCGGCGGCACGGTCAGCGCCCTGGCGGGCGGCGAGGAGATCCGGATCTGGCCGCGCAAGGGCCAGTACTGGGTGCTCGACCGGGCCTTCGGGGAGCGGCTGCACAAGATGGTGCTGCCGGTGCCGATGCCGCAGACCCGCGGGGTCCAGGTGGTCCCCACCACCAACGGGTCCGCGCTGCTCGGCCCGGACGCGCAGGAGATCACCGACCCGGCCGACAAGGGCACGGACCCGGCCAGCCTCCGGGCCCTCCTGCAGCTGACCGAGCAGCTCGTCCCCGAGGTCAGCCTCGAATACGCGATCAAGACCTACGCGGCCAACCGGGCTGCCGCCGACGAGACCGTGCGGGTGCGCCCGGATAAGAACCGCCCGAACCTGTTGCAGGTCGGGAACCGCTCCACCGGCGTGTCCGCCTCGCCGGGCACGGCCGACCTGGTGCTGGAACTGCTGCGCGAGGCCGGCTTCGACCACGAGGAGCGGCCGCAGCCGGTGCGCCGGCTGCGGAAGGTCCGGCGGCTGCGCCACGATCCCGATCCCGAGTCGCTGCCCGACGACGACCCCCGCTACCGGCAGGTCGTGTGCGTGTGTGAGCAGGTGACGGCCGCCGAGATCGCCGCGACGTTTGAGCGGCACATACCGCCGCGATCGATCGAGGGAATCCGCAAGCGCACCCAGGCCACGGGCGGACGCTGCCAGGGCTCCGTCTGCATGGTCGGCGTCGCGTTCCTGTGCTCGCTGCACACCGGCCTCGGGCCCGCCGACATCCGGCACGGCTCGGCCGGCGCGACGCTGGGGGTCGGCAGTGAACCGTGACCAGGTGGCGGTGGTCGGCGCCGGCGTGGCCGGGCTGGCCGCCGCCGAGGAGCTGGCGCCGCGCAGGGACGTGGTCGTGCTCGACCGCTTGCCGGTGCCCGGCGGAGTGCTGCTCTACGACCATCCCGGGGTGACCACGCTCGCCGCGCGATGCACGGCCGCAGGGGTGCGGTGGCTGCTCGGCACGACCGCCGTGCGCTGGGAGCAGGGCCGGCTGCTGGCCGTCGGCCCGCAGGGCGTCGAGTGGCTGGACGCAAGCCACCTGGTGTTCGCGGGCGGCAGCCGTCCGGCGACCACGGCCGAGCTGCCGGTCGCGGGCCCCCGGCTGGCCGGGGTGCTGCCCGCGCCGGTGGCGATTCACCTGGCCGAAGCCAAGGTGACGCTCGGCCGCCGGGTCGTGATCCTGGGTGCCGGCGCCTGGGCCGAGGCCGCGCGCGAGGCGATCGCGGGCCAGCGCAGCCATGTCACCGTGGTGACGCGCGAGTCCGCCGATGGCGTCACGTTCGGGCACAATGCTTTGATCAGCGGGTGGACGCCAGTCGCGGTGTCGGGCCGGGGACGGGTCAGCGGCCTCACGCTAGAGCGTGCCGGGCAGCAGCTCGTGCTGGACTGTGATGCGGTAATCCTGGCCGCTTCGCCGCGGCCGCTGCGCAACGTGGACGGCGCGATCTTCGAGCCTGCCGCGGGCGTGACCTACGTTCAGCCGGCGGCCGACGCCGGGACCTGGGAACAGGCGGCGTCGGCGGCCCGGGACATGGTGAGTCGGGTTGGGACGGAGGTAAGCAGGTGAAGGTGAGCTCCCCGGTAGGGGATTTCCCGTTCGAGCCGCTGCGGCTCAAGGCCGGTCCTGGCCATCTGACCCTGGAGGGCCAGGTGGGTGCCTGGCCGGCCAGAGTCGAGTTCACGCCGGGCGACATCGTCGCGCTGGCCCGCGCCGCGGGCGCCCGCGCGGCGGTGCCCGCGCTGGCCACGGTCGTCGCGATTTCGCTGGCTCGCCGCTGGATGCGTCATGGCTGACGCGGGCCGGCTGGCCGGCCGCCGCGCGCTCGTCACGGGGGCGAGCTCGGGCATCGGTGAGTCCACGGCCCGCTTGCTGGCGGCCGAGGGAGCCGCGGTGAGCCTGCTGGCCCGCCGCGCGGGCGAGCTGGAGCGCGTGGCCGCCGACCTGCCCGGCGCGGTGACCGTGCCCGCAGACATCTCCGACTACCGCCAGGTCGTCGCCGCGCTGGACGCGACCGAGGCGGCGATCGGCCCGGTGGACATCGTGGCCAACTGCGCCGGGGTCATCGGGCCGACGCCGCTGGAGCAGCTCACCCCCGAGATCTGGGACCGGGTCCTGGGCATCAACCTGTCCGGCGCGTTCTACATCGGCCGGGAGGCCGGACTGCGGATGCGCGGACGATCCGGCGGCCACATCGTGAACGTCGCCTCCGACCTGGCCTTCACCGCGGCGCCCGGCTACGTCGACTACAGCGCGGCCAAGGCGGGCCTGGTCGGGCTGACCCGCGGGCTGGCCGTGGAGCTGGCCCCGACGGTCCTGGTCAACGCCGTCGCGCCGGGCCCGGTCAACACCCCGATGATGGACCACGAGCTGTCCATGGCCGACGATCCCGAGACGGCGCGCGAGGAGACGATCCGGCGAGTGCCGCTGCTGCGGGTGGCCGGGCCGGACGAGGTGGCGCGGGCCATCCTGTTCCTGATCACCGACGCGGGCTACACCACCGGATCGGTGCTGCCGATCGACGGCGGGGTCACCGCGCTCAGCCGGCTCAGCGGAGATGTCGCATGACCGTCACGGTGATCGGAACCGGGGTAATGGGGTCGGCGCTGGCGCGCGCACTGGCCGGTGCCGGGCACCAGGTCACGGCGTGGAACCGGACCCGGTCCCGGGCCCTGCCGCTGGCGTCGGCTGGCGTGACCGT
>Ga0209275_10000594_pt1 | contig 14298 bp, 10 predicted proteins | sample HubBroMetageREF2_FD_188344 | JGI IMG/M metagenome (GOLD analysis project Ga0209275, IMG submission 188344) | Reference soil microbial communities from the Hubbard Brook experimental Forest, New Hampshire, USA - Hubbard Brook CCASE Soil... | ecosystem: Environmental > Terrestrial > Soil >... | reverse complement strand
CAGCCGACAGGGCTGGCGTCGTACTACGGCGTCGCGCTCAAATTTCCCATACCGGTGAGCAAAGGATCGCTCGAAAAAGCGTTCGCCGAACACCCGCTCACAGAACCAGCTACCGAACCGGCGAAAAAAGACACCGAAGAAGCTCTTGAGAAAGCGCAGTACTACGTGCACTCGTTTGTCAAAGGCAACGTCGAATGGGGCAAGCAGGTCGCGGGAACGGACCAGGGCGACTATCACGACTACTTCGAAGTCGAAGTCAACCCCTCACTGCCGCTGGTCAGCTCCAGGCAGGTCCTGTACGGGACCAGCGGCGATGGCGGCTTCATCACGAACGCAACCAGCTGTCCGGGTGACAACACGACCTATGTGACGCTCAAGGACACCGCCGGCGAAACGACGCGCAAGTCGTTCAAAACCCCGCTCGGGCTCGCTGGCTGTCACGGCGAAGCGGGCTTCGAAACCCTTCCCTTCGAACCGGAATTCGCACTTCACACCGGCTCGACGCTCTCCGACAAGCCCGACCAGATCACCACTGAAGTCTTCGAGGAACACCATCCGAAAGCCGTCGACCAGTCACAGGTCAAGACGGCGTCGATCACGTTGCCGGAAGGCATGACGCTCAACCCGTCCGCCGCGGCTGGGCTTGAAGCTTGCACGGTAGCCGAGGCGCGGATCCACAGCGAAGTATTCGGTGTGGAATGTCCGGCGGGCTCGGAACTCGGCACGGTGAGCCTCGACGTCCCGACGCTGCCCGATGGCTCGCTGACCGGCAGCGTGTATCTGGGTGGTCCGGTCACGGGACCGGAAACGGGTCCCATCGCTGGTCCCCCATACATCATCTACGTCGTCGCCAACTCCAAACGGTACGGCGTATCGGTCCGTATCAAAGGCGAAGTCATACCGAATGAAGTGACCGGCCAGCTCACGGCGGTCTTCAACGAAAATCCGGAACAGCCGTTCAGCAACCTGACCATCAACTTCGACAGGGGGGCGCTCACATCGATCGCCAACCCGCTGATCTGCGGTACTCCCATCGGCTCGGCGAACTTCACGCCGGTGACGGGTACAGCGTCGGCGATAGAACCGTTCGGCGTCTCCATCACCGGCTGCGCTGCGTCGCTGCCGTTCTCGCTCAGCCAGAGCACGGAAGGTGATACTGCGACTGGCGGTGCACACACCTCCTACACGCTCAACCTGACGCGCCCCGAAGGCCAGCAGTATCTGCAGAAGGTAAAGACGACGCTGCCGTCGGGTCTCGTCGGCGAGATCCCCGCGATCGCCCTCTGCGGCGAACCTGGTGCGTCCAAAGGAGAATGCCCGGCGTCGAGCAAGATCGGCACCGCGACCGTGACAGATGGGTCCGGCAACTTCCCGTACTCGTTCTCCGGGCCGGTGTACATGACCGGTCCCTACAACGGAGCGCCGTTCGGCTTGTCGATCAACGTGCCTGCCGTCGCCGGCCCATTCAACCTCGGGCCGGTCATCACCCGCTCGACGATCAACATCAACCAGACGACCGCACGCGTCACAGCGGAAACCACGCTGCCGACGATCATCAAGGGCATACCGCTGCGGCTGCGGTCGATCAGCGTGAACGTCAGCAAGCAGGGATTCCTGCTGAACCCCACCAACTGCTCGGCGGAGGCGACCGAAACAAGCCTCACATCGACGTTCGGGACGGTCCAGGCAGGGCTGTCGACGCCATTCCAGGCAGAAAGCTGTGGCTCGCTTGCCTTCAAGCCAGCGTTCGCCGTGTCGACGAGCAGCAAGCACTCGAAAACCAATGGTGCGAGCCTCGTGACAACGATCACGCAGGCACCCGGCCAGGCGAACATCAAGTCAGTGCTCGTGACTCTGCCGAAAGCGCTGCCGTCGCGTCTGACGACGCTGCAGAAAGCGTGTCTGGCCAAGACGTTCGAAGAAAACCCGCTCAGCTGCGCGAAAGTCGCTCCGGGATCTGAAGTGGGTAGCGCCACGGCGGTCACGCCGACGCTTCCGGTGGCGATGAAAGGGCCGGCGTTCCTCGTCTCGCACGGGGGCGAAGAATTCCCCGCGCTCGAGCTCGTGCTCGAAGGCGACGGCGTGCGCATCATCGTCGAAGGCAAGACGAACATCAAAAACGGCATTACCACGACGGACTTCCAGACGACCCCTGATGTGCCGGTCTCGAGCATCACCGTCAACCTGCCTGTCGGCCCGCACTCCGCGCTGACGACGGAACAGATCAACACGAACCTGTGCACGGCCAAGCTCGTGATGCCGACGGTCATCACCGGTCAGAACGGCAAGCAGGTCAAACAGAACACCGTGATCGCTCCTACCGGCTGTGGTGTGCAGGTAGTCGGTCACAAGATCGTCGGCAACACGGCGTATCTGACCGTCAGGACGTTCGCTGCCGGGCGCATAAGCGGCAGCGGCAGCGGCCTGTCGACCACCTATCGCACGCTCGGCGGTGCGAGCAAAGCGACGACGCTCAAGGTCCCGCTCTCGCGCTCCGGTCGTAATAGGGGACGTCCGTTCAAGGTGAAGGTCCGCGTTGGCTTCGTGCCCAAGAAGAAGGGTGCGCACTCCTCCGCGACCGTGACCGTCACGTTCCGGCGCTGAAGTCAGCCGGAAGGCTCTGAGTCCAGCCTCGAAGGGGCTCAGGGCCAAACGGGGGCGGCCGCACAGGTCGCTCCCGTCTACGTTGATCGCGGCTGCCTCGCATGTCGTACATTGTCGGTATGGATGTCGTTACGGGTATGGATACCTCAGCATGGTCCGCCGGAGTTGACCGGCTGCTGGCGGGTATCCGCCACCTGACCGCGCTGGCCGACGGTGCCAGTGACGCTGAGACGATGTTCCGCGCCCTTGCCGGCGAGCTCCTGGCGGTCCCCGGCGCCGACGAGGTCCACGTGCACCACCTCCTCGACGGCGGCGACGAGCAGGAGCTGGTCGCCGTGTACATGTGCGAGGGCAGCGGGCGGCTGAGCTATCGACTGCCGCAGGCCGAGCGCCCGCCGGGTGTGAGCTGGGTAGCCAACACCCGGCGTAGCTTTCTCGCCGCCGACCCCGACGAGCTCGCGGCCAGCGTCCCGCGCTTGGCGGCGACCGGGCCCGTGAGCAGCGCTTTGCTCCTGCCGCTCGTCGAGCGCGGCGAGGTCGAAGCGGTCGTCGTGCTCGTGCGCAGGGGGGGTGCTGAGCAGTTCGCCGCAGCGGCCGTGGAGCTGGCCGTGGCGCTCGTCGACCAAGCGGCTACAGCGCTCGCGCTGACACGAGCGCGCGCCGAGGCAGGTACCGATGCCGTCACCGGCTGCATGAACCATCGCGCCATGCGTAGGCGTCTGGACGAGGAGATCGGCCGTGCCACCCGTACCGGCGGTCCATTGTCCTGCTTGCTGATCGACCTCGACGATTTCAAGCTGGTCAACGACCGCCATGGCCACCAGGCGGGTGACGCGATGCTCCGCGCCGTGGTGCATGCGCTGGTAGGTGAGTTCCGTGCGTTCGACCGCGTCGCGCGCTACGGCGGCGACGAGTTCGTCGTGATCCTGCCCAATGCGGAGCTCGAAAGCGCAGCCGCCGCGGCGAGCAGGGCGCTAGAGCGGCTGCGGGCGATCCCCGCACACGACGGGGTCGGCGCTGGTGTCTCGGCGTCGATCGGCGTCTCGCAGTGGCAGGCACCGATGAACACCGACGAGTTGCTCGAAGCCTGCGACGCGGCGCTGCTGCGCTCCAAGCGCCAGGGCAAGGGGCGCGTTACGCGCGCCTCGTAAACTGCAGGGTATGACCGAGAACAGCTTTGGCGCCAAGGACACGCTCGCGGTCGGTGACCGCCGCTATGAGATCTTTCGCCTGGATGCCTTGCAGCAGCGCTTCGACATCGCGCGCCTGCCGTTCTCGCTGAAGGTGCTGCTCGAGAACCTGCTGCGCACCGAGGGCTCGGGCTCGGTCAACGCCGCTGACATCGAAGCGCTTGCCAGCTGGGACGCGAACGCGCAGCCCAGCAAGGAGATCGCCTTCACGCCCGCGCGTGTGCTGATGCAGGACCTCACAGGAGTGCCCGCTGTCGTCGATCTTGCCGCCATGCGCGACGCGATGGCGAACATGGGTGGCGACGCAGCCAAGATCAACCCCTTGGTGCCTGCCGAGCTCGTGATCGACCACTCGGTGCAGGTCGACGCGTTCGGCACGCGCGAGGCCTTTCGCGTGAACGCCGAGCGCGAGTTCGAGCGCAACCAGGAGCGCTACGTGTTCCTGCGCTGGGGCCAGGGCGCGTTCGACGACTTCGCGGTCGTGCCGCCAGACACCGGCATCGTCCACCAGGTCAACCTCGAGTACCTCGCGCGCGTGATCTTCCCCAACGAGAAGACCGGACAGGCCTACCCGGACACGCTCGTGGGCACCGACTCGCATACGACGATGGTCAATGGCCTCGGTGTGCTCGGCTGGGGCGTGGGAGGCATCGAGGCCGAGGCCGCGATGCTCGGTCAACCGATGTCGATGCTGATTCCCCAGGTGCTTGGCTTTCGCCTGCATGGCCAGTTGCCCGAGGGCGCCACTGCCACCGACCTCGTGCTCACCGTCACGCAGATGCTGCGCGAACGCGGCGTGGTGGGCATGTTCGTGGAGTTCTACGGCGCCGGTCTCGCCGGGCTACCAATCGCCGACCGTGCGACCATTGGCAACATGTCGCCCGAGTTCGGCTCCACCTGCGCGATCTTCCCAATCGACGCCGAGACGCTCACCTACCTCGAGCTATCCGGTCGCGACAGCGAGCAGATCGCACTGGTGGAGGCCTACGCCAAGGAGCAGGGCCTGTGGCACGACGAGAGCTCAGAAGAGCCCACGTTCAGCGACACCATCGAGCTTGACCTCGCCACCGTCGAGCCCAGCATCGCAGGCCCCAAGCGCCCGCAGGATCGGATCGCGCTCAGCGATGCGCGGGACTCCTTCCGCAACGCGCTCGGCGGCTATGTCGAGCGCTATGACGCGCGCGACGAGGCCGACGCCGAGAGCTTCCCCACGAGCGACCCGCCTGCCAACGGCAACGACCACACGCGCCCGAACGATGGTGGTCCAAGCTACGTCGAAGGGGGAGACGGCGGCGCTGTCACGGTGCACTCCGCGAGCGCAGCACGCTGCACACTCGCCGACGGCACCGAGGTGGAGCTCGACCACGGGCACGTGGTGATCGCGGCGATCACCAGCTGCACCAACACGTCAAACCCGTCAGTGATGATCGGCGCGGGCATCCTCGCTCGCAACGCGCTCGCGCGCGGCCTGCGTTCCAAGCCGTGGGTCAAGACCTCGCTCGCGCCCGGTTCCAAGGTCGTCACCGAGTATCTCGACCGCGCCGGTCTCACCGAGCCGCTGGAGCAGCTCGGCTTCAACCTCGTTGGCTATGGCTGCACCACGTGCATAGGCAACTCCGGCCCGCTGCCCGAGGAGGTCTCGCAGGCGGTGAACGAGGCCGATCTAGCGGTCGTGTCGGTGCTGTCAGGCAACCGCAACTTCGAGGGGCGCATCAACCCGGACGTGAAGATGAACTACCTCGCCTCGCCGCCGCTATGTGTCGCCTACGCGCTCGCCGGCACGATGAACATCGACATCGTCAGCGATCCGCTGGGGCAGGACGAGCGCGGTCAGAACGTCTATCTCAAGGACATCTGGCCCTCCGCGCATGAGGTCGCACAGACGATCGGCGAGGCTGTACGCGCTGAGATGTTCCGCAAGAGCTACGGCGAGGTGTTCGTGGGCGACGAGCACTGGAACGGCCTGCCGGTGCCCGCGGGCGAGCGCTTCGCGTGGGATCCCGACTCGACCTATGTGCGTCTGCCGCCGTACTTCGACGGCATGCCCGCGGAGCCCGAGCCGGTATGCGATGTGGAGGGCGCACGCGTGCTGGCGCTGCTCGGTGACAGCGTCACCACCGACCACATCTCACCCGCGGGCTCGATCAAGCGCGAGGGCCCCGCCGGCATCTATCTCCAGCAGCAGGGCGTCCAGCCGCGCGACTTCAACTCGTATGGCGCGCGCCGTGGCAACCACGAGGTGATGATGCGCAGCACGTTCGCGAACATCCGCCTGCGCAACCTGCTCAGCCACGATGTGGCCGGGCTGGACCCGCTCCCGGAGGGCGGCTACACGTACTACCTCGCCGATGGCTCGCACGAGCAGATGTCGATCTACGACGCCGCTATGCGCTACATCGATCAGGGCATCGACCTGGTCGTGCTCGCGGGCAAGGAGTACGGCACTGGCTCCTCGCGCGACTGGGCGGCCAAGGGCACCAAGCTGCTCGGCGTACGTGCGGTGATCGCGCAGAGCTTCGAGCGCATCCATCGCTCGAATCTGATCGGCATGGGCGTGCTGCCGCTGCAGTTCCCGGACGGTCAGAGCGCAGGCTCGTTGGGGCTCATAGGCGAGGAGGCGTTCTCGATCACAGGTCTCGCGGAGGCGATGGCCGACGGCGGACCGCCGCCGCGCACGGTGCGCGTGCGGGCCGAGCGGCAGGGGGCGGATCTGCTCGAGTTCGACGCGACGGTGCGGATCGACACGCCGCGCGAGGCCGACTACTTCCGCCACGGTGGCATCCTCCAGTACGTACTGCGGGCGCTGCTGGGACAGACGGCGTGAGCCCGGCCGCGCGCAGAGCGCCGCGGCGCTCTGCCACAGCCAAATCTTCTAAGACGTCAGCCGGCTTCACGCCGCTGCTGCGCGACTTGCTCAGCGCGCGCGGCCCATCCGGTTATGAGAGCGCCCCCGCGGACGTGTGGCTCGATGCGGCGAGTAAGTTCGCGAAGGTCAGTACAGACGTCCTCGGTACGCCGCTGGCGCTCGTCGCGCCCAAGCACGGCCATGAGAAGGCGCCGCGGCGACTGCTCGTGATGGGCCACATCGACGAGATCGGGTTGATCGTCACGCACATCGACGACGACGGCTACCTGTGGTTCCGGGAGGTCGGCGGTTGGGACGCACAGATCCTCGTCGGCCAGCGCGTGGTGCTCGACACGAGCGACGGCGTGGTGGCGGGCGTCGTCGGCAAGAAGCCGATTCACCTCCTGCGCGATGAGGAGCGCAAGAAGGTCGCTGCGATCCGCGACCTGCATATCGACATCGGTGCGCGCGACGGCGAGCAGGCGCGCAAGCTCGTGCGCATCGGCGATGTCGGGGTGATTGACGTGCAGCCAGTCGAGTTGCCCAACGGGCGCCTGACCTCGCGCGCCCTCGATAACCGGCTCGGCTCGTTCGTCGCGCTCGAGGCCGCACGCCTGATCGCGAAAGCCGGCGGTGCGCAGTGGGAGATCGCCGCGGTCGCAGCCGCACAGGAGGAGACCACCTTCGGCGGCTCGCGCACGAGCGCGTTCTCGCTCGAGCCCGACGCGGCGATCGTCGTCGACGTCACCCACGCGACCGACGCGCCAGGGATCGACGTCAAGGAGGCGGGCAAGCACGAGCTCGGCTCAGGGCCTGTGATCACCCGCGGCTCGACGCTCAACAACGCGGTCTTCGAGCTGCTCGTGAGTGCCGGTGAGGCGGAGGAGATCTCGTTCACCGTCGAGGCATCCGGGCGCGCCACAGGCACCGATGCCGATGCCGTTCACCTCAGCCGCGGTGGCGTGCCCACGGGCCTTGTGTCGATCCCCATCCGCTACATGCACTCGCCCGTCGAGCTCGTGCAACTCGACGACGTGCACGCCAGCGCCCGCCTGATCGCCGCGGCCGCATTGCGGCTGACGCGCGAGACGTCATTCGCTAGGTAAGAATCTGCCGCAGCGCCGACGGTGTACTGCCAGTCTCCTGGTGCAGCACGCGGCATAGATGGCTCTGGTCGGCAAAGCCCAGATCTGCGGCCAACCGAGCGAGGCTTTGCTCGCCATCGGCTATGCGACTCAGCGCGGCACGTGTACGCAGGCGCATGCGGTGGCGGGAAACCGTGTGCCCCGTCGTTGCGCGAAAGACACGGCTGAGATGGTGGGAGGAGACAGCCAGCTCGCGAGCCAGCTCCGGCAGCGAGCGCTCCGGGTTCGCCGCCAGGATCTCGCGCACGCCATCGGAAACAGCGCGCCGCGCACGCGCGCCCGCCGGTCGGCCAGCCGCGACCCGTCGCGGTTCGACCTGCTCGAGTGCCAGCGCGCTCAACGCGATCGCTCGCTCGAGCAGATCGTCGGGGTCCGCGCCGCGGCGGGCGCCGCTCAGCAGTTGCCGATGCTCGAGGTCGATCCTCGGCGAGGTGGGCAGTGGCGCGCACGGCAGCATCGGATCCCCGCCCCATATCGAGGCAACCAGTTCCGGATCGATGAACAGCGACGTGCAGTCGTCGCCGTGATCGTGTGGATGGTCGTAGCGCTGCTCTTCTCCGGGGTTCATGCAGTAGGCGAGCGTCGGATCGAGGATGCTCTCCACGCCGTCGCTACTGCGCACAAAGCAGCCGCGGCGCACGAACACCAGGGCATGTCCGCTCGCCTGCTCGTCCGGGAGACCGCGACCGCGTCGATGCCTGCAGGCAACGTCGCAGATCTCGATGCCCGCCTCGTGGTGCAACGTCGTCGCGCTCAGCATGCTCGCCACGAGTCTCTCAGACGAGCACGAATATCCAAGCCAGCCGGTGGTGGTTCGTGCGAGGCTCGTTGCCGATGCGCAGCTGTTGAAAGCGCACGCCAGCTAACCCGGCAGACAGGAGAGCATGAGATGGCTTGCATCCGCAAGGAGATCTTGATCGACGCGAGCCCCGAGGATGTATGGGCTGCCGTTCGCGACTGGGGTGCGTTGCACGAACGCCTCGTGCCCGGCTTCGTCACCGACACGCGCCTGGACGGAGATGACCGCATCGTGACCTTCTTCAACGGCACCGTCCTGCGCGAGCTGCTGGTAGACCTCGACGACGAGGCACGTCGGCTCGCGTGGTCAATCGTCGAAGGCCCATACACCCATCACAACGCCTCCGCGCAGGTCTTCTCTGAAGGCGATGGCGCCAGTCGCTTCGTGTGGACGGCCGACCTGCTCCCGAACGACCTGGCCGATCGCACCGCTGAGTTCATGCTGCAAGGCACGAACGTCGTCAAGCAGACGCTCGAGGCGCAGGCAGTGCGCGGTTAGTCGCCAAGCGGCCAACCGCGCACCGGCGCGTCGCGCTAAGCCGCAGCGGTGAGCTCGGTGCCCGCCGGCGCCTTGTATGGCTCGCCGGGGCAGCCGCCGATGACGAGCATGCGCAGACCCTCCGCACCCGCGTGGACCTTGCGCTTCGGGTCTGGAGCGACACGCACAAATGTCTCGCTGTCCAAATCCACGCGCTCACCCTCGACGTCCATCCATCCCGAGCCGCCGATCGTCACGTAGACCTCCTCCTGGCCGCTCTCCGCGTGATCGTGTTCGGGATAATCGCTGTAGTCAGGCGGAAGTTGGATCACCTGAAATCCGAAGGCCGTCACGCCCAGCGCGGCTCTTGCCTTGACGAAGCCGCCGCCGTGAGCTGCCTCCATCTCGCTGATCTTCTTTGCGGTGTAGTCAGCCATTACATTCACGCCTAACTGTTGGGAGCCTGTTGGGTCTTCGAGCCTAACGGCTCGAGGATGGAATCACAATCGCGAGCTGGCGCGAGTGTGCCAGAAGCGTTCCGTCGGCGGCCCAGATCAGCCCATCCTCGATGAAGAAGCCGTCGTGGATGAGCTCAGTCGTCGTCTGTGCCAGGCACAGCTCGTGTGGGTCGGCGTCGGCCGCCGGGCGCAGACGCCCGCGGAAGTGCACGGTCAGGTCGACCGTCGGCACGGCAGCGGGCTCGGACATGCGCATGTACGGAGCTGGGATCAGCGCGTCGCTGAAGAACGCCAGCGACAGCGCGTCGATCGGCCGAGGCTCGGCGAGCCCGATCCAGCCGCGGATTTGCATCGGCTGCTCGCCCTCCGCGAAGACACTGCCCTCCATGCGCGGCTGCAGGACGATGTGGTGTGCGAACTCGGGGCCGCCGCGCTCGATCAGCTTGATGCCCTCGCGCGAGGCGTCAGCGGGCTCGACGTCTGGCATCTGCACGTCCGATATCTCCGGTCCGCCCCACGGCCTCGAGAACGCGGCCAGCACGATCGCAATCAACTCGCCGTCCTGTTGCATCCGCGCCGAGAGCGTGCTCAACGAGCGTCCATGTCGCTCGATCGCCGTGCTAATCCGAACGGGGCCCGGCTCAGGCGCGCGTGCGTAGTGGATCGTCAGCGAGCGTGGCGCGCGGTCTGTGTCAGCGACCGCGTCGAGCAGTGCGCGCAGCAGCATCGCTGCGAGATAGCCGCCGTGCGGTCCGCGTCCCGCGCGCCAGTCTGGCGCGACCTCAGCGCCGAAGACCGTCCCTGTTCCCGACTGCGCTTCACGCCACACAGCTGTGTCGCGGTCGAACTTCGTGGTCGGGGCTCCTGGCGCGTCCGCGACCGATGTGCCACTCGAGTCCGCTGATGCGTCGTCGGACGGCGATTCAGCCACGTACGAGGCGCTTGTAGGTGATGCGGTGCGGGCGGTCGGCAGCGGCGCCGAGCACGGCATGGCGGTGCTCCTCGTAGGCCTCGAAGTTGCCCTCGAACCAAGTGACTTGCGAGTCGCCCTCGAACGCGAGCACGTGCGTGGCGACTCGGTCCAGGAACCAGCGGTCGTGGGAGATTACGATCGCGCATCCGGGGAACGCCAGCAGTGCGTTCTCGAGCGCGCGCAGCGTGTCCACGTCGAGGTCGTTCGTGGGCTCGTCCAGCAGTAGCAGGTTGCCGCCGCTGCGCAGCAGCTTGGCCAGATGCACGCGGTTGCGCTCGCCGCCGGAGAGCTTGCCGATGCGCGCCTGCTGGGAGCTGCCCTTGAAGTTGAAGCCAGCGGTGTACTGGCGCGAGTTGACCTCGCGCTCACCCACCTTGATGTGCTCGTAGCCTTCGGAGATCTCCTCCCACACGGTCTTCTCGGGGTTCAGCGAGTCGCGCGACTGGTCGACGTAGGCGAGCTGAACGGTATCGCCGAGCGCGAGCTTGCCGCTGTCGGGGCTCTCCTCACCGGTGATCATCCTGAACAGCGTCGTCTTACCTGCGCCGTTGGCACCGATCACGCCCACAATGCCAGCGCGGGGCAGGTCGAACGACAGCGACTCGATCAGCAGGCGATCGCCGAAGCCCTTTGACACGTCGGTTGCCGTCAGCACCTTGTCACCCAGGCGCGGGCCCGGCGGGATGTGGATCTGAACCTCGTCGAGCTTGATGTTGCGGTCCTCGGCGATCAGCTCCTCATAGCGCGCCAGCCGCGCCTTGGACTTCGTGCGTTTGCCCTTGGGGTTCGTGCGCACCCATTCGAGCTCCGCTGCGATCGTGCGCTCGCGACCCTTTTCCGAGCGCTCTTCCTGGGCCATGCGGGCCTGCTTCTGCTCCAGCCAGCTCGAGTAGTTGCCCTGGTAGGGGATGCCCTTGCCGCGGTCGAGCTCGAGAATCCAGCCGGCGACGTTGTCGAGGAAGTAACGGTCGTGGGTGACGGCCACGATCGCGCCCTTGTACTCGGCAAGGTGCTGCTCGAGCCACGCGACCGACTCGGCGTCGAGGTGGTTCGTGGGCTCGTCCAGCAGCAGCAGATCCGGCGCGCGCAGCAGCAGGCGACACAGTGCCACGCGGCGGCGCTCGCCGCCGGAGAGGGTGCTCACGTCCGCGTCCGGCGGTGGCAGGCGCAGCGCATCCATCGCGTATTCCAGCTGCGTCTCGAGGTTCCACGCGTCGGCCGCTTCGATCTTCGCCTGGATCTTGCCAAACTCCTCCGCGGTCTCATCGGAGTAGTTGGCGGCCAGCTCGTTGAAGCGGTCGAGCAGCGCCTTGGTCTCCGCGACCCCATCCTCGACGTTGCCTTTGACGTCCTTGGACTCGTCCAGATGCGGCTCCTGCTCGAGCATCCCCACACTCGCGCCCGGCGCCAGCGCCGCCTCGCCGCGGTACTCCTGGTCGACCCCCGCCATGATCCGCAGCAGCGAGGACTTGCCCGCGCCGTTGTAGCCGAGCACGCCGATCTTCGCGCCCGGGTAGAACGCGAGCGTGACGTTGTCCAGCACCGTTTTGTCCGGGGGATGGACCTTGGACAGGCGATGCATCGTGAAGACGTACTGAGAGGACATCCGCACGCAGGATAGAGGGAACAGAAACTCGCCCACCTTCGCCAACGCTCGCTAACGTTGTCGGGTCATGCCCACCACCGTCCTCGATGTCGAGCAGCACCTACTCCTGCTGGAGCTCGAGGCGCCGTTCACCAAGCGCGACGTGCAATTGGCGCGCCGGCGGATGGCCAAGCGCTGGCACCCGGACGTCGCTCCGCAGGGCAGGCAGTTCGAGCACGAGCGCCATCTGAAGGCGATCAACGAGGCCGCCGACCAGCTCGAGCGCCTGGCGGAGGGCTCGCGTGGGGGCAAGGTCTCAGCCAACGCCGTCAAGGTCAGCGCCGCCGCGGCCCGTCGCGAGCGCGAGGAGGCGGGTCGGCGCGCCTACGAGGCCGAACAGCGCGCGCGGGCGATGGCCAAAGACCGCGCCGAAAACGATCCGTTCGGCAGCAGGGTGCCCGACCATTCGGTCGTCCACCGCTACGCCCGCTGCCTGACCTACCCCGAGTGGGGGGTAGGGACCGTCGCTGGCATCTACTTCTCCTCCGATCCAGTCGGAGTAGGGGAGGAGGTTCAGCAGTGGGCGCGCGTCAAGTTCAGTCACGGCATCCGCACCGTGCCTGCCGGCAGCATGAAATTCGTCGACTTCTCCAAGCCAGATCCCGCCGAGGAGCGCGTCGAACGCTTCCTGATCGCAGCGCAGCGTGCGATGGCCGAAGGCGAGTACCTACTTGCGGCCCAGCGCCTGATCTATGCCCGCGACGCCGAGCCACGCAACGTCGCTGTGCTGCGGCTGATGACGCTTGCATTCTGGAATGCCGGCAAGCTCGAGGAGGCCGCCCGCGCCGTCCGTGACTGGGCGCGCGCCGACGGCAACCGTCCCGCCGCCCACCGCTTCGCCGCCAGGATCTACGAAGACATGGGCGCCGTCGATCTCGCTGAGGAGGCCGCCGAGCGTGCCGCGCTGCGCGGCCCCTCCGATGCCAGTGCCTGGGAGCGCCTCGGGCGCCTGCGGCTGAAGCTGATGGACCGCGAGGGTGCGCTCGCGGCGCTCAGGCGGGCGCTCGCGCTCGGTGCTGGCAAGGACGTGCACGATCTCGTCGAGCAGGCGCTCGCGATCGAGCCGAGCCTCGCCGGCTGATGTTTGTCGTTCCTTTTGCGCGCTCTGTCCCACCATGGTCTAGACAGTGCACGACGAACAGCGGCGGTCGCGATGGCATCCAAGCGCTCAGAGGATGTTCACGGCGCGCGAGACGACCAGGCCGATCGTAACCAGTGAGACGATCGACTGCACGCCCATGATGCACTTGGCCATCGGCGTTAGCGGCATCGTGTCGGTGGGGGAGAAGGCCGTGGCGTTCGTCAGCGACACGTATAGGTAGTCGACGAACTGTGGTCGCCAGTAGCGTGGCTCGATGCGGTCGTCTGACATCTGCGGAAACAGGAAGTCCGGCGGCCCGTCGTGGCCGGCAGCGCGCCGACCGGGACCGCCACGGTCGATCTCCCAGTACCAAAGCGCAAAGATCAGGAAGTTGGTCAGCCAGATCAGCATGCCCGAGGCGATCAGCGTGTGGCCGTTGGAGACGTTGTGGTGAAGGAGCAAGCTGGTGAGCGCAACGAGCGAGAAGACGTTGGCTGCGCTCACGAACGCAGTCAGCGTGATCGCGGTGCGCCGCCGTGTCTTGTGCTCGTGCTCGAGTTGGCGCGGGGTGGCCATCGACAGGCCGATCAGTAGGACACCCTCTAGTGCCGGCACCAGCCACGCAGGTCCTACTGTGAGGCGTTTGGACAGGCCGACCTGCAGGCCGATCGCGACCAACACCGTCGCCTGGACTGGCCAGAACGCCTCCGCGCCTGCCGGCGGCGGGTAGGAGCGGCCGGGCTGCGCTGGGGATGGGAGAGCCACGACCGAGAGGGTAGGGAGGGGGTCGGAGGTGATCGAACGGCCGCGCTAGTCTGAACGGTGATGGGCATCGAGAACCCAGTTCACCTGCTGTTCATCGCTGCCGTTGCGCTGATCGTGCTGGGCCCGAAACGTCTCCCCGAACTTGCCAAAGCGCTCGGGCATGGCATCCGCGAGTTCCGCGATGCCATCAACCAGCCGCCCGCGCAGCACGCACAGACACCTGCGCAGCACGTACAGACACCCGCGCAGCACGTACAGACACCCGCGCAGCACGTACAGACACCCGCGCAGCACGTACAGACACCCGCGCAGCACG
>Ga0209275_10000593_pt1 | contig 14301 bp, 10 predicted proteins | sample HubBroMetageREF2_FD_188344 | JGI IMG/M metagenome (GOLD analysis project Ga0209275, IMG submission 188344) | Reference soil microbial communities from the Hubbard Brook experimental Forest, New Hampshire, USA - Hubbard Brook CCASE Soil... | ecosystem: Environmental > Terrestrial > Soil >... | reverse complement strand
GAGTTCATGAAACGCAAAATCCAGCCACAGCCGCGTCGGCGTCCCGCGAAACAAATAATAGTGCTGGGCAAAACTTCGCCACACGCTTCGCGGATCCTCAACAGCCCCGGACCCAATTCCAAGCTGTTCCAGTGCCACGCCCTGGCTGTACAGCATTCGCAGAATGTAGTGGTCCGGCACCACAAACAATTCAGCAGCATTCGCAAACGACCCGTTACCGGCAAACCATTGCGGATTGGTGTGCCCGTGTGGGCTCGCAATCGGCATGCTGCGCACGCTGGAATAAAGCCGCTGCGCAATCGATCTCGTCGTCGGGTCCGCAGGGAACAGCCGATCCTCATGCAGTACCGTCATTCAATTACCCTTGATCATAATCACCGACATCCTATTCGCCACCAAACCGCCTTACAAGTTTATTCGCTGTGAATACGCTATAACAAAGCGTTGTCGCGCTACACCATGCAAACAGCTTAGAATACTTCTCTCCATGCGAAACTCTCTTCGCCGTTTCCTTTTCGTATTTTTCCTAATCGCCTCCACTCCTGGGCGTGCTGCCGCGCAAGTCGCTCCTCTCATCGCCAACATCGATGCACGCTCCACCACCAGTCTCGATGGCCAATGGCAAGCTATCGTCGATCCCTACGACGTTGGCGCCGTCGACTACCGCGCTCAACCCCTCAAAAGCAACAACGCGTTTTACAAAGATCACAAGCCGCAGTCAAAGGCCGAACTGGTCGAGTACGATTTCGACACCTCCGGCCATCTCAATGTTCCAGGCGACTGGAATACCCAGCGTGACGCCCTCCTACTCTACGAAGGCAGCGTCTGGTACAAGCGCACCTTCAACTACGCGAAATCTCCCAACAAACGGCTCTTTGTGCATTTTGGCGCCGCGAATTACCTGGCCTATGTCTACTTGAACGGCGAAGAGTTGGGACAACACGAAGGCGGTTTCACTCCGTTCGACTTCGAAATCACCGGTCGCGTCCGCCCCGAAGGCAATTTCCTGGTGGTCCGTGTCAACGACACCCGAGGCAAAGAAAAAGTTCCAACAATCAATACCGACTGGTGGAATTACGGCGGCATCACTCGTCCAGTCTCAGTAATCGAAGTCCCCGAAACCTTCGTTCAAGACTATTCCATCCAGCTCGCGAAAGGCTCGACCAACCAAATTGTCGGATGGCTGCAACTGAACGGCTCGCAACTTCACCAAACTATCTCCGTCCGCATTCCAGAAGCAGGCCTGAGCCAAACTTTCCAAACCGATGCCAACGGCCGCGCCCAATTTTCCTTTCCTGCCAACCTAACTCTTTGGTCTCCAGAAAATCCAAAGCTCTATACCGTCGAAATCGCCAGCGACACCGACCACCTCACCGACCACATCGGATTCCGCTCCATCCAAGCTAAAGGCACAGACCTCCTCCTCAACGGCAAACCACTCTTCCTGCGCGGCATCAGCATTCACGAAGAATCTCCGCTATTTCCACGCCGCGCCTGGAGCGATGGCGACGCCCGCATCCTCTTAACCTGGGCTAAGGAACTAGGCTGCAATTTCGTCCGCCTCGCCCACTATCCTCACAACGAAGCCATGTTGCGCATGGCGGATAAAATGGGCGTGTTGGTTTGGGAAGAAGTCCCGGTTTACTGGACCATTCAGTGGGAGAATCCTAGCACGCTGCAAAATGCGCAGAATCAATTGGCCGAACTCATTGCCCGCGATCACAACCGCGCCGCCCTCATCATTTATTCCGTCGCCAATGAAACTCCCATCAGCGAGCCACGCAATAAATTCCTGAGCCAACTGATTCAGCAAGCCCACACCAGCGATCCTACCCGGCTCGTCTCCGCCGCTCTGCAAGCCGATGAAACTCACGATGGAGGCCGCCTCACCATCCACATCAATGACCCCATCGCAAACGAACTCGATGTCATGGGTAACAACGAATACATTGGCTGGTACAGTCACGCCATCGCCGATCTCGATTCCACCGACTGGGTCTCCAAGTACGAAAAGCCGCTCATCATGAGTGAATTTGGTGGAGACGCCCTCTTTGGCAATCATGGCGACGCGCAGGCCCGATGGACCGAGGAATATCAGGAAAGTCTCTATCAACATCAAGTCGCGATGCTCAAGCGCATCTCGTTCCTGCGCGGCACCACTCCCTGGATTTTGAAGGATTTTCGTAGTCCTCGTCGCACACTTCCTAACATCGAGGATTTCTTTAACCGGAAAGGTTTAATCTCCGACCACGGAGAAAAGAAGAAAGCCTTCTTCGTGCTGCAAAAGTTTTATTTGGAAATGGAAAGCCCCAAGCAATAATCGAACTCGCGACTCGTGGGTTATCAGCGCAGCGGCGCCAATAATCTGCTACCTCACCCCTTGCTGCGATCCGTGAACCGGAAAAACAGCGACTGCTTCGCCACCGGTTCAGCCATTTGATTCAGCGCCGCCATCTGCAACTGCGACAACGGTGTGAACTCCCGCGCGATCTGCACATTTTCTTCCAATTGCGCAATATTGTCGCATCCAATAATCACGGTGCTTACCGGATGCGACAACGTGAAGTGCATCGCTTCCCGCATATTCATCACGCCAGACCTCGTCGCGATCGCCGATCCTTCCCACGAGTGCTGCTGCTTTTCCAGTGGCGGCGGGGTCCACGACGACAGCAACCTCCCGCGCGCCGGCACCTTCATCCCGATAATCCCCATCTGCTTTTCCACCGCCAGCGGCAGCAACTGCTCCGTAAAGCTGTGAATGTGTGTATCCGCCGCGTTCAGTGCCAGCAGAATCGCATCGAACGAATGCCGGTTCACCGCATCAATCAGCGCTTCCGGGCGATAATGTCCCGTGACTCCCAAATACCGTACCACTTTCTGCTGTTGCATCTCCAGCAGCGCTTCCATCGCCCCACCTTTGGCAAAAACCGCGTTCACATCTTCCGGCAAGCCAATGTCGTGTAGTTGCCACAAATCGATGTGATCCGTATTCAGCAGCGTCAGCGACTTCTCAATCATCCGCAGCGAACCTTCGCGCGTACGTTCCTTCGTCTTCGTCGCCAGAAACGTGTCCTGCCGCCGGGTCTTCATCACCCGGCCCACATACTGCTCGCTCCAGCGCTCCGGTCCTCCGTAAATCGAAGACGTATCGATATAATTGACGCCCAAGTCCAGCGCGCGCTCGATAATCGGCACGGCAATATCAAAATTGTTTGGTCTCTCCAGCGCCGATTGGCCGCCAAGGCTGAAAATACCTACCTTATATCCCGTCTTGCCCAAATTCCGCGTCGGCATCGCGGCCAGCGTGTTCGCATTCGCAGGGAGTGGCGGGAACGCAGAAACACGCGCCTCAGCCAGCGTCGCTCCACCAGCGCCCGTCAGAATCCCTGCAGCCACAGCGCCGCTAGTCTTCAGAAAATTGCGCCGGTCGGAAAAATTGTTAGGTGGTTTCATTGGTGTCCCTCGGAGGCAATCAGATCTGCGAGCGAAGCGCCATATTATCACATCGCTTCGTCACCCTATCCTGCTTAGTCGGGTGGAATTTGCGCTGCCAATCGCGTTATGCTGCCCGTGAACCAGAACGCACGTGCGAGCTTTCAGCCGGCCAGGCCAAATGAGGCACTAGATTATGATTTCACGACGTGAATTTCTCAACGCTTTTGCAACCGCCGCCGCAGGATACGCCGTAAGTGCCACCGCGAAAAGCTACAGCCGTATCATCGGCTCGAACGATCGCCTCAACTTTGCCGTAATCGGTCTCAACAGCCGCGCCTACGCCCACCTCTCCTCGCTCAAAGCCAACAAAAGCGCCGCCCGCATCTCTCACGTGTGCGACGTCGATAGCAACATCCTCAACAAATTCGCCGACAGCGTGCAGCAGGAAATGGGCGAGACGGCCGCATCCGAAAAAGACTTCCGCAAAATTCTTGAACAAAAAGATGTCGACGCCATCACCATCGCCAGTCCCGATCATTGGCACACTCCGATGGCCATCGCCGGTCTCCAAGCCGGCAAACACGTCTACGTCGAAAAGCCCTGCAGCCACAATCCCGCCGAAGGAGAAATGCTGGTACAAGCCCAGCAGAAATACAAAAAGCTTGTGCAGATGGGCACGCAACAGCGCTCCTCAACCTACACCATAGAAATTGTCGACAAGATTCATTTCGGCCTAATCGGCCGCCCCTACTACGCGAAAGCCTGGTACAGCAATGTCCGAAAATCCATGGGCACCGGAAAAGAAATCCCCGTCCCCGCGCAGCTCGACTGGGATTTGTGGCAAGGGCCCGCGCCACGTCAGCTCTACAAAGACAACATCCATCCTTATAATTGGCACTGGCTCCGCACCTACGGCACCGGCGAAGCGCTCAACAACGGCACCCACGAAGTCGACGTCTGCCGCTGGGCTCTCGGCCTCGATTATCCCAAGCGCGTCACTTCCTCCGGTGGTCGCTATCACTTTAAAGATGACTGGCAGTTTTACGACACGCTTCTCACCAGCTTCGAATACGAAGACAGCCTCATCTCCTGGGAAGGCAAAAGTTGCCAGGGCATGAAGTTTTATGGCCGCGATCGTGGCTCCGCCATCATGGGCACCAGCGGCACCGTGCTCATCGATCGTGATGGCTACGAACTCTACGACCTCAAAGGCAAAAAGACCGACGAATTTAAACTTGGCAGCACCACGTTCTCCACGGATACCGTCGGCCGCGATTCCATGACCGACGCACACTTCGCCAACTTCATCGCCGCGATTCGCAATGGCGACAATTTGAACGCCCCGATTAATGTCGGCAACGTTTCGGTAACCATGCTGCAGCTTTCCAACATCGCCTGGGAGGTGAATCGTGAACTGCACTTGGATCCCAGTACTGGGAAAATCCAGAACGATTCTGAAGCGATGAAAATGTGGGGACGTGAATACGAAAAAGGTTGGGCGCCTCATGTCTAGCCTGCCCCGCCGCGAGTTCCTGCGCTCTTCTGTTTTGCTCTCAGCCGTAGCTGCCACTTTGCCCAAGAATCTATTCGCCTTCGATAACCGAACACAATCCGCCGCCAACTCATCGCCCATCCGCTTAGGCGTCGCCAGCTACACCTTCCGCAATTTCAATCGCGCCCAGCTCATCGCCTTCATGAAACAGCTCAACGTCCTCGCGCTCAATGTTAAGGACGTAAAAGATCATCTCCCCACCGATCCTCAAGCCGAACAAGCCGCCCTCGCCGACTATGCCGCCGGCATCACCCTTCACGCCGCCGGCACCATTTCCTTCTCCAAAGATGACGACGTCGACATGCGTGCCAAGTTCGAATACGCCAAGCGCGCCGGCATCAACGTCATCGTTGCCGGCGATCCCACAGCCGAAAGTCTTCCGCGCCTCGAAAAATTCGTGAAGCAGTACGACATCCGCATCGCCATCCACAATCACGGCCCCGAAGATAAGTTGTGGCATTCCCCGCTCGATGTCTTACACGCGGTGCAGGGAATGGATCCGCGCATCGGCTGCTGCATCGATGTTGGCCACACCGCCCGCGCCGGCACCGACGTGGTTCAAGCCATCAAAGAAGTTGGCCCACGCCTCTTCAATATCCACATGAAAGATCTCAAAGATATTCAAAGCAAAGAAAGTCAGGTAGCAGTCGGCGAAGGCATTCTCCCCATCCCGCAAATCTTCGAAGCGCTAATCGCCATCAAATATCCCGGCTTCGTCGATCTCGAATACGAAATTCATCCCGATGATCCCATGCCCGGCGTGATAACCAGCTTCGCCTACATGCGGCGCATCGTTCCATAGTGCCATCATCAACCCGCTGCAGCGCCGACATCAGCCGGTAACGCCGGCATCACTCGGTAGCGCCGGCAGCTTGCCGGCCCAAGACAATCTCCGCAAATCTCCCCACGCTTACGGTCCGCCGAGCTAAATTGATCCGCAATTTCCGTCTCGCTTCCACGTCTGCACTTCACCGGCGGCGCCACAGCAATCCAGGAAACTATTGGATGGACTTGCACTCCGTAGCAGTTCAAGAGGAAATATAGGGAAGGGAACTGGCTCTCAACGCGAGAACCAACACAAATCACGCACACTGCGAAAGTGTCAGACCGAAACCGCCGCTGTATCCAGCGTCGCCATGTAATCCAAAATGATCCGCACCACTTTTTCATCGCCCACCGTCGTATTCATCATCCCGTGGTACACCGCGCGAGCCGGCCATTCCACTCCAAAATACTTCTGGATAAAATCTATGCGCTCCCGATCCACCGTATCCACAAGCTGCTGCGCTTCGCTTGCACTTTTCCCGCGCGCCAGAAGCCGCCGAACCTTATCTTCCCTCGGCGCATAAAGAAATAGCCGCAGCGTATCCTGCCGGTCCTTCAAAAACTGTTGTGAACCCCGCCCCACAATCACGCAATTTCCCTCGCTCGCCGCCTTCTGCACCACCCGCTCTGTAATCCTCAATATGCTCTCACTGTCCACCACGCCAAGCTTGTGCGCATTCAAGCTGCCCTCATAACTCCCGCGCAAAAATGATTTAAACAGCCGGTAATACAGCGGATCGGTGCGTTCCTCTCGCACCTCCACCACCGCCTTGGGACAATTCGCCAGCCGCGCAATCTCCTCCGTCAGCAACTGGTCCCACAGTTTCCAGCCCAGTCGCTTCGCCAACAGTTGCGCAATCTCCCCGCCGCCGCTCCCGTATTCCCGTTCAATTGTGACAATCTTAATCATCGTGCTCTCACGCTCATCTTACCGCGTTTCACATTTCGCGCAATCACTCCACAATCGCCGGTCCGCCACCCGGTTCATTCTTCTTCAACAGGAACGACAGAAAAAACATGATCGCCGACGCGATTGCCAGCACCATAAATGTATCAATGTACGAAAGACTTGCCGCCTGCGCCTGCACCGTCTGGTAAATCCTGGCGTAAGCCTGCGCCTGTGCGTCATGGGCCCCTAGTCCGGAGTGTGCTATTTGTTGGCTCAGCCCATTCAGCGAATTCTGGAAATTAGGATTATCCGGGCGCGCGTAATCCACCAGGATTTGCTGGTGAAATTGCGATCGCCGCGCAATCAGCGTCGTCACCAGCGAAGTCCCCACGCTGCTTCCCATATTCCGCATGAAGTTCACAATTCCCGCCACCGAATTGTTTTTCTCCGGCGCAATCCCGATATACGCCGCCAGCGTGATCGGCACGAACAAAAATCCCAATCCAATCACCTGCGCGATCCGCAGCCACACTGCTGCGCTAAAGCTGATCAGCAAATCGATTCGTATCGTCGAGTAGTACATGGCAATCGACAATGAGAACCACCCAAACGCAATCAAATATCGCGCCTGGATTTTCGTTGTCAGCTTCCCCATGATCGGCATTTCGCAAAGCAGTACCAACCCGCCCGCCGACAATGCCACACCAGCCAGTTGCGATGTATAACCCACCAGCGTCTGCAGAAATTGCGGCATCAGCACCAGGCTGCTGAACAACAAAATTCCCAACATGAACATCATCAAGCTGGCACTCGCAAAGTTAAAACTCTTGAACATCTTTACGTCGATGATCGGCGCCTTGTGAAACCATTCCCAGATCACCAGCGATGTCAGGCATACCGCCGCCGTAATGATCAGCGTGGTGATAAACCGCGACCCGAACCAATCGTCTTCCTGCCCCTTGTCCAGCAGAACCTGTAGCGCCCCGATGCCCAGCGTCAACAAGGCAATGCCGATGTAGTCCAGCTTCACTCCCGCTGCTTTCAGTTTCGCCAAATACGGCGGATCTTCCACAAAGCGCCGCACCAGAAACCAAGTGATCAGCCCCACCGGCAAATTGATAAAGAAAATCCAGCGCCATGAATAGTTGAACGTGATCCATCCGCCCAATGTCGGCCCGATCGTTGGCGCCATGATCGCCGTGATGCCATAAAGCGCGAACGCCAATCCGCGCTGATGTGGTGGAAAAGTATCCGCCAGAATCGCCTGCGCCATCGGTTGCAATCCGCCGCCACCAGCTCCTTGCAGCACCCGAAAGAGCAGTAGAAATCCCAGGCTCGGCGCAATTCCGCACAGCAGGGAACTTACCGTAAACACGCTAAGACACGCCATGAAAAATCGCTTGCGGCCTAGCGTCCCCGCCAGCCATCCACTGATCGGCAAAATAATCGCGTTCGAAACCAGGTACGACGTCAATACCCAGGTGCTCTGGTCGTTGCTCGCGCCCAGATTTCCCGCGATATACGGCAGCGCCACGTTGGCGATGCTCGTGTCCAGCACTTCCATGAACGCGGCCATCGCCACAACTACCGCGATCAGCCAGGGATTATATTTTGGCCGCCAAATATCCTGGTCCATCGTTAGTGTTGCGGCGCTCATTGCAGGTATACGTTTGGCACCACGTTCATGCCAGGTCGCAGTTCGCGGTTCGAATTTTCTCCGGCGTCCAGCACAATCTTCACTGGAATGCGTTGCACGATTTTTACGTAATTTCCGGTCGCGTTTTCTGGCGGCAGCAAACTGAACGTCGGTCCCGTCGCTCCCGCGATGCTGTCCACGTGCCCTTTGAACGTATGACCCGTGGAATCAACATGAATCTTGGCCCTCTGCCCAACTTTCATGTGCCGCAGTTGTGTCTCTTTAAAGTTCGCCGTCACCCACACTTGATCCAGCGGCACCACCGTCAGCATTTGTTGACCGGCCTGCACATTCAGTCCAACCACCACCGACTTGTTCACTTCGCCGCTCACCGGAGCGATAATTTTCGTGTATTGCAGATTCAGTTGCGCCTGCTGCAGTAGCGCCCGCTTCTGCTCCACATCCGCGATTGCCGCGCGAGCCCTTGCCTTCGTCGACGAAACCTGTTGCGGCCCAGTTTCAGCGCTCTGGTGGTTCGCTTCGGCCTCCACCAGCTTGCTTTGCGCTTGTTGCACAAATTGTTGCGCGGCGGATTCGTTGGCTTGTGCCGCGGCCACCGCCGCGGTGCTCGCCTTTGCTGACGCCAATGCCTGATCGTAAATTTGCTGCGCCACTTCGCGCTTATCCACGAGCAACTTGTACCGCTTCAAATCGTCCTGCACCCGCACATCATTGGCTTCAGCCTCCTCCACTTGCGCGTGTGCCGCCGTCAATTGCCGTTGTGCCGCAACGATTCCCGCTTGCGTGTTCTCAATATCCGACGCTGTCGATTTCAGTTGGCTGGTCGTGTTCACCGAAGTAATCGGCACCGTAATATTCAGCGATTGCGCCGTAGCTTCCGCGTTCGCCAGATTCGCTTGCGCCTGCGCCACCGCTACTTCGTAGTCCTTAGGATCGATTTCCACCAGCACCGTTCCGGCCTGCACCCACTGGTTGTCGTCGACGTTCACCTTAATCACATATCCCGAAATCCGCGCGCTCACCGGATAAAGGTGCACATCCACCTGCGCGTCATCCGTCGATTCGTACGTGCTCAGATATCTCCACAGCAAGACGCCGCCAATCAGCAGCACGATCGCCGCCACAATAATTAACGTTCGCCTCCTCGTTTTCGGGGCGATGTACACCCGAGGAGAGAATTTCCGATCCTCCGCCGAACTGCTGCTCGCCGAATTCGCCGATGTTCCGCTTTCTGTTCTTGGCACTGAACGGGCTTGGGTCTCGTCCGCCATTTTATTTTCCTTTGAAATATTCTTTGACGCTCGCTTCCGCCGTGCCCAAAGCGCGCGCCAGAGAAATCTTTGCGTAGTTGTAGCTATACAAGCTGGAAATATATTGGTCGTGCGCGCTCGCCACCGCTTCTTGCGATTGCACCACTTCTACCGTGTCCGTAACCCCCGCGGTAAATCGATCGCGCGACTGTAGCAGTGTCTCTTCCGCTAAATCAATATTGCTGCGCGCCACCTTCACTTGTTCCGCCGACGACTGCAAATTCAGCAGCGCGGTCCGCACATCCGCATCAATCTGCGCCCGCAGATTCTCCAGACGCTCCCGGCTCTGTTCCAGCCTCGCATCCGCTTGCAACACGTCGCCGTGCACGCTGCCGCCCAGGAAAATCGGAATCGTCAATGTGCCTTTCACGTCAAACACTTGTGTCGCCGTTGATGGATGCGAACCTGCTGCGCCGTAGTCTCCGTTCAGCGAAAGCGACGGCAAGTATCCCGCCGATGCCGCTTTCTTCGCGTATTCCGCGGCTTTCAAGTCGGCCGCCGCCGCTTTGTAATCCGATCGCGAAGCGTATGCGCGCTGCTCCGCTTCCTCCACCGTAATCCCTTCAAACGGCTGGTACGGCGACTTGTCCGTCAGCTCAATTTCCTGCCCCGGTGCCAATCCAATCACGCGCGAGATGCTCAGCTTCTGTATCGCAAACGTATTCCTGGCCTGTATCAATTGCTGTTGCCGCGTTTGCAGTTCCACTTTTGCCCGCAATCCGTCGATCGCCGGTGAAGTTCCCGCATTCACTTGATCCGACGCCTGGTCGTAGAGCGCCTGCGCCGTTTTTACTTGCGCTTCCACCGTTTCAATCTGTGCCTCGTCCGCGATTGCCTGCAAGTATGTGTAACCCACCGCCAGCACCACCAAGTCCCGCGCATCTCGATACGTGTATTCCGCGGATTTCAAACTCTGGTTTGCCGCACGCACTCCGTGGATCGACTTCAAGTCCACCAACGTCTGCGTCACTCCCACCCGCGAATCAAAGTACGAAAACGGCCCCACCGACGCCGGTATTTTCAGCCCACTCACACTGCCGAATCCCAATTCCGACAGGTTAATTTCCGATGCCGCCACATACGGTGACAGTTCTGCATGCGGCAACAGCGCGCTCAGTTGTTCCCATCTCTGCCCTCGCGCTGTTCGTATATCCGCATTCGATAGCAGCAGTCCCAAATTTTGTCGCAGTCCCCGGTCGATCGCTTCTTGCAACGAAAGTTGCAACACTCCTGGAACCAATTTTCCCGGCGTGCTACCCGCGAACGGGCTGACCCCCGTCGTTCCAGGAATCGCCTGACCGGGCGAACTTGCAGGAAAGGTAATCGTCTGTGTTTGCGCCCTAATTCCTTTTCCTTCACACCACAACTCCACGGCCAACAAAATGGCGCACCTGCTTGCCTGACTGAGCCTCAAAGCAGCCTCCTCTACTTCGATTTTTTGTGGGCCTCACCGCCGTGGGCGGCAAACCTCCTAGGTTCGCCGGTGCCTACCAACCCCGTCTTGCTAAGGACGTACATTGGATGCTTTAGACGCCCCTCCGGCACTTTTTTCTCCCGTCCCTAGCTGGCTCCCGCAGTTTGGTAGCGCCGGCAGCTTGCCGGCCCAAGACGATCCTTCTCTCAGCACCTCTGTGCCCTTGTAGCACAGCGATTCCTCGCTGCGCTCTCCCAACCCTCCCCCTCTCCCAATCCTCCGCTCGTTTCTCCAACCCTCCCGCCGAGCCCTGAACTTCCGCCGAGTCCCGTCGCCCCAATACGTTCCGGCGTTTTTAAAGTCGCGCAACATTACCGCTACGGCACTGCCGATCTTCCTCGATTGCCAAATGAATATCGCAGTCCGTAATACTTCCTAGAAACCTAACCCCCACCTATTTCATCTACCTTAATAGGTACCCCGGCGTGGGTGCGGAGGGACGTATGAACACAAACAGGGTCGGTCTTGCCTCCAGATTTTCTAAACTTCCATTCGCGCGGCGTGTTTTAATTCCGCTATTTGCCGCGGCCATTTTAATCGCCACTCTGCCCCAAAATCTACCCGCTCAGGATGACCAACAACCTCCTTCCCAAAATTCTTCCGCCCAATCTCGCAATGCGCCGCCGTACGCCCAGCAATCTCCCGAGCAACTGCAACAACTCGTCGCCCCAATCGCTCTTTACCCAGACGCTCTCGTCGCGCAAATCTTGGCTGCGGCCACTTTTCCCGAACAAGTCGTCGAGGCCGATCGCTGGGTCCAACAACATCCCGATCTAAAAGGTGACGCCCTCGCCCAAGCCGTCGACCAGGAACCCTGGGATCCCAGCGTCAAAGCGCTCGCTGCCTTTCCTTCCATTCTCGGCAATATGGACAAAAATCTTTCCTGGACCTCTTCGCTCGGCGATGCCTATTACAACCAGCAGCCCGACGTGATGGATGCCGTTCAAGTCATGCGTCGCCGCGCGCAAGAATCTGGAAATCTCAAGTCCACGCCGCAGCAAACTGTCGCCGACCAGAACTCTACGATCACCATTCAGCCTGCCAATCCTGAAGTCGTTTACGTTCCCGCTTACGATCCATGGACCGTTTACGGCGGCCCCATCGTCGCTTGGCCCGGTTGGTATCCGTATCCCGGAATCTGGTTTGGTGGACCTTATCTCTCCTTCGGCCCCGCGTTTGGCATCGGTTTTTTTGCTGGCTACGGTTGGGGCTGGCCTCGTTGGGGATTCGATTGGCACGGCCACTACCCCGTTTACAATCACGCTCGTTATTACTCCAACAGCCGCACTTTTTACAATCGCAATAATTTCTATCGCGGTGGCGAGCACGGCGGCTTCAACAATTTTCACGGCGGTGAGCATGGCGGCGTGAATGCCCACGGCAATTTCAATGGTGGCAACCACGGAAACTTTGGCGGCTCGCGCGGAGTTTACAATCGCCCCGGCGCCACCGTCCGGCCTTTCGATGGAAACAACAACGCCGCTCGCGGTTACAGCGCTCCTCGCGGCCAGAGCGGCACCCGCTCCAGCGCTTTCAGCGGCTACGATCACGGCGGCCAGGCCCGCAGTTTCTCTTCACGTGGCGGTGCGAGTTTCGGTGGCGGCGGATTCAGCCACGGTGGTGGCGGAGGCTCCCACGGTGGTGGTGGTCGCCACTAATCAATGTTGCTGTTCGGACTTTTTGAGCGAGAGTGTTTCGTTCGTCAGGGCACGACTTTAGTCGTGCCAAAAGCAGGCCGTCAGGGCACGACTTCAGTCGTGCCGAAAACAGGCAGCGTAAATGCGGCTTTAGCCGCTGAGGTGCTCGTTTTCACGTTTTTACATGAACTCGAACGATTCGCTTCTAAAAGTTTTTGTTTCGCAGATTGTCGCTTTACAGATTAAAGATCAAGGATGGAGAAAAGTCACATGCGCCTAACCGACCTTCACTTCCATAACTGCTACTCCAATTTTTCCAAGGTGGCCACTTTAGCCATTTTTCTCATCGCATCTTTCTCCGTCCTCACGCGTGCGCAGCAACAGTCACAATCACAGCCACAGCACGGCCAGAAAACGTTCCCTTCCGCCGAGGCGGCCAGCGACGCGCTCTTCACCGCTACCCAACAAAACGACGAAAAACAGTTGCTCGTCATCCTCGGCCCAGACGCTAAGCAACTGATCTCCTCCGGCGACGAAACCGAAGACGCCGAAAATCGCGCCCACTTCGTTCAGAAATATCAGCAATTGCATCGCCTCGTGAAAGAGCCGGACGGCACCACCACCCTCTACATTGGCGCCATGAACTGGCCCACTCCCATTCCCCTCGTCAACAAAGCCGATTCCTGGTTTTTCGACACCGATGCCGCCGAACACGAAATCCTGTTCCGCCGCATTGGCGAAAATGAAATGTCCACCATGCGTGTTTGCCAGGAACTCGTCGCCGCTGAAAAAGAATATCGCTCCACGCACCCTGATCAATACGCGCCCAAAGTCTTTAGCGATCCCGGGCAACAAGACGGCCTCTATTGGGAGCCCGTCAGTGGCCAGCCGCAAAGTCCCGTCGGCCCGCTTCTCGCCCACGCCGTTACCGATGCTGCTCCCCCGCAATCGGACGCCGCTCCCTACCGCGGCTATTACTACCGCCTTCTCACCCGTCAGGGCAAAAACGCCCCGGGAGGCGCCAAAAATTATGTTGAGAGTGGCAAAATGATTGGCGGCTTCGCCTTCGTCGCCTATCCCGCCGAATATCGTTCCTCAGGTGTGATGACTTTCATCGTCGGAGAAGACGGCGTCGTCTACCAAAAAGACCTGGGCAAGAAAACTGCCACGCTCGCCAAGAGCATGAAGGAATACAATCCCGATTCCTCCTGGGAGAAATTCGAAGAACCGCCAGAAGAAAAAGCCAGCCAGCAATCGGCCAAATAACTGTTCTTTAAAAATCTTCCGTATTCACAGGCCAAACTTTTTTCTAGTCACATCTAGCTATAGAATCGAACGCCGGGAATAACTCGTGACCGCACTCCGCTTGCTACTGCTCGGCATTCTCGCGCTGCTACTCATTTCCGCGGCCCGCGAAGGCGTCGCCGCGTATTACATCCATCAAAACACTTCCGCCGCGTTGCAAAGCGCAATCCGCTGGGATCCCACCAATCCTGTTTATCCCGCCACCGCCGCCAGCCTC
>Ga0209275_10000592_pt1 | contig 14302 bp, 10 predicted proteins | sample HubBroMetageREF2_FD_188344 | JGI IMG/M metagenome (GOLD analysis project Ga0209275, IMG submission 188344) | Reference soil microbial communities from the Hubbard Brook experimental Forest, New Hampshire, USA - Hubbard Brook CCASE Soil... | ecosystem: Environmental > Terrestrial > Soil >... | reverse complement strand
GGCATTCTCGATGAGCGAAGCGGCTTCTGTCGCGATCGCATGAAGAATGTCGTTGCTCACGCCGGAAATATCACGGGAGGCGAAGCGCGAATCCACGTATAAGGCCCCCATAACTTCTGCTGAAGGCGCAGGTGAGGGGGCCTCGGCATCGCGCGTGGCCTGAACCTGGGGCTTACGCAAAGGGACGCAGATCACGGTGCGAAGGTCATAAGCGACGATGCTTTTGCGTCCCGTCAGATCAGCCGACCGGCTGGTGTCGGTCAAAACGAATTCGGAGTTGGACTTTAATGCGTCATCGAGAATCGAATGCGAGATCGTTTTGTCATCCAGCAGGGGCTCACCCTTTGAGTTGCGTCCGGCTGCCAGTCGCAGCTCCCCGCGGGCATTCTTCATGTAGACGTAAGCGCGTTCGGCTCGCGTGAGCTTTAACGTTACATCCAGCAGGGTCATCAGAATTTCATCCAGCACCCCGATCGTATTGAGCTTGCGGGCGGCTTCGAGAAACAGAACCAGTTTTTCCAGGTCCGTGGTCTCGTCCGAGATGTGCATCACCGAGATCTGGCTCAAGAACTCCCGGGCGGAGTTGGTAGTCCCATGCTGCGGATTGAAAATCACATATGCGACTTCACGAACCCCGAACTCCAGGCGGTCATTGCGCTCCAGAATCTTGCGTTCGATCCGTTCGCCGTTGACGAATGTCCCATGCTTGCTGCCCTGGTCGACCACACTGAACGCGCCGTTCTCGGAGATGATAAAGGCGTGGTCCCGCGAGACCCGAGGGTCGGCGATGACTAAATCTTTGTCGACTTTTCGCCCTACGCTGAAAGGACTGTGGTCGAGGTTTATGACACGCTGCTCGTTACCCTGGACAAACACGAGCGTGGGGAATATTCCGGAACCGGTTCCGGACGATGGGCCGATGATAGTCTGGAAAGCCATGTAGCGCTGCAATGCTCCTTAAATGTCCTAGAGGAATAATGACAGCATCGAACGCTAGTGGGAAGAGCTAAGAAGATTTCATCCGCCGAACCGCTTCTAGGCAGCCCCGCGATGGAAGGTGGCAATCGCCTCCTGCTCAGTATCGTAGACCTCGAACACAGTGACCAATTTGGTGATTTGCAGGACGTCGCGCAAGCGCTGGCCCAGCCCGGTCAACTTAATGTCAGCGCCCGCCGCCCGTGCAGAAGAGTAGACGCCCACCAGGGTGCCAAGGCCACCGCTGTCGATATATGAAACCCCCGAAAGGTTCAGTACGATCTGTCGAGTGGAACCTATAAGTTTCTTGAGGTGGTCGCGCAACGTGGTGGCCTCTTCGCCAAAAACGATACGGCCCTCGCACGACAAGACGGTGACTCCGTCGGCCCGCCGCATGCTGATGTCCAGGGACATTTGTCCTCCGCTAGACTTTTAATGAAAATGCCGGAAAAGACTAACCCTTGCGACAAGAGAATGCAAGCCAGTCACCTAGATGAAGATCAGGAGACTTTTGGTTTCAAGTTACCGGCCTCGCCAAAACCAAGACTGACCAGCACGACCACGGCGATTGGGATTGCCAAGCTGGTGTAGAGTGGCGAGGTCCAAGCCTTTTGCACCCATTCGCCTCGCAGGAATAGCGAGGCTACAGTCAAAGACCCTGCCGCCAGCCACGGCCACGAAATGAGAAAAACCGCAATCAGTGCGATGATGCGAGTGAGGCGATCTTTTCCCCAGAGAAGCTCCCAGTTACGCCCTATCAATAAAACCCCCGGCAACAAGAGCACCTGATTATATGGAGCTGTCTTGGGCACAACCAATACCGTTACAGCGAGGGTGAGTGAGAGCATCCATGGGAAGGCCATCGAATCGACGGAGACTCGGCGGAGGCGCCAGCCCATCAACGCCAGGGCCAGCAGGGCGAGCGCGGCCAAGGCTCGTCCCCACCCGCGTGTAACCAGGACATCCAACACGGATTCGGCGCCTCCAGTATATTGGCGATACGCGGTGACGGCTTCGCGAAAACGCCATAGCCATCCCGGCAATACATACTCACCTACGGCGCACAAAACGGTCAGGGTTACAACAAATCCCCAAACGAAATTCCTGCGTTGTGACCAGCCGCTGATTGCCCACAACAGGAGCCATGCCGCCACGAGCAAGACGAGCTGGGGTTTAATGGTAGCCAACGCAAGCAGAACCCCCGCCAGCAGGAAACCGCCCCCGGCCAGCAATGCAACACAACCTGCGATCAAGCCCGCAACCAATAGGCTTAACTGCTGCAGCTTTATTGCTTGCAGCACGGGAAAACTGCCGAGAGTCAGCGCCACAAAGCTGATTGTGGTTGCATTTGATGGCCGCCAGCGCAGGATGTACAGCCAAAGCACGACGGAGGCGACCGTCAGAAAGATGAGCAACCATCGAAAGCCGGATTGAACTACCGGAAAGGGCAAGTCGACGGTCGGAGCAAAAAGGAACACGACATACACCGGATAAGCAAAAGCCTGCTGATCCGTGGGATCTTCCGGCCGCGAGGGATCGAGAGCGCGCCCGTAATAACCGATCTGAATCTCGCGGGTCAATTCGGGGCTATAAGGGTCGCGGTGATGCAAAAGAAGTTCGCGTGCGCCGAGCCACCGCGGATAGAGGTCGGAAAGATTTCCTCGCGGCGTACCGTGTAGCGTGGCATCGGCTTTCTGGTGTGGGATAAGCACGTGCTGCACATAGAACCACATGCATGCTGCTAGCAGCAGGCTCACAGCTAGGCCGAGTTTGGATGTTCGGTGCAACGGTCGGTCTTAGAGGAAATCGTTTCAGGCTACAACCGATGAGGCTGAATCTCTCCAGTGTCGACTCGATGAGCTTGAGTTGGGTTGCTGGCTCGCCCCCGGTAATACGTGACCGCAATGACTGTTAAGAGTATAAAGGCAGACAAACTAAACAACGTATACACGGGTGCCATGGCGGCTGAGCGTAGCCTCGTCGCCGACACCAGAAGCGAGCAGAGTGAGAGAATGATTGCCGCGATCCACTGCCATAGTTGGCACCCCAGAGCCGCCATCGCTAACCAGCGTGTGATGGAACCCGCCTTCCAGATGGTTTGTCGCTGCGCGAGCAATACGAGCAGCGCCGGCAAAAGCACCGGCTGATTGTAGGCGGCCGTCTTCGGCAGGACGCCAATCGTCACTGCACTCACCCAAGCCAAGGCCCACGCGAAATCCTCCGAACCCGCAGCGGCCTTCCGCGAACGCCAGCAAACTGCGCAAAGAGTGCACACGAGCGCGGCGATTACTACTTTAGCGACGATCGGTGGCAAGAATAACTGCACAACCGACGGATCGGCGCCGTAGGCGGGATATTCGCGAACGGCCCGCAAGAATCGCGGAATCCAGTGGGGTGACAGCGCTTCCGCGGCGATGACTAACACTGCCATCGTCCCGCTGAAGCTGCATATCAGTCCCTTCCGTTCCCTCCGGCCGGCCACGGACCAGAGCAGGAACCAAAGAACGACTAACCCCGTGACGTCCGGCTTGAAGGTTGCCAGCGCCAACAGGAATCCGCTGAGCACCAGCCAATTACGAACTGCGGCGGCTGCTCCTGCGGCCAGGAAGAGAAGAGCCAGCGCTGCGAGGTTCTGCATATGAAACTCCAGCACCGCAGGATAACTGCTCAATATCAGCACGATTCCCGAGATTATTGACAGCAGCCGCGGACGGAACCCAACAGCGTGCAGCCAGAGAGGAACACTGCATCCGGTTGCAAACAGCAAGAACCAGCGGAATACTTGTTGTACGGTACCGAAGCTAAGACTCACGGTGGGAGCCATCAGGAAGACGACATACAACGGATAAACGAAACTCTCCTGCAAGGAAGAGTCTGAAGGCTTTGATGGGTCGAGGGGCCGGCCAAAAAAGCCGGTTTGAATTTCGCGAGTCGCCTCTGCTCCGTAAGGATCACGATGGTGCAACAGGGCTTCGCGAGCGCCCAACCATCTGGGGTATAGGTCAGAATTGTTTCCGATCGGTATGCCCTTGGCCAAGGCTTGCGTGGTATTCGCGGGGATGAGAATGTTTTCAGCCCAATGCCACACCCCCAATGAAATCAGCAAGGACGAGGCTACTGCGAGCCATGGCAGCAGGCCTGCTGCATTCAAGAAGCCAGCACGTGGTGACCCCCGAACTGCGTTTCTGATCGGCAAGGGCAAAACCCTCCCTGCAGCGCTGATGAATTAAAGAATTCCGACACCGGCGGTAAGAATTAAAGAGAATATCGTATGGCCACCGATTGTAAACATTCTGGCTCCGTGTCGGCCTTCTATTGCAAAACAACCAACGGCCCAGTCAGCGAGAAGCTCGACTATGTATTTCGCAGCGTTTGTGCTCTTGTGGGAGTTGAGAATGAAATCTCCCCGGCAACTCCTGACAGCCACAGCAGGAGCACCCAACCCAGCAGGGCGGACCGATGATCGCGCATGGACAAGACCACCTGCAGGGGAACAAAGAAGAATATTGCCACGGCTGTTGTTATGAGCACGCGGGGATATACACGAAACTCCGCCTTGCCTAATAGTTCATTCGCCAGAAGGAACACCGGAACCATGAGCACACTCAGGTCGTAGATCATAGCGTGATAGCTGACCAGGACTGTGGCAATTACGGCCAGGGAAAATTTCAGGTCGAAGAGCTTTTGCGCACCATTTTTTCGACATTCCCACGCTGTGATCATAAAAACTCCTAACGAGATCAGGAGGACCGCGATTCGCGTCTGGGGCGCGCCACGAAAAAGGAGTTCGATCGCGCCGCGCAAGTTTGGCATATCCGAAGGCACGATGGCCCCACGCGCCAACGTATCTTCCAAATGCACTACGTAACGTGGGTACACGGCCATACCTTCCTTGCCTACGATAGCCGTGGAAATTAACGCCAACACAGTCGCGATCGGTAAGAATCCGTACAAGATTTTTTTTCGGTCCTGCAGCAACAAGAGAAAGACCAGTGGGAGCACCAGATGAGGCTTAAATAATCCAAAAGCGAGCCAACCGCCTGCCAGGGCATCGTGGTGTTTGCTGAGACAAACGAAAGTGAGCGCGTAAAGCCACAAGAGCAGGATCGCGTCCTGCCCTTGGAGCAAGCCGACAAAGATCGGGAAAAAACCCAGGCTGGTGAGAACCCAGAACGGCCACGCATAGTTTTGCAATTGGGGAAGAAGTGGGCGCAAAAGAAATGGCAAAGTAATCAGCAATGCCAGATTTACGAGGTCCCAGAGCGCGAATGCCCAAGCATAAGAAACGTAGGTGAAGGGCACGAACAGGAGCGCCTCGAACGGCGGATGGTTGTAAGGCAACGCACCGAGACGAGTTGCAACCTCTGGAGAGAATTCTCGCTGCACTTTGAATTGCGTAGCTTCGTCATAGAGCTGATGCCCCAACCCCTGCCGCACCATGCTTCCGGCGCAGTAATAGATGGCAAAATCTGGGTATCCCTTTCGGACGGACTCCCTCACGTTCCAAAACATCGCTGCATGAATCACTACTACGCCTGCCAGATAGGCGAAGACAGCGAATTTCAATTTCGCAGTTCTCATGCGGATCATGCCTCGCGAGCCCGGAAACTGCGTCCAAGCAAAACTGGATTTTCTGTCAATCACCACAGCACAGACGGCGCGAGGGCGAGGCGATTCTATACCGTGACACGGCGGGCGCGGTATTATCCTCGCACTGGTGAATGAACTCCTTCAAACGCGGCGCCTGTTCGTCATCATCCTGGCGCTCGGACTTTTCACCATGGCGGCGCGTAGCGTTACCGATCCCGACTTGTGGTGGCATCTGCGCACCGGACAGCTGATCGTCCAGAACCACAGAGTCTTTCACAGCGACCCTTACTCGTACACGAGGTTTGGGCAGCCATGGGTCGATCATGAGTGGTTGTCTCAAGTTCTCATCTTTGGCTTGTATCGCCTTGCGGGCTGGGGCGGATTGATCGTTACATTTGGCGCAGTTATCGCCTCGGCGTTTCTCGTTGTTTTCCTGCGCTGCCCGGGGCGTCCGTTCGTCGCTGGTGCCATTACTTTACTGGGCGCTTTCGCCTCGGCTCCCAGTTGGGGCGTTCGTCCGCAAATGTTGACTTTGCTGTTGGCCAGCGTGCTTCTGCTGATTTTGGAGCGCTCTTATCAACGCCCCAATCTTCTGTGGTTGACCCCTCCGCTGATGCTGCTTTGGGTAAATCTTCATGCCGGATACGCGCTGGGGCTTGCGCTCATGGCATTGTTTCTAGTGGGCGACGCGATGGATGCGGCCTTTGGCTTCGCCATCTTTGATTCGCAGAACGCTCCGGCCGCCCCTGCACGCTTTCGAGCCCTAGGATTCGCCATCCTGGCTTGCGCGGCAGTTGTCCCGCTGAACCCGTATGGCGCGGCGATGTATTCGTATCCGCTGGAAACCCTGCGCTCGCGTGCCATGCAGAACTACATCGGCGAGTGGCATTCGCCCAACTTTCACCAGAACCAATACCTTCCGGCGCTTGTCATGGTTCTTGCGACGGTGGCCTTGCCAGCGCTTTCGCCCAAACGCCTCCGGCCCCGCGAAGTTCTGTTGTTATCGGTAATGACGTATGCAGCCTTGCGTTCGGTAAGGCACATACCGATTTACACGCTGGTGGCGATTCCCATCATGAGCGCGATGCTGGTGGCGTGGGTGCAGCAGAGCGGAGTTGCAAAACGCTTCCAGTCGGCGCGTTCCGCCATGACTCCAGCCAAAACTCTGTTCAACGCGATTTTGCTGGCGGGCTTTCTCGTTTTCATGGTCGTGCGCGTACGCTTTGTTACGTACCGCCAGGCTGAAACCGAGGCCAAGGAATTTCCGGCTGCGGCAGTTTCATTCATTGCAACGCAAAAGCCACCTGCGCCAATACTGGCTCATTACAACTGGGGGGGATATTTCATCTGGAGACTTTATCCCGAGTATCGCGTCTACATCGATGGCCGGGCTGATCTTTATGGCGATGCTTTTATGGACAATCTCGCCGCCGCTTACTACTTGAAGGGCAGCGCATGGCGAACCTTACTTGAAACCTGGGGAATTCGAACCGTCGTTCTCCCGCCTGATGCTCCCGTCGTGACGGCCCTCAGAGGCTCGCGCGATTGGCAAGCCGTATACGCCGACGAGCACGTAGTAGTTTTCGTGAAAAAAATTCCATGAGGGAGTTTCTATCTCGATTCCGCCTCGAGACGAGGGCAGGATCGCAGCAATGCCAGGGAAGAGCGTCGCTCGCGCTGCCGTCGTCCAGTGAAACACGTACCTTTGAGGCCTAAAGTCGATAAAAAAACTGCCGCCCCCCGGTCTTTTCCTCAGAAACTATGGTCACTCCCGAGAAGGCAAGGTATGCAACAAATTGTCGCTGTAGGAAGAGACCTCGGGGTATGATGGGTCGGGGGGATTGAGGGCGACTCTTTTCCCGTCCCTAAACCTTTGATTCAACGAAAGCAAGGCATGCGGCGCACCGGAAGTTTAAGTGCGCATGGAGTTGCACAGACAGCTCGGCTGTCCGGTTGTGCTTTGGCTGCCGGCGAAACCAGCGGCGGTTGGCGCGAGATTTCGATGGGTGAGGAACCGTAATGAATCGCAACCGGCTCTTGTTAATTGGGTTTATCGCCTTGGTACTGGGTGCTTTTGTGAGCCTGGTCGTCTATCGTAATTTGCAGTCCAAGGCAGGTTCCAAGGCTCCTCCGGGCGAAGATGTGATCGTCGCCGCGGATGATCTGCAAGTGGGAACAAAAATAGACGACAAGGACATCCGAATAGTGCATTTTCCCGCTGGCGATCTACCGGATGGGCGCTTCCACCTGAAGACGAAGGTCGTGGGCCGGGGCGTGGTCCTGCCAATTGCGAAAGGCGAATTCATCCTCACGAACAAACTGGCCGGCGAAAACGCGGGCTTCGGGCTCCCTTCGTTAATCCCACCGGGCATGCGGGCAGTCTCAGTCCGAGTGAACGACACCACATCGGTTTCTGGTTTTGTACTGCCCGGCACACGCGTCGATATATTGCTGACGGGAAATCCTCAGGGATCCAGCGAGCAGCAAACCACGACCGTCTTGGAGAACGTTGCCGTTATCGCGACCGGACAGAGGTTGGAACGCAACTCGGCCGGTGAGCCGCAGAATGCCCCCGTGGTGACTCTGCTGGTGTCCCCGGATGACGCCGAAAGACTTGCACTGGCCAGCTCTCAAGGCCACATTCAGCTGGCGCTGCGTAACCCGCTTGATACCAAACAAGAAGAAGTAGCCGCGGTGAAATCCAACTCTCTCTATAAGACTGCCTCGGACCCAACGCCGGTGACAGCACCGCGAGTCAAGTCCAAGCACGTCGCAGTCCAGGCTCCTCCCTCAATCCCGACCGCTTACACAGTCGAGGTCTACAAGGGAGATAAGAAGGAAGAAGAAAAGTTCTAGGCATAAGTCCGGGTGGCGAGGTTGCAGAAAATGTCGAGGATCTGCTCCCGCAGGTGGGAGAAACGTGAGATGCAAGTGGGCAAACTGGCGGGAATGACGCTTGGCGCTTTAGTGTTGCTTAGCGGCATCGCTGTGCCGAAATCTCAGGAACAACAAACACCGCAGACTACGCAACCGCAAGCAGCGGCGCAGGCTGCAGGCCCGGAGCAAGCTCCGTCCCAAGCCGCGCCCCAAGGCCCCACTGCAACTCCCCAGAATCCCTCGGAAGCGGAATCGCATGGTGCCGCACCCTTGCGGGTGATGGTTGGCAAGTCGCTTCTCATCAATACCACGGAGCGGTTGAAAAGAGTCTCCGTAACCGATCCCGGCGTGGCCGATGCCATCGTGGTGACACCCACGCAAATCCTGGTGCACGGGCGTTCGGCCGGCGAAGTCTCCCTGCTGATCTGGGACGAACTTGAGCGTTCGCGCAGCTTTGATTTGCGCGTGGACGTGGACGTCAGTGCAACCGCGGAAGAAGAAAGGCGAGTTTTTCCCGACGAACAGATTACTGTTACTCCTTCCCGCTCGGCGATCGTGCTTTCGGGTCACGTGACTACAGAGGATATTGCCAAGCGTGCCGAAATGATTGCCGCGGCCTACTCCAAGAATGTAGTCAATGTGCTTACGTTCGGCCCTGTAGGTGCGCAGGAAATTCTTCTGGAGGTAAAGTTCGCCGAGGTAGACCGCAGCGCAGCGTTGCAGCTCGGAGTCAATTTCTTCACTCCGGGCACCGGTCATACGACCGGAACGTTGGGCACAGGGCAGTTTGGTGGAACAACGATTTCTACCAGTTCCGCCAGCACTACCACCGCCGGCGGCACGACTACGACTTCGACTTCGGCGACGCCTCCTACCATCAACCTCACGAACCCGTTGAATCTTTTTCTATTCCGTAGCGACATTAACTTTGGGGTTGTGGTCGAGGCGCTGCAGCAGAAGAATCTTTTGCAAATTCTTGCGGAACCGAACTTGATCGCGGTGAATGGCAAGGAAGCCAGCTTTCTGGCTGGCGGAGAGTTCCCTTTCCCCATCGTCCAACCGGGACAAGGCTTCACCGCAGTCAGCATCTCGTTTAAAGAATTTGGAGTCAGGTTGAGGTTTACTCCCGTAATCATGCCCAATGGAAATATTCACTTGCGTGTGGTTCCGGAAGTGAGCGAATTGGATTTCACCAATGGCCTTACGATCTCCGGATTTAACATCCCCGCGCTCAGTACGCGGCGCGCTGACACTGAATTTGAGCTGCAGGATGGCCAGAGCTTTGTGATCGCCGGTCTCATGGACAATCGCCTGACTCAGGTCGCCAATAAATTCCCGGGACTCGGCGATATTCCGATTTTAGGCAATCTGTTCAAAAGCAAGAATGTGCAAAAGAGCAAAACGGAATTGATGGTGCTGTGCACTGTGCATCGCATCGCACCCAGCACAGAAACGCCCAAAGGCCCCGCGGATCCGCAGCCGTTTCTCGACAAAGAGAAATTTGATGGGAAAAAGCCCTCTGGAAGCGGCAAATGAAGGACCCAGGAATCGCCAGTTACAGGTTCGCGTGCACAATGTTTGAGAGCGAAGCGTCTGTGGGAGAAGTAGCAGAGTCATGCCCGAACTTTCGGTAATTATCGTTGCGGCGGATAACGAGCAGCGCGCCGTCTTGCAGGTTCTGGTGGACGGTACCAGCGTGGCGCGAGCGACCTATACCCATGCCAGTTTTCCGGTTGCTGCAAGCGACCCCTTGATCCGGCGGATTCAGACTGCAAAAGCTGACGTCGTGGTGGTGGACATCCCTGCTGACAACGCGATTATGGCTTTGCGGACAATCGAACTGCTGCATCAAGAACTGCCTGGAATGGCGTTGTTCGCCATCGGCAGCATCTCGCAGCCGCAGGTCATTGTCGGCGCAATGCGCGCCGGCGCTCGTGAGTTTATAGAGCGGCCAACCACTACCACCGATCTTCTGGAAGCTTTTGTTCGTCTCACGGCAGCTCAACGAAAAGTGAATCGGGAAGGAACAAGCGGCAAGGTTTTCACCGTCGTCAACGCCAAGGGAGGAAGTGGCGCAACTACAATCGCGGTGAATCTCGCTCTGGCTTTGCAGTCGGCTCATGGCAACACGGCTCTGGTAGACCTGGCCCCGCTGGGACACACCTCCCTGCACATGAACCTGAAGCCACTATTCAACGTGACGGACGCAATCCGCAACCTGCACCGTCTCGACAGCTCTTTGCTGGAAAGCTTCATGACCCGCCACGGCGGCGGGTTGCAACTGCTGGCAGGACCCAACGTTCCGGTTGCGGTCGAACCTTCCACCGCGGAGTTCGCCAGATTGTTCGATATGTTGATGGGCCAATTCCGCTACGTGGTGGTTGACGCGTCCACACGGATAGATCCGACCACTCGACTCGTCTGCAACCTGTCCCAAAGCGTGTTGCTGGTAGTTAGCGCCGATGTTGCTTCTTTATGGAGCGCGGCTCGGGTTCAGCAGTATCTCGGCGAAAGTGGCGGACGCGAGAAAGTGGGTCTGGTGCTGAATCGTTTCCGCAAAATAGCCGGCTTCAGCGAGGCCGATGCTGAAGCTGCGGCGGGGGTAAAGTTGCTCTGGAAGATTCCCAATCAATATTTCGCGGTATCCACGGCGATTGATCGCGGGGTGCCGGTGGTAGAGCAAAACCACACTGAAATTGCGCGCGCCTTCGCCGGGCTGGCGACCCGTTTGACGGAAAACGATTTGGAAGTAAAACGCAAAACTTGGTCCCTGTTTAAGACAGTTTAGGATTGCTTTAAGACAGTCCGGGCGTCAATACACTTCAGGCAGGCTTCATGGCGAATTTGCAAACCTTCGAAAGAACAGAATACCAGCAGGTTAAAGCCGACCTTCACCGCAAGATCCTTGATCGCCTGGACCTCGAGAAATTGGGCAGAACCCCCAGCGATGCCGCCCGGGACGAAGTCCTCCAGTTAATCCGCAACACGGTGAACAGCGAAGCGGTGCCGCTCAGCTTCGCGGAGCGAGAACGGCTTTCGCGGGAGATTCTGGACGAAATCTTCGGCCTCGGGCCATTAGAACCACTGCTCAAAGATCCAACCGTATCCGACATTCTGGTGAACCGCTTTGATCGAGTTTATGTAGAGCGTGCGGGCAAGCTCGAACCTACGGGGCTGAGCTTTAAGGACGACGCACACCTGATGCAGATCATCGATCGGATTGTTTCTCGAGTCGGGCGGCGTGTCGATGAGTCTTCTCCGATGGTTGATGCGCGCCTTCCGGATGGATCACGCGTGAATGCCATCATTCCGCCGCTGGCGATTGATGGGCCGTGCCTGTCCATCCGGCGTTTCGGCCGCGACCCCGTCACTGCTCGGAACATGATCGAAAACAAGACCCTGACCGAGCCCATGCTGGAACTGCTTTCCGCTATGGTCAAAGGACGGCTCAACCTGCTGATCTCCGGTGGAACCGGCGCTGGCAAAACCACATTGCTCAATGTGCTCTCCGGCTACATTCCAAATTCCGAGCGCGTGGTCACCATTGAGGACGCAGCCGAACTGCAAATGAAACAGGAGCACGTTGTGCGGCTGGAAACCCGGCCGCCCAACATCGAAGGCAAAGGCGCAGTTCGCCAACGGCAATTAGTGATTAATAGTCTGCGTATGCGCCCTGACCGCATTGTGGTGGGCGAGGTGCGTGGCGAAGAAGCGTTCGACATGCTACAGGCCATGAACACCGGCCACGAGGGCTCGCTGACCACGGTACACGCCAACGCACACCGCGACGCCTTGGCTCGACTGGAAAGTATGGTCTCGATGGCCAATCTGAATCTTCCCGAGCGGGCTATGCGGCAACAGATCGCATCCGCCATTCATGCCATTGTGCAGATTGCTCGTCTTTCCGATGGAACCCGTAAAGTGATTTCGATTTCCGAAGTTACCGGCATGGACGGCGAACTCATCGACATGCAGGATATCTTCGTATTCGAGCGGACCGGGATCGATGAGAGTGGGAAAGTAAAAGGCCTTTTCCGCGGCACAGGAATCCGGCCGAAATTTTCCGATCGCCTGGCTACCGGGGGTTGCCGCCTGCGTCCCGCGCTATTCGAGTCGCAGGTCGAGGTCTAACAAGGAGTCTCTCGAAGTCACTCATGTTCGCACTTATCGCCATTTTGGTTTTCGTGGTGGTCGCCTTGGGCGTCTTCGCTGTAGCTTCCCTACTGGACCAGCGCAGTGCCCAGGCTCGGCTTTTGCGGGAACGTTTGGCGACGGTGCAGGAAGCCGCAAGTCGCGCGCCCGACGAAGAACTTGCCTTGCTGCGGGACGAAATGTTGAGCAAGATTCCGGCGCTCGACAGCTTGCTGCGCCGCTCCTCCCGCATTTCAAACCTGCAGCCATTCCTCGAACAGGCGAACCTGAAAATACGAGCGGGCAACATCCTCGTGCTTTGCATGGTCAGCGCCGTAGTATTGGCCGGGGTGGGCTTTCTGGCAGCTGGATCTCTGCCGCCGAATCAGGCTTTGCTGTTTGCCGGAGTGGGCCTGGTGCTTGGCGGATTCCTTCCGTACTCCTACGCATCCTATCGCCGCACCAAGCGCTTTCAGAAATTTGAGGAGTTATTTCCCGAAGCCATCGACACGCTCGCCCGAGCGGTGCGGGCAGGCCACGCCTTCACCACGGCCCTGGAATTGATCGCCAACGAACTAACTGAACCTGTGGCATCCGAGTTCCGTAAGCTCTTCGAGGAGCAGAAGTTTGGACTGCCGGTCCGCGACGCCTTGATGAACCTGGCGGACCGCATGCCGTTGGTGGACGTGAAATTCTTCGTTACGGCAGTAATGCTGCAGCGCGAAACCGGTGGCAATCTAGCCGAAATCCTCGATAACCTTTCTTATGTGATCCGGGAACGATTCAAAATCATGCGCCAGGTGCGCGTTTACACGGCGCAGGGACGCCTGACCATGTTGCTCTTGATGGGATTGCCTCCTGTCATTGTGGTGACGATGCTGTTAACGAGCCCCGCATTTATCCATCCCTTGTTTGCGGATCCGATCGGTCATGCCCTCGTGGTCGCCGGGATTGTTTTGCAAACGCTCGGTTATTTTGTGATACGGAAGATCATCCAGATTCAGGTGTGAACTGACGCATGGCACTTGCGCTCACAATCGTTGTGTTCCTGACCATTGCGCTGGTCGTGTTCTCGTTTGGAGCGGCAGCCTATGCACCATCTTCTTTGCTCGGTTCGCGCTTACGAGCGCTGGGCTGGCAGAAGGCCAAAGCTCCGGAGAAACCGGCTCTGAAGGAGCGCCTGGAACAGGCCCTCGATCCCTTCAGCAAGGCGATACCGCTCTCACCGAGCGACGTCTCACGAACCCGAGGTTGGCTGATCCAGGCTGGCTATCGCGAATCGCGACACCTGACTGTATATGTTGGCAGCCGCATGGCGTGCGCGATTTTTGCCTTGGCGCTGGTAGTGGCGAGCAGCGGATTTAATTCCCCCATCCTGATGGTCAGCGTGGGCGCCTTTGGGTTCTTTCTACCCCGTTTCATGCTGAAGCGGATGATCAAGCAGCGGCAGCAGCGCATCAAGCTGGGTTTGCCCGATGCCCTCGATCTCACTGTTATTTGCGTCGAAGCCGGATTGGCCCTCGATCAGGCGCTGATGCGGGTTGGCACTGATCTGCACCACGCCCATCCCGAACTTAGCGACGAGTTTCATATGGTAAATTTGGAAATGCGCGCCGGCAAGCCCAGAGCTGAAGCCCTGCGCAATCTGGTGGACCGTACCGGTGTTGACGATCTCCGCTCGCTGGTCGGAACCCTTATTCAAACTGACCGCTTCGGTACCAGCATCGCC
>Ga0209275_10000591_pt1 | contig 14312 bp, 15 predicted proteins | sample HubBroMetageREF2_FD_188344 | JGI IMG/M metagenome (GOLD analysis project Ga0209275, IMG submission 188344) | Reference soil microbial communities from the Hubbard Brook experimental Forest, New Hampshire, USA - Hubbard Brook CCASE Soil... | ecosystem: Environmental > Terrestrial > Soil >... | reverse complement strand
CAACTTTAGAAATATAGGCGGAACTAAATGAGACTTCTGTGACCTGCGTCACTGCTGATCAACGACACGAGCCATTCTAAAGTAGCCACGGAAACTTCCTTGTAGGGCAATTTCAGGAGAGCCCGAAGCCGAATACCGGAATCGCTCTCCTGAGCCACGCCATTCATTCCCATCCCACCCATGCTATTCCCGCCCACGATTCGGAGAGCTCAGATTTCCGCGCCGCAGCGCGCGCTCCTTCATGAAGGCAAAGAAGACAGGAACAAGGATGAGGACGTGAATGGTGGACGTGACCATGCCGCCGACGATGGGCGCTGCAATGGGTTTCATTACGTCCGAACCGATGCCACTCTCCCAGAGGATCGGCAAGAGGCTGGCGAGAACCGCCGTCACGGTCATCAATTTCGGCCGCAATCTCTGTACCGCTCCTTCAATGGCCGCCGCTTCGATGTCTTCGTGCCTGAGGGGAATACCGGAAGCAAGGCGCTTGTCGAGGGATTCGTGAAGATACACGACCATGACGACGCCCGTTTCCACGGCAATTCCGAACAAGGCGATGTATCCCACCCAGACCGCCACACTGAAGTTGTAGCCAAGCCAATACTGAAGAATGAGTCCTCCGGTCATGGCATAAAACGTCGGAAAGATAAGGACGGCTGCCTCGGTTGCGGAATGAAAGACCATATAGAGGAGCAGGAAGATTACGAAGAACACGATAGGCACAATGATTTTCAGGCGAGATTTGGCGCGCAACTCGAATTCATATTCCCCAGACCATTTGTAGGTATAGCCAGGTGGCAGTTTGAGTTTTTCGCGAAGTAGGCGGTCGGCTTTCGTCACAAATCCGCCGTAGTCCTTGGTGGCGAGGTCCAGGTAGACATAGCCGGTGAGAAGCCCGTCTTCATCGCGAATCATCGCCGGACCGCGACTGAAATAAACCTTCGCGACTTCGGAAATCGGAATTTGTGCACCCGTGGGCGTGGAAATCACCACGCGCCGAAGTTCTTCCAGGTCGTCGCGAAAGTCACGGCTGTAGCGCACATTGACGGGATAGCGTTGCCGGCCCTCCACATTCTCCGCAATGTTTTCCCCGCCGATGCCGGAGGTAACCGCGCGATGGACATCTCCCACGGTGAGTCCGTAGCGTGCTGCCTCGAGACGATTCACTTCCACGTTGATGTAGAAGCCCTCGGCGACGCGTTCGGCAAATACCGAGCGGAGGTCCGCAATGCTTCCCAGGATTTGTTGTAATTGTGCTCCCGCCTGTTGAATGACTTCCACGTTCGGCCCTTGGATCTTGAGTCCAACCGGAGTCTTGATACCGGTCAACTCCATGTCGAGCCGGTTCTGCACGGGCATGGTCCAGGTGTTGGTTAGGCCTGGGAACTGAAGCTTCTCGTCCATCGCACGTATCAGTCTTTCGTAGGTCATTCTTGGCCGCCACAGTTCCCGTGGTTTAAGCATGATGGTCGTGTCGTACATATCGAGGGGAGCGTTGTCCGTGGGGCTGTCCGACCGGCCTACGGCACCAAAGACCGTTTGGACTTCGGGAAAGGATTTGAGGATGCGGTCTTGCTCTTCAAGAAGCGTCGAGGCCTGGGTGATGGAAATGCCAGGAAGGGCCGTGGGCATGTATAGAGACGAACCCTCATACAGCGGAGGCATGAACTGACTGCCAATGCGCCAAGCGAGAGGAAAGGTGACCGCCAGAAAAATGAGGTTAAGAAGCAACGTCGTTTTCCGGTAGCGCAAACAGAACCGGAGTACCGGCAGATAGAAAGCCTGTGTCCATCGGGAAAAGGGATTTTCGGATTCAGGGTGAAGGTGGCCTCGGATAAAAATGACCATGAGAACGGGAACGAGGGTGATGGCCAGGATGGACGAAAACGCCACGGACAGCGTTTTTGTCCACGCGAGCGGCCGAAACATCCGCCCTTCTTGCGCTTCGAGAAGAAAAACAGGCAAGAACGAGACCAGGATGACCAGCAGCGAAAAGAAAATCGCCGGCCCCACTTGCTTCGCAGAGCCGAGGAGGATGGTTTTCCTGTCTCGGTCAGACACTTCCGCGCCCGATTGAGCCGCGGACGCCATGCGCTCGGACAAGTGGCGGTAACCGTTTTCCACCATGACGATGGAGGCATCGATCAGGACGCCGATGGCCAGCGCCAGGCCGCCGAGTGACATGATGTTCGAGCTGACACGGAGGAAATACATGGGAATGAAGGAAGCGACAAGAGCGATCGGTAGCGCCAGGATGGGAACCAGCGCGGAGCGAAAATGAAACAGGAACGCGATGGTGACAAAGCTGACGATGGCCACTTCCAAAAGAAGATCGCGCTGCAGAGTCTTGATCGAATCCTGGATTAGGCCAGAACGGTCATACCCGGAAACGATCTCGACACCGGTAGGAAGCGCCGGCTTGAGTTCAGCGAGTTTTGTCTTCACACCATCGATGACTTTGAGAGCGTTCATCCCGTCCCGCATGACGATGATTCCGCCCACAACTTCGCCTTCCCCGTTCCATTCGGCAACTCCTTCCCGAATGTCCGGGCCAAAGGCGACGATACCGAGGTCGCGCACCAGGACCGGGGTGCCGTTCTTGGTCGCGACCGGAACGCTTTCGAGGTCCTGGAGTGAACGCAAGTATCCCAAACCGCGAATCATGTACCGAGCGCCGGCCATTTCGAGAACGCGGCCACCGACCTCATTGGTGGAATCGCGAACGCGGTCAATCACCAGGGAAAGTGGAATGTTGTAGGCGCGAAGTTTGTTGGGGTCGAGATTCACCTGATATTGCCGAGTGAACCCGCCCATCGAGGCAACTTCCGCCACACCCGGAACGGTTTCAAGTTGAAAACGGAGATACCAGTCCTGCAGGCTGCGCAATTCGGCAAGACTGTGACGATGAGAGTGATCGAGGACGGCGTATTCGTAGACCCAGCCTGCTCCGGTAGCGTCGGGCCCGATCATGGGAGAAACATTTTTCGGCAAGACTCCCTGCAGCTGCTGGATGTATTCGAGCACCCGGGAACGCGCCCAATATAGATCTGTGCCATCTTCGAAGACCACGAAGATATAAGAGTCGCCAAACATCGTTTGGGCTCGCACGGCCTTCACGTGGGGAGCGGCGAGAAGACTGGAAACGATCGGATAGGTCACCTGGTCTTCGATGATGTTCGGCGGCTGCCCTTCCCAGGGAATGTGGACGATCACTTGCACGTCGGAAATATCTGGCAGCGCATCGAGGGGAATGTTCTTGAGCGACCAGATTCCGGCCAGGAGCAGCAGGAGAGTTCCAGTAAAAACCAGGAAGCGGTTGTTCGCGCACCAATCGATGACCCGGGAGATCATGGCTACATCCCTCCTTGCGCCTGGAGGCTGAGCTGCTTCGTCGCCAGGGTGGCGCCGTCCTTGAATGCGGTGACCGTGACCTTCCATGTTCCACCGCTTTCTAACGTCACCCGGCTTTCGTACATGCCGGGCCCTGTTTCGACGAGTGGTGTGACGACATTCATCGCGGCCATGCCCATTTCCGGCATGCCCGCCATATAGCTGCGAATGCTCACTTGCGCACCGGTGATGGGTGAGCCATCGGCAGCGGACAATTTCACCCGATACAGGTTGCTGCCTTTTGTCGGGCTCTGCGGCTCGGTTGAGAATTCGACGTGCGCCGCTGTTGGAGCGGTTGGGTTGTTTTTCGATTCTGTTGCGCTGGGAACGGGTGTCGGGGAAGCGTACGAACCAATCGCCGCTTGAAGTTGGCTTTCGGAATCGATCAAGAAGTTTGCGGAGGTGACGATACGTTCGCCGACGTGGAGACCTTTTAGAACAATATACTCGTCGTTTGCTTGCGGGCCGAGTTGAACGTCACGCGGCTCCAGAAAACCGCTGCCACGATCCACAAAAACAATCTGCCGGGATCCCGACTGCAGTACTCCGCCAACAGGAATGGCTAATTGTTTGCCCAAATTCACGTCCAGGCTCACGTTCACAAACATGCCGGGAGATAGTGTGAGTTGCGAATTGGAGAAAACCAGGCGGGCACGCGCGGTGCGTGTGGTCATGTCCACATCCGGGTAGAGGAAATCCACTCTCCCTCGGAATACGCGGCCTGGATAGGAATCCACCGTAAGCGATGCGGGTGAACCCACTTTGACACGGCCCAAATCATTCTGGGAAACCTGGGCGAGAACCCACACTGTGGAGAGATCGGCAACGGTGTAAAGGCGTGTGTCCAGCTGCACCATCAAGTTGGGGAGCGCATTGCGCTCGATGATGTAGCCGGAAACCGGAGAGTCGATTTCCAGGGTGTCTCCGACCTCTCCGGTGGCTTCTAGCCGAGCAATTTCCTGCGGGGGAATGTCCCATTGCGCCAGACGTTCGCGAGAGGCTTCGAGCAAAGACGTTACGCCAGAGGCCACGCCGGGAACCGTGCTTTGTGCCAAGCCCCGCACATTTTGCTGGGCAAGAAGGTATTCTCGCTCTGCCGCAATGAGTTCTGGGCTGTGCAGCGTAAACAGCGGCTGGCCTTTCTTCACGTATTGGTAGGTGGCATCCGCGAAGACCTTTTCGATGTGGCCGGAGATGCGCGTTTGCACATAAGAGAGGCGGCGTTCGTCCATCGCCACCGTCCCTGTGGTGCGAATCATGTCCTTCAGATCCTTCCGCTCGACGACACCAAACTTTACGCCGATGGATTGCAAGCGCTCCGGCGAGAGTTGGATAGGAGCGAGGGGAGTCTCCGCAGACGGCGGCACTGCTGTGGAAGTGACCATTTCCTGCGGAGGTGTAGGATCTGCAGCCGCTGGGGCGGCCGTGTTGGACCCTACAGCATGGCGCGACCGCCACCAGAATCCCGCCAGCGCTCCCACCAAAACGAGGTTTGCAACGAGCACGAGAATGAATGCGGTTCGATAATGTTTCATGGAACGATTCCTTTGCGCGACGGCTCAGCGCAGTGTTGCTCCGGTCACTTCTTCCATCTGTGCCAAGGCGGTTTCGTGTTCAGAGAGCGTTTGCCAGTATTCTTCGTCGAGTTTCAGGACATCGAGAAAAGAGGCGAGCAAAGCCTGGAAGTCTTGACGATTCGATTGATACGCGGCCATCCCCGCCTGTAGCTCGGCGCGCGCCTGCGGTAGCAGACCTTCGCGATAAATTCTTAGTAGCTCCGCGGACTTCTCCGCACTGAGAAATTGTTGGCGGAGTTGGAAGGTCGTCTGCTGCGATTGCAGTTCATACTCGCTTTTTGCGCGATCCCGGTCCGACTCGGTCTCGGCCAGTTCCGGCCTCTGGCGACGGCTCCAATAGATCGGAATACGCATGCCGACGGTGAATTGGTAATAGGCGCGATATTGCGAAGGATCGGTGCGCTGCCACATGCCCTGCACATTGAAATCGGGATAAAAGTCCTTCTTCGCAAGGTCGATTTGCAGCCCCTGGCGCTCCACCATTTTTTGCGCCGCGGCGAGGTCGGGGTTGCTCGCTTTTGCCTGAGCGAGCAGCTCATCGAAGTTGTAGGTAGGAGTGCTTTCTGCGAGTTCGGCTGTTTCGATGTCGGGCGAGGCTTGCGAGCGGTTCAGTAGATTCTTCAGCTCGGCCTGGGTTTTCCCCTGTTCCAGCTGATTCCTGTTGATTTCTCGAAGCAGCTTGGTCCGTTCGAGTTGTGCCTGAAGAACATCCTGCTGATTGCCCATACCGTTCCGATAGCGGGATTCTGCCGCTTGTTCCACTTGCTCGAGGAGTCGCGCATCTTCGTCGAGAATCCTCTGCCGTCGGGCCAGGTAGGCCAATTGGAAATAGACCATCTTCACGGCCGCCAGCACGGAGCGTCGTACCGACTCATACTTCTGCTGCGATGCGTCCGCATCCTTTTGGGCAATGGCCCCTTTTAGCCGCAGCTTGCCGGGGTAGGGTAAGTCCTGGGAAAAGCCCAGTCCGATGTAGGCGAAGTCACTGTTGGTGTATCCCGCAAACGGGCGGGGACTGCCCACGTTCGTTTGCTGCAGAACAACCTGGGGATCGGGCAACGTGGCAACCTGGGTCGGAATCTCCTGGGCCGATTGCCAGCCGTGCCTTGCGGCCTGTATTTGCGGATTATTTTTTTCCGCCTCGATCAAAAGATCCCTGAGTTTCGCGGGTTCCCCAACGGGGGCGTTTTGCGCGTGGACAGCGGATGCGGCGAATACAAGAACAGAAATTCCTAGAATCCAAGAAGTGCTGAACCTCATAAACTGTCCTTTCACGGCATTGAGCCAACGGCCGACCGACCTTGATGCAGTTATTCAAGGGTCGGGAATGGAACACACAAAGACACCTGTGCGCAGATTTATTTATGATCAGGACAGATTCAGATCAGGAAGGTACAGAGAAGGGATTGGAAAGAAGGCGGTGACGGGTATTCGGCGGAGGAACGTGTGCTATGCGGTCGGGCGCTCAGCACGGCAACCGTGTTCGGGGACACGGTGATCGCGACAGCTGGTCCAATGCCAGTCGCTGGGAACTGCAATTCCGGGAGTGGAGCTTGCGAGGTGACGCAACAGGACGTATTCGAACCCTTGAAGAATTGCGTTGCCGCACTGCGGGGGTGCATCTGATCGCATGGCGACTGGATGGTTTCCTCGGCGCACTCCGCCATTCTTGAAGACAGCAAAGCACAAACGGAAAGCGGCATCAAACCAGCGGCAAAGACGTTCAACGCGAGTCCGAGAATGAGTACCCTTCGCATTAACTTCCAGTCTAGCACGCAGCATTCTACGTGTTCGGCAAGAATGCTCGCACACTCCCTCCGCCGCTGCCGTGACCTCCGTCACGCTAGGATGAGACCCGAATCACCTGGTACAGGGTCTAAGCGCAAACCGTAAGAAAGCGAAGCAGAACTTGACGTGCTGTCTTCTTCTCGATGGACGTTGTTGAATCATAAATCTCGATAAGCGCGCGAGCTCGATCTGGAATGCACGGTCTCGCGATATACAGCGGTCGTCTAGTTCGAACCGAACTGGGAAATGGAATTACAAGCCGAAGACCTTGGCCATCGTGGTTGCTCTGGGAGAAGACTCCTGTGGAATTTGAACCACTCCGAAGGGGATCACGGACGTCGGGGGCGGTGGTGAAACAGCCGTTCGGCAATGAGCGTCAGCGAGCCCAGCGCGCTCCTGGGCATTTGTCCTTGTTCCCAAACCGTCCAGTCGGCGCGTTTCTAACTCCAGGGCGGACTGCCGGTTGATGGGTACTATGGATGGAAACGACACACGGCAAGCCCGCTGTGTGACCCTCATCACCGAAGAGTTACACAAGAAATCGTAACCTTATCTGAACCGGAACTCCTTTCCGGCTGGCCACTCCGCACGAGGAGGCTCTCGTGATCGCCTGCAGTGCATTAACCAATGGTGCTTGCGTGAAGCGCATTCCCTTGTACTTTCGTTGCGATCGAGACGACGTGGAGTTCGCCACGGAAACCGTCCATATCTGGCCCACAGGCTTCTTGATGAGAAGTCAAACGAGACTGGTTCTCGGAACCTTGCTGCTCCTGAGGTTGCATGTCCCAATAGAGATTTCCGGCAGCCCTTTTCGCGAGATGCGCAGTAAAGGCCGAATCGTGGCAGAGCAGCGGCTCGACGACGGCACGATGGGTTACACCGTGGAGATCCAACAGGCCGAGCCGCGGCGGAAACCGACTCCTGGTCTGCTCGGGATCGACACGTAATCCTGGCAGCACACCCGTTTTGGAGGGGCAATTTATTTGTTGGACTAGTTACTCGGAACGATCACGGAGACGATCCATCGACGTTTGCGTTAAGGAGGTCACACGATGCGTAAAGGCCAAAAGTGGCGTTGCACGAACCGAGCGTGTCGCGCCGAAATGGTGGTTATTGGAACATCGAAACTGCCCCACACAGCTCCGCCCCGCTGTGGTTGCGGCTCTCCGATGAAAAGGCAGTATGAGAAGCCCATGGTTCGCAAGATCATCCTGGACACCGGCGAATTCCTGGGGGAAACACCGAGCCTTGCGGACACGGCGACGAATTCTTGAGGGGGTCTCTCCTCATCGAGCACGATGGAAAGAAGAATGCAGTTCCCTGGCGAACTACGAGAGCTCGACCTGAAATTTTTCTTTCACCCGAGTTCGAATCCAGTTCTCTGCTCCCTCGAACGAGGGAAACATGCCCACCTCCCAACCGATTCCTTCCATGTGTGCCTCCCACAGGCGGGTAAGCCCGTAAACGGCACTCTGCTTTGCCACCACCGCAACGAGGAAGCCGGGCGAGACATGCGATGCAATTTGACGATCTTGCCACAGGATGCCGGCCATCTCGGCTGGTGAAAACGAGTGAGGTTCCATCCGCGAGGCATCAACGATCGCGTACTTCAGTTTCCGAATACGACCCGGCGACACGAGCAGCCGATTGTTCGCGTCAAAAAAGTGTTGTAGAGCCAACGCTCCTTCACACCGATAAATGATCCCAAGCCCTTCATGGCGGGACTCAAGTTGGATGGGCATTCACAGGCACCTCCCGTCCGAACCATCGGAGAGCCACGCGAGGAGAAGCACGACTCTTCCGATGGCAGTCCGGTCCACTTGTTACCGTGGGAGCCTCGCTCCGTAGGTTAGGTGCGTGGTTCCCCATAGTCTGTGAGCCCGGTCACAGATCGAAAAGATGTGTGCACCGGCTTGGGAGGAGTGGACGAGCGCTGCTGTGGTTTGAACGAACGGTCGTTTCCGCTGAATCAGGCGCGCGCGTGACCTTGGTCACATACGCCGCGCAAGCCCAGGATGAAACTGGCTCGCAGGAAGAGGTAGAAATCAGATTTGGTGAGCATCGGCGTTCGAACTGCCTCCTCTCCGGAGGGTTGTCGACATGAAAGGCTCAGCTAACGTCATAGAAGTACTCAATAAGGCCTTGCGCGAATAACTCACGGCCATCAATCAGTACTTTCTGCATGCGGAGATGTGCGGAAACTGGGGCTACGCCAGGCTGTCGCAGTACCTGAAGAAACAGTCTATCGGGGAGATGAATCACGCCGAGGCGCTCCTCGAACGCATTCTCTTCCTCGACGGCGCACCCACCATGAAGCCCCTGGACTTTATCGTCGGCAGGAACACGCAGGAGATGTTGCAGGGCGATCTCGATCTCGAACTCGCCGCCGTGAAGGATTACAACGCCGCCATTCAGGTCGCTGTGGATGAGAAGGACAACGGCTCGCGCGATCTCTTCGTGATGCTACTGGAGGATGAAGAAACCCACGTCGATTGGCTCGAATCGCAAATCCACCTGATCGCGGAAATCGGCTACGAACGCTACCTCACCGCGCAAATGGGAGAGGCCGACGACGAGTAGACGCCGGCCATTCCCATCCGCAGCAGCCAGGCGAGGGATCATTTGCCCCGACAATTTTGGAAGAGCGATCAAACTATTTCGCTCAGAGATTCGGCCTCTTTTCCGAGTACCGCGGGAGCGATTCACATCCTCGCTCCCTGACGGATCGGGAATGCGAACTGCCGCTTCCCATTTGGAGATAGTCGAGGGCCGCTTAGGGAGTCAGAATGACTTTGAGCGCCTCGTTTTTGGCAGCATGAGTGAAGATTTCATAAGCTTCCATGATGTTGTCCAATGAAAAATGGTGTGTAACCAATGCAATTGGATCGATCTTCTTGGATTGCACGACCTTTAGCAGCAGCGAGGTTGTCGCCGCATCCACCAACCGCGTCGTAATAGAAATGTTATGCGACCACAACGTTTCGAGGTGCAGATCCACTTTCTTCCCATGCACGCCGATATTGGCGATCGTGCCCCCGGCCGCCACAATTTCTTGGCACAAACCAAAGGTAGCCGGAATTCCGACGGCTTCGATCGCTGCGTCTACGCCGCGGCCTCCTGTCAGTTGCTTCACCTTCTCGACAGCCTTTCCATCCGAGCTATTGACCGTGTGAGTTGCACCAAGGCGTCGAGCAACTGCGAGCCGGTTCTCATCAAGATCAATCATGATGAGCTGCGAAGTTGAATAAAACTGTGCGGTGAGCAATGCGGCGAGGCCGACCGGTCCGGCACCAACAATGGCCACGCTGCTTCCCGGTTGCACTTTCCCATTGAGTACCCCGCATTCAAAGCCGGTGGGTAAAATGTCGCTCAACATCACCAGCGCTTCCTCATCCGTACCCGCGGGGATTGCGTATAGGCTCGTATCGGCATGGGGAATTCGTACATATTCAGCCTGAGTCCCATCGATCTCGTTGCCCAAGATCCAGCCGCCGGTCTTACAGTGAGAATACATGTTTCTCCGGCAGTACTCACATACGCCGCAGGCGGATATGCAAGAGACGATCACGCGATCTCCGACTTTAAACGCCGTGACGCCGTCCCCAACCTTTTCCACAACTCCGACACCTTCGTGCCCTAGAATTGTTCCCGGCTTACAAGTGGGAACATCGCCTTTCAAGATATGCAGGTCCGTGCCGCAAATCGTGGTTTTGCGAATTTTGACGAGTGCATCGGTTGCCGCTGTGATCTTTGGCATCGGCTGATTCTGCAATGCCATCTTGCCAGGTCCGTGATAGACGAGTGCTTTCATGTGAATCCCTTCTTGGTTTCGATTGAATTCGAATATCTTCGAGCTACGGAACAACCGGCATTTTGTTTTGCTCAGCGATACTGTCGTTAGCGAGATCCCTCTGTTCCTTCTTCATCCCTAAGCACAACGAAAATCACACACCGATGTTCCGATGGGCATTTGGCGCTGCGGCGAACACGCCGTCTGTGCCGCAGGTCACCACGGGCAGTGACGCCGCTTACTGCCGATGTGTTTGGAAAATGCTTTTCTAGCCGGAGGCCGAACGAACGTTCGATTGGCCCCTGGAGGATTGGTCATGACCAAAACACCCTCTCTCACTCCGGCAATGAGGCAAGTTTATTCAGCGTCGCGTTGGTTTCGCGGATATCGCATCGCGATGTTGGTGTTTCTCCTCTGCGCCGTTTCCGTCCCGGCATTCAGCCAGGAAGACGATTCCAAGTCCTCCTCCAATCCGCTGGTGAGCCTGTGGAACCAACAGAGTCTGTTGGGAGATTTCGCAGGTGCCCGAACCAGACTTGCCGAGAACAAGGGAATTAGTTTTAGCGGGTTTTGGCAAAACGACTTTTTCGCGGATCCTAGCGTGGGGAATAGCCACGGCAATACCGGGACAGGCAATTGGAGCCGCATCCGCGCCACCATGGACATTGATATGGGCAAACTGGCACACATGAACGGCTTGTCCTTACATATTACGACCACGTTGAACCAAGGCTTGGATGTAGGCTACGACGGTCGTTATATGGGTAGCTTGATGGGGGCGACCGGCAACGATACCATCAACCATCAGCTACGCCTGGATTCCTGGTGGGTGAAGCAGGATCTGTTTCACAGCAAGCTGAGTTTGTACGTGGGCCAAATCTCCGGCGCTGATTTCTTTGGTTTCCTGCCGCAAGATTTCTCCCATTTCGTCACCCTCGGACCGTTCTACGCTCCGCTTGCGCTGTACAACAGTTTTTCGAACTTTGACCCGATGAGCACGCCAGCGGCGATGATCCAGATCACGCCGAATAAGCATTTCTACTACCGGACCATGTTTCAATCCATTACCGAAGGCAATCCCTCGGATCCAAACGCCGTGTTGGGTTTTTATAACTGGTTCAACAACTCCAGCGGAACCAATACGGAAATGAAAGACGGCGCCGTGTGGCACAACGAAGTGGCATATCTCTATGGATCGGGCGAAGCCCACTTTGGGGTTAGTTACAGCGGCGCAAAAGCGTACACCAAATGGTCAGGGAATGCCTCGAATGGAACACTGGTCACGTTGCCGGGGTTTGCGGCAGACTCGAGCGCCGGCAACGAAAATTATTACTGGATCTGGAAACAGACCGTTTATCGTCCTAGTGCGGGATCCCATCGTGGCGTGGACTTGGGCGGCACGTTCGTCTACGGCCCTGAGGACAAGGGCGTTCTTCCTTACAACCGGCAACTTGTGTTGACCGCAGAATTCAATGGCTTACTTCCGGGAAGGCCCAAGGACTCCATCAACTTTGCCTACGATTACCTGGGAATCCGCGGCCCGCTGAAAACGCCAATCTTCCAGTCGGAAAAGGTATACGAGTTCAACTATTCGTTCCAGGTTACCCGATGGTTGCAGTGGATGCCCGATTTGCAAGTCCACGAGGATATCGGCGCCAATCCGAAAAACGGGACCGGAGTCGTAGTTGGCTTCCGTTCTTTGGTCACGTTCTAACGCCGACCGGGGACTCCGGAAATTCATTTCCCGATTCGCCGCGTGCAGACAACCGTGCTCCCATCTCTCCGACCCGCTGCCTTTCACGTTGCTTGATGCGATATTCCGTTCACAGGGAAGCCTTACAGCTGATAGGGACTCCTATGTCGCATCAACTTCGGGCGCGTGGCATGTTTGGTACGAGACCATGCGCTCAATCCTAGAAGGGGCTCACATGGGTTCCAGGGTTCTGCTTAGTTCAGCCAGTTCGTGGGTTCCCATTCTCGAAGGAACTTCTCGACTTCTGCCGAGGGAACGTCTTGCGCTTCTTGCGCGTGAATTGATGCTAGGAATGAATCGTATTTTTCTGCTATCGCCTCTTCAGACTTCAGGCTCTCGGGATGCACCTTCTTGAGCTGTTGCAGAAACCGCTGAAGATCCAGCAGTTCCTTTTCCGCCATTTTGAGATTGTTGATAGCCCCATCGATGAAGCGCTTGATTACCTCAGCGTCTTTTCTATCCATCACGATTCTCCTCAACTCAACAAATGGCTAGTGGACAGAGGCGAACCAAACGGCTCAACGGCCGTTTCTAGCCGAGAGTATCGTCTTCCTGCTGATCCTCGCGACCCATCCCAAAAACGTAGCTCAGTGATCACGGACTCTCCGGTTCAAACGACGTGGCCTGTTCATGAAGAACCAGGTCTCGGAAATGTGTGGCTTCGGCAAGAACTTCGTCAATCAACAGTCCTTCTTTGTAGGTCGAACGCCGATGGAAATTGTTTTCCGGCAGGAATTGCTCAGTCTCTTGGTGACCCACCCACCAAATCCTCCTGTGCCAATATCCATTCCTCACCACGGGGCTCCCAGAAAGAACAGCGGGGAACCTCCTAGCGTCTCTGGTTGTAGTGGGAGCCCCACGCTACCAAGTATCATCCTTGCCTAGCCGAAATCTGTGATGAGGGTCACAAACGACGGATGAGCTTGGCCGGGAGGGGTTGCTGGGATTGTCGGCAATATTCTTCAATAACTACGTCGCGGGATTTTTGAGTAGTCAACCGAAGCGGCCGTACGTTCTAGAAGAAAACAGCGCAGCTAGCGGGCCTACAAGAGCGATCTTATCCTGCCGTGGCTGCCCCGCGAGCGTGGGTCCGCCACGATTTTCTGGGCAAGCGAGAGCAAAATCCTCCGATCGGAATCGCCGGCTTGGCTGAGCAGCAGAGTGACGCGCTCGCTGAGCAGGAGATCCAGCACGCACGTCGCGTCGACTTGACGCATCCGAACAAGAACCTTCTCCCGGATGCTGTGGTCATTCAGGCCTTCTCTCTTTAGCGGGAGTCCTTCGAAAGCCGAAACGACGGAATGTAAGCGCGACTCAATCCCGAGAGGAGATAGTAAAAACAGCGCTTGATTTCTTCGGCCGAAACGTCGTCTTGCTGAAGTTCGCAGGTGAATTTTAAATTGGTACTAAGCGGCTCCAACTCTGCGAGCCGGTAAACCCAGCGGAAAAACCTGTTCGACGAAGCGTCGCGCCATTTACGCGTCACAAACGACAAAGAGGGTCTTGGACCCCAGAGCTCCAATCGCATTACATATTCCGTTGGACCTGTGGTAAACGCGAAGCTACTAACCACCGGTTCCGGAGGAAGATAGTGATGCTCATCCACGACCATGGTTCCAGCCTCGGTGTTAATTGCCGCACAAATGTCTCGCATCGTTTTAAAAAGTTCCGAGTTTTCTAGGCGCTGTCGCGCCTGAATTAACGGAAATGCATCATTCCTTCGAGTGAGGTGCCGTCTCTCGAGAAAATCCTTCAGGGGTATCAAGGTATCGGCCATTTGCTCAAGCTCCGCAACGATTCTTTCTGCCGCGCTATGATCTGATTTTGGAAAGCGCTTGTCCCGCGCGTGAGCCGGGACAAGTGACAGCGTCCATAACGGGTTTATTCTTTGTTGGTTTTGCCGATCAAGACATATTTGTCAGCTTCATCGAGGCCAGAACTCTCTTCGGGCGGCCTATTTGCCAACGAAAGGCACAAACGGCAAAATGATCGAAGAGCGGCCACCAAATTAGCC
>Ga0209275_10000590_pt1 | contig 14321 bp, 11 predicted proteins | sample HubBroMetageREF2_FD_188344 | JGI IMG/M metagenome (GOLD analysis project Ga0209275, IMG submission 188344) | Reference soil microbial communities from the Hubbard Brook experimental Forest, New Hampshire, USA - Hubbard Brook CCASE Soil... | ecosystem: Environmental > Terrestrial > Soil >... | reverse complement strand
GATGCGGGCGATCGTGCAGTTCGCGCAGCAATCCGCGACCCCGTTCTCGCTTGAAGATTCTTCGCTCGGGACGCTGCAGTTTCTCTTCAATAGCAGCAACCTGGCAACATGGAACTCGGCCAACAGCTTCGTGCAGGTGGATTCGAGCGAGGGGTATCCCCTAGCGAAGACCGAAAACCTCGGCGCGCTCACGATCCCGCCAAACCCCAGTCTTTCGCCCGGCCGCGACGTACTTTTTCGGCATCTTACGCTCGGCGGCCGCTCTTTTTTGGTCGAAGATCGCTATCTGCTTGAAGGCGCGAACGCCGCGATCATTCACGTGGCCGAGCCGCTGGATACCTTACAGCGCACGTTCGTGCGGGCTCGCGATGCAATCGTCATCGTTTTAGGAACGACGGCGGCGGCGGTCATCATCCTTTCCATCGTCCTCGCGGCACAAGCCACAACGCCGATCAACGAACTTTCTCGCGAGATGGGTGAGATCAGCTCGGATCGTCTCGCGCTCGCCGCGGGAACCGGCGCCTTTGACGGCGCTCCTCCGCTGCAAGGGCAGCGCCGGCGCGACGAGATCGGACGGCTCGCCCAGAGCTTCAACGATCTGCTGTCGCGGCTGGGCGAAGCCTTCGCGCGAGAACGGCAGTTCATCTCGGATGCCTCTCACGAGCTCAAGACGCCGTTAACTTCCATCAACTCCAACGCGCAGATGCTGTTGCGCTGGGGCGAGCGAGATCCGATGATACTCCGCGAGAGCTTGGAGACGATCGTGCGCGAGAGTGCCGATCTCGCGGCGATGGTCAACGGCATGCTGACCCTGGCGAAAGCCGATCGTGGCGATGAGATTCCAAAGGAACCGCTTTCTCTCGCGCAAATCGCGACCGAAGCCACGCAGAACGCCGCGCCTCGAGCGGCCGAGAAAGAGATCGAGCTTCGTTTCAGCCACATCTCCACCCCAACCGTCTGCGGCGATCCGAATCTCTTGCGTCAGATGATCGCCAACCTGGTTGATAACGCCATCAAGTTCACCGAGCGCGGGCGCGTGGACGTACGCGTTGGAAGTGCTGGAGCATTGGCGTGGGTCGAAGTCGCCGATTCGGGGCCGGGCGTCCCGCCGGAGGAGCTTTCAAACCTGTTCCAGCGCTTCTACCGGGCCGACAAGGCGCGTTCCCGAGAAGTCCCAGGAACGGGCCTCGGTCTCGCCATCGTTCGCTCGATTGCCAGAGTGCACGGCGGCGAGGCAACCGTCGTCAGATCCCCGGCCGGGGGCGCGATTTTCAGGGTAGATCTCCCGCTCATGGAGCTTCCGTTCACCGGGAATTCATGATGGAGGGCCAGGCCGCCCGATACAATGGAACCGTGTACGGAGGTTTTCGGCGGGGAGCGCTCGTGGCGCTGCTCGCTTCATTGTGTTGTCTGGGTTTCGCGCAGCCCGTGCGCGCCGACCAACAGATCGATGTCGGCTCTTCGCCTATTCTCAACGTTCATCTCACCCATGGGAACGTGACGATTTCGACGTGGGACCGGCCGCAAGTGCAAATCTCATCCAATGAGCCCCTAAACGTGCGCCACATCGCTCCGTCGGACGTGGATCCGCGCATGCCAAAGCAGTTGCAAATCTCGTGGCAACGGATCCAAACCGAGTACGGCTCCGTCGCGCTGCCGGCCGAATCGTTCGTACTTCCCGAACTGCCCGGAGAGCACGATGCCGTCGTGGCGCGAGGGAGCGGCACGATGACGATCATGATTCCACGCAACACCGCCATCGTAATCGCGCACGTGCGCGCCGGTCACTTGACGCTCAATAACTACCGCGGCGTATTCGTCACTCACGTTCGATCCGGCGGGATCTCCCTCGACCACGTCGGGGGAACCGGATTCGTGGAATCGATGCGCGGACGCATCGCCGCAACGAACTCGACATTCGACCGGGTACGCGTACGAACGGCCACCGGAAACATCTTCTTCCAGGGCTGTACTTCACATCAGATTCAGGCGAGCAGCGTGTACGGCTCCATCGTCTACGACAACGGACAATTTCAACCGGGTCTCGCGCGCTTTGACTCCGAGCACGGAAATGTGGCGCTTGGCGTACGCGGCGGCGCGCAAATCGGCGCCTACAGCGGCTCCGGGCACGTCCTTTCGAGCTTTCCCAACGACACGCAGATACGCGGAAACCCGAACACGCAACAAGCGACGGTGGGCGGAGGCGGACCCATCGTCACGGCCACCTCGAAAAATGGATCGGTCTATTTGTACAGCGGTTCGATGAACGACCATCCCAGCGTTCGCCAAGAACTCAGCGGCAGCACGCAGCTGCCGGTTCGCGCTCCACGCCCACCACACGTACGACGCCATCGCCACGTTAGGAACCTCTAATTAAGCCGGCGATGTAAGTGCGTGATGCTGAGGAGGCTCTGCACGACGAGCGGAGCCCGGATGGCGGAGCGACGAGCGGCTCCGAGGCATCATGCACTTACATCGCCGGCTTAATTAGAGGTTCCTAACGCGCTGCCGCCACTTCCGTATCGATATCTAAGGTGTAGTCATCGTACGCAGCGATGACTCGCAGGCCGAGCTCGTCTTCCAGCTGTTCGGCCAGCCGCGGTGGATTGGCTTCGAGCATCTTCGTTCCGAAATGCGCAAAAACGGCGACCTTCGGGCGCACCTCGGCCACGACTTGCCGGGCATCCTGCCACGTCAAATGATCGGCGTTCATCTGATCCGCAAAACGTAAGACGTTAACGACGAGCACGTGGGGACGATGCGCGGCGTAGTCGGCGGCCAGAGCGTCAAAGTAGCGCCCGCATGGAAGATAGCTTACGCGCAGGCCGTCGTAGACAAAATGCAGTCCGTAAGTTTGGACCGCATGCGCGTGCTGCAACGATGTGAAGACCTCGACGTCCCCGACGGGATAGGGACCACTGCTGGCGGTTAAGCGTTCGACGCGCTCGACGAAGCGCAGCGTGTAGGGCAAGACGACGTGCTCGTCGTCGAACGCATCCGCCGGCGCAAGCAGCGCGCCACGCCGGCGGAATCCCCCGGAGGTCATCGCCTCGATCATTGCATTGACGTCGCCCGAATGGTCGAGATGCTTGTGCGAGAGCGCAATCGCGTCGAGCTCGCGCGGATTACAGGGCGGCACGTGCGACAGCGCTCGAACGAGCGCACCTGGGCCTGGGTCCACGTGAATCTGCGTCGAGCCAAAGCGGAACCACATTCCTCCCGATGCGCGCAACTGGCGGGCGACGACGAAGCGGGCTCCGCCGCTACCGAGAAAGAGAATTGAGGAACCCACTTTAGCCTAAAACTGGAAGCGGCGTGAACGAGCCGCGCAGGAGCGCTGCAGACGGACGCCCGAGCCAGCGCTCGATCACCGTGGCGTAAATGCTGCGAAAATCGGTCGTGTAGCGCACGTTGCCCATATTCGTCGCGCTCAAATCGGGAAGCGTCCCGTACAGACCGCCCTTGACGCCGCCGCCGATCAGGAAGAGCGGGGAGGCCTCACCGTGGTCCGTTCCGTGGCTGCCGTTCTCTTCAATACGTCGCCCAAACTCGCTAAAGGTGAGGGTGAGCACGCGGCGCTCGTTTCCGTGTGCGGCAAGGTCGTCGTAGAAGGCACCGACGGCATTCGAGAACTGCATGAGGAGCGTATTCTGCGTCATTTTTTGGCTGACGTGCGTGTCGAACGAACCATGTTCGACGTAGATTACTTTCGTTCCGAGATTGCTGCCGACGATTTGCGCAGCCAGCGCCAGGCTGCGACCTAAACCGGTCGCGGGATACGAAGCCTGCGTCTTATATCCCGCCACGAGCTTCGGCAGCTCCTCAGAGCTGCGTTGCGCGTTTGCCTCGATCTCCATTACGTGGGCGAGGTACGGCGATGCAAACGGCAGGTGCGAATCGGTCGCCTCACGCGAAAAGGCGCCGCGCGCGGCGAGGTTGCGGTCGGCCATCATCACGTATTCGCCAAGGCCCGGAACGGCGGGAATATCGGTGTGCTCCGAGACTAACGCTTCGGGCAGTACTTTTGAAACGGCCACGCCTTTGAACAGATTCTCGCGCGCGGGTCCGGCTTGGTCGAAGTAGCGCCCAAGCCAACCCGTGTGTTCGTAACGATCCGGCGCAGCAGTCTGCCAAATCTCCGTCGAGCGAAAATGCGAGTGATCGGGATCGGGATATCCCACGCCTTGAACGATCGCGACCATGCCTTTATCGTAGAGTGCCTTGACGGATTGCATCCCCGGGTTGAGCCCCACGTTTGCGTCGATCGCAAGAACGTCGTGGCGGTCGATTGCCAGCGCTGGGCGCAGCTGATAGTAGCGATCGTTTCCGTGGGGAACGACACAGTTGAGCCCGTCGTTTCCGCCGGAGAGATTGATCAGCACCAGGCACCGGTCGGCGCCTCCCGGCAGTCCAGGAAGGGGCCCTTCGACTGCGCTGCGGACAGGCTGCGCAAGGGCGCGGGCAAAGACGTGGTCGGCGTTGGCGACGACCGCCAATCCGGAGGTCGTGCCGAGTAGAAAGTTGCGTCGTCTCATAAACTAATTCAATTGGTACGCCGGCGTCGCCATCGCGAGATAGGCAGCGCCGCGCACTCGCTGGTCGTAGTTCTCCACGGAGAGCGGTGCGAGGGCGGCGGCTCCCGTCCCGCTCAGATAGCCCTCGAGTTCGAAGAGCGCCTCGGGCGCGGCATCGCCCTGCAGAATCGTTTGCGCCAGCCGGCGAGCTGCCGCTCTCGACGCCACCGGCAAGCCCTGCAGCCACGACGAATCTGCCAGCGTTTGCGAGTTGAGGAGCCGCGTAAGGAAGTTTTGCCGCGCGATCATCGTGCCGCTGGTAAGCCAGTTTTTCGCGCCGGGCCAGCCCGCGACGTTGGGAGGGAAAAAGAGACGTTGCCCCATCTGCGTAAGCGCGGCGATCGCGAACGGATCGATCGTCTGCAATCCCAGTGCGGCGTACGTTCCCACAACGAATTCGACCGGACTCTTCACCAGCGCGCGGTAGGCTCGCGGGCTGTAGAAAAGATTGCTTGCCAGGATCGCACCGAGGATTGGCGTTAGCTCGAAATCGTGGCGGCGCAAGAGCGCAGCGACGTGGTCGACGAGTTGTGGCTCCGGGTCGTTGTATAGGAATAAGTTGAGCAGGCTGGCCGCAAAAAACCGCGCGCACTGGGGCTGTGCGAAAATCATACCGATGATATCGTCGCCGGAAAAATTGCCCGTACGGCCGAGAAACGTTTTGCCCCCCGAGTCGTGCTGCGCTGCATCGAACGTGACCGTATCCGTACGCCGGTCGACGCTCCAACCCGTCCACGCGCGGGCCGATTCTCGCACATCCTCTTCGCTATAGTTGTCCACGCCCAGCGTAAAGAGCTCCATCAACTCGCGCGCGTAGTTCTCATTGGGGTGCGCCGCAACGCTTTGCGCGCCGTTAAGATAGAGGAGCATCGCGGCATCTTTCGAGACTTCGAGCGCCAGGTCGCGCAGGTTCCCCAGGGCGTAGCGGCGGAAGAGCGCGTTCTGATTGTAGGTGATCCACGGATACATCGGCGTCGCCCGCGATGTGAAGTGTCCGTGGAAGTACAGCGTCATCTTCTCTTGCAGCGGCGCCGGCGTCGTCAGCATCCGGTTCAACCACCAAAGCTGCAACGCAACGATCGCATCCAGGCCCTCGCGCGCCTTTTCCCGGCGCGCCGTCATTTCTTGACCGAGCATCGAGCGCTGCAGCGGGTCTGTTGCCATCGAAACGGGCCGGCCGAAATCCTCGAGCTCTTGCGGCGGCGTAATCGAAGAAACCGGCGGTACCGTCAGCAGCGACGCCACCGCATCGCCGGCCGTCATTGCGGCGTATCGCCGCACCTGATCGGGGGTGCCGCCGAATCCGGCGCGACGGAGCAAATGCGCGGCGGAGCGTTCGCCCAGCCGTCCAGGATGTGGCTGCAGCGCCGTCGCAAGATCGAGCTGGCCCGCCGGGCGTACGATGCCGCCGACGTCGACCAGAGTCTGCTGTGCTGCCATTTGCCGGATAGTTTTCCGCATTGCTGCCGCAATCGCCCTCGGCGCGCATCGACGTCTAACCGGGCTCTAAGCGGACGAACGCCGAATGGCGGCGCGATGGCAGATTTTCAGGCAAACGCCGAGCGGATGGAGCGGTTAGTCGTGGAGTTGCGCGAGCGCCTCGTCGCGGTTCGAGCCGGCGGCGGCGCCGAAGCGGTCGAGAAACACCGCCGGCGTAATAAGCTCCCCGCCCGAGAGCGCGTCGAACGCCTGCTCGATCCGGGTTCTGATTTTCTCGAGCTCTCGGCGCTCGCCGCTTCTGGAATGTACGACAACGATTCGCCTAGCGCGGGCATCCTTACCGGGATCGGCGTCGTGGAGGGACAGCACTGTGCGATCGTCGCGAACGATGCGACCGTTAAGGGCGGCACGTACTATCCGATAACGGTCAAGAAGCATCTGCGCGCTCAAGAAATCGCCCAGCAAAATCATCTTCCGTGCATCTATCTCGTCGACTCGGGCGGCGCGTTCTTGCCGTTGCAAGCCGAGGTCTTTCCCGACCGCGACCACTTCGGACGCATCTTCTACAACCAAGCGCGGATGTCGAGCCTACGCATCCCGCAAATCGCAGCAGTTATGGGCTCGTGCACCGCGGGGGGCGCCTACGTGCCCGCGATGAGCGACGAGACGGTCATCGTCAAAGGCCAAGGCACGATCTTTCTCGGGGGACCGCCGCTGGTAAAGGCGGCCACCGGCGAAGTTGTGACCGCCGAAGATTTGGGCGGCGCCGACGTCCACACGCGCATCTCGGGCGTAGCCGATCACTTTGCCGAGGACGACGCACACGCGCTGGCGCTCGTCCGCGAAATCGTGCGCAACCTTCATCTGGAACGGCCGCGGCAATGGGATCGCATCGAACCCGCGCCGCCCGAGCACGACCCCCGCGAAATCTACGGCATCATTCCAGCCGACAGCCGCACGGGTTACGACGTTCGCGAAATCATCGTGCGTTTGGTCGACTCCTCGGAGTTCCACGAGTTCAAATCGCGCTACGGCGCGACGCTCGTCTGTGGTTTCGCGCGCATTGAGGGGCATCCGATCGGTATCCTTGCCAACAACGGCATTCTCTTTAGCGAGAGCGCGCTCAAGGGCGCGCATTTCATCGAGCTCTGCACGCAACGCGGCACGCCGCTGCTCTTCTTACAGAACATCACCGGCTTTATGGTCGGCCGCGAGTACGAGAACCGCGGCATCGCCAAAGACGGCGCAAAACTTGTGATGGCCGTGGCGTGTGCCGAAGTGCCAAAGTTCACGGTCGTGATCGGCGGCAGCTTCGGCGCTGGAAACTACGGAATGTGCGGCCGCGCCTACGCGCCGCGTCAGCTTTGGATGTGGCCAAACGCGCGCATCAGCGTGATGGGCGGCCCGCAAGCCGCGAGCGTTCTTTCCACGGTCAAAGGCGACATGACGCCGGAAGAACGAACGGCTTTTGAGGCGCCGATTCTCGAAAAATACGAGCGCGAAGGGAGTCCCTACTACTCGACTGCGCGCCTTTGGGACGACGGTATCATCGATCCACTCGATACGCGCCGCGCGATCGCGATCGGTCTCGATGCGGCCGCGCATGCGCCACAGCCGCGCACGCAGTTCGGCGTCTTCCGGATGTAGGTCAGTGTAGCCAGAACCCGCCGGCCTTTCCGTCGGAACTCACTACAAGGAACGCGGTCTTCGTTCCGCCATTAAATTCGACCAAATAGCGGTACTCCGTAGACCCTTCCGACGCGGAGAAGTTCAACGGCGTCATCGCGCGAACGCTGCCAAGCGCTTCGGCCTGCGTCGCCAAGTACGGGCGCAGGAGATCGGCGATTTCCGGAGCTACGGCGGTCGCACGCGTTGAAGGGGCATTCGCCGCTGCGGCCTCGGGGTAGAAGAGCGCCAACACGGGATCCAGCACGGCTTGGGCCGGAAAGCCGGCGGAGTTTGCCAGCGCGACGATCGCAAACCGGTCATGCATGAAGAGTGCGTTCCCCACAACGTAGCCCGAGGGCGTTCCCTGGCGGCCCATCATCAACATGCCGGCTTGCCGGCTTGATTGAAAAGCCTGCTGCATTGCATGCAGCGATGCGGCCGGAAGCAGCGTCCCTCGGAAGAGCGCGCTGTCGAACCGCGCTAAGTCGGTGGCAGTCGAGATGAAGGTGTTGACGAACCGTCGCGCTCGCGTCCGGCAGGGCGGGAAGATAGCGTTGTACCCGATCGTCGAGATGGAGTTTGCCCTTTGCTTCGAACTGCATTACGCAGAAGTCTGTCCAACGAGGCTCTGGCTGGCGCTCCGTAGGTCAACGGTTCAGCCGGGCTCGCGGCGGTAAATGCGAGCACTGCACATGCCGCGATGCGGGCCCGCTTTAAATTCCCGCGTACCATTCGTAGCCCTGGTCTTCCCAGTAGCCGCCGTGTCCGCCGGCGATAGTTGCAAAACTTCCGACGACTTCGATTCGCCCGATCCATTTTGCGCTCTTGTAGCCAAGCTGCGTCGGTACGCGCAGCCGCACGGGCGCACCGTGATCGGGATCGAGGGGCGCGTCGTTGAGGCGCAGTGCGAGCAGCGCCTGCGGATGGCGAGCTTGATGGAGATCCAGGCTTTCGTAGTAGAGGTTGCCCGAACCGTCGTTGTCCATGCAGCGAAAAACGACGTAGCGAGCGTCGTTACGGAGGCCAACCATATCGAGCAGCCCTCCGAGCGCCACACCGCTCCACTTTCCAATTGCGCTCCAGCCTTCGACGCAATCGTGGCGCGTGATCTGCGTCTGCTGCGGCATGCGCTGCAGTTGCGCAAGCGAAAAGGCGGCAACGCGCTCGACGGCGCCCTCGACGATCAAACGATACGGAGCGAAGTTACGTGCAACGAGATCGGAGTAGCGCGCGTCCGACGGCGTGGCGAATCCATTCACTCGAAAATGGCGATCGACGTCGTTATCGCGATATTCCCGAGCAAGGCCGCGCGTTCCGATCAGAAGGTGGTTGAGGCCTTCAGCCGAGGCGAGGATGCGCCGAACGCTGCCGTTATTGTTGAGTGCCGAACCGATCGGCCCGCAACCGGCCAGCGCCGACGTAGCCGAGGCGAGAAAAAGCCTGCGCTTCACTGCGGTTGGTACCAGCCGCTGATCATCGATCGCATCTGGTTAACGACGCCCTGCGTCGCAACCTGGAACGTGTGGATGATAAAGAAGCCTACCAGCAACCCCATCCCGACGAAGTGCCACAGCCGTGCGAACTGACGCCCGCCGAACGCCACGGTCAGTGGATTGGCGATCGCATCGATTCCCGGCGAGAGCGCCAGGCCCGTCAGCACGACGAGCGGTGCGAGGACGAAGAGCACCGTCGTGTACGCCGCCTTTTGCAATGGATTATAGATGCCGTGGGGCGGCGGCTCCTTGCGCAGCTTTAAGTAATAGGCTTGCATCGGCCAAAGCTTGGGGACGTCGGTGGGCCGTAACACCATCTCGCGCAAGTTCCCTTTGATTGCGCTGGAGATCAGCCAGGCCAGCCAGCAGAGTGCCGCGATCCACGCAAAAAACAAGTGCCACCGGCGCCCGGCCGCGAGATCCTGGTAGCCTGGAATGATGATCGGGGCCGGAAATGCGTGCGCGCTCTTCTCCCCCATGCCGTCATCGGTCCACCCGAGCCAGCCCGTGGTAACGAACGCGTGACCGAAGACCGTGGTCGTTCCAACGCCATCGGCCGGCGAGCCGATCGCCAGCACACGCCGCGCCGCGTCGCTCTTGTCGGAGGCGTCCAAGTTCGGCGATGCGTTGAAAATCTGGAGCCCACTTCCGATCAGCACCACGAATGCGAGCACCCAAAGCCAGTGGCTGGCGCGCGTCAGCAGCGGATAGCGATAGATGGCCTGGCGCCCAGCAACCTTCATCCTTGAAGTATAACGCGCGCGAGGCCCACTCGGATGACGCCTCGAACCCCGGCGCCCATGGCCGAGAGCATTCGCCTCGTCGTCTCTGAGGGGATAGCCCACGTCACCCTGGCACGGCCGGAGGCCCGCAACGCTTTCGACGCCGAGACAATCGAGCGTCTGCACGACATTTTTGCGCGGATTACGGCGGCCGACGACGTGCGCGCGGTCGTGCTGGCCGGCGAGGGTAAAGTCTTCTGCGGGGGCGCCGATATCAAGTGGATGCGCGAGTCGCTCGATTTGAGCTTCGACGCCAACGTCGCCGACGCCGAGCGCATGAGCGACATGTTTCGCACAATCGATAACTGTCCCAAGCCGGTGATCGGCCAAATCCACGGTGCCGCGCTGGGAGGAGGCGCCGGGCTCGCGGCCGTCTGCGACATCGCCATTGCGGCGGACGATACGGTCTTCGGATTCACTGAGGTCAAGCTCGGCATCATTCCGGCGGTGATCTCTCCGTTCGTTCTCGCGAAGATCGGTGCGTCGCACGCGCGAGCGCTATTTCTGACGGGAGAGCGCTTCGACGCGCGGCGGGCCAAGGACATTGGGCTCGTGCACCAGGTCGTGCCCGCGGTCGAGCTCGGCGCCGCGGTCGAGCATTGCCTGGAGGAACTCTTCACGGCGGGCCCCGCGGCCGTACGCGCCGCGAAACTGCTGATTCGTCGCGTGATCGACAACGATTACGACGATTCCCGTGCGATTACCGCGCGCGCGATCGCACAGCAGCGCATCGGCACCGAAGGCCAAGAAGGCTTGCGAGCCTTCCTCGAACGCCGGCAGGCTTCGTTTGTAAAAGATCTAGAGCGCGAGGACCCGTCGGTCTGAACACTCCGATCGCGCGACTTCTGATCGCCAATCGGGGCGAGATCGCGGTGCGCGTGGCGCGCGCGGCGCGCGAAATGGCGATCGTGCCGCTCGGCATCTACTCCGAAACCGATGCAAACGCTTATCACCTGCAGTTCGTCGACGAAGCGCGCTGCGTCGGTCCGGCAGAAGCGGCGCAATCGTACCTCAACGCAGACGCAATCATCGTGGCGGCGCTCGCCATGAAGGCGGACGCGGTCCACCCGGGATATGGATTTCTCTCCGAGCGCGCGCCCTTTGCGGCCGCCGTGCGCGATGCCGGACTCATCTTCGTCGGACCGGCGCCCGAAGCGATGGCGGCCATGGGCAGCAAGATCGAAGCCAAGCGCCGCGTGCGAGCTTCCGGCGTGCCGACCGTTCCCGGCTATGACGGCGACGACCAGTCGCTCGCGACGTTGCGCCGGGAAGCGGAACGAGTCGGGTTTCCACTGCTGATTAAAGCGAGCGCTGGCGGCGGCGGCCGCGGCATGCGCGTCGTCGATTCGATCGAACGCTTTGACGAAGCGCTCGAGGCGGCGAAGCGCGAAGCGCTCGCGGCCTTTGGCGACGATGCCATTTTGCTCGAGCGCTACCTTCGCGACCCGCGTCACATCGAGTTCCAAATCCTTGCCGACTCGCACGGCACGACGCTGCACTTTGGGGAACGCGAATGCTCGATTCAACGGCGCCATCAGAAGATTATCGAAGAGGCGCCGTCGGTAGCGTTGACGCCGAACCTGCGCGCCGAGATGGGCGCCGCGGCGGTGCGCGCTGCCGAATCGGTCGGCTACGTCAATGCCGGTACCGCCGAGTTTATGCTGGATTCCGACGGCGCGTTTTACTTTCTCGAAATGAACGCGCGTCTGCAGGTCGAGCATCCGGTGACCGAGCTGGTTTACGGCATCGACTTGGTGCAATGGCAGCTTCGCATTGCATCGGGCGAACCACTTGCGTTCGCGCAAGACGAGATCCGTCCGCGAGGCTGGGCGATTGAAGCCCGTCTCTACGCTGAAGATCCCGCGAACGACTTGCTCCCGTCGACCGGAACGCTCACTTACTGGTCGCCGCCGGAGGGGCCAGGCATTCGCGTTGATGCCGGCGTCGCCACGGGTAGCGAAGTGAGCCACTACTACGACCCGATGCTCGCTAAGCTGATAGTCTTCGGCAGCGATCGCAGCGCCGCGATCGCGCGGCTTGAACGAGCACTGCTCGATTTCGGGGTTGACGGCGTGCGCACGAACCTGCCGCTCTTGCTTTGGATCGCGCGCGATGAGGCGTTCCGCGCCGGCGAAACGACGACGAGCTTTCTGGATCAACGTTTCGACGAGTCATTCTTTTTAACATCGGCGGTGCCGCGCGAGGCGATCTTGCTCTGCGCCGCGGCACTGCTCGTCGACGGTCGCGCACCCTGGCGCATCGGTGAAATCGGCGTGCCGCTGCGCTTGCAACATGGCGAGAGCGTCGTCGAACTCGTCGCAGATGCACTTGGCCCTCCAGGGGTATGGCGGCTATCGGGTGCGTATTCGGCCGAACTCCATGCTCGACGCCGAGGCGAGCGCGTGCAGGCCGAGTTCGACGGCGCGGCCATCTCGGGCGCGGTAAACTACGCCGGCGACGCATTTGACGTCAATCTCGACGGTCGCACGTGGCGCTTTTCGTTTGCATCGCCGCCATCTACGGAGTCGGCCCGGCATAGCGACGGCGGCGCCGCCGGCGCGCGGGTCAATGCGCCCATGCCGGGAAAGATCGTCAAGGTCGCCGTTCGCGAAGGCGACAAGGTCGAGGAGCATGCGCTTCTCATCGTGCTCGAGGCGATGAAGATGGAGCACCGCATAGAAGCCACGGCCGCCGCGAGCGTCAAATCGGTGTTCGTCAAAGAAGGGCAGATCGTCAGCAGCGGCACGCCCTTGGTGGAACTCGCATGACCCAGATCGTGTCCAAGATCGGTGTCATCCTGAGCCTGTCGAAGGATGACGAGAGATAACGCAATGAACTTTCCGAAACACGTTACGATCTTCGAGATGGGCGCGCGCGACGGGCTGCAGAACGAAGACGCGCTCATCGCGACCGACGACAAGGTGCGTTATATCGATCTGCTCTCAGAGACGGGGTTAAAGTGGATCGAAGCGACCTCGTTCGTCAGTCCGAAAGCGATTCCGCAGCTCGCCGACGCTACCGAAGTCTTCGAGCGCATCCGTAAAGCGCCGGGCGTGCGCTATCCCGTGCTCGTTCCAAATCTGAAGGGCTACGACCGCGCGCGTGTGGCGGGCGCCAATGCGATCGCGGTTTTTACGGCCGCCTCCGAACGCTTTACGAAGCGCAACATCAACATGACGATTGACGAATCGCTCGCAACCTTTGGCGACGTCGTGAGCGCAGCCAAGCGCGACGACTGCTGGGTGCGCGGTTATATCTCGACCGCTTTCGGATCGCCCTTCGGCGATGTGGTCACTCCGGAGATGGTGGTCGGCGTCGCGTCCAAGCTACTGGCGATGGGCTGCGACGAGCTGTCGATCGGCGACACGATCGGCGTGGGCGTACCGAGCCAGGTCGACGAGCTCGTGCCGTTACTTGCGGCGCGGATTCCACTCGATCTCATTGCGATGCACTTTCACGACACGCGCGGCACCGCGCTCGCCAATGTGTATGCGGCCCTGCTCAACGGCATCTCGAAGTTCGATTCGTCGTCGGGCGGCCTCGGGGGCTGCCCCTATGCTCCCGGCGCAACCGGCAACGTCGGCACGGAGGACGTGCTCTACATGCTCGAGCGGATGGGCATCGAGACGGGCGTCGACATCGCGAAGGTGCGTGCCGCATCGCGCTTCATCGCCGGGGTCGTGGACCATGCGCTCACGAGCAAAGCCTACCAGGCAATGGAAGCCGCCGCCTCTATCCGGTCCGCAACCGGAAAGGTCGCGCATTGAAGCGTTCGTGCGATTGAAAGCGCGTACAGATCCCAGCTACTACTCGTAAAGGAGCAACGGAATGAATACGACTGGTTTCGTGAAATACGCCGGCGCGCTATTTGCACTCGGGCTATTATCAGCTTGTGGCGGCGCCCTTCGACAAGCTCAGGGTGACATGGCGGTCGCGCCGTCAGTTGCTACGCTCAATGCGACGTACGTAGGTAGGAGGCTGTTTGTGAACGGGAGGCCGGTAACGGCAGCACGCCTGAAGCCGCTGCCCACTTACGCCACGATCGTTCCAGACCGGCACCCGAAGTCGAAGACTTTTGAATATGTATTCAACAATTACGGCAGCTACGCGAGCATTTTCGACTATCCGAAGAGCACTAAGGAGATCGGTATGATCGCCGGCGACGGTGGCCAAGGGTGCACGAACGTCGCATACGGCTATGGGAAGAATATCTTCTGGAACGTCGGGGGCCCCGACCAGATCACGGAGTACCAGGTCCCCAAGGCGCCGATCAAGACGCTATCGATCCCCGGCTCTTTCCCGACCAGCTGCGCCATGGATGCCAACGGTGACCTTGCAGTCGGAATTTATGACGGGACGGCGAG
>Ga0209275_10000589_pt1 | contig 14357 bp, 13 predicted proteins | sample HubBroMetageREF2_FD_188344 | JGI IMG/M metagenome (GOLD analysis project Ga0209275, IMG submission 188344) | Reference soil microbial communities from the Hubbard Brook experimental Forest, New Hampshire, USA - Hubbard Brook CCASE Soil... | ecosystem: Environmental > Terrestrial > Soil >... | reverse complement strand
TGCCCGGTCTTCCAGCTCTTCAGCTGGGGACACGCCCGGATCGTCGGCGTCGACCTGCGGCCAGTTGGCCAGCGCGAGGATCGCGCCGCTGTTCGGATCCATCACGATTGCAGTGGCCTCCTTCGGATCGAAGTCCCGCGCCACCGCGCTCAGCACATCTTCCACACGCTGCTGGATGTTGACGTCAAGCGTCAGCGACAGCGACTTGCCGGGCACCGCGCGCTTGGTTTCCGTGATCGATACAGGCTGGCCAAGCGCGTCGCTGACGACACGCCGCTGGCCTGAGTGCCCATTGAGCTGCGCATTGCGCGAATACTCGAGACCCGCCAGACCAGTCCCTTCGGTTCCCACCACGCCCAACACCTGTGCCGCAAGCGCTCCACGTGGATACACCCGACGCATCACCGGCGTGCCGGTGACACCGGCGATCTTCAACGCCAGCACCGCCTGCGCGGCCTTTGCGGGAAGCGCGCGGGCGAGGTAGACGAAGCCGGTGCGTTCTGAGAGCTTGCGCAGCACGCTCGCCTGCGTTTCGCCCAACAGCGGCGCCAGCTGTTTCGCGGCTTCCAGCGGATCGGTGATCAAGTACGGGTCGGCCGAGATTTCCTGGGCGGGCTCGGAGACCGCCAGATCGACCCCGTTGCGGTCTGTGATGGTGCCCCGCGGCGCGATCACCGTTTCGGTGCTGAGCTGCTCGTTACTCGCGACCTTGCGCAGCGTCGCGCCCCGCACCACGCCGAGATACACGGTGCGCCCCGCAGCCAGGACGAGAAGCACGAAGAACAGCCCGAAGATCGCCCCTATGCGGCGCTGGACGACTGGCACCCGCTCAGCCCGTGCCGCCAGCTGGGGTCCCGCTCGCTGGGGCCCCGCTCGCCCCGCCGCTCGGGGCGGCTTCGGTGGCGCCAGTTGCGCCCACAGCCGCCGTGGCCGGGACTTCACCGCTCGCCGGCTGTGTACCCGCGGATGCCGGCGAGCTCGCGGATGGCGATTCGCCCGCCGCGCCAGCGCTCGATTCGGTCGAGGTGGCGCTCGCTTCGCTGGCCTGGCCCGTCGTCGACCCCGCCGAAGCGGAGGCGCTCGAACCGGTGCTCGCCTCCGACGTACTGCTCGTTTCACCCGCGGAGCCCGTCGCCGCACCACCACTGGTTTCGCTCGAGCTGGCACCCGACGCGGCGCCACCACCGGTTTCGCTCGAGCTGGCGCTCGACGCGTGCACCGGCTTACTCAGCGCGGCAGCCGCGCGCCCGATGTCTGCACGCGGATCGCTCGTGAGGAAACGCAGGGCTCCCTCAGGCACAAGTTCCATCCCCATCCGTGTCGCCAGCGACTCGACCCGTTCGCCGGCCGCCAATTCTGAGCTTTCAATGCTGAGCGCCGCGTTCTCGCGCTGCAGTTGCGCCTCGCGCACAAGCGCGCTACCGATGTTCGCGTTCAGCCTCAGCACGAGCAACTGCAGCGTGACAATGCCGATCAGCGCGAATGCAATCAGCGCGATCCATGTGCGCCCACGAATCAAACGATCGAGCGACGGGTTGCGCGAGATGCTGTTCAGCGCGCCGAGCACGCCGAGCACGAGGCCACGCTCGTGCTCCGCCGCACGCTCGAGAGGACGCGCAGGCTGGCGGCTGGGCGCACGGACGGATGGGCGCGCGGGACCCGATATTCGCCGCGGCCCGCGCGGAGCGACCGACGGACGCGACGGAGCAACGGTACGACCGCGGTGGACCGCCGGAGCAGCAGCAGAGGCGCCAGACGGTGCCATCAGCTCACCGCCCCGTCCTGCGCAAGCTTCCTGGCGGCGCGCAGCCGCGCCGAGCTCGCACGTGAGTTGCGCGCGAGCTCCTCAGCAGATGGCACGATCGAGCGACGCTTCAGCAGCGCCGCCTGCGGCTCACGACCACACACGCATACAGGCAGATCGGGTGGGCAGATGCAGCCGCGGGCACGCTCTGCGAGAAAACGCTTGACGCGCCGATCCTCGAGCGAATGGAAGGAGATGCTCGCGAGCACCCCGCCCTCGCGCAGCAAGCCCCAGGCAAGCGGCAGCGCACGATCGAGCTGTCCCAGCTCATCGTTCACGGCGATCCGCAGCGCCTGGAAGGAGCGCTTGGCTGGGTGACCGCCGGCAAAGCGCGCAGGCGCGGGAATCGCGGCGTTGATCGTCTCGACGAGCTCCAGGGTTGTCGAGATCGGAGCCTGCTCGCGGCGGCGGACGATCGCACGGGCGATCGCACCGGCGTGGCGCTCCTCGCCAAAGTCGCGTAGCGCGTGGGCCAGGCGACGCTCATCCCACTCGGCCACGAGCTGGCGCGCGCTGAGCTCCTGTGCTGGGTCCATCCGCATGTCCAGCGGCGCCTCATAGGAGTAGGAGAACCCGCGCTCGCGCGCATCCACCTGCATCGAGGACATGCCGAGGTCGAAGTACACCATGTCTGCTCGCACACCCTCATGCGCAAGCAGGTCGAGCGCCTCCGCATAGCCTGAGCGGATGAAGCGCAGCGAGCACGCCGTCTCCGCCGCCAGTGCCGCGAAGCGCTGCTCCGCCAGCGGGTCGCGATCGATCGCCACGAGCGTACCTGTGGCACCCAGGCGCTCGGCCACCAGCCGCGCGTGGCCACCGTCGCCGAAGGTGCAGTCGATTGCGACTTGGCCGGGCTGGGGATCGAGCAACTCGAGCAGCTCGCCAGCCAGGACCGGCGTGTGGGAGGTCTCCCACTCCGCCACACCGCGAGCCGCCTGCCCGGCGGGCGCGCCGGCGCGCCGGCCGCGCGACGGCCGACCCGGCTCGCGACGGCGCCTGGCGAGCTCCGGCGAGCGGTAGTCACAGAGCTCTCTGCTGTCAAGCAGCGTCATCGACACGCGCGGTGACCTCCGCGACGCCGCTCAGCAGCGTCGATCGATGTTCATTCCAAGTATCCCTCGCCCACAGCTCCAACCGATCGCCGACACCCACCACGACGACCTCCTTGGCCAGTTCCGCGTGCTCGCCGAGAAAGCCGGGGATCATGATGCGACCGGCAGCGTCGAGCTCCGCGTCGTGAGAGCTTCCATAGAAGAACCGCTCCAGCTCGGTCAGCCGCGGCGACAGCGGCGGCAGCTCGGCGAGCGCGCGCCGCGTGTAGCGCTCGTACTCCTCTGGACGCCACACGCCCACGCACGGCTTCAGGTCGATCGGCATCGCCAGGACCACGCCCTCTGCGAGTGCCGCTCGGTAGCGCGCCGGCACCGTGAGCCGGTTCTTGGCGTCGATCGTATGGTCGAAGGTGCCGCGAAAGGGGACCACAGGTAGAGCTCCAAGCTTGTTTACCGAGCCGAGATGGAGGAGTGGGAGGAGCCCCTCCATCCCGGCTCGCTGCGGCGAAGATATCCCACTTCCTCCCACAATGCAACCCTATTTGCACATCTTCTCCCACTTTCCCGTCTCGACGCCTCTCGAGCCGACAAAATCCCTGCTAACAAGCCACTTTTGCGCTCGGAGCGAGGTTATGCCCATTACTCAGCACCACGCAATCCACCGTGCAGGAGCACGCGCTGAAACAGCAATTGCAGGGCGAGCGCTTGCGCACCACCCCCGCGCACGGTTGTACGATCGCCTCCGCGCCATCCTCCCTCGCCGCTTTGCCGGCACAGAAAGGAACCCTTACATTGCCCGCAGCCTGCTCCCCGCCCAGCCTTCATGCAGCCCAGCGCCTGCGCGCGGCTATCGCCTGCGCCGCACTCCTCGTCGGCTTCGGCGGCGCGCTCGCGGGATGCGGCTCGAGCAGCCCGAGCGGTACAGCAGCCGACCCCGCGAGCGCGGTGCCTGCCTCGGCAGCGCTGTACGTGGGCGCGACCGTGCGACCCGACGGCCAGCAGAGCACGGCCGCGCTGGCCGCAGGCAAGGCGCTGACCCACGAGCCCAATCCCTACCTGCGTCTGCTCGCCGCCCTACAGACCCCCGGCTCGCCGCAGCTCGACTACAAGCGCGAAGTGGCACCTTGGCTAGGGCCCCATGCCGGGATCTTTCTCGCCTCGCTGAGCTCATCGTCAAGCGCGCTGCTGTCGCTCGTCAAACAGGGCCTGCTGGGCGGCTCGGCGTCTAGCACCTTTCCGTTCGCTGCCGGCGGCATCCAAGGAGCGATCGTGTTGGACACCAGCGACGTCGCCAAGGCGCGCTCGTTCGTAGACACGCAAGCTCGCCACGCGGGGGCACACGCAAGCACCTACCGAGGGGTCGCCTACGAGACGACCTCAGCCGGCGTGGCGTTCGGCGTAGTCAAGCGCCTTGTGGTGATTGGTAGCGAAGCTGCCCTACACAGCGTGATCGACACCACCCTCGGCAGCGGCTCGCTGGCAAGCGCAGGCGGCTACTCGAAGCTGCTCGCCGCCGCCCCGTCGAACGCACTCGCCCACATCTACACAAGCCCGGCAAGCTCCACGCAGACCGGCACGCCCGAAGGCGCCTCAGGTCTGTTGGCGTTGCTTGCGGGGGCACGCGAAGCGAACATCTCGCTCGTGCCCTCCGCCAACTCGCTCACGATCGACGCTGACACCTTGGCATCTGGATCGGGCTCGACCGCCGGGACTGGGGGTCTGCTGGGCGTGGACCCAGAAGGCGCGCAGGCGCTCGGCGAACTACCAGGGGAATCCTGGCTGGCGATCGGCCTGGGCCATCTCGGCACAACGCTCACCCAAGATGTCCAGGGGCTGCAGAGCCTTGGCTCGCTTGCAAGCACGCTCGGAGGCGCGGGGCCGGAAAGCGACGCTGGTCTGAGCCTGAGCGGCCTACTGGGCGGGCTGACCACGCCACTTAGCGAGCTCGGCGCGAACACCCCGCAGGCCAGAGCCGACTTCGCCAGCTGGATGGGCTCGGCGGGGATCTTCGCCAGCGGCGGCAGCCTGCTCGAACTGAAGGCAGCAGTGGTGATCGCATCCAAGAACGCCGCGCGCTCTCGTGCCGCCGTGGCCGAGCTCGCCGACCAGCTGCGCAAAGCCGGCGGATCGGTCACCTCCACGCCGCTCCCCGGCACCGAAGCGGCAGTGGGCGCGAGGCTGAGCGGTCTACCGGTCGTGTTGGACATAGCCGCCGGTCGCGACTCTGCCGGCCAGGCCAAGTTCGTGCTCGGCATTGGCGAAGCGTCCGTCGCCGCTGCTCTGCATCCGTCCAGCACGTTGTCGAGCGCCGCACCGAGCAGCGCCGCGGCGGCCGCCCTCGGAGAAAGCACACAGCCCAGCCTGATCGTCAGCTTCCCGACGCTCGTGAGCCTGCTCGAAGGTCTTGGCCTGACCGAATCGCCCTCGGTCTCCAAGTTCGTGCCCTACCTGCGCTCGGTGACCACGCTCGCCGGCGGCGGCCACAACCTGGGTGGCGAAGTCGAGCGCTTCAAGCTGGTCCTCGGGCTGCAACAGCCAGCCGGCTGACCAGCCCACGCGTGACTACGGTTTCGGCGGGGAAATCGTGATCGCGCGGTAGAAGACGGGGCGCCCTCCCGAGACCAGGTCCACCCCATACATCGACAGCGTTGTTTCACCATCTGAATCGATCGAGTAGCGACCGATCACAGAGTTGCGGTTCTTGGTGGCGAGCACGCGGTCGATCACCGTTTGGCGGTCATTCCCGCGCGCGCCCGAGTCGCGAATCGCATCTAGCACCAGGGTCATCGCCTCATAGCCGTAGAGCGCGTAAGCGTTGCCTTCGGCGCCGAAGGCCTTTCCATAGCTGCTCAGTACCCGCCGCGCCGCCGGCGGGTAGAACCTGGCTGGCAGCGTTGGCGTCGTCAGATAGGTGTTCGCCGCCGCCGCGCCGATCTGCGAGGTGAACGATTCGCTGATCATCGAGCTCGAGCCCAACAGCAACAGATGCGGGGAGGCTTCGTACAGGTCACGCCACAGTTCGGCTGTGCCCAGGCCTGGCCCACCTGCCAGGAACACGGCCTGCGCGTTGCTTTCCGCGATTTTTTCGACCTCGCCGGTGAACACCGCCCCGGCGACCGTCGACAGGCTGTCGTGTGCGACCACCGTAATACCCGCCTGTTCGGCGTATTCCGCGACGATGTCAGCCAGCGGCACGTCGAACGGATCCTGATCGTCGAGCACATATAGCCGGTGCACCCCCTTTGACTTCATCAACGCCACCTGTGCCTGCGCCTGCCCGATGTCACCGGGAGCCAGTCGCACGAACGTGCGCTGGCCGCTCGGGTAGAAGCGTTCGGGCTCGTCCTGCCCAGCATCGAAGGATGAGGTGAGCCCAACGTAGGGGCTACCCGGGCTGACCTGCAGGATGCCCGCAGCGTTGGTCAGCGGCAGCGAGACGGCGGTTGCGGCCGAGTCGAAGTCACCCAGATAGGCGATCGCGCTCGTGTCCTGTGCCGCCGTCTTGGCGTCGGTCTCGGTCACACCGGGATTCCATTCGTCGCTCGCCGGGCTAGCGTCATCCAGCGAGACGTACGCGATCTTGAACGGTCCCGCGCGCCCGTGGGCATCTGAGAGCGCAAGCTTCTCGCCACCGATGATCTGTTCGGCGATCGGAGCCGAGGGGCCCTGCAGCGGCTCGCTCGAGTAAACCGTCAGTTGCCCACCGGTCGCTTCCGCCACATCCGATACGGCCACGCCTCCACAACCCACAACTCCCAGCAACGCCGCGGCGAGAGCGAGCAGGCCCAGCCAGCGCGCGAGCACGGGTAGCTAGCTGCGACGGCCGGGCAGGTAGCCGGAGAGGATTCTCAGCGTCGCCCCCACGAGGATGATCGCCGTGGCCAGCAGGAACGCGTCGATGCCTTTGGCGCCGGCCGCCCACAGCACGATCCAGACGACGAGGCCACCGGTGAGAGTGAGGATGAATCCCATTGCGCGCGGAATCCTAGCGAGCCTGAGCCAGACCCGCCGCCAGTTCGCCCACGAGCGTCCCCACGGCGCCCGCCGGGTCGTGCTGAGCGGTCGCCGCCGGATCGCCTGCCGCACGCACCAGGCGGGTGCCAACGATCACGCCATCGGCGCCCGCGTCAGCGGCCTGGCGGGCTTGCTCGGGTGTTGCGATGCCAAAGCCAATCGCCACCGGCACGCTGGTGCTGGCCTTCGCGCGCGCGATCACGCCTGTCAGATCGTCGCCCAGCGCACGCCGCTCGCCGGTCGTCCCCACGACCGAGACCGTATACAGGAAGCCCCTGGCACTCGCACCGATCTCCGCCAGCCGCTCGGGGGTGGTGGTCGGCGCGAGGAGCGGTATCAGCGCCACGCCGGCGTGATCGCACGCCTGCAGTACCTCCGGGGCCTCGCCGTGGGGCAGGTCGGGCACGATCAGCCCGCACGCGCCGGTGCGCCCCAGACGCTCCACAAACGCCTCCACGCCCGGCGCGAACACCATGTTGGCGTAACACATGAGCGCAACGGGGACGTTCGCGGAGAGCACACGCGCCACCTCGAGCACACCGGCCACGTTTGCCCCCGCAGCGAGCGCCTGTGTGCCCGCGGCATGGATGATCGGCCCGTCCGCGAGCGGGTCCGAGTAGGGCATGCCGAGCTCGATCACATCCGCCCCAGCCTCCACGCATGCTTCGCCGATCCGCAGCGACTCCTCGAGGGTCGGGAAACCCCCCATCACATATGGCATCAGCGCCGCACGCTTGCCGGTGTCCGTGAACGCGGTAGCGATGCGGGCGATGCCCGTCGTCTCGGTGGCGCTCATGTCGTCTCGGAATCTGCGCTCAACACCTCGGCCAGGTCCTTGTCGCCCCGGCCCGAAAGGCACACGAGATCCAGCTCGCCGTCGTCCTGCGCGAGTACCCACGCGAGCGCGTGCGCGGTCTCTAGCGCAGGAATGATCCCCTCCAGGCGCGCCAGCTCGCGGAACGCGGCGAGCGCCTCACGGTCGCGGACAGCGACGTAGCGTGCGCGCCCGCTGTCGCGCAGATAGGCATGCTGGGGCCCGGCCCCGGGATAGTCGAGGCCCGCTGAGACCGAGTGGGCCTGCACGATCTGTCCCTCCTCGTCCTGCATCACCGCCGAGCGTGAGCCGTGCAAGATCCCGGGACGTCCACCGACCGTCAACGGCGCGCCATGGCGACTCGTGTCGATCCCCTCGCCACCCGCCTCTACGCCGATCAGCTCAACCTGCTCGTCTTCGATGAACGCAGTGAAGATGCCCATCGCGTTGGAGCCGCCGCCCACGCATGCGATCACCCGCGCCGGAAGCCGCCCCTCGCGCTCGAGCACCTGTGCGCGTGCCTCGTCGCCGATCACCCGCTGCAGGTCGCGCACCAGCGCCGGATAGGGCGCTGGGCCGACGACCGAGCCGATCACATAGTGGGTGCTCTGCACGTTCGTAACCCAGTCGCGAATCGCCTCCGAGGTCGCCTCCTTCAATGTCTGCGCACCTGCGTCCACCGGTTGCACGCTCGCGCCGAGCAGTTCCATCCGCTGTACGTTCGGACGCTGGCGGCGCGTGTCCTCCACGCCCATGTACACCACGCACTCCATGTCAAGCAGCGCGCATACGGTGGCCGTCGCCACGCCATGTTGACCGGCGCCGGTCTCGGCGATGATCCGGCGCTTGCCCATCCGCTGGGCGAGCAGCACCTGCCCGAGCGCGTTGTTGAGCTTGTGCGAGCCAGTGTGGTTGAGATCCTCGCGCTTCAGGTACACCGGCCGGCCCACCCGCTCGGACAGCCTGTGCGCGCGGTATAGCGGCGTCGGTCGCCCACCGAAGTCGCGAAGCAGCGCGTTCAGCCGGGCGCGATACACGGGATCGCAGCGCGCCGCCAGCCAAGCCCGCTCCAGCTCCGCCAAGGCCGGCATCAGCGTCTCCGGCACGAACTGCCCACCGTAAGGGCCGAAGCGGTGCTCCAGCGCATGCGTGTCCGTGCTCGTCTGCCTGTCTGTGCCCGCCGGGATGCGCCCTTCGGGGTGTGCCCCAATAGGTGCGCTCACGCTGGTTGCCCGATCGCCGCATGTTGTAGCCGCGCCTGCGCGACCGCATCGAAGAAGTCCCTCAGCTTGTCCGGGTCCTTGTGCCCCGGAGCCGCCTCGGTGCCGCTGGCGCTGTCGACCGCGTATGGACGCACCACGCGCACCGCCTCGACGACGTTCTCAGCGGTCAAGCCGCCACTGAGGATCAGGGGAACCTTCGAGCGCCGCGCCTCAACGAGGCCCCAGTCGAACGTCTCTCCCGTGCCCCCCCGCATACCCTGACGCTCGGTCGCCTTTGAACGCGCATCGAGCAGGTGGAAATCGACGTGGAAGCGCCCGAGATCGCGCACGTCGCCGGAGCCCGATACCTGAGCCGCCTTGATCACGGGGATGCCCGTCCTGCGGCGCACCTCCGCGCAGAAGGCCGGGCCCTCGTCTCCGTGCAGCTGGATCATGCTGAGACCAAGTTCGTCGCTGTCGCGGACGATCTCCTGCAGAGAGGCGTTCACGAACACGCCGCAGAGCTCCACGCGCCGGCGCAGCGATGCCGTGATCACCTGTGCTTCCGCTGGGGAGCACCTACGAGGACTCCCCGCGTAGAAGATCATCCCGAGCGTCCACGCTCCCAGCTCCACCGCCAGCTCAGCGTCCGCGAGGTTCGTGATCCCGCAGATCTTCACCAGCGGGGATGCTGGCTCCTCAGCGTGAGCAGCCAGCCCGCTCACGGGGCCGGGGAGATTGGAAGGTTGTGGCAGCGCCGCCATACCCCAACGGTAGCGAGGAGCCGATCAGGGGTCGATCCAGGAGGTGGTCCCGCACGCACGCAGGACCAGCGGATCGGCGCTCAGCCTTCGGGCGTACTCGGGTTTGGCACGGAGTTGGGACGCTGGCCGAGGGTGGCTTTCAGCGTCAATTTCTTGTACTTGCCTTCGCCCGCGGCGCGCCACAATTCGATGCTGACCATGTCGCCCGGCTTCTTTTCCTCGATGTCGCTGGCGAGAGCTTCGGAGCTGGACACTTCTTTGCCGTCGATCTTGACGATGATGTCGCCACCGACCGCGACCTGACCGTTTTCGGTTGTTGTGCTGACAGTGCCACCGCGGATGCCAGCCTTGGCCGCCGAGGTACCCGGCTCAACGCTCTCAACGAGTGCTCCAGATTTCACCGGCAGGTTCAGCGCCGCCAGCGAGCCATCGATCGTAAGCGAGGTGAGCCCGAGGTAGGCACCGCGCACCTCGCCGCCTTTCTCCAGCGCCGGGAGCTCGGACTTGGCAGTGTTGATCGGGATCGAAAAGCCGATACCGACGCTGCCATCGCCACTGCCGCCCGTCTCGATCTGGGAGTTGATGCCGATCACTTCGCCTGCGGTGTTGAGCAGCGGGCCGCCGGAGTTGCCTGGATTGATAGGTGCGTCGGTCTGCAGCACGTTGTCGATGGTGAAGCCATTGGGCGCGGTGATCTGTCGCTGTAGCGCCGAAATCACACCGGTCGTTAGCGTGCGTTCGAGGTCGAACGGGTTGCCGATCGCATACACGGGGTCGCCGACCTGTACCGCGCTGGAGTCGCCGAGCGTCAGCGGATGCAGCGTCAAGCCGTCAGTGGAGATGCGCAATACCGCAAGGTCGTTGGAGGGGTCGGTGCCCACGACTTTCGCTTCCACCGACTTGCCCTTTTCGAAGCTGACGGTGACCTTGATCGCGTTCTCGACCACGTGATAATTGGTCAAGATCGTGCCGTTGCCATTGACCACGATGCCCGAGCCAGTGTCCTCGTCCTGCCCTTGGCTTTCCTGCCCGAACAGGAACGGCGATTCGGTTTTCTGCACGACCGTCGAGGTCACAAAGGCCACTCCAGGCGCATCGCGGACGTACGCTTCATGCGGCGTCAGTGCGCCGGTGCGCTGCGAAGCGTTCGATGGAGTCGGGGCAAGTGACGGCGCCTGCACGGTCGTCACGGTCGTCTTGTTTTCGCCGAGCCCACCCGCCGCCGCAACCACAGCGACAACCACGCCGCCACCGAGCAGGGCGGAGATGAACGGGATTAGAAGTGTGCGTTTCATCGCGGGACAGGATGATGGTAGGCGGCGATCAACGCAATCTAAAGCTCTGCGCGCGCCTGTCTAAATGTTCTCACGATGCTCCTAGCAGGAGCGCCCTCAGCGCGCCGGCGGGATCGGCCGAGCGCATCAGCAGCTCCCCCACGAGCACCGCGTTGACGCCGCGCTCGCGCAGCCGCAGCATCTGCTCAACGCCAGCGATCCCCGACTCCGAGACCACGCTCACCGCGGATGGAATCTCATCCATCAGCCGCGCCGTGCGCTCCACATCGACGCTGAAATCTCTCAAGTCGCGATTGTTGATTCCCACGATGTCAGCCCCGATCGCAAGTGCCCGCCGCAGCTCCTCGCTGTCGTGTACCTCCACCAGCACATCCAACCCGAGGGCCCGCGCCATCTCATATAGCAGCGCCAAATCTCCCTGCTCCAGCGCAGCCACGATCAGGAGCACGGCGTCGGCACCAGCCGCGCCCGCCTCGTGCAGCTGGTAGGGATCGATGATGAAGTCCTTGCGTAGCAGCGGCAGATCGCAGGCGCCGCTGGCCGCACGCAGGTCCTCCAGTGCACCTTCGAAGTTGGGGCCCTCGGTCAAAACCGAGACGGCAACCGCCCCCCCGCGTTGATAGGCGCCAACGATCTGCGCCAGGTCCGGCTGCTCACGCAACACGCCCGCTGACGGCGAGCGGCGCTTGAACTCGGCAATCACACCTACGCCCTCGCCGCTCAGCGCGTCCCGGAAGCGACGATGCTCGCCGTCGAGCTGCCGGCCGTCCGCGAGCACGAGAGCGGACAACGGCAGCTCGCGCTTGCGCCGCTCCACCTCCTCGCGTGTTTGCGCCAGGATGCGCTCGAGCACGCTCGTGGCAGGCTGGCTCATGCGCTCGCCTCAGCCGGCGCATGGCGCTGGCTCGCCTGCACATAGCGCTCGAGCGCAGCAGCCGCGCGCCCCTCGGCGAGCGCCGTGCGGGCAGCCTGAACACCCTGCGCGATCGAGTCCGCACCGCCCGCCGCATAGATCGCCGCGCCGGCGTTGATGACCGCCAGTGCCTCACCCGCCGGCGCACCCTCACCGACTCGCTCGCCCGCCAGGATCGCCCGCGTGACCGCCGCGTTCTGCTCGGGCGTGCCCCCGTCCGGACCCCGCGCGCCCGCGTCGGCGCTGTCGACGCCGACGTCCAGCGGGTTCAGCACGTAGCGGGCGATTTCCTCGCCGTTGACCTCAACGACCTTCGTGGGCGCGACCGCTGAAACCTCGTCTAGGCCGTCCTCTCCGGCGACCACCAGCGCACGATCGACGCCGAGCGTCGCCAGCGCACCGGCCACCCGCTCCAGGAAGCTGGCATCCGAGACGCCGATCAGTTGGCGGCGGGCACCCGCGGGATTCGTAAGCGGCCCGAGTAGGTTGAAGATCGTCCGTACCGCCAGCTCGCGCCGGACCGGCACGACGAAGCGCGTCGCCTGATGGTGCGCGGGCGCAAACATGAAGCCGAAGCCAGCCTCATCGATACAGCCGGCTACGCCAGCCGGGTCGAGATCGATCCGCGCGCCCAGCGCCTCAAGCAGATCTGCCGACCCCGAGCGGCTCGTAGCTGAACGGTTGCCGTGCTTTGCTACCGCGCAGCCCGCGCCAGCAGCTATCAGCGCGGCTGTCGTCGAGACATTGAACGAGCTTCGCCCGCCGCCGGTACCCGCTGTGTCAAGCAGCTCTCCGCCACGGTCACTCGGGACGTGTGCCGCCAGCGCGCGCATCGTGCGCGCCAGGCCGGCCAGCTCCTCGACAGTCTCCCCCTTCGTGCGCAGCGCGATCAGGAAGCCCGCGATCTGCGTCTCAGAGACCTCGCCGTGCATGATCTCTGCCAGCACGTCCGCCGTCTCATCCGCGCTCAGGTCACGCCTGGACGCCAGCGCGTCGATCGCGCGTGTCAGTGTCGCGTTGGGCATCAGTCCTCGAGAAAGTTGGCGAGTAGCTCTCGGCCCTGTTCAGTGAGGACCGACTCGGGGTGAAATTGAACCCCCTCGGCCGGCAGCTCGCGGTGGCGCAGCGCCATGAGCACGCCGCCGCCGCGGGCCGTCTCCTCCAGGCAGTCGGGCAACTCAGCGTCGACCACCAACGAGTGATAGCGGCCGACGGTCAGCGGCGTTGACAGCCCGCTGAAGATCGTGCGCCCATCGTGCTCGATGCTCGTTGCCTTGCCGTGCACGGGCGAGTGCAGCTTCCAGCGTCCGCCGAATGCCTGCGCGAGCGCCTGATGACCGAGGCAAACCCCCAGCGTGGGGATCCCCGCCTCGGGCATCCGCCGTACGAGCTCGAGCGTTATCCCGGCCTGATCGGGAGTGCACGGCCCGGGCGAGACAACGCAGCGATCGTAGGAGCCAGCGAGCAGCTCGTCCACGGTGGCGCGGTCATTGCGTACGGCGTGCACCTCCGCCCCCAGCTCACCCAGGTACTGCACCAGGTTGTACGTGAACGAGTCGTAGTTGTCGAGGACCAGAACCCTCATGACCAATCCGGCTGTTCGCATGCCAGTTCGACCGCGCGCATGACAGCGCTTGCCTTGGCGACCGACTCCTCGTACTCGTACTCGGGCTTGGCGTCCGCCACGGTGCCACCGCCCGCCTGCACATGTGCGACACCGTCCTTGACGACGACCGTGCGGATGTGGATCGCCGTATCGAGATCTCCCGCGTAGCTCAAATAGCCGATGGCACCGCCATAACCGCCCCGCTTGACCGGCTCGAGCTCGTCGATGATCTGCATCGCACGGACCTTGGGCGCACCTGAGAGCGTGCCCGCGGGCAACACCGCGCGCAGCGCGTCCATCGCACCCACCCCTTCCCGCAGCCTCCCTGACACGGAAGAGACGATGTGCATGACGTGGCTGTAGGACTCGATCTCCATCAGCTCATCGACCGTCACGCTCCCGTACTCGCACACCCGACCGAGGTCGTTGCGTCCAAGATCGACCAGCATCACGTGCTCGGCGCGCTCCTTCTCATCTTCCAACAGCTCGCGCGCGATCCGACGGTCATCCTCGGGTGTCGCTCCCCGTGGACGCGTCCCAGCGATCGGCTTGGTACTGACGTAACGGCCACTGACCGTCAAAAGCGGCTCCGGGCTGGCCCCGGCAACCTGAAAGTCCCCAAAGTCCAGGAAGTACATGTAGGGGCTCGGGTTGACCGCACGCAGGCCCCGGTAGATCGAGAAAGCCTCGACGGGAACCGATGCCGACCAGCGCTGGGACGGGACAACCTGAAAGGCATCGCCGGCGTAGATGTACTCGATGACAGGGTACTTCTTGTTGGCGTCATAGTTTTGCGGCCTACACACGATGCCCCAGATGTCGGTCTTGCCGTCGCGGCCCTTGGCGACGAAGACTTCCGGAGCGCGCCAGCCGGTCGCTTCCAGGGCGGAGAT
>Ga0209275_10000587_pt1 | contig 14380 bp, 14 predicted proteins | sample HubBroMetageREF2_FD_188344 | JGI IMG/M metagenome (GOLD analysis project Ga0209275, IMG submission 188344) | Reference soil microbial communities from the Hubbard Brook experimental Forest, New Hampshire, USA - Hubbard Brook CCASE Soil... | ecosystem: Environmental > Terrestrial > Soil >... | reverse complement strand
CCTAGTGCCTCCGTGGGCGTACTCAAGGGTCGTGGCGTTGCTCTGGCCGATGAAGACGTCGCCGTTCGCACCGACGCACCCCCCGAAGCCTGCGTTTATCTTTAGCTTGCCGATCTGCTTGCCGGTAAAGTAATCGTAGACATAGACGCCGCCGTAAATGCCTCCGGCATAAATCAGGATCGATTTGTGGCCGCTGCTCTGCGGCACGATCCGCGACCCGCGACTTAGCTGCGTCGCGCCGGGCGCGCCGATCGGCGGCTGCGAACCGTCGCACCCTGCGAGCAATGCCGTCGCAGCGGCGATGCTAAGTGCGTAGCGAGCCAAAGTCCTCATGTGCGACGCCTCCCGTCAAGATGAACGAGCGGCCAATTGAGTTCGGCGTTGCGGCCCGATAACCCTAAGAAGTCGTGGGAACGCCCAGGTCCGCGCCTGACAATGGCGGCGATTGCACTCTGGTATTCCCGAGCGAGCAAGGCTGCGTTATACGCAAGTCAAACTTCGCCCGGCGCGCATGGAAACCGACGCGGAAGACTGCGAAACTGCCACGGGCTCAAGTTCCACACGTTGCGCCATACCGCCGCCCTCCTGCTCCTGAAGGCGAATGTTCACACAAAAATAGTCAGCCTTAGGGCATGCTAGCCTTAGCATCACGCTCGACGTATACAGCGCCTGGATACCTGGCCTTCAGGCCCAAGCCGCCGAAGCAATGGCGGCAATTCTGGCGCGCCTCCGCCAGAAACATCTGAAGGCAGCCTAGGAGTTAAGAGGGACAATTGAGGGACATAGCCTCAAACGCCAAAAATGAAAGCCTCACAAAACATTATATCTTGTAAGGCTTTGGGAACTCTCCGGATGTTGGACTCGAACCAACGACCCGCTGATTAACAGTCAGCTGCTCTACCAACTGAGCTAATCCGGACAACGGTGGGCGCTCAGAACAGGCCGGGGAGCCTCGTTCCACGGGTCCCTCGTGGTCCCTGCGGGCCCCGGCAAGAGGCGCAGCGCGCCTAGCTCCGTATTCTACTCGCGGTCATGCAAGAGTCAACGGCTGCTCCGGATGCGATCGTGACCCGCCGGCTCACGGGACATCGCGTAGGCGCCGGCGACCTCGAGTACTTGCTGGAAGTCGATCGCGACATTCGCATCGCGCAGTGGCTGTCCGGTGAGATTCAGAGCCCAGAGCAGTCGCGAGCACGACTGGGCCGATGGGTACGGATGTGGGAAGAGACCGGCAAAGGATTTTGGATTTTTCAAGATTCCGACGGATGCATCATCGGTCACGGCGGCCTGTTCAACTCGCCCCGCGAAGCCGGGGAGGTTGAGGTGGGATACGTCATCAAGCCGGCGTACTGGGGCCGCGGGCTGGCGACGGAGATAACCATGGCCGCGCTCAAGGTCGGCTTCGAATCGCTCGGCTTGCAGCGGATTATTGCAATCGCGCAGCCCGCCAATGCGCCATCGAGGCGCGTCATGGAAAAGTGCGGCATGATTTTTGAGACCGAGATTCTTTCGGCGAATGGCCTCACGAGCGTCCGCTACGCAGTCGACAACTCAATGTGGTTCGCGTGACCGGCCAGATACCCAGCGACGTCGACAATGTAACGCTCGAGATCGATGGGCGTCGAGTCGCATTGACCAACCTTCGGAAGGTTTACTTTCCGAAACTCGGGCTGACAAAAGGGGATCTGCTTCGTTACTACCTCACCATCGCCGGGGCTCTTCTGCCCCACGTCGCCGGACGCGCAATGGTCATGAAGCGCTACCCGCACGGGGTAACCGGCGACTTCTTTTACATGAAACGCACGCCGTCGCCGCGACCGCCTTGGATACGAACCTGTCCGATCGAGCACCGCTCGGGCAATACGATCGACTTTCCGCTAATCGACGACCGTCCGTCGCTTATGTGGCTGATCAACCTGGGCTGCATCGATCTCAATCCATGGTACTCCCTGTGCGACGACGCGAATCGTCCGTTGTACTTGCATTTCGATCTCGATCCCGTGGAGGGCACGCCGTTCTCCGTCGTGCGCGAGGGTGCGTCCATTGTCCGCGACGTTCTCCGCGGCATCGGGATGACACCGTACGTCAAGACGACGGGCAGTCGTGGAGTTCATATCTATGTCGCGATCCGCGTCGGTCCGACGCAGCACGAGGTTTGGGAGATATCCAAAGCGATCGGGCAGCAAATCGCCAACGCCCATCCCGACGTTCTCACCGCCGAATACCGGATTGCGAAGCGGCCGCCGGGCCGCGTCCTCGTCGACTACAATCAAAATGCGTTCGGCAAAACCTTAGCCTCGATCTATTCGGTGCGCGCAAACGAAGCGGCGGCCGTCTCGACGCCGATCACGTGGGAAGAGCTCGATGCCGGCTGCGAAATGACGGACTTCACGATTTTCAACGTACCGCAACGCGTCGCACAAATCGGCGATCTTTGGAAGCCGCTGCTGGGCAATCGCGGCCGCTTCGACCTTAATGCCGAGCTTTGAAGGACTCGCTCTCCGTCCACCCATCGAGCCGATGGAGACGCGGCACGCGCAGCGCATTCCTGCGGGTGACAACTGGACGTACGAGCCGAAGTGGGACGGTTTTCGCTGCATCGCCTTTCGCGACGGCAAGAACGTCGAGCTGCAATCCAAGTCCGGCGAGACGCTAACGCGCTATTTTCCCGAGATCGTCTCCGCGCTTCTCGAAGCGACGGCGCAGCGTTTCGTTGTCGACGGGGAGCTGATGATCGTCGAAGGGGAATTCTCGGATTTTGACGCCCTTCTCCAGCGCATCCACCCGGCCGAGAGCCGCGTGCGCAGGCTCGCGGCGGAGACGCCCGCGATCTACGTGCTGTTCGACTTACTCGTGCAAGACCGAAGCGAACTTTTCGAGCGCAGACTGCGCGAACGTCGCGCATCTCTAGAAACGTTCGTGCACCGCAACTTCGCGACGAATTCGACGATCACGCTCTCGCCCGCGACTGAGGACCCGGTCCTCGCTGCGCGCTGGCTCTCCGGCAGCTTAGCTCGCCTCGACGGCGTCATCGCGAAGAAGGATGTGCCGTATGCGTTCGGCAGCCGCGATGCCGCCGTCAAAGTGAAGCGGCGGTATACCGCCGACTGCGTGATCGGCGGCTTTCGCACGTCGAGCGACGGCTCGATCGCATCGCTGTTACTCGGTCTCTATGACGACGGCCTGCTCCACCACGTTGGCTTCGTCGGCTCGATGAGCGCACAAGAGCGCGCGCGCGCCGCCGAACTGCTTAAACCGATCGTGGCGGCGCCGGGATTTACCGGGGCCGCGCCCGGCGGTCCGAGCCGCTGGCGGCGTGCCGAGAATGCGCAGTGGTTCCCGGTCAAACCGAAAATCGTCGTCGAAGTCTTGTTCGATCACGTGACCGCCCGCCGGTTCCGGCATGCGGCGCGGCTTCTACGCTGGCGACTCGATAAGGCGCCCGCTCAATGCACGATGGACCAACTGATCAATCCTACGGAATCGTCAGGTTTGCAGAAAGCTCCACCGTGACCGCCGTCCCGGCGTTGACGACAATCGGCTCGCCGTTGCTCGTAGCGTAAACGTACCCCCCAAGATTCTGGGAAGCGGGGCTCTGCACGCTCGACGGACCGTTCCCGATACGCATCTGCCACGCGATGGGCCCCGGCGTTACCGTTCCGTACGGTACTCCGGCCATCGGCGAGAGCTGCTGACGCGACGCGTATTGCGCGCTGGGATTCATCGGAACCACGCGTTTACTGACGACGGTGGCGCTAATGCTTTTCTTCTCCCCGTTGGACAGATGGATCGACGTCAGCATGAAGCCAACCCGCGCCCGATCTATGCCGTGCGGCTGGCGCACGTCGGTAATGTAGCCGATGATCTTCGCTCCGTGCAGCGCGGGGAAGTTGGGGTCGACTACCTGCAGTTTGAACTTGTCGCCATAAGCGAGTTTCGAGGAGTCGAGATGCTCGTCGAGCACGCACGCGATTCTCGTCCCCGCTTTATACGTTTGCGAGGTGACGAACGTCGTCGCGCCGGCCGCAGTCGGAAAGAACGATGTCGCCAGAAGGACCGCGGCGACCTTAATTAGCGAAGTGCGGTACACGTAGTTGTTCTCCATTGAAGGCAGCGGCGGAGCGAAGCGCGTCGGCCCGATCGACGCGCTCCCACGGCAGATCGAGGTCGGGACGACCAAAGTGTCCGTACGCCGCGGTTTGCTTGTAGATGGGTCGCCGCAGGTTCAGGTGATGGATGATCGCCGCCGGACGCAGGTCGAAGGTCTCGGTCACGGCTTTAGCGATCTGCTCCTCGGGAATTCGTCCCGTGCCGAAGGTCTCGACAAAGACGCTTACCGGATGCGCGACACCGATTGCATAGGCGACCTGCAGTTCGCAACGATCGGCGAGTCCGGCCGCGACCACATTCTTGGCCACCCAGCGGGCCGCATAGGCGGCAGATCGGTCGACCTTCGTCGGATCCTTGCCCGAAAATGCGCCGCCGCCGTGGCGCGCCATTCCACCGTACGTGTCGGCGATGATCTTGCGCCCGGTGAGCCCGGCGTCGCCTTTCGGACCGCCGATGACGAAACGACCGGTCGGATTAACGAAGACGCGCGTGCGCGCGTCGTACATCGCCGCCGGAATCACGTGGTCGATCACTCTCTCGGTGATCTCGCGACGAATCTCTTCGAGCGGAATGTCGGGGTCGTGCTGCGTCGAAACGACGACGGCCTCCACGCGAACCGGACGATCGCCTTCGTATTCCACGGTCACCTGCGATTTGCCGTCGGGCCGCAGATACGGAATGTCGCCGTTCTTGCGTACCGCGGCGAGATGTCGCGTTAGATTGTGCGCCAGTACGATCGGCAACGGCATCAGCTCGTCGGTGTCGCGGCACGCGTACCCGAACATCATCCCTTGGTCGCCGGCGCCGATTTGTTCGAACTCGTCGTCATCACCGGCCCGCGACTCCTGCGAGCGGTCTACGCCAAGCGCGATGTCGGGCGATTGCTCGTCGATCGATACGCTCACCCCACACGTTTCGGCGTCGAAACCGATCGCGGACCTCGTGTATCCAACCTCGCGGACGACCTCTCGCGCCAAGCGTGGGATGTCCACGTACGTTCTGGTGGTTACCTCGCCGGCGATGTGGATCTGACCCGTGATGGCAAACGTTTCGACGGCGACTCGCGAGAACGGATCGTCTTTGATCAACGCATCGAGCACGGCGTCGGAGATTTGATCGGCGAGTTTGTCGGGATGTCCTTCGGTCACCGACTCACTCGTGAAGAGCCGCTTGTACGGCATTAGGTGCCCTCGCTCCACGACTCGGCGTACTTGACTTGCTCGGGCGTAAGCGTGTCGATATCGACGCCCATAGAAGCAAGTTTGAGCCGCGCAACCTCTTCGTCGATTGCGAGCGGCACGTCGTAGACCCGCTTTGAGAGCTCCGCGTGATGCTTGACGAGGTAGGCCGTCGCCAGCGCTTGATTCGAAAACGACATATCCATCACCGCGGCAGGGTGACCTTCGGCCGCCGCCAGATTCACGAGCCGGCCGTCTGCGAGAATGCAGATCTTTCGGCCGTCGTGCATCTCGTACTGCTCCACGAATTCGCGCGGTTCGGCTTTGCCCTTTGCCAGCTGCCGGATGGCCTCGAGATCGAGCTCGTCGTTGAAGTGGCCGGAGTTGCAGACGATCGCGCCGTCCTTCATCAGTTTAAAGTGCGAGTCCCCGATGACGTGGTAGTTGCCGGTAACCGTCACGAAAATATCGCCGATTTTCGCGGCCTCGGTCATCAGCATAACGCGATACCCGTCCATGACGGCCTCGATCGCCTTGCGCGGATCGACCTCTGTCACGACGACGTGCGCGCCCATGCCGGCCGCGCGCGACGCGATTCCACGTCCGCACCAGCCATAGCCGGCGACGACGAGCGTCCGGCCTGCCAGCAAAACGTTCGTGGCCCGAATGATGCCGTCAAGCGTGGATTGCCCGGTGCCGTAGCGATTGTCGAACATGTGCTTCGTCAGGGCGTTGTTCACCGCAATCACGGGATAGGGCAGCACGCCGTCACGCTGCATCGCGCGCAACCGGATGATACCGGTCGTCGTCTCCTCGCAGCCGCCGATCATCTCCGCGAGTTGATCGGGGTGCTTCGTATAGATCGTCGTAAGGAGGTCGCAACCATCGTCCATCGAGATGTCCGGTTTGGTCGCAATGACCGATTCGATGTGCGAATAATAGGTTGCGTGGTCTTCCCCTTTGATCGCGTACGTCGCGATCCCGTACTCGCACAGAGCGGCGGCGACGTCGTCTTGTGTGGAGAGCGGATTGCTGGCGCACAGCGCGATTTTCGCGCCGCCGGCTTGCAGCGCGAGCATCAGATTTGCGGTCTCCGTCGTCACGTGAAGGCAGGCACCGATCCGAATGCCGGCCAGCGGTTTGTCCACCTCGAAGCGATCGTGAATTTGCGCGAGCACCGGCATATACGCGCCGGCCCAGCCGATGCGGGAGCGTCCGGCCTCGGCGCGGGCCAGATCCTTGACGTCGCCGGGGGCTGAATCCAAAAGAGGCACGTTGAGAACTCCTACAATCCGTGGAAGGTGGGAAAACGTTTCGTCGCATCGTACGCTACCTCCGCCGCAGGAGCGGCCGACGAAGGTCGCACGCTGCCTGCGGCCAACCCAGCGTAGGTGGAGACGCTGGATGCGTATCTCGAACGCCTCGCGTCCGATGCTGCAGTGCCGGGGGGCGGAAGCGCGGCGGCATTGGTCGCTTCGTTCGGTGCGGCCCTGACAGCCATGGTCGCGCGAATCGCGCGGCGCAACCCCAAGAATTCGAGCTCGACCGAGACGCTCGATATGATCGTCGAGCGAAGCGACGCATTGCGCGTCGAGCTTGCCGACGCGCGCCTTCGCGACGAAACGGCCTTCGCCGCCGTCGTCGCCGCACAGGCTTTGCCCAAGCAGACGGAGACCGACAAAACGACGCGCCGGCAGGCCGTGGACGACGCCCTCGCGCGGGCCGCGGCGGAACCGTTGCGCGCCACGGCATTTAGCCTGAACGTTCTCGAGCTGCTCGAGAAGTTGCTCGACTTTCCGATCGAGGCGCTGCGCAGCGACGTCGGCTCCGCGGCCGAGTTTGCGAGCGCGGCGCTGGCGAGTTGTGCCTACAACGTGCGAATCAATCATCGCTTCATGCACGACCCGGAGGTCGTCGCGTGGCAAGAGGAGGCCCTACGCGAGCGCGAGGTCGCGGCGCAGGGAATCCTCGCGCGCGTGCGAGCCCAACTCGGACACGCAATCCCCGATAGCGCTTAGGCGATCGCTCCGAGCAAATCGAAGAACGGCGCCAGATCTTGCGCGTCGACTTCCATGCCGACGCCCCGAGTGTGGTAGCGAATGTCGTGGAAATCCATGCCCGCCGTCATGACCAGCCCGTAACGCCGCGCGGTCTCCCGGAACTCTGCCGTGTCCGCGGCGTTGTGCAACGGATAGAAAACCTCGAGACCTCGTAGGCCGCGATCGGCAAGCTCGTCGATGAGGATGCGATCTTTGAGCCGCCCCGGGTGAGCCAGCACCGGAATGCCGCCGGCCGCGGCAATCTGTTCGATTGCGTGCTCCGGGGTCGTATAGAGCTGCGGAACGTAACCCGGTCTTCCGTGGCTTAGCGCCTGCTTAAAGGCGGCATCCACGCTGTCCACGACTCCGAGTCTCACCAAAGCCTTGGCCACGTGCGGCCGGCCGATGGCAAGCGCGCCGCCCGATTCCCGCAAGACGTCGTCGAGGGTCAAGGCGTAGCCGGCTTCGCGCAAGCGTTCGACCATCGTTTCAGCTCGAATCCGCCGCTGGGCCTGATTGTACTCGAGAAGCTCGTTGATCGGCGATGGCCCCAGCGGCACGCCGTACCCCAAAACGTGGACTTCGTTCTCACGCCAGGTCGTGTTGATTTCGATCCCGGTAATCACGCGCGCTCCGGTCGGCGGCGTGAACGCCCCGTACGCCGCCAGCGTGTCGTGATCGGAAATCGAAAAGACTTCGACCCCTCGCTCGCCCATGAAGTCGGAGAGCTCTTGCGGGCTGAGCGTGCCGTCGCTCATGCTCGTGTGCGAATGTAAATCAACTTTCAACTTCGACTTCTTTCTCTTCCAGCTTGCGCCGCTCGACCTGCAGCGAAATCGCGGTGCGCTCGCTCTCGTCAATTGCCACGACCACGAATGACGGCGTGCAAACGACGTCGAGCTTCGCCCCCTTGAGGTAGCTGCGCGCAATCGCGACCGCTTTGATCGCTTGATTGATTGCGCCGGCACCGACGGCCTGAACTTCGGCGGTCTCCCGCTCGCGAAGGACGGCTGCCAGCGCCCCGGCCACCGCGTTGGGATTGCTTTTCGCCGAGACTTTTAAGGTAACTCCGATGGCCGTCATGCGATGCCGCGCAAGAAGATGCGCTTGATCTCCGTGGCCTTTCCGGTGCCCCGATCGATCGAAACGACCGCGGCGTTGAACTGTTTCATCCCACTTTTTTGCACGTTGAACCGCTCCGAAAGACCGGTAAGAAACCGGCCGAGGACTGCTCCCTGTTCCATCCCAATGACTCCATCCATCGGACCAGTCATACCCAGGTCGGTGAGATAGGCGGTTCCCCCAGGGAAGATCTGCTCGTCGGCGGTCTGCACGTGGGTGTGCGTCCCCACGACGCACGAGACGCGTCCGTCGAGGTAGCGGCCCATGGCGACCTTTTCTGAGGTCGCCTCGGCATGGAGGTCCACGACGATTACCGGGGTCCTCCGGCGCAGGTCGCTGACCATGGCGTCCGCGCAGCGAAACGGGTCATCCGTGGGCGGCATAAAAGTGCGGCCCATTAAATTGAGGACACCCACCGTCACGCCGTCGGCCGTGAAGGTTCCGGCGCCCCGTCCGGGCACGGCCGGCGGATAGTTTGCCGGTCGAATTACCCGGTTGCTGCTCTCCAAGTACTCGCCGAAGTCGCGCTTATCAAAAATGTGATTTCCTCCGGTGATGAAATCGATTCCGCCGGCGAACATTTCTTCGGCTGTTTGAGCGGTCAAACCAAACCCGCCCGCGGCGTTTTCGCCGTTGGCGATGCAGGCGTGGATTTTATGTTGCTCTCGAAGTAACGATACGCAACGCTTGAGCGCCTCGCGTCCCGGGGAGCCGACCACGTCCCCGATGATCATGAGGTTCAGGCTCGTGCTATCTATCGGCGAGCCGACGCCTTCGCTTTCTTTTGAGATTTCAAAAAATACACGAGCACGCGCTTTTCTTCTCTAAATCCCACCAAACTCTTGGGTTGCAACGGGTCGCGCAACGCCTCGACGGCATAGAGCGCGGCCTCGTCCTCGGCGGCCGGGTCGCCCTCGAGATGATCGTCGGGCGGTGGGTTTCGGACGAGCGTGTCGCCGCAGTGATCGCACAGGAAGCTCACTTGAAGCTCGAGCTCTTCCTTCGAAAAACTCTCCAGATCGCGCGTGACGTGAACGAACGTGAGCGTTCGGTCGCCCTCGCACTCGACGCGAAGCGCCTTCGGCTCGTCCTTGCTTAGAGCGAGGAAGCCGCGAACGTGCTCTTCGATCGCTTCTCCGAGCGCGATCTGAGAGGCTCGGTCGAGGCGCTGACGCACCGCGAAGGTCAATCGCAGCGTACGGTCCGCCGGACCGGACCGGATCGATGCCAACTCGGGGAAGCGCACCAAAAGCGCGCAGACCAAACTGACGGTATCGGCATTCTCGACGCGTACTCGGGTGCTCATTGCTCTTGGCTCTTCTTTCGCGGCTCCATCCCACCAGGTTCACGAATCCCCAAGGGGCAGGGTCAGTACGACGCGGTCCCCAGGTCTCCCCGCAGCCACGCCTAGAAAAGAGGGCGCGTGACCCTCCGGAAGGTTCCGGCCGCGCTCGCGCTTGGCTTGCTTGCCTCAATGCTCGCCCACGGCGGGCTCTACGGCGGAGAGCACGCTATGGGTGGCGGTTACCACGCTGCACTCGTCCAGACGGCGCTGGCCGGCGCTGTGGGTCTGTTTCTTTTCTTTGGCTTGCTGGCCGCGAGCGGCAAGGATTCCGTCGTCAACGGAAGCGTCCTAGCGGCCCGGCTCTCGGAACGCCTTCCTGGTTATGGCTCGCTCTGTGTCGCGGCCGCTGCTTGGTACGGGGTGGCCGAGTGCCTCGAGCCGCAGCACGCGGCCGCGTCGCTTCTCGGCGTGCCGCTTTTGTTGGCGGCAGCGTCCTGGCTGGTTGCGGCGCTCACCCGCGGCGTCGTGGCAATCTTGGCAGGCGCTCTCATTGCTGCGTGGCGCGCGGCCTTCTCGCCGAGAACGCCTATATGGTCTGCGCGTTCGCACTGGCTTCGACCCACGCGTCGCATCCTGCGGTCGCGTCGCCTGTTCGCTCGTCCCCCTCCGATCGGGCTCGACTACTGCGCGTAACCGCGCGCGTCGATCCTTTTTTCTTCTACATCTAAGATCGGAGTAGAACCATGTCTCGGTTTCACGCGGCGCTTGTCGCCGTCTTATTGGCTTTGACTTGCCTGGCTCCGGCGCTCGGGGCAACCACCGGTCTGGTCCGCGGCACGGTGACCGTTGACGGGAAACCGGCGCCGGGCGCGACCGTCATTCTCCAAGGCGAAGGCTCGCGCTTTCAGACGACGGCCGACGCCAAAGGCGACTACGTTTTCCCCCAAGTGCCCTTCGGCTCGTATCGAGTGAGCGCGCGAGCGCGCGGCGCGCACGAGATCGCCGTCTTCACCGACATCGCAAGCGGTCAGGTCGCGACGATTAACCTGGAGCTTTCGACCCAGCTCAAAGAAATCGCACAGACGACTGTGACCGCGCACGCCGGCGCCGAAGGCAATCCGCCCTCGGTCAATCAGCTTACCCGCAGTGCGATTGCGACCTCGCCGGTCAGCAACAGCCTCGACCGGCTGCTCGAAACGCTGCCGGGCGTCGTGCAGTTCTCGTATAATGAGCCGGTCATCAACGGCTTTCACGGCGTGAGCTACAATATCGACGGCGCGCCGCTTCCGCTGGCCACGACCTCGAACTTCGCCGAAATCATCGACCCCAAGCTCATCAACTCGATCGAGGTGCTGACCGGCGCGATTCCGGCTGAGTATGGCGGCGAGCGCATGGGCGGCGTCGTGAACATCATCAGCAATCGGCCGAGCGACATTCCCGAAGGCACCTTTGGCACGATCACGGGCGGGTTTGGAAACCAGGCGCAGGGGCTGGGAACGCTGGACGTCGAGTCGCGCTCCGGCTCCAGCGAGTTCTTCCTGAGCGGAAACGTCGAGACGACCGGCCGCGGCTTGGATGCTCCAACGTACACTCCGATCAACGATGCCAGCTCGAGCAACGACCAATTCTTTCGCTTCATCACGCAACTCGCGCCGCGCGACACGCTGGCTTTCGACTATTCCAACCAGTTTTCGCAGTTCCAAATTCCGATCAACACCGATCCCAACAACCCGTTCGACCCGGTGGTAAACGCGCCGGGCACGCTCGACACCCAGCTCGAGTACGATCGCTTCTCCAATCTCAACTGGACACAAGTCTCCAAGGATGGTAACGGCGTATTCCAGGTCATTCCGTGGTGGCGATCGACCCGGATCGATTACCTCGGCGACCTCCCTCTCGACGTCCTTGGCGTCGAGCCGGACTTTAGCGTCTGCCCACCAACGTGCGCAAAGAGCGTCAATCTCGTCGGCCTGGACCAAGGCTCGTACGCAAGCTACGTCGGCGTTCGCGCCTCAGACTTTCGAGCGACGAAAAACCACGCTTGGAAGATCGGCGTCGATCTCGATCGCGAGAGCGCTACGGCATCGCAAGAGTTCGCCTGTTTTTACGTTGGTTGTGCGTCGAGCGGCGTCATCGCCAAGCCATACTATCCGGCATTCACTACCCCGCAAGGGCAAGCCGGTTCGAACATTGGCGTTTACGGTGAGGACAAATGGCAGATGACGCCGGCGGTCGTCTGGAGCTACGGCCTGCGCTACGACCATTCTACCGGCTACGTCGGGGGCTGGCAGCTTAGCCCGCGCATCGGCGTAAACATCTGGGACGGGGGTAAGAACGTTGCGCACGTTTACTATGGCAAGTTCTACGCCGCGCCGCTGCTCGAAGACGTGCGCCAGGCGTGCGTCTTGCTTTCGGCTCAGCAAGCCTGTTCTACGACCAATCCCGTTTACGATCTCAAACCCGAGAGCGATTCGTACTACGAAATGGGCGTCGTGCATTCGTTTAACTCCCATTTCACCGGCTCGCTCAACGTCTTTGAGAAGAGCGTCGTCAACGTGCTCGACACGACGCAGTTGTTTAACACGCCGATCTTTGCCGTTTACAACAACGCCATCGGCATCGATCACGGCGCCGAGATTCGACTGCAAAACCAGGCACTCGGCGGCGACCAATGGTTCCTCAGCGGCACGGTTTCGGGATCGTACGCCGCCTGTGTCTCTGGTTCGGAGTTCCTCTTTCCGCCCAATACGAATCTTCCGGGCGTGCCTTGCGTCGCGCAGCTCTCGCTCGAAGACCACAGTCAGACGGTCGACGCCACCGCGGCCTATACGCACCGCTTCGGCGGCGCACCCAAACTCTGGTTCTCAACCCTGCAGGCCAACTACGGCAGCGGCTTTCCCGTCCAGTTCCAAGATGCCAACGTGAACTTGAAGGGAACGCTTCCGGCGCATACGACCTTCGATTTCTCGCTCGGCCGCGAGCTTACGCCGGGCCGGCATGGGGAGGATCAAGGCTTGGGCCTATCGCTGCAAGTCCTCAACGTGCTCAACCATCAGTATCCGATCAAGGTCTCCAACGGCTTCAACACGACTCAGATTGCAAACGGGACCTCGTTTCTGCTGCGATTGTCGGCGCCATTCTAAGGGAGGAGGTAGTGATTTAGCCCAGCGTGAGGCGAGACAGGCGACGTGACGCTGAGAAGGCTCTAACCGAGGAGCGCAGGCATGGATGCCGGAGCGACGAGGCAGCGCAGCAGGAGCGGAGCTGGAAGCGGAGCGACGAGCGTCTTCGAAGCATCACGTCGCCCGTCTCGCCTCGCGCTGGGCTAAATCACTAGCGCGAGCAGGTCGCGCACACGCCATAGAGCATCACCGAGTGCTCTTTGACTCGGAACTTCGGCGGCACCAACTTGCGGAGATTGTCGAGGCACCCTGCGATGTCGAACACTCGGTCGCACTTTTCGCACTGAAAGTGGTGATGGTGCCCCTTGTCCGACCGTTCGTATCGAGTTGGCTCGCCGGGAATCTCCACCGCGTCAATCCGGCCGTCATCTAGGAGCGCAGCGACCGCCCGATAGACGGTCGCGACCCCTAGACCTTCGATCCGCTTCGAAGCGGCCTCGAGTAGCTCAGCGACGCTCAGCGGCCGCTCGGCGCGTTCGAGCACGCTCACGAGCGCATCCCGCTGCTTAGTCTTCCGATTTGATGCCGTCGCCATTTCTCGTCCTCGTTACGTACCTTCACCCGCGCCCTGGGCCGGAGCCTGCAGGAAGGAAGGCTTGACTATTTGATAATGATATTCTATTATCATTAACAAAGGGAGATATGGGACCGCTGCAAACCTGGCCGCATTATGGCGGCGCTCTAGCGATTGCCGTCGCGCTGCTTCTTCTCTGCTCCGCGCCGTCGTACGCTGTGAATGCGCGCGCCTTTCTCGGCGGGACGGTGACGAACAACGGCGTCCCGGCAGAGCACGTTACGGTAACGGCGTCGGGAAATAATCTGACCGCCAAGACGACAACCGACACTAGGGGGCACTTCTCGTTTCCGCCGCTCGCGTTGGGCACCTATGACGTCGAAGCGCGGGGCGCTGACCTGCGGGGCTTCGTGCGCGTCGATCTTGGAAGCGGTGGTGCGACTCTATCCATCGCCCTTGAGAAGCTTACGGAGATCGCGCATACCGTCGTCAGTCAGTCGCAATCCGTGACTACCCACGGCAGCGGCAGCGACGTAGTCCTCAACAGCACGGCCCTGACCCGGCTTCCGTTCGACAACAGCTTTACGCAAATGGAGACCCAGATGCCGGGGGCGGCTCAAGGCGCCAACGGGGTCGTCCACATCAATGGCGATCACGGCGTCATCAACTATATGCTCGACGGTGTGCCGTTGCCGCAAGAGCTAAACCGGGATATCGGCAGCGAGATCAATCTCGACGATCTCTCCTTCGTGGATCTCATCGAGGGCGCGTATCCGGCGCAATACGGGCTGAAATTCGGCTCGGTTTTCAATATGTCGACGCGTGCCGGCACGGGTCCGCCCGGCTTCGACGGATATGCGTCCTACGGTTCCTACACCGACGCCCAGTCGGCCATCGGGTATCACGCGCCGCTCGCCGGTGGCGGAGGTTACGACATCGCGTTGAGCGGT
>Ga0209275_10000584_pt1 | contig 14387 bp, 11 predicted proteins | sample HubBroMetageREF2_FD_188344 | JGI IMG/M metagenome (GOLD analysis project Ga0209275, IMG submission 188344) | Reference soil microbial communities from the Hubbard Brook experimental Forest, New Hampshire, USA - Hubbard Brook CCASE Soil... | ecosystem: Environmental > Terrestrial > Soil >... | reverse complement strand
AGCCGCTGGCGATGAGAAAATTCACACCGGCGGTCAGGCGTCCATTCAGAAAAGGGCGGACCAGCGCGCCGCGAAATTCCTTCAGGGGAGTGCCCGTACACTCGTTCATCAGGACGGGCAGGCATCGTGTGCCCAGTGGCTTGGTGCCAACGTATTCGAATTCCCCTCGGGCCTCCAAACCGAAGGGGAGCTTTTGAATTGTGCCCAGCAGATCAAAGATGGTGCGGGGCGCTTCGGGCGTGGGCTCTCCAGTGTTGAGGTCCCTCGCGTCGGCTTTGGAGAAGGTTGCCAACAACGAGGCCGAGCGAAAGTTCCGACGCACCGTGAGCGTCATGAACCGAAGGCGGCTTGGCCCTTCATCAAACGGCAGTCCAGTGTCGGGATCGATTTTTGCGAGTTGTTGGCTGTTGGTGACGTGGCCAAGAGTGAGTCGCACATCGGTTTTGTGGATGGTCTTGCTGGCGACGAGTTGATATGCACGCGCCGTGGCCACCGGAGTGCCCGCGGTAGTTCCGGTGCCGATGCGCGGATCTTCGGTAAAGAAAGCTTGGCCGAAGCTGAAGGAAATCAGTGGCGCGTACCATGAATCACTGGGAAGAAAAGACACCGTCGCTTTTGGCGAATTCACGCCCACCCATTGTTGAAATGAATTCGGCGAGTGTAAAAGATCCTGGTTATCAAAGTTAATTTCATCGCGGCGCCAGCCGAGATAGTAGCGGAAGTAGCGGCTCAGCGGGCCCTCGACGGCGATGTAGGGTGCTACCGTTCCTATCGTGATGTTATTTGAGTCGACGGGAATGAACGGGCCGTAATAGCTAGGGTTGCTGGGATTGAAGAATCCATAGTGGTCGAGATCGTCGCGCCGCGGCGCTTCGCGGACGTAGTCAAACCCTCCCAGCAACGAAAGATATTCGGAAATTTTATTCAGATAGTTCGCGCTTGCACCGGCAACCGTGCGGAACTCGCTCTGGCGGATGAGACCCTGTCCGAAATCCGAGAACAAGGAAAGATTGTAGGTGCGAAAGGAACCGGATAGCTGCAGTTGCTGGCTTCCAGTGAGTTGCCAGACATCGTTCAGGGCTACGAGCGCGGTGTGGGTCTGGTCTTTCTGACGGGGATCGATGGTGTCTCCATAGTTAGCGGCATGGGCATCGGCGGAATTCGTGGGGAGGATCGGCACCAGTCCCGGCACATAGGAAAAACCGTAGTACCCGATGCCAAACAAAGTGAGCCGGTGCTGGCCGACTTGGAACATGCGCTCGCCGTTGAATTTGTACTGTTGGCGATGTTCCAGTCGATCGAGGAATCCATTGCCATAAGAGGCTTCAAAAGCCATCCACGATTGCGGAGAGGGACTTATCCCCGCAACCACATCGAGATCGCGGTAGTCTCCCGTGACCGTAATGAATGGATCCAGGCGGGAACGTAGCCCATAGGTCGCGGCCAGGTTGACGGAGTGATTTCCTTCGCGAACGTTGAATGCTCCGCCATCGATCTGAACGCTCTCCAGCACTTCGGGAATAAAGATGTTGGGGTCGGCATAGCCATTGCCGTGCGCATTCGCAGACAGGTTGTTGGGCACGAGATAGGTGCCTACCGCGATGTACTGGGCGATGGGTTCGCCGTGATCACCGGCGACTCCGGGCGCAAAGTATTGGGGTGCTTTGATGCCGCTGGATGCGGTTTCAATGGGATATCCGGGGATGGACACCGGCGCGCCGGGACGGCCCGGGTTGGCGTCAAGCAAATCCTGACGAACAAAAACCTTCTCTCCGCGGTCGGGTGAGAGCACGTCGGATTGGTTTACGTCGGCCGTGACCGTGACGGTCTCGATCCGAGAAGCGAGTTGGATCATTTGAATCTCGATCGGGGAATTGCCATCGGGGTGGACCGTGATCGGGCGGGTGACCGGGCGGAATCCAGAAGCGTCGGCTTCGATGATGAACTCGCCGGGGGACATGACCTTCACTAGAAACTTTCCGTCCGCCGCTGACGCCGTCTGGGACAGGACTTGTTTGTGCTCCATGAGTTGGATCGAGGCGTCTGGCAGAGCGTTTCCCTCGGGATCGATGACTCGGCCCTTCAGCACGATCTCCTGCGCAAAGCAGGGCATGAGAAGCAGGACGAAGACGACGATCTTGATTCCATCCATATTACGTTTTCTGCTTTCGTGCTACCAGAGGAGATCGTGGAGTACCTATACAGGTTGTGCTCCTTTCAACTATTACGGTTTTCGATGAGGTTTGGATTGCCTCAAGTCAACGGTGGACAGGAGTGTCCGCTCCACACGTTACAATATTGGAGTGAGTGCAGTTACTACGTCGCCGGTTTCTAGTGGGGCTTCCCCGCAGAGCCGCCCTTATACCTTGTGGCAGAGATTCTTGCTGTGGGTGATCACGTGGACGGGCGTTCTGGTGGTTCGTCTGATTGGCCCGACGCTGCGTTTTTCGGCGTCGTATGAAGATGGGGCGCCGCCGACTCTCCAGACGCGTCCCATAGTTTATGCATTTTGGCATAGCTGCATCCTTCCCGCGATGTATCTCTGGCGCAATCTACAGATCAGGGTCATGAGCAGCGATAGTTTTGATGGGGAATGGATGGGGCGCATTATGCGGAAATTTGGTTTTGTGAAAGTGCGCGGATCGAAGAGCCGCGGAGCCGTGCGTGCTTTGCTGGGCATGCGCCGGGAACTCGAGCAGGGCTGGACGGTCGCGTTTACCATCGACGGCCCGCGCGGTCCACGATTCGTCGCCAAGCCGGGGCCGGTGCTGCTGGCGCGTGCGACCGGTGTGCCCATGGCGGTGTTTCATATTGCGCTGGAGAAGGCCTGGATTCTGAATACGTGGGATCGGTCGATGATTCCGAAGCCGTTTTCAAGGGCGCTGATGCGGGTAAGTCGCAAGATTCCAGTTCCGGCGGACGCGGATGATTCGGAGAAAGAACGATTTCAAGCTGAGCTGCAAGCTTCGTTGGAGCGAGTTCGGCAATTTGCGGAAGCGCATGTGGGAGAGGTGGGGACGACGGAGTTTCCAGTGATAAAGAGTTAGATCGGGCTGGGTTTTGTGGAGGGGCACGTCCTCCAGAGGTGCCGGCGAGACCCGAAGACGGGCGAGCCGCCCGTCACCACACGGGCTGCGGTGGTTTACGATACGATTTGCCTTTAGCAGAAATGAGGATTGATGGCTGCGATTATTCTGGATGGTAACAAGATCGCTGGCGAAATTCGGGCGGAAGTCACGTCTGAAGTAAAGGCGATGACGACAGCCGGCGTACGTCCAGGGCTGGCTGTGGTTCTTGTCGGCCATAATCCGGCGTCCGAGGTCTACGTCCGGGGAAAGGTGAAGAGTAGCGGCGAGGTTGGAATTTACAGCGAGCAGCATACCCCTCCTGAGACGGTTTCGACGGAGGAATTGCTTGAGTTGGTCGCAGACCTGAACCGGCGCGATGAGATTGATGGCATTCTGATACAGCTTCCATTGCCTGCTCACGTCGATGCCAAGAAAGTTTTGCTGGCAGTCGATCCGGCAAAAGACGTGGATGGGTTCCATCCGATGAATGTCGGATTCCTCTCAACGCAGCGGCCTGGGCTGGTGCCGTGTACGCCGGCAGGAATTATGGAAATTCTTAAGCGCAGCCAGATTCCTATTGCCGGTCAGGAAGCGGTCGTTATCGGCCGTAGCGACATCGTCGGCAAGCCGACGGCGATGCTGTTGATCAATGGCAACGCGACGGTCACGGTTTGTCATTCGAAGACGCGCGATCTTCCTGAGGTTTGCCGGCGAGCGGATATCTTAATCGCCGCGATTGGCAGGGCGGGAATGGTTACGCGCGAATTCGTGAAGCCGGGCGCGACGGTGATCGACGTGGGCGTGAATCAGGTGACGGACCGCGCGGAGTTCGAACGGCTATTTGCGGGGAATGCCAAGCGGGAAGAAACGTTTCGTACGAGAGGGTCGACGCTGGTTGGCGACGTACATCCACACGTGGCCGAAGTTGCGGGAGCGCTTACGCCGGTGCCGGGTGGCGTAGGGCCATTGACCATCGCTATGTTGATGGCGAATACGGTCCTGGCCGCGAAGCTGCGACGGGGCGGTTTAGTGGCCGAGCTTTCGCGGGCTTGAAGGGTTTTCACCACGGAGTCACAGAGACACAGAGTAAGGCAAAGCTCTTTCTGCGGCTGCTTCCGCGGTTTCGAGAACGACGGGACAAGATTTTCTGAAATGTTCTCTCTGTAACTCGTGTGGAGAATTGGGCTTCAGATGAGGCTGGATTGCTAAGAGTCGGACTGACCGGCGGAATTGCATCTGGTAAATCCGTGGTGGGCGAAATGTTTGTGGCGCTTGGCGCTCACCTGATTCAGGCCGATGCGATTGCCCACCAACTCATGCAGCCGGGGGAAGCGGTTTATCAGGAGGTGGTGCGGCATTTCGGTGCGGGGATCCTCAATTCTGATGGTAGCGTCAATCGCGGGCGACTTGCAGAAGCGGCGTTTGGTGATTCGGAGGGGAACAAAGCTTCCCGCATTCAAGAGTTGAATCAGATCGTGCACCCGGCGGTGATTCGGACGCAGGAGGAATGGATGGCCGAAATCGGAAGGGGGGATTCGCGGGCGATCGCGATCGTGGAGGCGGCGCTGATTCTTGAAGCGGGTTCAGCGAAAAGTTTCGACCGCTTGGTGGTTGTAACCTGCCATCCTGAACAGAGAATTCAGCGTTGGGCGCTGCGTGTGGGCGTGGACGAGGAAGCTGCCCGCCGTGAGGTGGAACGGCGCATGGCGGCTCAATTTCCGGATGAAGAAAAGATCAAGGTGGCGGATTATGTGATCGACAACTCCGGGTCGTTGGACGAAACCCAGAGGCGGGTGGGACAAGTTTACGGCGATTTGAAGCGCGAGGCGGAGAAAGAGGGTAAATCTTAAATCGCAGAAGTTCCCAGAGAGCGTCCGCAGAGGCCGCTCAGGATTGTTCGAAGCTGCGTCAGGCGGCTTGATCATCTGATAATTAATTACAATCTAGGTGTGAGTCCGTGGAAGGTTTCTGAACTATGAGGCTGCTTCGACCTGTTTTGCTTGCCGTGATTCTCGCCGGCGCGTTTTTCTATTTTACTACTTATCGTTCGGGACGGGGCGTACTGACCGACTGGGTCGGACATCCGGACAAAGTGGAAATCAGCGAGGCCTCCGGCAACGACGGGCTCGACGCAGAAGAACAGAACAACATCACGGTTTATCACAAAAACATTGGCTCGGTGGTGAACATAACGTCAAAGGCAGTCACGTTTGACTTCTTCTACGGGTTGGTGCCTGAGGAAGGGCAGGGATCGGGCTTCATCATCGACAAAGAGGGGCACATACTGACCAACTACCATGTGATCGCGGATGCGCGTCAGATTGAAGTAACGCTGCATAATCGCAAAAAATATGGGGCGACAATTGTGGGCGTCGACCGCGCGCATGATTTAGCCGTAGTTCAGATCAAAGCGCCCGAACTCACGCCGATGGTGCTCGGGGATTCGAGCAAATTGCAAGTCGGTCAGAAAGTATACGCAATCGGCAATCCGTTTGGGCTGTCGGGTACGTTGACGCGCGGCATCGTAAGTTCGATCCGACAGGTGCAGGAGCCGGATGGCATGAAGATTGAAGATGCCATCCAGACGGACGCGTCGATCAATCCAGGAAACTCAGGCGGCCCACTGCTCAATATGCATGGCGAAGTTATCGGCATTAACACGATGATCGCTTCGAATGTTGGCCAGAGTGCAGGCATTGGCTTTGCGATCCCCATCAATACCGCCAAAGCGGTGATCAATGATCTGCTCACCCTGGGCCGGGTGCGGCGTCCCGCACTGGGTGTCACCACGATTCCGATTGATTCTCAATTGGCGGATCAGATGGGACTGTCGGCGGATTACGGATTACTGATTTTGCAGGTGGTGCCGGGAGGAGCTGCGGACACTGCGGGCCTGCGCGGCGGGAGCCAGCGCGCATTTCTAGGCAACACTCCGATTTTGGTGGGCGGAGACCTGATCGTGGCCCTTGATGGAGAACAAGTGGAGGATCAACAGGAACTCGCGCAGATCATGAACAACCACCGCGCTGGCGATACGGTCCGCATCACCATCTACCGTGGGAAAAAAAAGCTGCAGGTGAGCGTGGTGCTGGGTGAGGCGCGGCAGGAGGTGTAAATGCTGCTTTCAGCTCTCAGCCGCCATCTTTCAGCCAGTGCAAAAACTTCAGCTAGCCTTCCCCTTCTATGCGGCGGTCTGCTCAAAAAAGTCTTCGATTTCATTTACTTCTTTGTCGCTTAGATGGAATTCTCCCGCACGCATCACGCCATCGGCTTGTCGAGCATTTCTTGCCCCAACGATCGCTCCGGTTACGGCGGGATTTCGCAGCGTCCAGGCAATCGAGACTTCACCCGGCGAACGGCCATGACGTTTTCCGATCTCGCGCAGTTGCTCGACCAGCGCAAGGTTACGTGACAGCTTCGGCTCTCTGAACTCAGGATCGCTACTGCGCCAATCATCCTTCGGAAGCCTGGCCGCACGCTCCCGCGTCATCGCGCCGGTCAAAAGTCCCGAAGCCATGGGCGAATATACGATCACGCCGATGTCCTCACGCTGGCAGTAAGGAAGAATGTCTTCCTCGATCCCTCGATTGATCAGCGAATAGGGAGGCTGCAGAGAGGTGATGGGCTCGATGCTCTGCGCGCGGCGCATTTGTTTGACGTCGAAATTAGACACGCCGATCCAGCGTACCTTGCCCTGCCGGCGCAATGCGGCAAGAATGGACCACCCTTCTTCGAGGTCTGGAGACTCAGGATCTTCCGGCGGCCAGTGGATCTGGTACAGGTCTATGGTTTCCACGCCGAGGCGCCGCAGGCTGTCTTCGACTTCGCGGCTAATCGAATCCGCGTGCAAGTTCTTCTGGACGTTTCCTTGTGCATCCCAGCGTAAGCCGCATTTGGTAAAAACGTAGGGTTTCGCGCCCGGCCACTCTTTCAGCGCCCGGGCAACGACCTCTTCGGAATGCCCCAGCCCGTAAACCGCGGCAGTGTCGATCCAGTTGACGCCCAATTCGAGCGAGCGGTGAATGGCGGCTATGGAATCACTGTCGTCCTGCGTGCCCCAGGCGAACTGCCATCCGCCGCCGCCGAGGGCCCAGGCTCCGAAACCCACCGGGGTGATGTTTAAATCGGACTTGCCAAGCTGCCGGGTTTCCATTTCAATCTCCTAGGTCGTGGTTCGCAGGATTCTTAGTCTACTGCAAATGGTTCCACCAGCATGAACGTCGATTCCGTTCGAGGCTATTGTCTTTCCTTTCCGCAGGCAAGAGAAAACTTGCAGTGGGGTGAGACGGTCTGCTTCAAAGTCGCCGGCAAGATTTTTGCCACGTTGAGTTTAAACTCGGTTCCGCAGAGCCTGTGCTTTAAGTGCACGTCGGAGAAGTTCGCGGAGTTGTGTGAGCAAGAAGGGATTCGTCCAGCACCGTACGTGGGCCGCTACAAATGGGTTTTGCTGGAGCGGTTGGGTGTGCTGTTTGATGAGGAGTTGGAGGACTTGATTCGTCAGTCGTATGAAATGGTGGCAGGGAAGGGCAAAACGAAAGCGAAGGCCAAACGCCCTAAAATGAAAACACAAAAGGCAGCAAGGAAAAGAGCGGGTAGACAACGCAGCTGATCGCTGAAAGCCGATCGCTAACTGCTCCAACCAAATTTGACTCCCACTCGCTGGCTACGCTAGCCTCAGAAGTCCGCCGACAATTTTTTTCCATGCGATTCAAGCGCAAGCGATTAATCGTGCCGCTGCTGGCGGTGCTGGTGGCCGGGGCCGCTCCCGCGATGGCGTCGACCCAACCCGTCCATGCGCCGCGTGCCATTGTGGTCAGCGTTCACGAGTTGAGTTCGCACGCCGGGGTGGAAATCATGAAAGCCGGCGGGAACGCCATCGATGCCGCCGTGGCCACGGGTTTTGCCTTGGCCGTGGTCCATCCTCAGGCAGGAAACCTGGGCGGCGGCGGCTTCATGCTCATCCGTCTTGCGGATGGACGGGTGCATTTCGTCGACTATCGCGAAAAGGCTCCGGCGGCGGCGACGGCGAATATGTATCTTGACGCTCAAGGCAATGTGGTCGAGCACGCCAGCGTTGTTGGCTATAAATCGATCGGCGTGCCGGGTTCGGTTGCGGGCATGGTTTACGCAGAGAAAGAATTCGGCAAGCTGACCCTTGGTCAAGTCATGACTCCGGCCATCAAGTTGGCACGAGAGGGCTATCCGCTAGCCTGGCAGGACGCGCAGGATCTACTCGACCAAGATTTGGCAAAGTTTCCCGAGTCGCGGCGTATCTTCCAGCGCAATGGAAATTACTACAAGCAGGGCGAAGTTTTTCGCCAACCCGAGTTGGCGCGTACGCTGGAACGGATTGCGAACAACCCGGATGACTTTTATCACGGTGCGATGGCGCGTGAACTGGCAGCATCGATCCAAAAAGGCGGGGGACTGATCACCACCGATGACCTCGCTCACTATGAAGTGAAAGAACGCGAGCCGATACGCGGGATCTATCGTGGCGACGAAATCATCAGCGCACCTCCTCCGTCGTCCGGCGGGATTGCACTGGTGGAGATATTGAATATTCTGGAAGGCTATGATCTGGCCAAGGCTGGAGATCGATCTGCGGCGTCGATCCATCTGACGGTTGAGGCCTTCCGGCGAGCGTTCTATGATCGAGCCGAGTTTCTGGGCGATCCGGATTTTTCCAAGATTCCTGTGGCACAACTCATCGATAAGAAGTATGGTGCGGCATGGCGGGAGTCAATTGATCCAACACGCGCCAGCCTCAGCAAAGATCTGAAGCGGCCTGCGATCTTCAGCGAGCTTGAACAGTATGCTGCAGGGCATCCGCAGCCTTTGGTAGTACGTGAACCTGAACACACCACGCACTATTCCGTGGTGGATTCGAACGGAAACGCGGTGGCTGTGACAACGACGCTGAATGACGAGTTCGGCTCGCGCGTTACCGCGGAGGGCTTGGGCTTTCTACTGAATGATGAGATGGATGATTTCGCGGCGAAGCAAGGCGTCCCGAATCTCTACGGGCTGATTCAAGGGCCGGCCAACGCGATCGGACCGGGCAAGCGGCCGCTTTCTGCGATGACGCCGACCATCGTGCTGAAAGACGGAAAACTGTATCTGGTGCTGGGCTCGCCGGGCGGGGCGCGGATTATTACTACGGTGGCGAACATTTTGATGGGCGTTGTGGACTACGGTATGAACATTCAGGAGTCGGTGAACGCACCGCGCTTCCACAATCAATGGATGCCCGATGTCGTGAATGTTGAGCGATGGTTTTCTCCTGACGCAGTGAAGTTGCTTGATCAAATGGGGCATAAAGTCGAGACCGGCGAAACCGTGGCGGGCGACTGGATCCCCTATTGGAGCGATGGAGAATGTATCGCAATCGATCAAAAAACCGGCGAGCGTTTGGGAGCGAGCGACGTCAGGAATAATGGAAAGGCAGTAGGTTACTGATGCTGAAAGCAATATCGACATTAGTCTATGTAAAGGAACGGCTGCATCCCGGGCTGCTGGATGGGTTGGTACGGGGCGGAGCACAGGCAATTGAAATTTTTGCCGCGCGGCAACATCTGGATTATGCCAACCGCAAGCAGCATGTGCGAGAGATCGCGGACTGGTTTCGCACCAGTGGAATCGTTCTGAACTCGGTTCATGCGCCGCTCTACGCGGACTATGAGTGGGGACGCGCCGGAGCGCCGCAAATGAATGTGGCTTCGACGGACCGGGCGAGCCGGATTGAAGCCATGGATGAAATTAAACGCGCGCTTGAAGTGGCGGAGCACATTCCGTTCCGCTTTCTGGTGCAGCACATCGGCACGACGGGCGAGTCGTTCGACGACCGCAAATTCGAAGCTGCGATGACCTCGGTCGAGCATCTGCGAGCCTTCGCTAAGCCGCTCGGAGTGCGGGTTCTGCTGGAGAATATTCCCAACGAGTTGTCCACGCCGGAGCGGTTGGTGGAGTTCATCCGCGCGGCCCACTTCGATGACGTGGGAGTATGCTTTGACTTCGGTCACGCGCACATTATGAGCGCGGTGCCGGAGGCGTTCGAGACCGTCAAGAGTTACATCCACTCCACTCATGTTCACGACAACGCCAAGGCTGACGACTCGCATCTTTGGCCGGGCAGCGGATCGATCGATTGGAATCAGGCCATGGAACTGCTGCGGTCGGCGCCGCACACGCCGCCATTGTTGCTGGAGGTCGAAGGCGACGAGAAGATCAACCCAGTCGAAAAGATGGGCGAAACATTCAAAAGGCTGGAAACCGTGTAGCGGCGCCGTCCCGGCAAGATGCCGGCACTTACAAAAGAAAAACTATGTCATCTCCCGTAACTACGATCATCGATATCGGCAAGCACGAGGGCCAGAGCGTCACCATCCGCGGCTGGCTCTATAACCTGCGTGAGAGTGGAAAGCTGCTGTTTCCCCAGCTTCGTGATGGTTCCGGAGTTATTCAAGGCATCGTGCCCAAGAATGCAGTCCCGCCCGAAGTTTTTGAAGCAGTAAAGGGTCTGACGCAGGAATCGAGCGTGATTGTCGAAGGCAAAGTGCGCGCCGACAAGCGCGCTCCGGGCGGCTATGAGTTGGACATCTCGAATGTGCAAGTCATTCAACGCGTTGCTGAGAATGATCCGTATCCCATTTCGCTGAAAGAGCACGGCGTCGATTTCCTCATGGAGCATCGCCATTTGTGGGTGCGAACGCCAAGGCAGGCTGCGATTCTGCGAGTGCGCGCCGAGATCATCAAAGCTGCACGCGATTTTTTCGATGAGCGGGGATTCACCTTGACCGATCCGCCGATCCTGACTCCGGCTGCGTGCGAAGGTACGACCACGCTTTTCCCTGTCGACTACTTCGATGAGCAGGCTTATCTCACGCAGTCGGGACAGCTTTACATCGAAGCTACTGCGATGGCGCTAGGCAAGGTGTATTCCTTCGGGCCCACGTTCCGCGCTGAGAAAAGTAAAACCCGCCGTCATTTGACCGAGTTCTGGATGGTCGAGCCGGAGGTGGCTTATGCACAGCTCGAAGACATCATGGAGCTGGCCGAGGGGCTGCTCAGCTTCTTGGTGAAGCGTTGCCTGGAACGCCGACGTCCCGATCTGCAGACCATTGGCCGCGACGTCTCGAAGTTGGAGAAAATCGGCGCTCCGTTTCCGCGGATCACATATGACGAAGCGGTAAAGATGTTGCAGGAAGCGCACGCCAAGGGCGCTCTCGAAAACAATTTCGAGTGGGGCGGAGATTTGGGTTCGCCCGACGAAACTTACATCTCGTCGCAGTTCGACCGGCCGGTGATGGTGCATCGCTATCCGACAAAGGTGAAGGCGTTCTACATGGAGCCTGATCCGCAGCGGCCGGATCTGGCGCTGTGCGTGGACGTGCTCGCGCCCGAAGGCTACGGAGAAATCATCGGCGGCTCGCAGCGTATGGCATCCTACGATCTGTTGCTCAAGCGCATTCACGAACACGGTCTGCCGGAAGAGGCATTCAAGTGGTATCTCGATCTGCGGAAATACGGAAGCGTGCCCCACGCGGGCTTCGGCATGGGCATCGAACGAGCGGTAGCATGGATCTGCGGGCTGGAGCATGTACGGGAGACGATTCCGTTTGCGAGAATGCTGCACCGACTTTACCCGTAGCATTGAGTGATTTGGTAATTGAGTAATTCTGCAATTGAGTCATTGGATATTGTTTAAACTGCTCAATCGCTCAGCCAACTTATGACGAATATCACTTCATCATTTTCCAGCATCACTCCTCGCAAGATTCGTGTAATTGGGGTCCCGTTGGATCTCGGCCAGTCGCGCCGCGGCGTAGATATGGGACCTTCCGCCGTGCGCGTAGCTGGTCTCGAGGCCCGATTGGAAGCGCTTGGGCACGTGGTTGAAGACGCCGGCAACGTGTCCGTCGCAATCGCCGAGCAAAAGAAGGAAGGCGACCCCAGCGCAAAATATTTGAAAGAGATTACCACAACTTGCACCAAGCATGCTGAACTCGTGGTGAAGACGCTGGAGGCAGGCAAGGTTCCGATCACCCTCGGCGGGGATCATTCGATTGCTGCGGGAACAGTTGCCGGTGTGGCAGAATTTTATCGCCGCCAGAACCAGAAGATCGGCCTGATCTGGATCGACGCGCACACCGACGTCAACACTCCTGACAGTTCGCCCAGCGGAAACGTACACGGCATGCCGCTGGCGGCGATCATGGGATTAGGTCCTCCGGAGTTGTCCAATATTTTCGACTTCTCGCCCAAGGTGACGCCGGAGAATTGCGTGCTGGTTGGAGTGCGGGACATCGACGCCATCGAAAAAGAGAACGTCCGCAAAACAGGAATCCATGTCTTCACCATGCGCGACATTGACGAGCGCGGAATGCGAACCGTGATGGAAGAGGCTCTGCGCGCCGCAGGACGGGGCACCGCGGGTTACCACGTTTCGCTCGACATGGACTGGGTCGATCCCGAGGACGCGCCCGGAGTAGGGACGCCGGTTCGTGGAGGAGCCACGTATCGCGAAGCTCACCTCGCGATGGAGATCATCGCCGACCACGGTCGCATGCTGAGCTTCGAAATCGTCGAAGTAAATCCTGTAATCGACGAGCACAATCAAACCGCGGACCTAGCAGTGGAGTTGGCGCTGTCAGCCTTTGGAAAGAAGATTCTGTAAGCCACATTCTAGCCATGAAGAAAATTCGAGTCGGAATCCTGTTTGGCGGGCGCAGCGGTGAGCATGAAATCTCACTGCTCTCGGCCGCGTCGGTTTTCAACGCCATCGACAAAAATAAATACGAGGTTGTGCCCATCGGCATCACCAAGGAGGGTCGATGGGTGACCGCGGCTGATGCGGAACGTTTGCTGCAGGGAAAATTTGAGGATCACAAGCATCTTCGTGCCGGCGATCCCGAGGCGACTCCCGGGGCTGCGGTTCTGGCCAAGGGCGAAGCGGTTGTGGTGCCTCCGGAGCCGCAAAAACATGGATCGCTAACGCCTTTTGAAACTGATGCGTCGTCTCACGCGCTGACTCGCCGGGCGACGGATCGCGCTATCGACGTCGACGTTATTTTCCCCGTACTGCATGGCACTTTCGGCGAGGACGGAACCATCCAGGGGTTGCTCGAGTTGGCGGACTTGCCTTACGTGGGCGCGGGCGTGCTGGGTTCGGCTGCAGGCATGGACAAGGACATCATGAAGGCGCTGTTTCGTGCCGCTGGACTCCCGATTGTGAAACACGTCACGCTTCTGCGCAGCGAGTGGGAGACGAAGGCGAAGAAAGTTGAGAAATTTGTCGAGAGCAAGCTGAAGTATCCAGTGTTTGTGAAGCCCGCGAATTTGGGATCGTCGGTTGGAATTTCCAAGGCACATGATCGCAACGAGCTTGGGCCGGCGATCGAAGAAGCAGCAAAGTTCGACCGCAAAATTGTCGTCGAGCAGGGAGTGGGCGGACATAAGCAAAAGGCCCGCGAAATCGAGTGCTCGGTGCTCGGCAACGACAATCCCGAGGCTTCGTTGCCCGGAGAGATCGTCCCCAGCACAGAGTTCTACGACTACAACGCCAAGTATCTTGATGAAGGCTCCCAGTTGATCATTCCTGCCAAACTCAGCAAAGGCGAAACGAAACAGGTTCAGCGCTTGGCCATCGCCGCGTTCAAAGCGGTGGATTGCTCCGGGCTGGCGCGGGTGGATTTTCTGATGGAGCCGAAGTCCCGGAAGATTTATTTGAACGAGATAAACACTATGCCTGGTTTCACGGCGATCAGTATGTATCCCAAGCTGTGGGCGGCTTCCGGTGTATCGTATTCCGACCTGATTGGGCGGTTGATTCAGTTGGGGCTGGACCGGCACGAAGAGAAGAAGAAGAACCAATACAGCCGTTGAACGGCGAGGATGTTCCTCGCTCCGCTCGATATGACGACCTGGTTGGTTATTCTACCGGTTCGGTTTGCACGGCATTTTCAAAGTCACAAAATAAGCATTGTCTTCCGCCACAAATGAGTTCGATCGTCTACGCGTGGTCCTGGTAGCTGCGCGCAATCCTCTCAACATTGGCGCGGCTGCGCGCGCCATGAGCAACTTTGGATTTCCCCATCTGCGAGTGGTCAACCCATACGACGCTGGCTTTCGCGAGGCGCGTTCCGCGGTCGGGGCGTCGGCGCTGCTGGCTAGCGCGGAGGAGTGCAAGACGGTGGCCGAGGCCGTCGCAGATTGCACGCTTGTCGTCGGAACCACGGCGGTCCGTCACCGGGAACTGCAGCACCCGCTCCGGCGGTTGGAATATGGTGCGCGCCTCATCCGTAAGCAATGGGGATCGGG
>Ga0209275_10000583_pt1 | contig 14390 bp, 13 predicted proteins | sample HubBroMetageREF2_FD_188344 | JGI IMG/M metagenome (GOLD analysis project Ga0209275, IMG submission 188344) | Reference soil microbial communities from the Hubbard Brook experimental Forest, New Hampshire, USA - Hubbard Brook CCASE Soil... | ecosystem: Environmental > Terrestrial > Soil >... | reverse complement strand
CCGGATTTCACAGGCTGCGAAAAAAATTCTTGTTTTGGGTGGCGCAGCGCTTCCAGCGCTGCGGTAAATGCTCTCAAAACAGGGAAGGCTCTGGCCGCTGAGGTAAACGAATCGAGGAATGTTTTAGCCGCGCAGTAAAAGCATAAACAATGGTTTCAGCGGCTGGCGTGGAATTCGGCAGCGAATTGAGTTTTTTGGGAACTCTGTTCAGCCGCTCAGGGAGTCGAGCCTTAGGCGACACAAGGTTTTTCGGTGCGAACAACTGATGATCCAACAAAATTCTTTGCAAACTATTCTCGCCGCTTACGACGCGAATGCGCCGCTGGCGGAAGCCTCGACCATCCCTGCGCCCTGGTACGTTGATCCGCGCATTGCGGAGCTTGAAGCCAAAGCTGTCTTCGGCCGGACCTGGCAAATGATCGGGCGGACTGAGCAAGTTGAAAAACCTGGCCAGTTCGTCACCGCAACCGTGGCTGGCGAACCGATCGTCGTTGTGCGCGGCAACGACGGTGTATTACGAGGCTTCTACAACGTGTGCCGCCACCACGCGGCTGCCGTCGTCACCGAGTCGTGCGGACAGGCCTCGATTTTGCATTGTCCTTATCACGGGTGGAACTACGGGTTGGATGGTTCGCTCAAAGGGATGCCCGAGTTTGACGGCGTGAAGAACTTCGACCGCCAACAGAATGGCTTGGTCCCGGTGAAAACCGATATTTGGGAAAAGTTCGTGTTCGTGAATCTCGATCCGGAAGCCGCGCCGCTGCGGGATTTTCTCGGCGGGTTAGTGCGGCGAGTGGCGCCTCTCGCCGTAAGTAAGCTGCATTACTTCGACAGCCGCTCATATGACATTCATTGCAACTGGAAGGTGTTTGTCGACAATTTTCTCGACGGCGGATATCACGTGCCCCATTTGCACAAGGGCTTGAGCTCGGTACTCGATTACAAGGAATACACCATCGAGAACGAGGACCGGTATTGCCTTCAGTCGAGTCCGATGGTGGCTTCGAGCGAGGACGCGGCGACGGGGGCGACCCGCAAAGGCGATCGCGCCTGGTATTTCTGGCAATATCCCAATCTGATGATCAATTGGTACGAAGGCTACATGGATACGAATTTGGTGCTGCCCGTGGACGCCGATCACTGCCGGGTGATTTTCGATTTCTATTTTGCCGACGTGAGCGAAGAACATCGCGAATACAACCAGCAGAGCGTTGCCGTAGGGGCTCGAGTTCAGGACGAAGACCTAGGAATCTGTGAGGCCGTGCAGCGTGGGTTGAAATCGCGCGCGTATGGCGCGGGAAGACTTTCAGTACGGCGTGAGGCGGGGGAGCATTTGTTTCATCGCTTGCTGGCGGCAGATCTGAAGGCTGGAGTGGAGAGTGCTGTCGTAACCGTCGAATGTGGAGCTTACTGATGGTCGCGTGGAATGGCTTCTTGCCACGTCTTGGTCTTGATCAACGTTCCATCCTTCAACAACTCTCGAGTGTACTTGTAATAAAAATTCCTCTGATCGGTCGTGACTGACAAATGTCCTTGCCACGTCAGCGCGCGGCCTTTCAACTCAAAAACGCTTTTGGCCTCGCCCTGAACTGCACTGATCTCGGGATGGACGTCATTGGCGTCATAGGTAAGGCTCTCGTAGTCGGTCTCTTTGCCCCAGGGATAGATGGTTTCTGTCTGGCCATGCCAATGGACCGTGGTCTTGCGATTGACCTCATCGCGGGTTTTCGTCCACTCGCCTGGAAAAAGTTCGCCGGTGCTCCGAATATCGCTGCGTTCCTCTGACGGCTGGGGCGGTTGGAACGCCGTGAGAGAAGTGCCATGCACTGGGACCACGGGAAGAACCAAGCGCGAGCCTTCGCTTCCGCCAAGTTCCAGCGACGTGGTCATCGCGTACGGAGTTGGCAAAACCATGGGCCACAGCGCATTCGAAATTGCAATGCGGATGCGATGACCCTTGGGAAAGACCCACGAGGTCAAGTGCATTTCAATATCGAGCGGGTACACTTTGCCGGGTTCGAGGTCACGCGGCTCGCTCATAGACTCGCGTTGCGCGCCGTTCAACCCAGCCCCGGTTATCTGCGTAACCGTTCCGTCGGGAGCCACATCGGAGAGCCTCGCAAACCAGTCGGCCAAAGGCGCGGTGGCAGATGCCTGCAAAAGTGCATGCGGCCGACCTAAGATTGCCACTTCCCCTTGCAACGGCGCCGAATCATAGGCCAGGCTGAATGCGTCCACGGGACGCGGGTCAGTGAGTAATTCGCCCCACCAGAAACCGGATTCCACTCCGATCGACGGAATGTACTTGAGCTGATGAACGTATTTCACCGCGACGGAATTCGCGAGCGTGTGATTGGATTGAAGAAACAGCAAAGTCGGCTTGACATTACGCGGAGGCCACCCTTCTTCGCGACGCCATTCGCCGGGCACGGCTTCCAGATTCGGATCGGGCGGATGCCAGTGCTGCATGTGAATCACTAGCTTCGGATCCTGCGACACTCCGGTGTCGCGGCCTTTGAGCCAATAGTCCCACCAACGCACAGCTTCATCCCGCCACTCGATCCGCGGGCCAAAGTCGGCGTCATCAGGAAAGCCATGGTTCCATGGTCCGACGATGGCTTTAATCGGTGCTCTGCTTTGTTCGAGCATGGCCGGGATGCTGTCGCGATAACCGTCCTGCAAACCGCCAATCAGAAAGCAGGGAATTGTGATCTCACTCAACGGGCGAACCGGGCTGCGCCAGAACGGCCCATCGCGTTGGTGTTTCAAATAGAGCAGCGACCAGGGCGCGGCTTCAAAGCGTGGACCGAGAACCTTCTCGTCGAGAGTGTAGTCGGGTGCGCCCGTCATACCCGGCGCCATGTCCATATTCAGCTCGAACTCATCGATGTGCGCCATACCGTCGATGTAGTGAATGTCGTCGTGAAACAACTCTGCGGTTGCATCCGCTGCAAGAATCGCCTTCAGCTCCGGCGCATGCAGCATGGCCATCTGCAGCGAGTTGAATCCGCTCCACGAAATACCCATCATCCCCACGTTGCCGTTCGACCAGGGCTGCCGGGCGAGCCAGGAAATTATCTGCAAACCGTCAGCCTGCTCCTGTTCGGAATATTCGCGGTCGGTAGGAACTCCCTCGCTGGTGCCGAAACCGCGAATATCGACACGAGCGCCAACGTAGCCGCGACGAGCGAAGTACGTGAAGATTCCGTAGTCGCGCGTGGCCATGGCGTCATCTTTTCGGTATGGCTGGTATTCGAGGATTGCAGGGAATTTCTCATCTGGTTTCGCAAGGTCCGGCATGTACAGAGTGACGGAAAGACGGACGCCGTCTTTCATGGGGATCCAGGTGTTTTCCATGCGGATTCCGTAGATGGCGGGCGATGGAGGCACGGAAGCGAAGCCGGGTAGATGGAAGGCGGCAGCGAACAGGAGTGCAAACGCAATCCGTTGGCTCATGTTTTGATCACGGGGTCCCGAAAGGGTTTTCCAACGATGGACTTTGTGGGGTGAACAACTCCGCGCCCCTTTCCGTGATGTGCATGTCGTCTTCGAGGCGAATGCCGAACTCGCCCCGAACGTAAATTCCCGGCTCGTCACTGAACGTCATATTCGTGGCCATCGGGGTGGTGTTGCCCCGCACGAGGTAAGGCCACTCGTGACCGTCCATGCCGATGCCGTGCCCCAAACGATGAGTGAAATACTTATAGTCCGGCCCGTATCCCGCGTCAGCAATTACTTTTCGCGCGGCCGCATCGACGGCTTGGCACTCCACACCCGGCTGCGCGGCCTTCAGGGCAGCGGTTTGCGCCTGGTGCACGATATCAAATACCTTTTTCATTTTGTCGGACGGCCGGCCTAAGACGAATGTGCGCGTAATGTCAGATTGGTAGCCTTCCACATCGCAGCCGTCATCCACCAAGATGATCGAGCCTTCACGAATCACTTGCGGAGTCGTGGAACCGTGGGGGAGCGCAGAATACTCGCCGACTTGTACGCTCGCCTCTCCGGGGAAACCCAGCTGCTTATATGCTGCGCCGATTAGATCCTCAAACTGACGTTGCGTCATGCCTTCTCTCAGAGCGCGGTAAGCGGCCTCGTAGGCCGTGAGCGTTACTTTGTTCGCCAGTTGCATCAACTCGATTTCATGATCGCTCTTCACCATCCGGCAACCAGCGGTCACGGGCGTGCCGCTGACGACCTTCGCTCGCGGCACAGCTTTGGCAATTTCGCTGCTGAAAAGAAAGCGCACGGTCTCTTCCGTGCCTACGGTCCCGGAGGAGATTCCAAGATCTCTCAGACCTTGCGCGACCATTTGATATGGGTTGGTATCTTCCTGCCAGGTGCGCACATCGGATCGTTCCTCCTCAGGAGCCATCGCCATCTGCTCACGCGCACGTCCTTCCTCGAAGGCCGGACACACATAAAACGCCGCACCTTTCGCGGGCAGCACCATCGCGAACAACCGCTCGCCACCCCACCAGCGAATGCCGGTGAAGTAGTCGAGCGAGGTCCCTTCCATCAGCAGCAGAGCGTCGATGTGGTTGGATTCCATCAGATGGCGCGCCTTTTCCTGACGCGCACGACGTTCCTCCACTGTGATGGGCTTCGCTTGCTCTTTCATCGACTTCAGCGCGGAGATCGACGGGGGCAAGGCTGAATGCGACTCTTCTACTCCCCCCGCAAGTGAACTCACGCCTAGCACTGCGCCGGACATCGAGCCCAGTTGCACAAAATGGCGCCGCGAAATCATTCATCCTCCACAAAACCCGGTAAGCGGGACATTATAGTGGCAGCGTCAGTATTCTGCGCTTATGACAACAAAAGCGGATCAATTTCTACTTTCCTCCTAGAATGGCGGGGTGGAGGCGAGATTCCAATGCGCAGGTTGCGGCGAGCGTAACCAGACGACCGTGGATGAGTCGGCTGGCCGCCGCCAGTCTTATATTGAAGATTGTCAAGTCTGTTGCAAACCGAACCTGCTTCGCGTCGAGTACGATCAGGACGAGCGGGAATTTGTGATTACGGCGGAATTGGAATAGCGTATTGCGAAGAGGCGACTGGGTTCAGTGGTAATGGGTGTCTGAAAGAAAGGACGAACTCAATGGGCATGAGCTACAGTGCACCCGGGCGAATGGTCTCCCACACTATGGTGACCACGCAATTTGAACTGGATGGTTTTCGCGTGACTCGCAGTCTGGGAGTGGTGCGCGGCATCGTGGTTCGCTCGCGCTCCATCTTCGGCACGATTGGCGCGGGATTGCAAACCATCCTGGGCGGCAACATCACGCTCCTGACCAATCTGTGCGAGAAAACTCGCGCCGAAGCGTTTGACCTGATGCTGCAGCACGCAGCTGAATTGGGCGGAAACGCAGTCGTAGGCGCCCGTTACGACGCCACGGAAATCATGCAAGGCGTCACCGAAGTCCTGGCGTATGGGACCGCGGTAGTTGTGGAAGCAATTAAATAACGCGGGCTTTCACATAAACTGCATGTCCTAGCAGAGCAGTTTTTCCAGCATCTTTTGCCGGTACTCGAACGTTCGCTTCAGGCTGGGTGTGATAGACAGCCTTTTTGCCAGATCGCCCAGTACCCCGAAGCCCGGATCGTACTCGACTACATCGCGGACCGTCGTTCCACTCGCGCCGTTTCGCGTCCCCAACGAGAACTCGTGGCGGTGCTGGAATCGTTTGAATGGCCCCTTCTTCTGGACGTCAGCGAACTGGTGGTTCCATTCGAACTCCGTAATCAACGCAATCCATTGCGCGCGGAAGGGTAGAGAAGCGAGAGGGCGAAAGGAGGTCACGATCTCCGAGCCCACGCCCGCAAGCGAGTTGAGATTAGCGATGACTGGCTGCCCCATCGGGACAGTCGGAGGAGGCACGAGTCGAAGGGCAGCCAATTCGGTTCGGGTCTCCGGAGGCATGATGCGAGGCAAATTGCTGGGATTGGCAAAGAACAGGAAGACCTTATCAATGCCCAACGGTACCCACTGCTCGAACTGAATGCGGTGGATCATGCTAAAAGGCGTGTTGCCCGACCTAAAGACCGGCCATCCCGACCGAAAAGCCGGAGTTTTCTGAGCGCCCGAGTCGATTTCCACAAGCGCCGTTACTTCAGCAACGATGCGTAAAGCGAAGAAATAACGAAGGTTACAAATCCGAACCAGAGTGCTAAACCCCATCCCTTGGGGTCACCTCATCAGTTAGCCACAATTTCTGGTGCTTTCTCGATGTCGGTCTGTCTCACTCTGAACACCTCTAACTTTGTTGTTGACAACAAACAGGTTAAGCGTAAGATGTGGACAAAAGTGGTAGAAAGTGGTCGTGACAGTAGAGGTCGTGGGCAAGATTGGAAACTGAGAGGCGCCAGTGGAATTTGAAGCTGGGACCCCCACAAACAGCCCGAACGAACCGCAATCGACCAGCATTTTGACCGCTTTTACCTCCCTCGTTCTTGCGGCGGTAGCTGCCAAGAGATTTTCCGCCCCGCTAAGGGGTCGAACACATGTTTCGCGGCAATCATCCAACTCGCGTCGACGAAAAGGGACGGCTCAAAGTTCCGTCGGAATTCAAGCGCGTCATCGACGAGAAGTACGGCACGCAATTCTACATCACCAGCCTGGATGGCAAGGTTGCTCAAGTGTATCCCTTCGAGGAATGGGAACGGATCGAGCAGAAGTTGGCAGGGCTCTCGACCTTCAATCCTACGAAGAAAAAGTTTCTGAGCAAGGTGAATTATTGGGGACAGGTGGTCGAGATGGACGGGCAGGGGCGGCTGCTGATGCCGCAGCTGTTGCGCGATGCGGCGCAGATCAAGGGAGAAGTGGCGGTCAGCGGATACCAGACGTATCTGGAAGTTCGCAACCTGCAAGCGTACCGTCAGCAGATGGAAGAAGAGAAGTTCACGGCTGAGGATGAGAAGACGCTCGACGAATTGGGCATCTAGTGGGCGAGGGTTCAACAGACACCCCTCAGGGGGTTGGGCATGGCAGTGGCGGGGAGACGGGCCATGTTCCGGTTCTTTTAAAAGAAGCGATCGACTTTTTAGCTATCAAGCGCGGCGGGACGTATATCGACGCTACGGTGGGCCTGGGCGGGCACAGTTTCGAAATCGCAAAACGCCTCGGCGCACCGGGTCATTTGATTGGGCTCGATAAAGATCCTGCGGCGCTCGGAATCGCGGGCGCCAAGTTGCAAGGTGATGCCGATTGGCCGCTGATTACGTTGTTGCACAGATCGTTCGCAGAACTTGCCAACGACCAACGACCAACGACCGTCGACGGAATCCTGGCCGACATCGGCGTGAGCAGCTTGCAACTCAATGACGCCGCGCGAGGCTTTAGTTTTCAGGCGGAAGGGCCGCTCGATATGCGAATGAATCCGCAAGCCGAGCGCACCGCCGAACAAGTGGTAAACCAGGTCGACGAGGTTACACTCGCCAATCTGATTTACGAATTCGGTGAGGAAAGGAGGTCGCGGAGAATCGCCAGAGCCATTGTCCGGTCGCGGCCGATACGATCTACCGCTCAACTTGCGGATGTCATATCAGCCGCGGCCCGGCCAATGAATCAGGCAGAACGAAGGATTCATCCCGCGACAAAAACTTTCCAGGCACTCCGAATCTTCGTAAACGATGAATTGAAAGACCTGGAGGCGCTGCTCAATGCAGCTCCACAGCTGCTGAAACCGGGCGGACGGTTGGTGATCATCAGCTTCCACTCGCTGGAGGATCGCATCGTGAAAGATGCACTCCGCGAGGGAGTGAAGCAGGGTTACTACGAGTTGCTCACCAAGAAGCCGGTGACCGCCGGAGAAGAAGAGATTGATCGCAATCCGCGGTCGCGCAGCGCGAAATTGCGGGCGGCAGAAAGAGTTTAAAGTTTGTCATTCCGAGCGAAGCGAGGAATCTGCAATTTCCTCGCGCGGACAAAATGCAGATCCCTCGTTTCGCTCGGGATGACAAGCTAGTTAAAGATTTAGAAAAGAGGTTCCGGGACGGCATCGCCTCTCACACACAGGGCGAAAACAAATCCTTACCTTCTCTCGATGCCGTCCCGGAGAGATTGGGTGAGGAGACCAAAGTAAAACGGAGGCTGGTGATGTATACGGGCAACTTGATTGACGAACTAATTTCAACTGTCGAGCGCGCGGAAAAGCACGCTCACAAAACTGGGGATTCTCAGGAAGCGAAACTGCCGTACTGGTACGTAGCGACGGAGCGCGAGCGAGCGTTCGAATCGAAGTTACTTGGGGTGGCATAAATGGCAGCAGCCGTTATTGCTGTACAAGGCGCAGTTCGCGGCACCCGGCGCAAGCCCTGCTGGACCGGCACGCCAGAGATCTACTTTGCCAAGCCCATCGACAATTCGCGCCTGATGAAAATTGAGGACCCTCGGCGCAGCCGGGAGATGAGACAGTTCGGCGTTGCCCTGACCTGCCTTTTCCTGCTGGTCATGACTTACACGTGGCAGCACTTCAAGGCGATAGAGTACGGCTACAAGATTGAATTCATGAAGAATGAATGCAATGGACTTGCGGAGTTGAATCGTACGCTCCGACTGGAAGAAGCATCGTTACGGTCGCCGGATCGCATCGATCGGCTGGCGCGGCAGTACGGAATGCAGCCCCCGCAGGCAGGTCAGGTGCTGCGCATGGATTCGACCCCGCAGGACGCGGGCGTACCAGTGATGGCCGAGGCTTCAGTCTCCGTAGTCTCGTTGCCATGAGGTTGTGGAGGACGGGTGTCTTCGCCGTCCATCGAGAAAAGATTGGCCACGGATTTACACGGATGAACGCGGATCAGTTAACAAATCCAAAGTATTATCCGTGAGCATCCGCGCAAATCCGTGGCTCCAGTTCTGGCGGCTTCCGGGCCGCCATGTTTGTCTAGAGGGCGTGATCCGTGGCTGCCAACACACCCCGCAACAGCACTAATACCAGGCTCTACTCGCTGGCCGCCATTCTCGTGCTATGGTGCGGCGGCATCTGTTTGCGTCTGGTTTACCTGCAAATCTTTCGCTACGGGAGCTTTGAAAAGCGCGCCATCCATGAGCGCGAACGCACCGAGGAAGTATCGGCCAGGCGCGGAATCATTTACGACCGAACCGGACACGAACTGGCGATGTCGATCTCGGTTGATTCCGCCTTCGCAGTGCCCACGGAAATTCCCGATCTTGCCGGCACCATCTCGCTGATTTCGAAGATCACGAAGACCGATCCTCGCGAAACCCTGGCCAAGTGCAAAGCTGCCCGCACCTTTTGCTGGGTCGCGCGCAAGTCGGACGCGGAGACTGCCGAGCGCATCCGCGCCATGAATCTGCGTGGCATCTATTTCCAGAAAGAATCCAGGCGTTTTTATCCCAAGCGCGAATTGGCGGCTCAGGTGCTGGGCTATGTTGGAATGGATGACGAAGGCTTGAGCGGGATCGAGCGCCAGTACGACGACCGCTTACGCGGCAGCCCCGGGCGCATGCTGATCTCGGTCGACGCCCATAAGAAATGGTTTGGCAGCGTCGAGAAGCAACCGGAGCCCGGTGAGAACGTTGTCCTGACAATCGACGAGCAGATCCAATACATCGCCGAACGTGAACTGGCAACCGCGATGGAGCAGACCCATGCCATAACCGGCACGGTCATTGTGCAGAATCCGCGTACCGGAGAAATCCTGGCGCTGGCGAATCAACCCACATTCAACCCGAACTTGACGAAGGAAATTACGCCGGAGCGCCTGAAAAACCACGCCGTCAGCGATGTCTACGAGCCAGGCTCGACTTTTAAAGTTGTAACTATCTCGGCGGCGCTGGAAGAAAAGTTGACCCGTCCTGATGAAGTCTTCGATTGCCAGATGGGATCGATTGTCATCAATGGCATGCGCATTCGCGACAGCAGGCCGCACGGGCTTTTGCCGGTCTGGGGCATTCTGGCGGAGTCGAGCGACGTGGGCGCGATCAAGATCGCGCTGCGCCTGGGCGAAGACCGATTTTACAAGTACATTCGAGCCTTTGGATTTGGACAACAAACGGGTATTGAGTTGCCCGGCGAAACCCGAGGGTTGACCAAGCCAGTCAGCCGTTGGTCGAAAGTTTCGATTGGCGCGATCTCGATGGGACAGGAGATCGGCATTTCGCCGATGCAGCTGGCGTTATTGGTTTCGACGATTGCCAACGACGGTGTCCAAGTGCCGCCCCGCATCGTCGCGGCGATGACCGACCCGCAACCCACGCCGCAGACTATTGCTTTTCATCCCGCCGACAGCAGGCGCGTCATTTCGTCCATGACCGCAGCGCAGATGAAGCAGATGATGCAAAAGGTCGTGCTCGAAGGCACAGGGAAACGGGCGGTCCTCGAAGGATATTCTTCCGCGGGCAAGACCGGAACTGCGCAAAAAGTAGATCCTGGAACGCATGCGTACTCCAAGACGAAGTACGTTGCCTCATTTGCCGGGTTTGCGCCATTGAACAATCCCGCGATCGTGGTGGCGGTCATTCTCGATTCGGCTGTCGGCCTCCATCAAGGTGGACAGGTTTCGGCGCCCGTGTTCCAGCGCGTCGCGCAGCAGGTTTTGGAATACCTGCATACGCCGCATGATGTGGAGTTGCCTCGAAGCCGGCAAATGTTGCTGGCTTCGCGTCAAGTGAAGACGCAGGAACTCGCGGAAGGATCCCCCGACCATTTGGGAGAGGCCTTGGACGTCGCTGAGGCTCCTACCACAAGTTCAGCCCCAACACCGGCGACTACTCTCGCCAGTGCAACGCCAGAATCAATTGGAGGCGTCGTACTTCCGGCCGCCGTGCGCCAGCGTGAAACAGTGGAAACATCAGCTACAAACTCGAAGCAATCTCCAGCGGTAGAAAATTCGCAGTCGACCGCGGCGTCCTCCGGCGATCATCTCCCATCCAGCGGTACGGTTGTGCTGGACGCCGAGCAGGGAGGAATCGTGGTGCCCTCATTCGCGGGCAAGAGCGTGCGCGGCGCGATCGAATTGGCCGAGGACACCGGTCTGGATTTGGATGCAGTGGGGAGCGGCCTGGCCCGGGATCAGACTCCTGTGGCGGGATCGCATGTCGCGACGGGATCGCGGGTGACGGTAAAGTTTGGCCGCTGAGAAACTCACTCGCTCCCTCGTCCAGAGTGTCAGGCGAGAGCCCTCTAGGTTCAGGACGTTGAATTGGAGTAAGCTCACAATAGAATTCCAATGAATTTCCTTCAGCTTCTGGACGGCGCGGAAGTCCTCGTCCAGAGCGGTAATCCGAGTGTCAGCGGGTTGGAATACGACTCGCGACGAGTAAAGCCGGGTGATGCCTTCATCGCCATGCGGGGTGAGACGAGCGATGGAAACAAGTTCATCGATAAAGCGATCAACGCAGGTGCGGCGGCAATCGTCAGCGACTCAGCGAGTGAAAAACCGCGTGAAAGAGCGGCTTGGGCACAGGTGTCACACGGACGCCGAGCCCTGGCGCGACTGAGCGCGAATTTCTACAATCGCCCCGCCGAGCGGCTGGCGCTCATCGGCATCACCGGCACCAACGGGAAAAGCACGACTGCATTTCTCCTCGAAGCAATCCTCCGCGCAGCCAATCGCAAAAGCGCACTGATCGGGACAATCGAATACCATGTTGCCGGAAAAATCCTCCCCGCCCCACATACGACGCCTGAAGCGCTCGATCTGAACCGAATCCTGGCCGAGGCTCTAGACAATGGTGCGAGCGAGGCGGTCATGGAAGTCTCCTCGCATGCTCTGGCTCAACAGCGTGTCCACGGGATTCCATTCGACGTGGCCGTTTTCACCAATCTGACTCGAGACCATCTCGATTATCATCAGACTATGGAAGAGTATTTTGGCGCGAAACGGATTTTGTTTGAAGGCTGCACTGATCCGCCCCGCGTGGCCGTACTCAATGTTGAGGACGAGTATGGTCAGAAGTTGGCTAGAGTCAGCAAGAAACAAGGTTCAGAAGGTTTGATGTACGGTCTGAACAGCGGTGACCTGCACGCCCGTCAACTGGAGATTACCTCGCGGGGTACGCGATTCAACCTGGTAACGCCAGAAGAAGTACTACCCGTTTTTTCTCCGCTGATTGGCAAGGTGAACGTGTTCAACATCCTCGCGGCAGCGGGAGCAGCCTACGCGCGCGCGTGCAAGCCAGACGAGATCGCGAAGGGAATTGCTTCACTCGCCCGAGTACCGGGACGTTTCGAGCGGGTAGACTGCAAGCAACCGTTCACCGTAGTCGTGGACTATGCCCACACCGACGACGCACTTCGCAGCTTGACCTCGCTGGCACGAGAGTTCGTGCAACAGGCGAGGCAAAAGGGGCGTGTGATTACGGTATTTGGGTGCGGAGGCGATCGTGACCGGGCCAAGCGGCCGCTGATGGGGGAAGCTGCCGGTCGAGGCAGTGATTTCGTGATCCTGACCTCAGACAACCCGCGCAGCGAGGATCCGCTGGCGATTATCAATGACGCCATGGTGGGCCTGCAGCGCTCGGGGGCAAAATACAAAGTGGAGGCCGACCGCAAAATGGCCATTGCCTTCGCCATCCGAGAGGCGGCACCGGGCGACATCGTTCTGATTGCGGGAAAGGGTCATGAGAAGGTGCAGGTCTCGCGCGATGGATCCTTTCCATTTGACGACGTCGAGGTAGCCCACAAGGCCCTGCACGACGCGGGATACGACTGTGAAGCCGCAAATGCCGCCGCCGGAAAGAACTCATGAAGCTTCCGCTCACTCGAGTCGCCGAATTTCTTTCCGCCAGTGGCGAGTTCGACCACGAGGCAGTGGCGCAAGGGTATTCCATCGACTCCCGCACCGTTCAACCAGGTGAGCTTTTCTTCGCGGTCAAGGGCGAACACATGGACGGCCACGATTTCGTGACTCAGGCGCTGGAAAAAGGCGCTGCGGCTGCGGTCGTTCGGGGAGATCTGCGCGCTCGCTACGCCTTGAAAACCGGCTTGATCACAGTGGACGACACCTTGGTTGCGCTCCAGATCCTGGCCAGTGCCGTTCGGCGGTTGTGGGGAAAGCCGCTGGTCGGGGTGACCGGATCGACGGGAAAGACCACGACCAAAGAAGCGATCGCGCATGTGCTCTCGACCCGCTTCCGAGTGCTGAAATCCGAAGGCAACTTCAATAACCATTTTGGCCTTCCCCTCATGCTGCTGAAAATTGAGCCTGAGCACGACCTCGCTGTGATCGAGATGGGGATGTCTCACGCCGGCGAGATTGCCGCGCTAGCGAAAATCGCGCAGCCCGAAATTGGAGTGGTAACAAATGTCGCGCCCGTGCACCTGGAGTTCTTCGACTCGGTTGCGAGCATCGCACGCGCGAAATACGAACTGATTGAAGCCCTGCCAGCGGGCGGAACCGCGATACTGAACGGCGATGACGAATACGTTTCGCAGTTTGGCCGCGATTTTCGCGGCAATGTAGTCCTGTATGGCTTACGCGCGTCGGCGGACGTGCGGGCGGAAAACATCGAACCCCAGGGATCGGAAGGGTCCACGTTCGATGTAGTAGTGGACGGCTGCCGCGAAAAAGCCGTCTTGCGGTTGGTTGGCACGCACAACGTCTACAACGCGTTGGCGGCGGTCGCGGCCGGACTGAATCGGGGGCTGAGTCCCTCAGAGGCCGTCGCTGCTCTGGCTACGCTTGCCCCGGCGGACAAGCGCGGACAGGTCGTCAAGCTTGGTAACATCACCGCCATCAACGATTGCTACAATTGCAATCCGAAAGCACTCGAAGCCATGGTCGATGCATTGGCAGGTATGCCTGCAAAGCGTCGGATCGTTGTCGTCGGGGCGATGCTCGAACTCGGGCCGGCTGGCGATGACCTTCACCGGCAGGCCGGTCAGCATATTGCCACCAAGAAAATTGACCTGCTGCTCGGAGTGCGAGGTCAGGCGCAGCAAATGGTCGAAGCCGCGCGCGAAGCCGGAATGCGAGCAGAGTTCGTGGCCACGCCGGAAGAAGCTGGCGAATGGCTGGCCCGCGAAACCCGAGACGGAGACGTCGTCTTGCTGAAGGCATCGCGCGGAGTGAAACTGGAACGAGCGCTCGAGAAGTGGCAGTCGCAAAAGTCATCAGTCGCACATCGTTAGTCGGGTGTGGGCCAACGACGAACGACCGACGACCCACGACTGCACGGAGGCTGATTGCTCTATTGGCTGTTGTACGAAAAACTGTTTCACTATTTCCCGCCATTTCGTATATTCCGCTATCTGACGTTCCGGACTGCGTTCGCCAGCCTGACTGCACTGTTCACAGGACTCATCGTTGGCCCGCTTGTGATCAATCGTCTCCGCGAATTTCAGATCGGGCAATACATCCGCGAGGAGGGTCCGAAAGCTCATCAGAAAAAAGCTGGAACTCCGACGATGGGCGGTTTGTTGATT
>Ga0209275_10000581_pt1 | contig 14419 bp, 9 predicted proteins | sample HubBroMetageREF2_FD_188344 | JGI IMG/M metagenome (GOLD analysis project Ga0209275, IMG submission 188344) | Reference soil microbial communities from the Hubbard Brook experimental Forest, New Hampshire, USA - Hubbard Brook CCASE Soil... | ecosystem: Environmental > Terrestrial > Soil >... | reverse complement strand
GATGAACCAATCGAACCGTGCGCCTGGTAGGGATGCAAATATGTGGCTTTCAAGACTCGTGAAGCCGATTTCAATTTGTTATCCACGTCATTGGAATTAACGAGCATTGCGTCGTGTGACGGCTGCTTCCGCAGGTAGTCGTAGAAGTCCTTTTGCGCCGGCAACCCTGGGCCGGGCTTCCAGGTGACCTTCAGACCCATTGCCGCCTGCGCTGCCTGCCACTGCTTCTCCGCAACCACGCCGACGAAGTTGTTCCGCACAACCACCTTGATCAGTCCAGGAACGTGCTGCACCGATTTCTCGTCCACGCTCGAAACCGTTGCTCCAATCTCTGGCGGACGCACGACTCGACCGTGAACCATCCCCGGCACGTGGACATTGTGAACGAATTCGAACGTGCCGGTTGCAAGCGCAACTCTGTCCATCGACGGAACTGGTTTTCCGAGCACCTTCCATTCGCTCGGCGATATGCGTTTCGCCGCAGAGCTCACGGTGATATTGAAATGCCTGCCCCCAATCAGCTCGCTATAGCTGATATGGCGTCCGCTCTTCGCGCTGACGATTCCATTCTCGACCGTAAGTTGATCCACAGACACGCCTAGTCTCTGCGCTGCCTTTCCGACCAGGGCCTCGCGGGCGGTCGCCGCCGCCTGCGCCAGATTCTGCATATTGAAATTGGTCGGTGTGGACCGACTTCCAGACGTCGTTCCCTGATCCGGAGTCACCGACGTATCGCACTGAATCAGACTCACATTCTCGATGGGAACGCACAATTCTTCGGCGACCAACTGTGTCTGCACGGTAAACATGCCTTGCCCGAAGTCGCATTTTCCCGTGTACGCAGTCACTGTGCCATCGGACGCGACCGCGAGCCAGGAGTCCAGCTTCTCCGGATCAACATGCGATGGATGCGTGTCGAAGGGCCCCTGCGCCATCGCGAATGGTTCTACCAAAGATGCTGTGCTGAAGCACACTACCAGCCAACCAGAAGCCTTGACAAAGTCGCGGCGGGAGATTTCCTTCTTCATGCGCGGTTCCTCTGGTAGCGCTTGATCGCGCGCATCATCCGTACATGCGTAAAGCACCGGCATAGTACATTCGACATTGCTTCCAGCATCTGCTCGTCTGAGGCCTTCGGATTTTCGTCCAGCAGTGCCTTGGCGGTAAGGATCACGCCACTGAGGCAGAACCCGCACTGGGTTGCGCCCTCATCGATAAACGCCTGCTGAATCGGATGCGGTTTTTCCGGAGTTCCCAAGCCTTCCAGCGTCGTGACCTCCTCCTGTTTCACCGCGCTGACTGGTATCACGCAGGAGCGTACCGCCCGCCCTCGTAGAAGGACTGTGCAAGCTCCGCACTGCGCCAAGCCGCAGCCAAACTTGGGTCCACGCAATTGAAGATCGTCGCTGAGCACATACAGCAGAGGAGTTTCGGGATCGACATCCACGGCGTGAACGTGGCCGTTTACCTTCAGAGAAATAGCTGTCATCGTCTTCCCCTCCACTTCGTCAAATTACAAAAGCTTACAACGGATTCCTGTCCAGTAGCTTGCCGTGGCGCGGATTTTGGCACTCGTCACCTTAGTCCGACGAGAGGTCGCCCGTACGATTCCCAGGCTCTTGGGTTGATGGCAAAAGAAGCGTAGTGCGTGGAGGTCTCGCGACTCATCCGCTACGATCATTTATAAGAAGGCAAGCGCAGGAGCTATTCTTGGCAGTTGAGCGGCAAAGTACGTGCTCGTCATCCGAGATTCGTGCAATGAAAGCTCCGGCGCAATTGCAGGGCGCATCCATAACCATGATCCTGGTTCTTGGGAGTTTCACCGGAGCGTATTGTCGCACATGAAATGCAGGTTGTATTTCCATCGGCGACTTTAAGATTGAGTAAGTCAGATGAAGTGATTATATTGTCATGTATCACTCGAACCACATGCACAGGGCATCAACGACGTCCCTTCCGAAAGGACATTACATTGACACACCGCAAGGATTCCAAGTTCACAATTCGAAAGTTCGGACATGGCAGTCTTCTACTCGCTACTCTGCTGCTGACAGCGGTTACCCTCGCCAATTCCCAGGACGAAAGAAAAATAGAGACGATTGATGCAACCGCAATGGGAACAGGCACGCAGTTGGGCAAGACGGTCAGTGTCAAACTGATCATCTCGCAGTTCTCGACTGAGGAAGACAGGGCAGTCCTCGTCGGTGCCTTTAAGAAGGGCCAGAATCAGGGCTTGGTCGACGCGTTATCGAAGATGAAGCCAGTTGGCCGGATTGCAATCACCGGCACGGTCGGTTCTGACGTCGCTTACATTCGCTTGATCCGCACCGACACCGGGCGCAAGATTCGCTTCGCTACGAACCGCCTGATTCGATTCGGTGAAGCTTATAGTAACTCCAGAACAATCGCCTACAACTTGACCGTTGGCGAAATCGACCTAAACGATTCTGATAAGAGCAAGAGCGCGGGCTCTCTCTACCCAGCGTCGCAGCTGATCATCAACAAGGACGGCCAGCTTGAGTTTCAGCTCAACAAGAATCCCTGGAAGCTGGTCAACATTATCGACTGGAACCAGGCGGGCTCCAAAGAGTAAAGATTCGCGTCGCTGTTTGCAGGGGGATGTCGTCCCATGGGAGGGAACGCGTTCCGTCCACCGACCTCCAATGCAAAACCGCACGTCCGGGGTGATTCCCTTCCACCCGTCTGGCTAAGACTCGCGCAGTTGAGCTACGCTAAGGCAAAAGGACTTCTCGGCGATGAAAGTGTACGCCGCATTTCTACTGACCGCAGTCGCTGCTTTGCTGAGCGCCGTCTCGTTCGCGGAAGACAGGCAGTCGACGGCCCAGGCGTGGCTGGAGCGGGCACGGAATCTGTCTGATATACGTTCCCCGAGCGCGCCTGCTTTCCGACTAAAAGCTACCTTCACTGCGATCACGCGGGATCTCGCTACTTTAGAAGGGACTTACACCGAGACTTGGGTATCGAGCGCGCAATGGCGGCGGGAGACGGTGGTCGGGGCCTCGCGGCGCGTTGAAGTTGGCGGGGCGACCGGGCACTGGTTGCTGAATAGCGGGCCTCCGCTTCCAGACGAAGTCCAGCGGTTCTCTAGTCTCCTGGAGATCAGTCCTTCGTGGTGGCAGGAATTCACGTTCCAACCGATCACGGGCCATGAGGTAAATGGTATCGCGATTCGATGCATGATCACGTTGACGGAGGAAACCGGCGAAAGATACGCACTTTGTTTTTACAATGAGAGCGGACTCCTGATGCAAACGACCATGCCAAAAAGAATTGGCAGCCGTTTTGGGGACTACTCATGCCTGTACGGCAACTATCAGAAATTTTGGGAGTACTTTTTCCCTCGTGACCTACGGTGTTTGCAGGAAGGGCATCGAAAGCTGGAAGGAAAGGTGGTTGAGCTTTCCCTCAACCCAATCCCTGATCCGGCATTATTCGTACAGCCCGCGGGCGCCATCGAGGTAGGCAAAGGAGTGGAGCATCCGATCCCTCCCCGCCGTCTGCCGGCACCCGACCTGGGGTTTCCTTTCTGAGTTGAAACCCAAGACTCTATGCTCATAGAAATCGGACACGTGGAGGCGATCTTCCGGTATCCCGTGAAGTCCATGAGCGGCGAACGACTCGAGGTCGCTGAGCTGGGCTGGCACGGCCTCGAGGGTGACAGACGCCTGGCATTCCGGCGGATTGAAGACCGCAGCGGGCTCCCGTGGCTAACCGCAAGCAAGCTTCCCGACCTGGTCCTGTTTACTGCGCAGCGACGTGAAGACGGTGTGCGTGAAGACGGCGATCAAGGAGACCTACCGACGCATATTCGCACACCGGATGGTGAAGAGCTGCCTGTCTTCGGGGAAGAGTTGGCCACGGAGGTCGGACGCCGGTATGGGGCTCCGGTGCGGATGATGCACTTGAAACATGGCATTTTCGATGAGGCGACCATCTCCGTGATCGCCTTCGATACGGTGCGCGAGATCGGACGACTCGCAGGGCGGAGCCCGGACGTGCGACGATTTCGCCCGAATGTTGTGGTTCGTTTACTGCAACCGGGTCCCTTCCAGGAAGACGAGTGGTTGGGCGGTGTGCTCTCATTCGGAGAGGGGGACGACGCCCCTGCCATCACCGTCACCATGCGCGACGTCCGCTGCTCGATGGTGAACCTTGATCCCGACTCAGCCAGTCAGGCACCAGAAATGCTGAAGGCGGTCGTTCGTGTGCACCAGAATACCGCGGGAATCTACGGCGCGGTCACTCGCATCGGCCGACTTGCGGTCGGACAGACCATATTCCTCCGTGCGTCTAGACCTGCAGCACATCGCCTTCGCGGGCAACCATTTCGTACAACACAGGATTGACGAAGAATCCGATGAAGAGGCGGGAAATGAGACCGGCCACGATGACTATGGCGAACGGTCTCTGAGTATCCGATCCGATCCCAGTGGAGAGAGCGGCTGGTAGCAATCCGAGGCAGGCCACGAGAGCCGTCATCATGATCGGACGGAGTCGCAAGAGCGAAGCCTCCCGTGTGGCCGTGTGGATATCCATTCCCTCCTGGCGCAGCTTGTTGATGTAGGAGACGAGAATGACGGCAGTTTCCACTGAAACCCCGAGCAACGCCAGAAGGCCCAAGACCGAGGAAACGCTGAAGGGAGTGTGAGTGAGCTTCAGCGCTACCAGTGCACCCACGGGTTCGGTCATGATCACGCCCAGGGCAATAGTGACCGGGAATTTGAAATTTCCGTAGAGGGCAAACAGGATCATGAAAATCAGCACTACAGCAAGTGGACCGATAAAATACATCTGCGACCGGGCTTCGAGAAACTGGCTGTATTCGCCGCCCCATGCCATCCAATAACCTTGCGGCAGCGTCACGTCCTTCTTCACTTCTGCTTGACCGTCCCGCACTGCCCGCTCCAAATCGCGCCCTTCGATGCTGTACTGGACCCCGATGTACCGGGAGTTATTTTCACGATAAATAAAAGAGGCACCGTTTCCCTGAGTAATATTGCCGAGCTGGCTGAGGGGGATCTGCTGCCCGTCTGGCGTACCGACCAGGAGATTTCCGATCTCGCGTGCGCTACTGCGGAACTGAGGTTGCATGCGGACAACAAGATCGAACAGCTTCTCTCCTTGAATGACTTGAGTCACCGCCTGCCCGCCTACTGCGGCCGAAATCACAGCTTCCACGTCCGCAACATTGATTCCGTAGCGTGCAATCTTGTCGCGATCGACGTCGACCAGGAGGCTCGGCTGGCCAAGTTCGCGCACTACCGTGAGATCGGTGAACCCGGGCACTTTGGAGAGCGTGTTCTTGATCTGTATGGCTTTGTCCTGAAGTACGTTCAGATCATCGCCGTAAACTTTGACTGCCAAAGAACTCTTGAGCCCGGTCAAAGCTTCGTCCACGGCATCTTCCGCCGGCTGGGTATAGTTGAAAATGATCCCCGGGAAGGCGGTGAGTTTCTTATTGATCGATTCGATGAGCTGTTTTTTCTCGTTGATCTCGCCGCTCCATGCTTTGTCCTTGTAGGGCTTTAGACCAACGTAGAACTCGCAGTTAAAGAAACCCGTGGGATCAGTTCCATCATCGGGCCGCCCCAATTCTGAACCCACCACAGTAACCTGCGGATAGGACATCAGGATGTCGCGTATCTGAGGAGCGATCTTGCTAGCTTCCTCGAAAGAAATGGTATAGGGCATCGTAGCTCGCACCCAGAGGGCTCCTTCATCAAGGTGAGGCATGAATTCGCCGCCAATGAAGGGCACAAGCAGCAGCGTGGCGCCGAAGATCAGGGTCGCGAGCAACATGGTTGTTTTGGGCCGCGCGAGCGACCAATCCAGCTGAACGGCGTATTTCCGCTTCATCCATTCAAAAGCACGATTCGGTTTCTCGCGCACGCCTTTCTTGAACCAGTAGGAGGCGAGCACGGGAATCAGCGTAAGCGTAAGGATGAGTGCGCCGACCAGAGCAAAGGACATGGTCTCAGCCATGGGGTGGAACAGCTTGCCCGAAGGTCCAGTCAGCGCGTAAATCGGTAAATAGCCGGCGAGGATGACGGCGACCGAATAGAAGATCGGGCGATCCACATCTTTTGCTGCGGCGAGAATGACTTCGTTCAGGTTGTATGGCTGTCCTTCCCGCAGCGCCAGCTCGCGGTAGATATTTTCGATCATCACCACTGCGCCATCGATGACTATTCCAAAATCAATCGCGCCGATGGAAAGCAAATTCGCGGCGACATCGTGCGCGTGGAGCACGATGAACGCAAACAAAAGCGAGAGCGGAATGGTGAGGGCAACAATCACGGCAGCGCGGAAGCTCACCAGGAAGAAAATCAGCACCACCAAAACCAGTACCATGCCGCGAAGCAGGTTCGCTTCCACCGTGTCCGTCGTCAGGTCTACCAGTTCACTGCGGTCATAATAAGGATGAATTTTGACGTCAGGCGGCAGGATCTGGTGGTTCAGTTCGTTGGTTTTTGCCTCGACTCCTTTCAGCACGTTCTGCGTCTGCTCTCCGCGCAGCATGAGAATCACGCCCTCGACGGCATCGTCATTTTTCTGGAATCCGAATTCTCCCAGGCGCGGCGCGTGCCCGATGGTCACATCGCCAACATCACGCACTCGGATGGGCACGCCTTTGTTGGCGCCAACTACGATGTTCCCGATGTCGTCTGTGTTCCGGACCAGCCCAATCCCGCGAACGTAGTAGAACTGCCCGCCTTGAGAATAAAAGCCGCCGCCCGCATTCGAGTTGTTGGCCGCTAAAGCAGCAGTGACTTGAGGAATGGTCAAGTGATAACCGTAGATGCGGGCCGGGTCGAGCAAAACCTGATATTGCATCACGGTTCCCCCGAAGCCCGAGTCGTCAGCCACGCCGTGAACCGATCGATAAGCTCTCTCAATCACCCAGTCTTCAATCGTTTTCAGTTCCTGAGGGCTGCGGTCGGAACTCTCCAGCACATAGCGATACACCAGGCCGCTCGGGCTGAAAAGAGGCGCGAGGCTCGGAGTTACGCCGGTTGGCAGCGTGGCTTGAGCGAGCCGCTCAAACACGATTTCCCGCGCAAAATAGCTATCCGTGCTTTCTTCAAAGGTGAGAATGAGATCGGACAGGCCGTAGAGCGATTTGGAGCGCATCACCACCATGTGCGGAACGCCGTTCATCTGGAGTTCGAGAGGAAATGTGACCAAGCGCTCGACTTCTTCGGCGGCATGGTCTGGCCACTGGGTGATGATTTCGACTTGTGGAGGCGAGAGATCAGGATAGGCGTCGACGGGCATCCGCTGAAAGGATAGGATCCCCCCGACCGTGATGAAAGCGGTCAGCATGAGCACCAGAAATCTTTGCCGCAGTGCCGCTTGGACTATTCGGTGAATCATTCAGTTGTGATAGACAAATCCTTGTCAGAATTCTTGGGACGTTGTTCCCAGTGTGCGCGATCCGCTAGCGCTGCAGCGAGTTCGCAAACTGCAGGAACAAACTGCCATCTCCAATGACCCGATCGCCAGCTTTCAAGCCGCTAGTAATCTCCGTTTTTCCGTTCAAACTTTCTCCGAGCGTCACCGAGCGTCTGCCGAACTGGTTCGCGGACACCGCGGCATAGACGAAAGGCTGATTCTCGCTATCGCGTAGGACGGCGGCGTCCGGGAGCGCAATTGCATTTGGAATCGTGCCCGCGTTTACCATTGCTACGACGTACATATCTTTCTTCAGTTTTTCGTCAGGATTGTTCGTCTCGACACGCGCCGGAAGGGTGCGTGTGCTCGGATCCAAGGAAGCAGCCACGTAGGAAATACGTCCGTGGAACGTTTCAGGATAAGTGTCGGTCTGAATTGTGACCTCTTCTCCTACACGCACGTATGGCAAATCCTTCTGATAGACATTGACCAGCACCCAGACAGTGCTGATGTCGGAAATCACGAAACATTGAGTGGTGCCGGGTTGAATCAATTGTCCGGCTGACACATCCTGCTCGACGACCAGACCGCTGACCGGCGCTTTTAGCGGAACCTCAAAAGAAGACGGACCTTGTATTAGTGCGTCAGGATCAGTCACTCCCATCACCTTTAATGCGGCTTCAGCGGCTACCAGGTCGCCGCTCGCCTGCACTTCCGCTGCCTGCGCCTGCTCCAAGTTCTGCTCGGCAATCGCGTGATGTTCGTAGAGGTCCCGCGCTCGAACAGAGGCCTTTTGTGCCAAAACATATGCAGCCTTGGCCTTCAGATAGTTGGTGCGGAGCTGCGAATAATCTGGACTCGCGACGTACAACATGGGATCGCCCTGATGTACGTTCTGCCCGGGAACCACCACTATGCGGCTGACCGGTCCGCTCACCTGCGTGATGACTGGCGTGGTGCGAAAACTGTTGTAAGCTACGGCCCCGTTTAGCCGGAGGGATCGCGTCAGAGTTGTGGTTTGAACAGTCAGCACCTGTATGTGCGACATCTGTTCCGGTGGAATGGTAAACAGTTCCGGGTGGTCTGAGTTCCTGGTCGAGTTGGCGGCATTCGACCCTGACCCCTGACAGCTGCCAAGCGCTATCGTGATCGCCGACAGGGCGGACAATGCAGCCCACCGCCACCAAAGCCGCTTGCGAGAGTTCATGGCAGGTTCCTCGTTCCTACCGCTTCCTTCAGTTGCTCGAGCGCCGTCATGCAGGAAGCCAGTGCTTGGCGATAGGCCAACTGGACGGACCGGTAGCTGCGCTCGGCGTCGAGAAAATCCAACAGGCTCGCCGCCCCACGTTTGTACGCATATTCGTTGATGTCGCGCGAATCCTCTGCCTGCTTGAGATACCCGGAAGTATAGAGTTGCACCACTTCGTCATTGCTCCTCAAAGCCTCATAGGCATTGGCAACGTCGGAGAGAACCGTATCGCTGGCTGCTTCCTGCTGTTGTTGTGCCTGTGTGAGCGCGTAACTGGTACGGGCGATCTCGCCTTGATTGCGATTGAAAATGGGCAGCGCAAAACTGGCGAAGATGGAAGCGGTATTCTGTCCCGCAGTGTGGGTAAAGTCGAAGGTACCGTTCACATCGACTTTGCCGTTGGCTTTCGCTAGCCGAATTTGGCTCTGGGCAGCGGTTACGCCGAACAGGGCAGCCTGGAAATCGGGACGCCCTTTAAGCGCCCTGGCCTGCAAATCCTCAAGGTTCATCTTCAGCGGGTGATAGGCCAAGTCACCAATGACGTCGTAGTTGGCCGGCACCGCGTCGTACCCAAGGAACTGCCTCAGGCCGACTAGTGCCTGCGCCTTCGCGAGGCGGGCGGAGGACACATCGGTTTGGAACTGCAGGAGCTGAAGCTTGATCTTGAGATAGTCGCCTTCGCTAATGGCGCCCGCATTGTACTGGGCTTCTGAAATATCGACCGTCGTCTGGAAGCTTTTCATATCCTCCAGTGCGAACTGCAGAGTTGATTCAGCCAGCAAGACGCTGACGAACTGCTGTCCCACGTTAAAAGCGAGCGTGCGCTCTGCGTCCGTGACTTGAGCGCGGGTGACCGCGGTCTGATCCCGAGCGGCTTGCAGCCGGCTCTGCCGTTTGTGGCCGCGTTCAAAGAGATACGAGAGGCCGAGGTCGAACTGCTGCGCCAGGTCCAGGTCTTCGGAGGAAAAATCGCTGGGAGAAAAGATGGGGATGAATTGAGCATCGCCTCCGAGGACTGGATTGGGACGCAGGTTCGCCGTAATCTCCTGCGCCTGGTTTTGGAAGATCAGAGTGCGCGTGGCTTTGAGCGCATGGTTGTGGGCTAATGCCAAATCAATGGCCTGATCCAGACCGATCAGAGACGTCGCTTGCGCCGCACTCTCCTCTACTGCCAGGAGTAAGAAGACTGGCAGAATGGCGAAGGCGAGAAATCGCTGGAAACCCATCCATATCGCATTAAAGCGATCGATTCTGACAGGCAGCTGCCCGCGAGGCGAAATCGTTTTTAAGCGTCGTAAGCTCAATTCGAATTCCAAATTCTCCACACAACATCGTCGGGGCGCCAGCGCTCAATGAAAGCGATCAAGTCTGGCTAGCCGACGGCCCTTTACTTTGCCACTAAAGACGTCCTGAAAAACTCAGATCACTTTTCGGGAAAACCGAGAAACGAGAGCATGGAAAGCGCTAGAGAGTAGGAGGAGGACGTACATATAGCTGAAAGGACTCGAGAAAGGACCGCGGATGCATCTGCGGAGGCGAGATCTGGAGGCGACGGCGGAAGATGGCAGAGAACCCAATGGACAGCGCGATGGCCGCCAGCGATTGCGCCATCAAGCAAGTCAGGCATAGCGTAGTGTTGGCTGAATCGGCACGCAACTGCGTCCCACCCCGCACGTCGAACGATTGGGAACCGCAGGAATGGGCTACTTGAGCCACCGTGGCGACCAGCAGCAGAGCGACACATAAGGAAGCCAGCAACTTTGCGCCAGCCGTTTTTGTGAGGACGTTCACAATTGTGCTGCTGGTTATATGGAGCATCCAGCCAAATTGCCCTAATCTCGCAGGTTACGAGCGTTACCGGAGATTCTAGCACTCGAATGGCTTTCGATCGAACCTTCTTTCGCAGTGATTGTCTGAAACCGCGAGAGATCGAGGGAATTCCGAGTCGCCGAGTCGGCCCACCATACTCGCCAGGATCATTGGTTTCCGTCAACAGCAGAGCGAGAAAAAATGCTCGGGAGGCTTTGGACGCCGAGCTTCGTACGCCGGGCTCGCAACATCCTATACGCTGAATGCACTGCTGCAACTCGGGACAGCGATGGCCCACAACCATCGCTAGCCCGAAGCATGCAAAAGACTGACTTTCCAAACTGACACGCGGCACGAAAATTGAACTCTTGACCCTGCGGTCCCGTATCATGTCTCAGTGATACGCATAGTCTAAAACCGCTTCTAAGCTTCGAGGCTGAAATGGAACTCCGGATTGAAAAGCTCTGCAAGCGCTATCCCAATGGCGTCCAGGCTTTGCAAGATGTTTCCCTCAACATTCCCCTGGGCATGTTCGGACTGCTGGGGCCTAACGGCGCGGGAAAATCGACCCTGATGCGAACCTTGGCGACCCTGCAGGAAGCCGACAGCGGCAACGTTTCGCTCGACGGCATCGACGTCCTCCGGCAAAAGGACGAAGTGCGGCGCGTCCTCGGCTATCTGCCCCAGGAGTTTGGTCTATATCCGAAAGTGTCGGCGCAGACTCTACTCTCCCACTTCGCCGCTTTGAAGGGAATTGCTAACCCCAAGGAGCGTCGTGAGGTTGTGCAGGCTCTGCTCCAGCAAACGAACCTCTTCGAGCATCGTAACAAGCCGCTGGGAAGTTTTTCCGGAGGCATGAAGCAACGTTTCGGCATTGCGCAGGCGCTGCTAGGAAATCCTCGCCTGATTATTGTGGACGAACCCACTGCTGGCCTGGATCCGGAGGAGCGAGTGCGATTTCACAACCTGCTGAGCGTCATCGGGGAAAACATCATCGTTATTCTTTCCACTCACATTGTGTCGGATGTCAGTGATCTTTGTGGCCGGATGGCGATCATTCATCAGGGGCGCGTCATGCTGGCTGGTGAACCGGCCGCTTCGGTAGCCGAACTCGACGGTCGCGTCTGGAAGAAAGTGATTCAGCCGTCCGAGCTCTCTACCTATCGCGAGCGCTTCCATGTGATCTCGATGCGCCTGATCGCAGGGAGAACATTGATCCACGTGCTGAACAGCGAAAGACCCGAAGCTGGCTTTGAGCCGGTCACTCCCGATCTCGAGGATCTCTATTTCGCGACGATTCGTGGCTTCTTGCATCCCTCGACAGCCTCGGCTGTGAATTGATAAATATGGTGCTTAACATTCTCAGTTTCGAATTCCGCCAGCGGCTCGGCCGCCTTTCGACCTATGTATATTTCCTGGTGTTTGCCGCCTTGGGTTGCCTGTTCGCCGCGGTCGCCGGCGGGGCAATTCCGGAGGCCAGCGTCGATTTTGGTACCGGCGGCAAAGTTCTGGTGAACTCTCCTTTTGCCCTGAACAACATTATCAGTTTTGTAACGTTCTTCGGCATTATCGTCACCGCCGCCATCGCCGGACAGGCCACCTATCAGGACGTACACAACAACAGCACTTCTTTTTTCTACACCGCTCCCATCACCAAGTTTGACTATTTGGCTGGACGATACCTGGGCGCATTGGCCATCCAGTTTGTGATCTTCGCTGGGGTCGGCCTGGGCGTGTGGATTGCGACACATCTTCCCAGCATCGATCCTACGCGCGTCGGACCGCAGAACATTGCTGGATATTTCCAGCCCTATTTCATTCTGGTGATCCCCAATTTAATCTTCATCACTGCCATCTTTTTTGGACTGGGAGCTCTGGGAAGGAAGATGCTTCCGGTCTATGCTGCCAGCGCTATCCTGCTGATCGGATATTTCGTAGCGGCGCAGCTTTCCACCGATCTCACGATAAGTGTCCCGGCAGCCTTGGTAGATCCCCTCGGCGCCAACGCGATCCAACGCATCACGCAATACTGGACTGCGTTTGAACGCAACACGAAGCTGATTCCGCTCGCCGGAATTCTGTTGCTCAACCGCCTTCTTTGGCTCGGCCTGGGAGCGGCGATCCTCGCCATTACCTACGCGAAATTCAGATTCTCTTATCCTGAGCAGAGTCAGAAAAAGCGAAAGCAAGTCGTGACAGAAGACGACGCAATTGCCGCTCCGCCACGAGCCCTGCCGATTTCGCATCCCGTCTTCTCCGCGGGAGCATCCCTGCGCCAGTTCGTTTCCCTCACCCAGATTCAATTCACGGAGACGGTGAAGAATGTTTTCTTCGGCGTGCTGCTGCTCGCCGGCGGTTTGTTCGCGATCTTCTCCGCCAGCGGTATCAACAACCCACTCGCAACTCCAACCTATCCGGTGACAGCCCGGATGTTGGAGGATGGCGGCGGAGGCTTCTTCATATTCGCACTGGCCATCATCATCTTTTACGCAGGGGAATTAGCCTGGCGAGAGCGGGATGCGCAGCTTAACCAGATTGTGGACGCGCTCCCCATGCAGCGCTGGGTTCTGTTCGCCTCTAAGCTGGCGGCCTTGATGCTCATCCAGGTCTTGCTGGTGATGGTCATCTGGGCGGCTGGGCTGATTGTCCAGATCACTCACGGCTACCACCAGTTCGAACTCGGCGTCTATTTCAAGCAACTCTTCGGCATTCGCCTCATCCAGTTCTGGATCCTGTGCGCCTTCGCGCTGCTGGTACAGACCATCGTTAACCACAAATATCTCGGGCATTTTGTGGTCGTGCTTTATTTCGTCTCTACTATTGCCTTGCCTGCTCTGGGCTTCCAGCACTATCTCTACCGTTTCGGGCAAGCCCCTCCTTTCACCTACTCTGATTTCAATGGTTTCAGTCCTTTTGTGCGGCCGCTGTTCTGGTTCGAGTTGTACTGGGGGATTGCTGCCGTCGCGCTTGCGATCGTGAGCAGTTTGTTGTGGGTGCGAGGCACAGAGGGCAATTGGCGGGTAAGGCTGCAACTGGCAGCGGCCCGCTTGACAACACCAGCAGTCGCCGGGCTAATCGCGTGCCTGCTGCTTTTCGTGGGCGTGGGTGCCTACATTTTTTACAACACCGATGTCCTGAATCCTTACCGCACGACTTTCCGCGTCGACGACGCTCGCGCCCAGTACGAGAAGAAATACCGGCAATATAAAGATCTGCCCCAACCCAAAATCACCGACGTGAATACCCAGGTGGATCTTTATCCTGAGAAGCGGTCCGCAGTGATCAAGGGCACGATGATGTTGGAAAACAAAACTTCCACCGACATCGACCGGGTTGCGCTCACAGTGTGGCCCGTGGATCTGATCCCGGTGCCAATGCCGCACATTCAGGTCCGCGAGTTGGCTCTCTCTGATGGCCAAATGCCAGTCATCCAAGATGCAGCTCTCGGCCTCAACCCTCAAGGTTTGCCGAAGGCCGCCCCACCACGTCTCGCGGACGGTCAAACGCCCCTCATTCAAGATCCGGAACTCGGCTTCTATCTCTACCATTTGCCGAAGCCTTTGCCCCCACAGGGGCGCATCCGCCTGGAGTTTGCTCTGGAGTACGACAACTATGGCTTTGAGAATTCCAATCCCAATACTGACCTCTCGCACAACGGCACTTATATCGGTGAGCGTTACTCTCCGTTCATAGGCTACGCGCCGGATATCGAGCTAACCGATGACAGCACGCGCCACAAACACGGCTTGCAGAAGACCAAACGCATGCCCACTCTCGAAGATGTTGCCGCGCGTAACGAGAACATGACCAACACCGACGCCGACTGGATCAACTTCGAGGGAACGGTCAGCACCAGCCCCGACCAGATTGCGATCTTGCCCGGGTATCTTCAGAAAGAATGGGTGCAGGACGGCCGCCGCTACTTCCATTACAAAATGGATGCACCGA